>ENA-OSJC01000796-OSJC01000796.1-marine-metagenome-genome-assembly--contig:-NODE-796-length-28973-cov-7.211136_pt1 | contig 28973 bp, 29 predicted proteins | sample MGYA00237885_ERZ534234 | MGnify/ENA primary metagenome ERZ534234 (study PRJEB26413, sample SAMN06343907) | marine metagenome | isolation source: coastal waters | place: Atlantic Ocean: West Antarctic... | reverse complement strand
AAATCAAGACTATCTGATTATGGCTTGCAGTTAAGAGAAAAACAAAAATTGAAAAGAATCTATGGTGTTCTAGAAAAGCAATTTAGATCATATTATAAGAAAGGTGCAAGGCAAAATGGTTCTACTGGTGAAAATTTACTTAAATTATTAGAATGTAGATTAGATAATGTAGTTTATCGTATGGGGTTCGGTTCAACACGCGCAGAATCAAGACAGCTTGTTAGTCACAAAGCTATTCTAGTAAATGGACTAACGGTTAATATTGCTTCATATCAAGTATCGGCAGAAGATATGATTTCTGTTAAAGAGAAATCAAAAGTTCAGGTTCGCATACAAGAGTCTTTAGCTTTAAGTGATCAATATGACGGAGCTTCATCATGGCTTTCTGTAGATAGTAAAAAAATGGAAGGAATCTTTAAATCTATACCTGAAAGAATGGATCTGCCTTCAGATATAAATGAACAATTAGTTGTCGAATTATATTCTAAATAAAAGAGGTATTTTATTGTGTCAAATTTTAATAATTTATTAAAACCCAGAGTGGTTAATATTGAAGATGTATCTATAAACAGCACTAAAGTAACTTTAGAGCCTTTAGAAAGAGGTTTTGGGCATACATTAGGAAGTGCTTTAAGAAGAATAATGCTATCTTCGATTGTAGGATCGTCTGTTACAGACGTCACTATAGAGGGCGTTCAGCATGAATACACCACTATAGAAGGCGTGCAAGAGGACGTTATAGATATAATGCTAAATCTAAAAGAATTAGCATTTAAAATGAATGGAAATAGTGCAGTAACATTATCATTATCAAAAAATGTAGTTGGCCCGGTGACAGCTGGGGACATTGAGTTAAAAAATGATATAGAGGTGGTTAACCCAGATTTTGTAATAGCAAATATTACAACAAAAGGAGCCTCTTTGAACATGGAAATAACTGTATCTGAGGGAATAGGATATTCTGCTGCTAGTCAAAGGAAAAATGATGAGAATAGACCAGTAGGGGCTTTATTAATTGACGCAAGCTATAGCCCAATCAAAAAAGTATCATATAAAGTGGAGTCAGCTAGGGTTGAGCAAAGAACTGACTTAGACAAATTAGTTATAGAAATTGAAACAGATGGAACTATTGACCCAGAGGCATGTATACGAGAATCAGCGACAATCCTACATGATCAGGTGTCTGTATTTGTAGACTTACAAGCTATAGAAGAAAAAGTTCAAAAAACAGAAGAGGCTGAAATTGATCCTAATTTACTAAGACCTGTTGATGATCTTGAGCTTACAGTTAGATCGGCTAATTGCTTAAAAGCAGAAAATGTTTATTATATTGGTGATTTAATCCAAAGAAGTGAAAATGAATTATTAAAAACGCCAAATTTGGGAAAAAAATCGCTTACAGAAATAAAAGATATATTGGGTACATACGGATTAACCTTAGGAATGAAACTAGATAACTGGCCTCCTGTTAACCTTCATGAGCAAGATAAGCAAGCTAAAAAGTTTTAGGAAAATAAAATGAGACATAAAATATCAGGTAGAAAGTTAAATAGAACATCATCTCACAGAGCTGCGATGTTTAAGAATATGATGGCGTCATTAATTGAACATGAAGAAATAAAAACAACTCTGCCAAAAGCTAAAGAACTAAGGGGTTATGTTGAAAGATTAATCACAATCTCAAAAGTTGATACAGTAGCGAAACGAAGAATAGTATATTCAAGAGTTAGATCTAAAGAAGCTGTTTCGAAATTATTTAGTGATATTGGACCAAGATTTAAGCAAAGGCCAGGTGGTTATCTAAGAGTATTAAAGTGTGGTTATAGAGCAGGTGATAAAGCACCTATGGCTATAGTTCAACTCGTAGATAAAAAAGAAGAGATGGCTAAAGATTCATAGAATTTCTTTTAGATATTGCCCCGTAAAAGATTTTTTATTACCTGAAATTTTCTCAGGGGTTCCTTCTGCAATTATTGTACCGCCCTTATTGCCTCCTTCAGGCCCCATATCTATAATCCAGTCAGCAGTCTTTATAACATCAAGGTTATGCTCTATGATAATTATTGTATTTCCTTTATTTCTCAATTTATAAATTATTTTTAATAGCTGATCTATGTCATGTAGATGAAGACCAGTCGTAGGCTCATCAAATATATATATGGTTCTTCCAGTATCTTTTTTAGATAATTCTTTTGCTAGCTTAACTCTTTGAGCTTCTCCACCTGATAGCGTAACAGCATTTTGACCTATAGTTATATAAGAGAGACCGACCTCCACAAGAGTTTGTAATTTTCTTTTTATAGTAGGAACGCTATCAAAGAATACGAAAGCTTCGTCAACTGCCATATTCAATACTTCAGAAATATTCTTGTTTTTATAAGTAATTTCGAGCGTTGAAGTATTATATCTTTTACCCTTACATATATCGCATTGCACATATATATCTGGTAAAAAATGCATTTCTACTTTAATTACTCCATCACCATGACATGATTCACATCTTCCTCCCTTAACATTAAAGCTAAATCTTCCCGGTGTATAACCTCTTGATCTTGCTTCTTGAGTGGCAGAAAATAAATCTCTTACCAAGGTGAATAATCCTGTGTAAGTTGCTGGATTTGATCTTGGAGTCCTACCTATTGGACTTTGATTAATTTCAATAATTTTATCAAACTCTTCCCAACCAGTAATTTCATCAACTTTTCCAAAGGTATTAGTATTATTATTTAATTTATTACTAAGAAATTTATAGAGAGTTTCATTTATAAGTGTTGACTTACCCGATCCTGAAACACCAGTTACACAAGTCATTAATCCAATTGGAATATTAGCGTTTAAATTTTGTAAATTATTTGAGCGGGCATTAACTATCTTTATTTCTTTTACGCCAGGCTTTATTCTTTCTGCTGGAATATCAATTTTTCTTTTTCCAGACAGGTACATTCCTGTAATAGAATTTTTATTTTTCGAAATTTGCTCAGGCGTTCCTTCTGCAATAATTTCTCCCCCATAAATACCTGCTCCGGGGCCTATATCAATTACGTAATCAGCTGCATTTATAGTGCATTCATCATGCTCAACAACAATAACTGTATTACCTAGATCTCTTAACTTATATAAGGTTTCAATTAGCTTATCATTATCTCTCTGATGAAGACCAATAGATGGCTCATCTAATATATACGTTACTCCTACTAAACCAGCCCCTATTTGACTAGCTAATCTAATTCTTTGGTTTTCACCACCTGATAATGTTTCTGCGCTTCTTTCTAGGCTTAAATAATTTAAGCCTACATTATTTAAAAATTGTAAGCGTAATGAGATTTCTGAAACTAACCTTTCTGCAATTTTTTTCTTCTTGCCATCAAGCGAAAGACCACTGAAAAAATGCAAACATTCTTCCACTGGCATAGAAGAGATAGTTGATATATTAAAATCATTTATTAAAACATTTCTAGCATGCTCTGATAGCCTTGTGCCGTGGCATTCTTTACAAGTTTGCTTTGATGTGTATTTATTCAATTCTTCTCTTACAAAATTTGATTCAGTACTCTTATATCTTCTTTCAAAATTATTTAACACTCCTTCAAAAACTTGAAATTTGGATATCTTTTTACCTGAATTGTTATAATAAATAAACTCTATCTCTTTATCTTCTGTCCCGTATAAAATAATATTTTTATTCTTTTTACTTAAATCCGAAAAAGGAATTTGCGTTTTAAAATTATAGTGTTTGCTTAATGATTTTATTATTTGATAATAAAATTCATTTCTTCTATCCCAGCCTTTTATGGCTCCATTATCTAGGCTAAGATCATGGTTAATTATTTTACTTTCGTCAAAAAATTGATTAATACCTAAGCCATCACATTCATTACATGCCCCAACTGGACTGTTAAAAGAAAAAAGTCTAGGCTCTAGTTCATCTATGCTGTACCCGCAATGAGGACACGCAAACTTTGAAGAATAATTCTCGTTAGTATTTTTTTCCGGTGAAAAAATAACCACTAGGTCATTTTTATAATTTAATGCAGTTTCTGTAGACTCTGTAAGTCTTATTCTTGAGTCCTCATTAATTTTTAGTCTATCTATGACTAACTCTAGAGTATTATTTTTTTTTGGGTCTATCTTAGGAAGTTCGCTTATATTAAATATTTCATTATTTAATCTGACTCTTGCAAACCCCCTCATCCTTACATCTTCTATTATATTTTTGTGCTCACCTTTTCTATTATTTACTAGAGGCGTAAGTATTATTATCGGCTCATTCTCTTCATATTTTACATATAAATCGTCTACTATTTCTGATGCAGATTTTCCTTCTAAGCTATTTTTATGTATTGGACATATTGGCGTTCCAGCTCTTGCAAATAATAGCCTTAAATAATCATGTATCTCTGTTATTGTTCCTACTGTTGATCTTGGGTTGTGAGATGTAGTCTTTTGTTCTATGGAGATTGCAGGTGATAGACCCTCTATATGATCAACATCAGGTCTTTCCATTCTTGTTAAAAATTGTCTTGCGTAGGAAGATAGGGACTCCACATATCTTCTTTGCCCCTCAGCAAATATTGTATCAAATGCTAATGTAGATTTTCCTGAGCCAGACAAGCCTGTTATCACAATAAGCTTATCTCTCGGTATTGTGACGTCTATATTTTTTAAATTATGGCTTCTAGCACCCTTAATTACTATATTCTGCATTTACATATGATATTATTATGGAATCAACTGCATAGAGTATACTACTGAATTAAAAGGTATAGTGTTAATTACCAATATACAGATAATATATAATCAATAATGAATAACGGGGGTTTTGGAATATGGCTGGTGTAAATAAAGTAATAATCTTAGGAAACTTAGGTGCTGATCCAGATTTAAGATCATCCCCATCTGGCGTTACATCGTGCAGACTTAGTATTGCTACTTCGATGAATTGGACGGATAAAGGATCTGGTGAAAAAAAAGAAAAAACTGAATGGCATAGAATTGTTTTTTTTGGAAGGAGCGCAGAAGTTATAGATCAATATTTAAAAAAAGGACAGCAACTATATATAGAAGGCAGATTGCAGACTAGTAAATACGAAAAAGACGGGATCGAAAGGTTCTCTACGGACATAATAGGAGAGTCATTTAACTTTATAAGTGGTGGATCAGGATCATCATCACCTAGCTCAAGTTCATCCCAGTTTGATAATGATATGAATCAAGATCGTGGCAGCAGCAATAATCAAGAGAAGAAGAAAACTGATGAATTTGAGGATGATATACCATTCTAAGTAATCATATAAAACATAAAAAATACTAATGCTATTACTTTTATTTTTTTTAACAATTATAATTTCTTATGTTGGGACACGTTTAGTAGAAATATTATTTCTAAAATTTTCATTATTCATCGATAACCCAGATGATAGAAGTGTGCATCAATACCCGATACCTTCAGCAGGTGGTCTATCTATAATAGTAACATTTATTTTATATATGATTTCCTTGGTAATGATTTATCCTGATTATAATATTTCTTATATAATATTATTGATATCAGTAACGCCAGTTATTGTAATTGGAGTTATAGATGATTTAAAAAAAATCGGCGTATATCAAAGGCTCTTTGTTCACGCTTTTTCAGCTATCGTAATAGTATATTATTTTCAAATTAGTAATAATTCTTTTAACATAGACTTTCAAGGGCAATCATCTTATATAATTATCTTAGTCTCCATAGTTCTATCTATGTGGCTAATGAATTTATATAATTTTATGGATGGGGTAGATGGTTATGCTGCAACAGAATCAGTTTTTGTTGCTTTATCAGCCTCATTGATTGCTTACATGAGTGACCCTAGCAGTCATATCTATATGTACTTATTAGGATTAGGCGCTACAAATATAGGATTTTTAATAAGAAATTGGCATCCTGCTAAAATTTTTATGGGTGATACAGGTAGTGTCTCTAGCGGCTGTATTTTTGCTTTCTTTATATTTTATAGTGGGTCTGAATCAGTTATTAGTATTTATACATGGCTCATACTCTTGTCAGTATTTATATCTGATTCAACATACACATTATTTGTTAGGATTGTTACAAAAAAAAATATAACAGAACCTCATTTAACGCATGCTTTTCATATCATTACTGAAGTTAAAGGGTCGCAATTATTTACAGTTAAGGTATTAATTTTTATAAATATGCTTTGGGTTCTTCCAATGGCTATATTATCAATGATGTATATTAATTATCATATTATAATAACTTTTTTAGTTTACATACCTATACTGCTTTACCTTGTAAAAATTGGCGCTGGCCTGGAAGATTATCAAAAAATATGAAAAAAAAATATTATATAGAAACGCAGGGTTGCCAAATGAACGAGTATGACAGCAACCAAATGAAAAATCTCCTCAACGAAGAAATGCACTTTGAGAGTACTGATGTCAAGGAAGATGCTGATTTATTAATTGTTAATACGTGCTCAATAAGAGAAAAGGCGCAAGAAAAAGTTTTTTCATTACTAGGGAAATGGAGAAAATTAAAAGTCATAAAGCCTGATCTTGTTATAGGCGTAGCAGGGTGCGTAGCTTCTCAAGAAAGTGATTCTATATCATCAAGAGCGCCATATGTTGATATGGTTATTGGTCCGCAAACCATACATAGGCTCCCTAAAATTTATAATGAATCACTGAGTTCAAAAAAAACTATCGTTGATGTTGAGTTTCCCTTAATAGAAAAATTCGATAATTTGCCCTCAATATCTGAATCTAAATTTTCAGAGTTTGTAACAATTATGGAAGGATGTAGTAAGTATTGCTCATACTGTGTGGTTCCTTATACAAGAGGGATAGAGGTAAGTAGGCCGCTAAAGGACATACTTAAGGAAGTTGATAACTTAATTAAAAATGGTGCAAAAGAAATTATTCTTTTAGGGCAAAATGTAAACGCATATTTTTTTAAGGATAGCAATGGCAATATAATAAACTTTGGATTGCTTTTATTTTATATAGCAAGAAATAAAGGAATAAAAAGAATTAGATATACTACTTCCCATCCAAATAATTTTGATGAGCAAATATTTTCTGCCTATGAAAATCTTCCTCAACTATCAAGCCATTTACACCTTCCTATACAAAGCGGTTCAGACAGAATTCTAGCTGCAATGAAACGAGGATATACAGTACTTGAATATAAATCAGTTATAAGAAAATTGAAAAAATCAAGACCAGGCATGACGTTTTCGTCAGATTTTATAGTTGGTTTCCCAGGAGAAACCGAAGAAGAATTTATGAAAACCATAGACATAATAAAAGAAATTGAATTTGATCACTCATATAGTTTTATATATAGTAAAAGACCTGGAACCCCTGCTGCAGCACTTGAGGATCATACAACAAATATAGAAAAAAAAGAGCGCTTAGATTTCTTGCAAGACACAATTAATACGTTGTCGAAAAACAGGTCTAAGTCAATCGTAGGTGATAAAGTAGAGATATTGGTAGAGGGAATTTCATCAAAATATAAGAATATGGTTACTGGTCGCACAACAAATAATAAAATGATTAGTGTTGACGGCGGGAAAAATCTTATTGGTGAGCTAATAAATATACAAATTACAGAAATTAATAACAAATCACTTAAAGGTGAAATTTTAATAGCTGAATCATTATGAGTAAAATTCAATTAATATTAGAGCCTGAAGATAACAATAGATTGCAGAATTTATGTGGCCCATTAAATAATAATATTAAAGAAATAGAGCAAAGATTTAATATCCAAATAAATCACAGGGGTAATCTTTTTGATTTTGTTGGAGATAAAAAAAATATAACTATAGCGTCAGAAGCTGTTAAAGAGCTATATTTTACTTCACAAAAAAATATTATATCTATAGATTTTTTGCATGATTATTTGCAGCAACCAAAAGTTTTAAATAACAATCCGCACACAAATGATGCAGGTAGCGAGTATTTTAAATTTAAAAATTATAAAGTAAAAATATCTAGTAAAACGCAAAAATTGTTTTTTAAGTCTATAATGAGAGATGATCTTGTATTTTCTATAGGTTCTGCAGGGTCAGGAAAAACATTTCTTTCTATAGGCGCTGCACTTCATTGTTATGAAATTGGTTTAGTGAAAAGAATAATATTAGTTAGGCCTGCTGTCGAAGCTGGAGAGAATTTAGGATTTCTTCCTGGCGACCTTTCGCAGAAAATTGATCCTTATCTAAGGCCTATGTACGATGCGCTTAATACAATGATGGATACTGCTCTTCTCGATAAAATGATAGATCAAAATATTATTGAAGTTGCTCCACTGGCCTATATGAGAGGAAGAACCTTAGATAATGCCTTTATTATTCTTGATGAAGCTCAAAATAGCACTAAAGAGCAAATGAAGATGTTTTTAACACGACTAGGTAGGCACTCAAAAGCCGTTATAACTGGTGATATTACTCAAATTGACTTGCCAAATGCTTTTTCAGGACTAGTTCATGTGTTGCCACTAATAGATAAGATACCCGGCATTAGTGTATGTAAGTTTACTGATGAGGATGTAATGAGACATCCTCTCGTAAAGAAAATCATTAAAGCATATGAAATAAAAGTTAATGATTAACTGTATTATAATTAATAATATAGATGGTGAGTACGTCCCGAAAGAAATATTTTTTCAGGATTGGTTAAAAGCAGTGGAGTATAAAAAAAATTCAGAAATAACCATTAAAATAGTTACAGAAGATGAAATGAGAGAGTTTAATAAGCTATATAAAGGTGAAGATAAAATATCAGATACATTAGCGTTCCCGTTTGAAAAATTGAATTTTAATAATAAAATAATTTTAGGGGATATAGCAATGTGCGCGAAAAAAATAAACAGTGATTCACTACTCTATAGAAAAAACAAAATCGATAGATGGGCTCATTTAACAATTCACAGTGTTTTACATATATTGGGTTACATGCATGATAACGAAGTTAACCAGAAAAAAATGGAAAAAAAGGAAATAGATATTTTAAGTAAATTTAATATTCTAAAGCCATACGAAATATCATAATTATGAATATATTTAAAAAATTAATAAGAAACTTCTACGAAAATAAATTAGATAGAATTAAAATTATTTCGCAACTAAGAAGGTACCATGAAAAAAAATATATTAGCATGGAGTTACTTTCAATGTTGCTTGGTGTTTTTAAAGTTCAAGAAACTAGGGTCAAAGATATAATGATTCCTAGGTCTAACATGGTAATAATTAAAAAAAATTCATCAATAAGCGAGATCCTTCCTTTAATTATAAAGTCTTCTCATTCTCGATTCCCAGTTATTCTTGAAAATAAGGATGAAGTAGTGGGTATTCTTTTAGCAAAAGATCTTTTAAAATTTATTAATAATGATACTGAGATTTTTAATATTGATGAAATAATTAGACCAAGTGTAATAATTCCTGAAACTAAAAAGCTTAATGTTCTACTAAGTGAGTTTAAATCTGGCAGGAATCATTTAGCGGTCGTAGTTGATGAATATGGCGGTGTATCAGGCTTAATCACTATTGAAGATGTATTGGAGCAGATAGTAGGAGATATTATAGATGAGCACGATAAAGTAACTGAAAGCAATAATATTAAAAAAATCAAAAACACTATTTTCACTGTTAATGGGTCAACAACCCTCGAAGAATTTAATGAATTTTTTAATAGTAGCTACAAAAGCAGCACATTTGATACCGTGAGTGGTCTTCTTATTAATAAGGTAAAATCTTTGCCAAAAACTCATGACATAATAACAATAGACCAATTTAAGTTTCAGGTAAAAATTTCTGATCAAAGGCGAATACATAGTATTCAAGTAGAAATTAAAAATTAACTAGGCAAAATAATGATATACATATTATGTTTTTTTGTTGGTGGTCTATACACACTTTCTTTCTCACCCTATAGCATCAATATCTTATCTATTACCAGTATAATAATTCTTTTGTTATTATTAGATCTTGATTCTCTGAAAGACGCTATCATGAAGTCGCTTTTATTTTCTTCAGGTTATTTTTTGGTTGGCACATATTGGTTGGAAAATGTAATCAACCACTATACAGATATTAGTTTTTTTATAACATCCTCTATAATATTTCTTTTTATAGTATATCTTTCAGCTTTTGTCGTTATTCCTGTTGTTATAACATATTATCTAAGAAAGAATTTAAAATTAGATAAAAATTATTCTTTAATTATACTGTCAATTCTGATAACTTTTTTTGAAATCTTAAGGTCTTTTTTATTTACAGGATTTTCATGGTTTAATTTTGGACAAGCAGCTTTAGATACTCCTTTGTCTCATTTTTTCCCAATCATTGGTGTGCACGGACTAACACTAATTATTTTTTTAATATCCTTGATTATAATAAATCTTATAAGAGGTAGTAATTTAAAGTTCTACATACCTCTATCTATTATTATGTTATCTGTTTATGTAAATATATATTCAAAAGAATGGACTGTGATAAATAATGAAAATATCAATATTTCAATTATACAGCCTAATATTATTAATAAGTTATCTTATACAAAAAAAGATACCAAATTGAATATGGAGACTCTTAATTCTTTATCTGTAAAATCATTAAGTAATAATCCTGATATCATATTATGGCCTGAGGCTCCTCTACCATTCACTTATAATAGTATTAAAAATACCTATTATAAGAATGTTTTAGAAAAGATACCTACTTCTACGACACTTGTTTCCGGTTCGTTTTCTGGAAATGATAAGGTCATCTTTAATTCTCTCATTAATATAACAGACTCAAAAAATATCTATCATAAGAAACACCTTGTTCCATTCGGGGAATATCTACCTTATAGAGACTTTTTGCTTTTTTTTTATAATGCACTTGGCATAGATATACCAGATATATCTAAAGGTAAAAGTTTACATAGTATTGGAATTAATAATTATCTAGTACATTCTCTTATATGCTATGAGAGTATTTTTTCTAAGGATTCTCTTATAAAGAATCCTAATATTGACTTTATTATTAATGTCACTAATGACGGATGGTTTGGTAATTCTCTAGCGCCCATTCAACATTTAGATGCGTTAAGGATGAGGTCTCTAGAGAATCAAAGATATTCAGTAAGAGCCGCTAATGGAGGAATATCTGCTTTTATCTCACCATACGGAGATATTATAGAATATCTATCGTACGGAAAAAAAGGAATACTTAATTATAATATATATTCCGTCAATGGGCTTACCCCAATATCCCAATATGGTTATAATATACTGTATATTTTTATATTTTTTATCTTCCTATACAGCACTATATATTACAACTTCAATGTTTTTAAGCGGAAAAATTAATTCTGCTTTAAATCATTAACTAAATTAATTATATTATTAACGCTGTGTTGCGAAATCTCAGAATTTCTCACTAATTTATCTTTACATAAGGCGCCTCTAAAACCCATATAATTTGGGTTAAGCTTTACTATTTCAGCAATATGGGTTTCATTAATTGATCCTGCAACACCTGTTAGCAAGTCTAGTTTTTTTGCAATTTCAAGAAAATTGCTTATTTCTGAACTTGACGTGTGTGCAAATAAATTCCCAAGCTTTTTATTTGACGTGTCTACCATAACTCCTGAGAAACCAGATTCTTTAAGACTTCTTATTTCACTTTCTGTTGGTAAAAATACATCTGCAAAAAATACTGCTATAAGCTTCGTAGAGGATTTTATTTTACAAAGAGTATTGATATAAAAGTTATCATAAACACCAATTTTAATAAAATCAACAGCAGTAGCTGAGATTTCGTTTACATTTTTTGATATAAGAGCTTCATTGTTCGGAAGATCTCCAACAGTGGAGCTAGTTAATTTTTTTTTATCTATAAACTTTATAATATCTATTATGTCTTGTTCTGACAGTCTTCCGAGAGCTCCTTTTAAAGGATCCTTTAAGTCTATAATATCAATATCTGTATTAATCAAAATTTTTGCTTCTGATAAATCTTTTATACTTGCTAGTATTTTTGGCATTTTATTTTATTTTTTCCTGTATTCTTTAATATAATCTATTAACCATTCCCACGCTTCCCTTTCTCTTTTGCCAGCGGTTTTATCAATAGAAATCTCTAGGTATTTTATTTCGTCTATAATCTTCTCGTCTTCTATAATACCAAGTCTTGATGCCAGTATGCAAAGCTCTATAACGGCAGATTTTGCTCTATTAAAACCATAATACATCTTATGAGTTTCTTCATGGACTGACTTACATATAATGGTTGGTCTTGTGTCATCACCCTCAACTTTCTCAATGACAAATTCTGTATGAGATATTGCATCTTTCAGCACAGAGCAATCGATAATCTTTGCTTTTTTTAAATCAGATTTAATATCTTTTTTAATTATACAGGATGCAAATATTCTAACATCGTCAATATAGTTTATCACGCCGGATTTATTTCTCAGTATGTTGTCTAATGATGCTGACGGTTTAAATGGTTTTATCTTCAAGACATCACTTTCTATATAAATCCCAAGCGGTGATATTTTTGTTGTACCGTCTAAGTTTTTAGTTGTAACTATTGTTTCTCTTACATATGCCATTATTTTTTATCTTCTTTTTTAGTTTTCAATTTTCTCATTGTGTGTCCTGCAGTCTTAAATTTCATTATGTCTTCATCTGATACATCTACGGAGCAACCCCATTTTAACATTTCATCTTGATCGTATCTTTTACCTAATTGAAAAGCTATCTGCGCTTTTGCTAATTCCATGCCTAAGTAATAGGCGTGACCATCATCATTTTTAATATCAAGATACTGGTACAATTCTGTAGCATCTTTTTCTGTATAAAAATTCTTGTTATTAAAAACATGTATTCCTTCGGCATTAACATAAATTCGATAATTTTTATCTTTTACATTACCCCACATTTCTTTTAACTCTTCTGTCGAATACGGAAATGGTTTTCTTTCGTGAAGATTTAATAGTTTATTAGAAATATCTTTTGGAGGCATATTGTATTGCTTTGTAGTATGCATTATTCTCCTTGCAAAATTGCCCTCTATAATAGCTTTATTACAATGTTCGCTCACTTGCGTGCAAAGAGCATAGTTAATATCTAATTCTGATGCTATACCAAATAAAATAGCATTCATTCCGGCGGTATCAGCATGCGTTAGCTCTGTAATATTTCCTATGCCGATCATTATTTCAATATCTGGAAATTTTTTTCTTAAATTTTGGTATCTAACTAACGAATCAGTAAATCCAAAATTTATTGGCTCAAGTATAGAGTCTGCTATAAATGGCTTGCCATTTTTTATTAGTTGCTCTATGAGTTTAAAGAACTTTTTTTCCTCCCTTGGATGGTCTGGAATTATTACAGGTATAGAATCTACCTCATTCATTACCCAAATAGTCTCTTCCTGGAGGCTTAATAAATAGTCTGCTCCAGCCTTGGAGCCTTTAATTAAATCATCTGTATTGAGTGAGTCGACACTTACCATATAACCTAATCTCTTTAATTCTTTTATTGAGTCCGTTAAATGTGGAAACTTCGTGCTGGGTAAGCAACCTATGTCAATAATATCAGCGCCATCCTCTTTATAGCTCTTGGCTTGCTGAATTATTTGTTCTATCTTCATATTTGGTGCTTCTGTAATTTCTCCAATTATATTAGTGTCGTATTTGCTTAGATCCAAGTCCTTGCCTTGCAGACCTAGAAAACTAGGAATGTCCTTAAGTTCCTCAGGACCTCTAACACATATTTTTTTAAAATATTTAGAAAGCTCCTCTATATCACCTCTACATCTCCCAGGTATAACAATTTTAGTTGCTTCCTGCATAACTGCAGAGTCTACCTTCTTCATAATAATATCTATGGTTGCTAATGCTGCTACGTTGACACCCATATCCATTACTTCATAAGTAAAATTATGTTGTGAAGATATATCAGACAAGACTTTTCCTAAAGATATCTTCGCTAATTTACCAGTTAAAAATATTAAATGATCTGACATTTATGTTCCAAATGATTGAATTGTATATTTTATTTTGTTTTAGCATAATGTACACTAATAAAAAATAAATTATCCAGTAAGTTTATATGATAGGAGTCTTTGGTGGAAGTTTTGACCCAATACATTTTGGGCATATTAATCCTTTAATGGAGTTGTCAGAACAATTTAAGTTCTCTGAAATTAGACTCATAGCCACCTATAAATCACCTGCTAGCAAAATATTCCATTCTGAGGCTTCTCACAGGCATAATATGGTTTCTATTATAGCGGCATCCACTACAAATAATTTTATAGCAGATGATATAGAGATAAGGAAAGAAGGCGTCTCATACACCTACGAAACTATACAAAATTTAAAAAATACGCTAAAAAACGAAGATATATGCCTAATTATGGGATTAGATGTATTTCTGGATATTGAAACTTGGTATAATTACAAAATTATGATGGAAGAAGTAAATATAATAGTTGTTAACAGACCAGATTTTAATATTAAAAACACAAAAAATATGGATTCTAGTATTCTAGGTAAGATAGTTAAAAACAAAGAAATTTTTGTAGCGAGTAAAAAAGGGTGTATTTTTTTCTATGAGACACCTAGTATTGGCATTTCATCAACAAGCATTAGAAGTATAATAGGTAAAGGGGAAAATCCTTCTGGAATGATACCTGGGTCTATTATGTCCTATATTAAAAGAAATAAATTATACACGGAAAAAATATGAGCGATTTTGATATTAATAATATTAAAAATATAGTTTTAGAGTCCCTTGATAACTTGAAGACCCAAGAAATAGTAGCTATCGATGTTAGTAAGAGATCTAATTTCACAGATATTTTAATGATAGGTACAGGTACCTCTTCAACACACATAAAAGCAATCTCAAACGAAGTGACCTCAAACTTAAAGAAAAATGGTTATGGTGACTTAATAAGAGGAGTTGAGTCTAATAACGAATGGGTTCTTATAGATATTTTTGATATTGTTGTGAATCTAATGCTTAGTGAAACAAGGGAATTTTATAGTCTTGAAAAACTATGGTCATCAGATGCTTCTTATAAGTCAGAAACAACACCTGTGTAATTAAAGTGGAGATTTCTATTATTACAATTTGTAATAAAAAAGATAATAATGCAGAAGCCACAATAGAAAAGTACATCTCTCAAATAGAAAAATTCTATAAAACTAATATTATAAATATAAGTTTTAAAACTAAAAAAAAACAAAAAAACCTATATGAAAAAGAATATAGAAAAGCTCTTTCATTAATAAAGCCAGGTTCTATATTAATATCATTAGATGAAAGTGGTAATAACTATAACTCAATTAATTTCTCACAAAAAATGCAACATTGGATAGAGGAGTACTCTCGAATATATTTTATAATAGGTGGTCCTGATGGTTTATCAGATGAAATAAAACATAAGTCAGGTAGTATATTATCATTATCAAAATTAACATTTCCACATCAACTTGCTAAGGTTATACTGATAGAGCAAATATACAGATCAATAAGTATAATGAATAACCACCCTTATCATAGGTCATAAAATGAAGATCTTAAAATATATAATTATTATAATATTAGCTTATATAGTTATATCTCTTACGATAGCAAGGACCTTGGTTACTTACGCAGATACCAATAAACTTTTTATAGAGGAATATGTAAATAAAAACCTTGGTATTAATATTACTATAAATAATATACAAGGGAATTGGAAGGGATTGCATCCCTCGGTAAAAATAAATCTTACTAAAGATCTTGACGGTGTAAGTAAAAATTATTCTTACCCAGACTTTGTGTTAATAGATTTTAATATTTATAAATCTATATTAATATTCAGGCCTGTAATAAATAAAATTTATGCAGAAAATATATTTTATAAAAGCAATTATAAAAACTTCGTTTCTCTAATAAACTATAGAGGTAATAAAGATTTTATAATTTTAGAAAATATTGAGATTTCAAAATCTAATATTATAATCACAAAAGATAATAATTTATTTAATTTTGATAATTTAAAATTTATTATAAGAAAAAACAATATTAAAATAAGAGCAAATGTTGACAATAATAAAGTTATTTCTGCAGACCTAGAAAATATTTTTTTTGATGGAAAATATTTAAAAAAAATTGACTATAAAGTTAACATAGAAGGTGTTTTTGACTACACGCTTAATAATATCTTTGGTAAATATACTTTTGACATAAGAAATTCCAACCTCTTATTTAATTTAAGTGGGAGTTACAACAATAATAATTTTAAAAATAAGTTATCCCTAAAGACGGGCACAAAATCAAATATTGGAATTAATGGAGATACTCTTAATGATATTAATATCAAAGCTATTTTCAAAGGAAACTTACAAAAAAAAATAGATTTTGAATTTATCCAGGCTTCCTTTAACTCTAAAAACTTAAATAATTATAATTTCAGTAATATTGCAGGAATTTATAATATTGCTAGTAATAATATCTCATTATATGGAGATAATATAAATATTAATTCAAATAATTTATCAGATGACTTTAGTTTTTTAGTCAACAAGGATTTTAATTTCTCAGGAAATTTGAAAAATCTAATGCTAAAAACCAATTTACGTGACTTTAAAAATAATTTTTATATATCCGGGAATTTTGCTAAATGTGTAATTTCATATAAAAAAAATCATATAAAAAATTTCACAGGTTCTATTAAATCAAATAAAGATTCATTTTTTATCAATTTTAATTCTACTGATAGTGTTCTTAGCTACAACTCAATTATAAGGAAAGACCCTTTTTTTAAAAATATTAACGGTTCCGTAGAGTTAAGTAATCTTTCAAGCCCCTTAATTAACATTAATAATTTAAGTTTTTCTAATAATGAAATTAAGATAGATTTTAATGGATTTATGAATTTTAAGGATGACACGATTAAGATAATTTCCAATATAGATAGATTAAATATGCAAAATGCTACAGATTATATTCCGTTAACCTTTATGAAAGAAAAATCTTCTTTATGGTTTAAAAAAGCCTTTAAATCTGGGGAAACTAATAATGGGAGAATCCTCATAAATGGAAAAGTATCAAGTTATCCTTTTTTTAATGATTTATCAGGAATATCTTTCGCTGTATTCCCTATAAAAGATTTGAATGTGAAATATGGAAAAGGTTGGAAACAGTTTGAGAAAGTCTCGGGAAACGCTTATTTTAATAAAAAAAGTGCATATTTTTATTCTGAAGATTTTCAAGTATATGATACGATCGTAAGCAATGCATTTTTAGAGATTAAGAATGTCATGGATGCAGAATTAAATATAAAAGGTGAATTAGTAGGCCCAATAGATAATTTATTTAAGTATTCGAATTCAGGTTCGCTTACTAGTATTACTAACGAAAATTTATCAAAAATTAATGGAACAGTAAAGACTAATTTTCAAATAAAGGTTCCTTTCAAAGGTAAGAAAATAAAATTTAAAAGTAAGATGGTATTGGATAATATAAATTTTAACTTTAGTTCTGAAAATAAAATTAAAAATATAAGCGGAGATTTATTCTATAGTGATGAAAAGTTTTTTACTAAAAAAAGTAGTTTACTAACAGGAAATTATAAGAACAATAATTTTTCTTTTAATTTTGATACGAAGAAAAATGGGAATTTCATAATATTTGGATCGAAGGTAATTGAAAATAAAAAATTGTTTAACAACCCTGAATATAAAAATAAAATTTCAGGAACATCTATTTGGGACTATAAAATTACTGTGCCAGGTTTTAGTAATAAAAGAGAAGCAATTCATCTTGAGGCAAAATCTAACCTAAATGGTACTGCTATCCATCTTCCTAAGCCTTTTAAGAAAATAAAAGACATGAATTCAGAAATTATTTTTAGTGCTAGTTATAAAGACAAAGATTTCAATAATATAATTATTTCTTATAATAATATACGCGCTGAATTAAAATCATTAAATACTTTGAGTGGGTACATTAATTTTTCTGGAGTTAAAAGTATAATTCCAGACAATGGAATTAATGTCCTTGGTAAAATACTAGAATGTGATTTAAATGAATTGAAGCTGATAAAAGATAATAGTATTTCAAAAGACTACCTTCAATACATTAATAAAATTAATGTAAGCTTTGGTGAGCTTTTTTGGAAAGATAAAAGGTTTAAAAATTTATCTATAAACGGTTTTAATTCTAAAAAATATTTTATTTTTAATGACATTTCCGTAGATTCTAAAGAAGTCAATATTCGTGCTAGTGGTAAGGTAGAGTTTAACAATATCTCATCCTTTAATATTAAGTTAAATTCACCTAATGTTGAAAATTTATTGAACTACTGGAACTATGATCATAGTTTAAGAGATTCATCTGTTTTAAGTAATTTTAATATTAATTGGCAAGGTCATTTATTTGATTTTGAATTAAATAAAGTTTATGGCGAGTTCACTGTAAATATGGCTGACGGAAGATTAAAGAAGGTTGGTAATAGAGCATCTAGGATATTTGGTTTATTTAATATTGATCTTTTGTCTAAAAGGCTTTCTTTAGACTTTGACGACGTAACTAAGAATGGTTTTTATTTTAGCTCATTAGATGGTGATTTTAGGATTGATAATGGTAATATCTTCACTACAAATTTATTGATTAAAGGACCTTCTGCTGAAATTTTAGCTGTTGGTACAACTAATATAATTGATGAAACATATAATATGAGGGTTGCAGCAAGCCCGGAATTTGGTGAAGCTCTGCCTGTAATAGCTTTATTAGGTGGTCCTATTACAGCAGCAGCAACATTTGCAGCAGAAAAACTTGCAAAGGCTTTTGGTAAAGATATTAATAACCTTATTAGGGTAAAATATACCGTGACAGGCCCCTGGAGTAATCCTATTATTAAAGTCATTGATAAAAATAATAATGCATTTGATGGTATCGAGGACCTCTTTAAATGAAAAATTTCAAAATATCATGTGTTCAAATTGCCTCAGGTCCTAATTTAGAAGCAAATTTGCTAGTAGTAAGTAAATATATAGAAAAGTCAAAAAAGTTAGGCGCTAATATTGTTGTTCTACCTGAAAATTTCGCTATGATTTCTAAAGATGATTCTATGTATTTAGGTATAAAAGAGGAATTAGGTGGTGGAAGAATACAAGACCATATTTCTAGTGAAGCAATAAAACATAATGTTTGGATTATAGCGGGAACTATCCCAATAACATCTGAAAAAGAAGGTAAAGTTTATTCATGCTGCATAGTATTTAATAATAAGGGAGATATAGTATCCTCGTACAATAAAATTCATTTATTTGACGTTAATATAGTTGAAACTAATGAAAAATATAGAGAGTCAGATTATTTTCAAAACGGAGATTCCGTAGCCTATGTGGACACACCTTTTTGTAGAATTGGTTTAGCTGTATGTTATGACTTAAGGTTTCCTGAGTTATTTCGAAAGCTATCAAATGAAAATATAGATCTTATCTGTATGCCTGCTGCCTTTACATCTTTCACAGGAAAAGCTCATTGGCAGCATTTAATCAAAGCAAGAGCTATAGAGAATCTTGTGTATTTTGCAGCAAGCGCTCAAGGAGGCTATCATGTTAGTGGAAGAGAAACTTATGGGCACTCTATGATTGTTAATCCATGGGGTGAAACTTTAGATGTTATAAAAAATAAAGCTGGTGTAATAGTTTCAACTATCGATATAAATTCATTAAAAAAACTCAGAAAAAATTTCCCATGTTTGGAGCATAAAAAACTTTAATTAAACTTTATGGGTTCTATCAATACACTATCCTTAAAGAATATTTTATTTTCAACTAATTTTATATAATTATTTTCAAGCATCTTAAGTGTTTTAAAGAATAATATATGCTCAACACTCAGTACTTTTTTTGCTAGTTCCTCCACATCTTCATTTTTTACAACAGGAATAGTGTATTGCGCTATAACAGGACCACAATCAATATCACTTGTTACGTAGTGAGTAGAGCAACCATGGTAAGGATCTTTGTTTAAAATTACTTGACCATGCGTATTAAGACCTTTGTATTTAGGAAGCAAAGATGGGTGAATATTAATAATATTTCCACTGTACGAATCAATTATATGCTGAGGTATTTTACTCATATACCCACATAGCAGGAGAATTTCTTTTTCATTTGGATCTAATATTCTCTCAAGCTCCAAGTTATAAAGATCCTTGTCTTTATAAGATTTGTTATTTATTACTATAGTATCAATATTATATTTTTTTAATCTTGAGATGCCCAGAGCATCGATATTATTGCAAACAACTTTTTTTATATTGAAATTTAATTTTTTATTGCAGATATATTTAATTATTGATTCTGCATTTGAGCCTCTGCCTGAAAAAAGTATGCTTACTGATATCATAATTATATATTAATATATTCTATGTGTGGTTTTCCTTTTCCTTCTATAATATCTCCAATAATACTTGAATTTAATTTTATTTTTTTAAGGTCATTTATTATGGACTGTGCATCTTTCTTATTTGCTACTAAAGTCATTCCTACTCCACAATTTAGAACTTTTAGCATCTCTTTATTATCAATATTGCCACGGCTCTGAATATGTAAAAATATTTTTGGCATATTAATCCTTTTAAAATCTATTAATCCATTCACGTTATTAGGCAGGACTCGTGGAATATTCTCAGTTAAGCCACCGCCGGTAATATTTGCTATAGCTTTTATTTTACCAAAAGATTTGATATTTAATATTTCTGTATATATTTTAGTTGGTTTAATAAGTAGTGATCCTAGGGTCTGACTACCTATCTTATCGTTTAAACGTATCTTTTTTTGGTCCAGCATATGATTTATTAACGAGTATCCATTTGAATGAAGTCCGCTTGATTTTATCCCAATAATACAATCCCTTTTGCTGATATTTATTTTTGGCAGCAGCTTTTTCTTTTCAGCTATACCAACACAGAAACCAGCAATATCAAAGTCACCAGTTTTATAAAGTTTTGGCATTTCTGCAGTTTCCCCGCCTATTAACGACATTTTGCTTTGTTTACACCCATTGGCTATGCCTTTAATAACATCAAAGCATTTTTTTGCGTTAAGTTTACCTGTAGCATAATAATCTAAGAAAAATAGTGGTTTAGCACCTTGAGAAATTATATCATTGACACACATTGCAACTAAATCAATCCCTATCCAGTCTAATTTTTTCAGTTTTATGGCTAACTTTAGTTTTGTTCCTACACCATCAGTGCCAGATATAAGAACAGGGTTCTTGTACTTAAAATTTGATAAGTCATACATTGCTCCAAAGCCACCAATGTTGCCTATTACGTTAGAATCACAGGTTTTTTTAGCAATGGGTTTAATTTTTTCTATTAGTTTGTCTGCATTTTCAATAGAAACACCTGCTTTTTTATATGTAACCTTTTGATTTTTTGTACTTTTTTTATTTAGCATTAATTTTTTTCTCAAGAATGTATTAATTTAATTTATTATTTATTAAGATGTATATATGAATTATATACCAAATATAATAAGTGGATTAAGAATTTTACTAATACCAGTATTTATTTTTTTAGTAACAAATCAATCCTACAATATTGCTGTTTTATTATTTTTAATCATGGGAGCAACTGACGTTATAGACGGTGCTCTAGCAAGGTATTTAAAATGCGAGTCTTTATTAGGAGGCTATTTAGACGGCATAGCAGATAAAATAATGATTAACACATCATTTTATATGTTGTGCGATATAAATATTCTCCCAGACTATGTTTTTTACATAACTCTTTTAAGAGATATACTGATAATCACAGGAATTTTACTTAACCGCATGCATAACACTCTAACAATGACCCCAATTTTTTTAAGTAAGGTAAATACTGTTATGCAGTTTACCCTAGTAATTTTCTGTATTTTATTTCTAACAAACGCAGTGAGCTTAAATTATATGCAAGACATTATTAATGCAGTAGTATTAACTACAATTTTTAGTGCAGTAGAATACATATATAACTACAGAAGAAATTTCTCATATAAAAATATTAAATACACATCATAAATATGAATCAATTAATTTTACCTTATCAAAAAAACATAAAACAAACTTTTGAAAATTATTATTCAAATAATGATTTAAATATACAAATTGCAGAAGGTATAAAAAATATTTTTTCTAATAAAAATAATCAAATATATATATGGGGTAGAAAATTCTCAGGGAAGTCACATCTTTTGTATTCTGCTAATAATTATTTTGCTAGTCGTGAGAAAAAATGTATATATCTTCCGATGAAGGATTATAAATTATTTGACCCAGATATTATTAATAATTTTTGTGATTATGATTTGATATGTATAGATGATATTGATTGTATATTTGGAATTAAGGATTGGGAGTATAGTTTTTTTAAAATGATTAATAAGGCTTTAGAGAATTCTAAAAAAGTAATTTATACTTCATCTTCAAGCTTAGTCTTAAATAAAATAAATTTAAAAGATTTGCATTCAAGGCTTTCTTGGGGGCTGGTTTATAGAATAAATAATCCGGATGATAATATAAAAGAAAAAATTTTAAATAAAATTATTAATGAAAAAGAATACAATATCTCGCTAGATGTTTGTCGATACTTATTAAATAGAAAAGATAGAGATCTAGTGTCTTTAATAAATATCATTCACAAAGTAGGATACCACTCTTTATCTACTAACAAAAAAGTTAGCATTAAAAGTCTAAGTAGTATTTTTGATTGATCCTTTATTTTTTTCTCTTACGTATAGGATTGAGCTAACAAATATTGTAAGACTAAGGGTTGATATAACCGCACCTAAATAAATTGTATGTTCGCTTGCTATGTTTCCTATTCCTGCTACAAAATATAATAGCATTACATACGAGGTCATTATGTAGGTTCCAAATCTATTTGACTTTAATTTATGCATTAAAACTAATAGGGGTAAGTTGTATATTATTGTTGGCAGTATGCGAGGTATATTTTCTGATGGATTTATCAAAGCGTTCCACAAAGCTATGACTATTATCATTATTACTAAAGATATATATGTTATGTATTCATATGTTACTAATTTATTCATAGTTTTTTTGCTATATTCGCAACCCTTGATCCAAATGATGTGCATAATTTTATCTCATGATTTGACAAACTATTTTCTTTATCACCAGAAAAGTGAGTAGGGCCGTAGGGGCTTCCACCTGTCCGCGTGTCATGTAATTCTTTCTCACTATAGGGAATCCCTGATATTATCATTCCATGATGCAATAGAGGAATGAGCATAGTAATTAATGTAGTCTCTTGACCACCATGCATACTTGATGAAGAGGTAAATACGCCAGCTGGCTTTCCTGATAGTGTGTTATTAAACCACTCTGCAGAAGTTCCGTCTAAAAAAAATTTCATAGGAGCTGCCATATTGCCAAAGTAAGTTGGGGATCCAAGTATAAGACCATCACAATTCGCTAAATCTTCATTTGTTGCATAAAGAATATTATCCTCATTAGCAATAGCAGCGGTATTGTCTTTAATATCAGGTAAAGTTCTGATTACTGCTTCTGCGTTTTCTACAGCATTAATGCCTCTAGATATTTTCTCAGACATTTTCTGTATAGCGCCATTCTTACTGTAATAAATAATTAATATTTTTTTCATCTATAGGCCTATAGGTAAAAATATAGTGGAGACTATTTTTTTTGCAGCTTTTTGAATCATTCTACCTTCTTGCGAAGATATTATTCTCGCCATATTTTCTTGGTTATTAATTAGTTTTCCAAATAGACGCTCAAAACTTAAATTCATCTTTAGACCGTCAGTATTATTTGTTTTTATTAAAATTATATTATTTACTTTAGTATTGCTTAATCTCCACACTAGAGTTTCAATGTTAGTAGCAGTATTCATAAGTTTTTGTGAGCTTAATTTCTGATCAGTTAAATAAAACTTTTCTTTATAATTATATGATGCATTAATCATTCCGTATAAACCTTTAGTAATAAAATATATTCTATCACCACTAAAATCTTCTTCAAAACCCTTTAGCACTAAATCAATATTTTCTTGTCCTGTTATATCAATTTTTTCAATATCAATTATTTTAAATATATCAATTATTACATCTGAAACACTATTAAATTTTTTATTCTTTTTAATATAAACTGGATTTAATTTATAAAGCTTAATAATTAAATCTTCCACTTCACTTTTTGCATTATTGATATGTATCTCAGTAACGATATCAATATCAGATTTTGTAATATTCTTAAAAATATTATTTTGGCACGCTGTAATAAAAAATATTGATGCTATTAGTACTATTATTTTTTTCATATTTACGCTGTTATTTTCCTATATATATCTGAAACTTTGACTGGTAGTTTATCAACTTGATTAATTACTGCAAAATTTGTTTTGCCATACATATAAGGCAAATAGTCCATTGCCTTATCATCTATTGTAATGCAGTAAGTATGTATTCCAAGAAATCTAGCTTCCATTAAAGCTTTCTTAGTATCCTCAATCCCATAAGTTCCTCTGTATCCGTCAACATCATCTGGTTTTCCATCTGATAATGTTATAAGTAGCTTAGTTTTCGCCTCTACCTGACTTAATAACATGGTTGAATGTCTTATACTTGCACCCATTCTTGTATAATCCATTGCTTCAATGTTACTTATTCTATTCTTCACTGACTTATCATATTTTTCATCAAAATCTTTTATTTTAAATACTTCGCAGTTATTCCTAGTTTTTCCTGAAAAGCCATATATAGAATAAGTATCACCAAGAATCTCAAGAGACTCGCAAAGCAGAACTAAGGACTCTTTTTCCATTTTATTTACCCAACCAGATGTTGAGCCACTCATATCTATCATGAACATAACTGCCACATTTCTATCAACTTTATTAAGTTTTGTAAATAATTTTTCATCCACTTCGTTGCCTTGTTTTAAATCTATGTAAGCATCAATAAAGGCGTCTATATCTATATCATCACCATTATTTTGTTTCCTAAGTCTTTTTTCATCTTGCCTAAGGGCTTCAAAAGTTCTATTTAAATTTTTCAGCAAACCCCTGTGCTTACTTAAAGTTTCATTTATAAAGTTATTATTTATGCCCTCAATAGTCTTTACATTTAACTTACACCAGTTTTTTCTATATTTTTGTGTTGCATGATCCCATTCATTGTAAAGATGATTGTAGTCTGAGTCATCGTGATCGTTAATAGCTTCATCTTTTTCTTCATCTTTATTATAACCACCTTCCCCAGCTGGCTCTAAATATTCTTCTGGAATTTCTCCAAAGTCTTGTATTATAGAATCCATAATTTGTTTTATATTTTCTGGTGGCGTAATACTACTGTCGCCATATTCTAAGGCAATATCGTACTCATCGTTGTTGTTATTTTTCTCAATAGAAAAAGTTTTTTCACTTCCTTGGTCCTTATCATCATTATTATCTTGAGAATCATTCTCAACTTTTTTCCATTGCTCATGCATTTCATCTAGAGCTTTTTCAAAATTAACTTTATCTTGGTTAATTCTTTCGTCAGCAATACCTCCAACACTATCGATTTTTAAATTACCAGCGTATGAAGATGAGGGTATTTTATCTAAGTCATTTAAAATAGAATTTATTAAGCCTAAAGAGTCTTTGTAATTGGAAAAGTCTTTTGAGAGAATTTTTACAGCGTTTTTAAAATTTTTTGATATTAATTCTAAATTATCTTTAGGGTTTAATTTCTCGAGTATTCTTCCTGCGCCAGGGAGTTCTTTTTTTATTTTCTCATCCAATCTTATTGTCTCTAGAAAATGGTAAGCTTTAATAGCTTTTTCTTTGTCTTCGAAATCATTAAAATCATCTTTATTGATTCTCCAGGTTCCGTAGTAGGTTTGTGCCCACAGATGGATAGCGCTTGCTTTTATTAGAAGAAAATTTTTCTCTTTTGTGTCCTCAGTAGATATTCTTTCTGGTAAGAAAATTGTCTCAGTATCAGTATATATTTCTTCTGCTACCTCAACCTTTAAAGGTCTACCATTGAGACCTGTTAAAAGAGATTCTATGGTTTTAGAAAAATCTATAAAATTAATACTTGACGAAGACCCAGCTAATTCATCAGAGTATAATGTAATATTATCCATTAGCTTTATAGATTCATCAATACCACTATCATCATTTTTTTTTATGATCTCGTTTATCCAGTCGTCCCATTGTGATTCGTCAAGACACTTTAGTGACTCTACGCCGTGATAACAAAAATTATAAGCAAGTTCAACGTTAGTTTCGGATATCCTATCAACTGTTTTTATGAACCTTTCTTGATCTTGCATATTAAATACGCATAGGTTTTTAGCTGGTACTAGCACTCCTTTTTGATTTGAGATAATAGGATCTAAGAGAAGCTCTAATTTTATTTGTATTTCTCTTTCTCCCATACCACCATAAATCGCAGAAGCTTTTGTTTTAGGGCCTCTAGCAGTTTTATGCTTTATGCCTTTACCTTTTCTGTGTTTTTCTATCGCTTTATCCCAAAAACTTTTCATATAAAATTTTTTTAACCTATAATGTGTTTATATAGAAAATAAATAAATATTTTTATAATAATATGCTAATTAATTTCGATAAGATATTAAAAGATTTAGGTGAAGCCTTAGTTCAAAAAAATCTAAAAATATCATTGTGTGAGTCTTGTACAGGTGGTTTAGTTTCTAAATTATGTACTGATTTTAGTGGGAGCTCTCTATGGTTTTCGGGCGCCGTAGTTACATACAGCAATAGCTTAAAAGAGACTCTCGGTGTTAGTAAAGAATCCCTTTTGAAGTATGGTGCTGTAAGCTCAATTGTTGCTAACGAAATGTCATTATCAACACTTAAATTGGTGAGATCAGATCTTTGCTTAAGTATAACTGGAGTTGCTGGGCCTGAAGGTGGTAGCTATGAAAAACCTGTAGGAACAGTATATTTTTCTTATATTGATATATTTGGGCGTAATATACAGAAAAAATATTTATTTGAAGGCAGTAGAAGCGAAATAAGATATTTGGCAGCAGAAAAAGGTATCCAAATAATTCTTGATTGTGTGGCTGATATTAAGACACAATAAGACAAAAATTATGCAATAATTTATTTTAACAAAATACAGGAAACAATTATGTCAGATGATAGAGTAGAGTCCCTAAAAGCAGCTATAGGTCAAATTGAAAGACAGTTTGGAAAAGGAGCAGTAATGAGAATGGGCGACGAGGGTCCTAGGGAGAAGATAGAAGTTATTTCCACAGGATCTCTTACTTTGGACCAAGCATTAGGAATAGGTGGCTTACCAAAAGGCAGAGTTGTAGAGATATATGGTCCTGAGTCATCTGGCAAGACAACCTTAACATTACAAGTTATAGCAGAATGTCAAAAATTAGGTGGTACCGCAGCATTTATTGATGCTGAGCACGCATTGGATCCAGGGTATGCCGAAAAGATAGGTGTGAATGTAGATAACCTTCTCCTGTCGCAACCAGATACTGGGGAGCAAGCTCTAGAAATTACAGATATGCTGATTAGCTCAAATGCTATAGATATTATTGTTATAGATTCTGTAGCGGCGTTAACTCCTAGGGCTGAAATAGAAGGTGAGATGGGAGCAAGCCACATGGGCTTGCAAGCAAGGTTGATGTCACAAGCTCTAAGAAAATTAACTGGATCTATAAAGAAATCAAATACTTTGGTTATATTTATAAACCAAATTCGACTTAAAATAGGCGTTATGTTTGGTAATCCCGAGACTACAACTGGTGGAAATGCCTTGAAATTTTATTCGTCTGTAAGACTTGATATAAGAAGAATAGGGGCTATAAAAAAAGGTGATGAAATACTGGGTAATGAGACTAGGGTAAAAGTTGTGAAGAATAAAGTAGCTCCGCCATTTAAGATTGCTGAATTTGAAATAAGATATGGCGAAGGGATCTGTAAGGTAGCGGAAATCATAGATCTTGGCGTTGAACATAACATTATTGAAAAAGCTGGCTCTTGGTATAGTTACGAAGGAAATAAGATAGGTCAGGGAAAAGATAATTCTATGACTTATCTTAAGGAAAACCCAGAGATTCTCAAAACTATTGAAGAGCAATTATATAAAATAATACTCCCAGATAATAATACTAAAGTTGAAAAAATTAAGCCTGACAGCGTTAAAAAAGAAACAAAAAAGGGTAAAAAAGAATAGAAGAATGTCTGATTATGAGAAATGCTTGAATTTAGCTAAAAAATACCTTGCTATGCGCGAGCATTCTCAATTTCAAATCTATAATAAGTTAGTAAATAAAAACCTAGGTGTAGATCTTATCAATAAAGTGCTAAAAGACCTGCAAGACGGAGGATTTCAGTCAGACGAAAGATATACGCAAGAATATATAAGATATAGGCAAAATACTGGTTACAGCTCGAGAAAAATAATATATGAGCTTGAGTCTAACGGTATTAGTTCAGAATTAATTAATAATAATGCGCATTATTTTATAGATGACAGAGATGTTCTGTCTGAATTAGTAAAATACAAGATACTAGATAAAGATATTAGTGATCAAAAGGTATTAATGAAACTTATAAATCATTTTAGATCTAAAGGATTTGATAATAATATTATTTTGGAAGTTATAAGCAACGTACAAGACATTGAAATTATATGAAAAATAATAGCGAAGAAATTAGAAGTAAATTTATTAATTACTTTGTGTCAAAAGGTCATACTTACCTAGACTCAAGCCCCATATTGCCACCAAATGATGATAAGTCATTATTGTTTACAAATGCTGGCATGGTTCAATTTAAGGATATTTTTCTAGGCATAAAGGAATCAAAAATTAAATCAGCTGTAACAAGTCAAAAATGTATAAGAGCTGGAGGGAAACATAATGATCTTGATAATGTAGGGTTTACAAATAGGCACCATACGTTTTT
>ENA-OSJC01000795-OSJC01000795.1-marine-metagenome-genome-assembly--contig:-NODE-795-length-28973-cov-9.070736_pt1 | contig 28973 bp, 23 predicted proteins | sample MGYA00237885_ERZ534234 | MGnify/ENA primary metagenome ERZ534234 (study PRJEB26413, sample SAMN06343907) | marine metagenome | isolation source: coastal waters | place: Atlantic Ocean: West Antarctic... | reverse complement strand
AAAGCGGGCATTTTACCTTTACCTTCGATAGCCGCTAAAGCAACAACATTAGCCGAAGTGATGGCAGTTATGTTCGGACCAACACCGTGACTGCCGCCGCCGTCGTTACCATGACAGGACGAACAATAAGTAGAATAAACTGTTTTGCCGGCCTCAATATTCGCTTGTTCAACGGCGACACTAGGAATGAAATCAGCGCCTGGTGCTCTCCCTGGCCCCATCTTTCCATCCAGAGAAAATAACCACACACTGTCCCCTGAGGGCGTACCGGCAAATAAATTGCCAGCGGAATATACAACCACTTTTTGTTTACCTCTGTGCTCAAACGTTGTGGCCGGTGCATTCACACCAGCACCGGTTTGAAAATTCCACAGTTGATCACCGGTCTTAGAATCTAACGCTGTTAAGTCGCCGTCATTGCGTCCGACAAACACTAAATCACCCGCGGTATTAATAGAGCCACTCCAACAACTGTCCTTCCAACGCTGACTCCATACGACTTTATTGGTGGTCATATCCATGGCAGAAAACAGCTGGTCAACTTGGGTAGACAAAGCATCACAAGAAGACCTTAAACGTGTTCCTGGTTCTGTTAAAGGTGACTGGGAGAAAGTTGTTCGGGATATGAATAACGATAATGTACCTTTATTTAATCGCAGATTTAACCGTTCTGGTAATTTACGAACGGCGTTCATACTTTTTTATGATAGTGAGAACATCCTCCTAGAAGGGGTAAATATTATTGATTCCCCGTTTTGGGTGAATCATTTCTATATGTCCAAAAATATAACCGTACGAAATATGACGATGACGTCACTAAATAAAAATAACGACGGTATCGATATTGAATCGAGTCAGGATGTTTACATTCATAATGTTGATTTTGCGACGGGTGACGACTGTATATCAATCAAATCGGGACGCGATTTAGAAGGTCTACAAAAGATGATTCCAAGCAAAAATATTGTTGTACAAAATGTTCGTTTTTTGGCTGACGATACTATTGCACTGGGAAGCGAGGCATCTGGTGGGGTTCGAAATGTATTTATTGAAAATTCAGAAGGCACGAATTTGCGTAAGGGATTCTATTTTAAGGCAAACAAAAATAGAGGTAGTCATTTTGAACATATTAGGATGCGTAATCTGACTTACGGTGATCTTGCGGATGTTCCTGAAAATCGTCGTAAATTAACAATGATTGAAGTCACAACAAATTATGACAGCACCGGGGTAAAATATAATCGCGATCCGGAATTTAAAGATATTCGGCTAGAGAATTTTACTGGTGGCACCTCCATCTATCCTGTGACTTTAGAGGGAACCGATAAGATACCTCTAAAGGATTTTGTGTTCGATAATGTACATTTAAATGCCGGGGAAAACCCCAATGCATTTAAATTTGTCGATTTTGATACGATGTATTTCCGAAACGTGACAGTCGACAATTCCCCTCTGGAGGGATTTATTGATAGCGGAAAGGAATCTACCCTTATTCCACAATTAAATAACACCCCTCCTGATGTGTATGCTGGAGAGGAGGAAGTCCTAAGTCTGTCGCACGGAAATAGTATAACTTTTTCAGGAGATGTGTTGGATGCAGAAAATGATCCAATGACTTTCCAGTGGGAGGCCGTGCCTGCTGATGCAGAAGCCGTCTCTATGGGAGAAGATAGTGATGGAAACAATGTTTATTATCCTTTTGGCGATGAGAGCTCTGTGCGTTTTTCAAATCCACGCGGTCTGGCCACAGAGGTAACATTTGAGACGCCGGGTACCTATCGGTTACGCCTCAACGTCAGCGATGGCAAGGCTACGGGATACCACACGGTGTTCACTGAAGTCAGGCAATAAAAACGGTGTTTGGAGAGGTTCTTTTATAAGAGTGTTTAAGGCCATGAAAGTAACAGACGAACCCCGGCCCAGTATCGCTTTTATTGGCGAGTGCATGGTTGAAATAAGAGAGGATGTAAATGACCATATTGAGCAGGCATTTGCGGGAGATACTTTAAATACGGCTGTTTATTTAGCTAGACTCTTGCCAGCTAGCGAATATCTAATTCATTATATTACAGCGTTGGGTGTTGATCCTTTGAGCTGTTCGATGATTCAATATTTTCTTGAGGAAGGGATTGAATGTGGGAAAATCCGGCGATTTAGTGATAAAAAACCGGGGTCATATCGTATTGAGTTGGACACGAATGGAGAACGTTCGTTTCAATATTGGCGGGATCAATCTGCAGCTCGATATCTGTTAAGCGGAGATGCTTATGATAAAGAGCTTGAATCTCTGGCTGATATTGATTACCTCTATTTATCAGGGATATCTCTAGCTATTTTACCCCTTCATGATCGACAAAAACTTATGGACGGACTAATCACAGCAAAGGGGCAGGGCAGTACGATCTGCTTTGACAGTAACTATCGACATAAGCTTTGGCGTAGTGCCGATGAGGCTCGGCAGTGGTATGAAAAAATTTTACAAATTACCGATATTGCGTTTCTAACATTCGATGATGAATGCGAATTATGGGGTGACTCTAGTCCTGATGAAGTATTGGCTAGAAGTCGGCTTTATGGCATACCAGAGGTAGTACTTAAACGCGGGGCAAAACCATGTCTTATCGAAACCAATGAAACTACATATAGTGTAGAAGCCATTAGTATTCCACCTGAAAAAATCCTAGATACTACAGCAGCAGGGGATTCATTCAGTGCTGGCTATCTAGCTAATCGTATTCGAGGAGACGCGCTTCCCCCGAAATGTGCCGCATTGGGCCATCGGTTATCTAGCAAAGTTATTCAACATCGCGGTGCTATTATTTCCCGAAAATTATTTGATGGGATGATAAAGGGTGAATAAGACCGATTAATGCAACTAATCGTTCGATTGTCCTGAACTTTGCACAAAGTATTCTCATGCTTTATGCAAACTTTAGCCTTGGTCTTTGCCTTACTATTTGGTAACCTTCATAAAAAGACTTTATAGTTGTTCGACAATTCTAGCCTATTGATCCTGACGATATATTCGGCCAAATAAAGGGGTTAACGGGTTTATGGTAAATACGATTAAGGCTATGCGTATGGAATTGAATTTTTTAACTGCCATTAGCTAAGGCCCTATTAAGTGAGATTGGTTATGAGCGCAGCGCATCCATATTGGTTCGACACATCACAACCCACGCAGGATAATTCGGTATTGCCATTTATGCTCGAGCGCAACGCTAGTAACGCGCCGGATAAGATTTGTTGCCGTTTCTCTGACGGAAGTACTTGGACACACAAAGAAGCCCTCAGGAAGACGAGACAAACAGCCGCTTTATTTGAAAGTTTTGGTATTAAACGAGGTGACTATGTTTTAGCTTGGCTTCCTAATGGCCCGGCCATTATCCGAACTTGGTTCGCATTGAACTATCTTGGCGCAATTTTTGTACCGTTAAATTTAGACTATCGAGGCCGAATGCTAGAGCACGTGATTCGGGAGACAAAAGGTACCTTTATGGTAGCCCATCCAGAACTGATTGAGCGGTTATCTGACATCCAGACATCGCTGGATACTGTTTTGAGTGTTGGTGGAGAAAATGGACGCATTGGTGAGAATACGCAAGTTTTAGCAACTCAATTGGAATTTGATGGTGAGGTGTCGATACCTGCGGATATTCATCCGTGGGATCCACAAATGGTAATTTTCACGTCTGGGACAACAGGACCGTCCAAGGGAGTAGTATGCCCCTATTTGCAGCAGGTCAGCGTTGGCAAGGGCGCATACGGTTATATGACAAGCGATGATTGTATCTTGATCGACTTACCTATGTTTCATGTTGGCGGCGTATCTCCTGCGATGGCGGCAGTTACTAATTGTGCCACCATGGCCGTTTATGATGGTTTTAGTACTCAAAAATTTTGGAAAAGAGTAAAAGAAAGTAATGCAACTACTACATCGGGTCTTATTGGCTCAATGGCAGCTTTTCTCGCAAATGCGCCGGTCAAAAAAGAGAATGTCGATAATCCATTAAAAATGATCAATTGTATGCTTAATGATCAGGCAATAGAGGTGGCTAAACGTTACAACTTTAAGCTTTGTTCAGGCTTTAATATGAGCGAGTTATCGGTACCGCTGGTCACGACCGCTGAAGGTGGGGTCGCTGGTAGTATGGGAACACCTCGTACTGGCTGCCAATGTCGTGTTGTGGACGATCATGACTATGAATGTGCTTCCGGAGACGTTGGTGAGTTGCTTGTTCGTATGGATCAACCTTGGGAAACTTGTCTGGGATATCTCAACCGACCTGATGCGACAGCTAATGCCTGGCGGAATGGTTGGTTTCATACTGGTGATCTGGTTCGCAAAGACAAAGATAATAACTATTTTTTCGTTGATCGCTTAAAAGATGTAGTTCGGCGACGTGGAGAGAATATTTCCTCGCTGGAAGTTGAAAGTGAAGTACTTTGTTATAGTTTAATTGCTGAAGCGGCAGTTGTTGGCATTCCGAGCGATTTAGGAGATGAAGATATACTTGTGGCTGTTGTCGCGAAGTCCGGAGAGAAAATTGATGAGAAAGTTCTTATCGATTATTTAATTCCGCTTATGCCTCATTATATGGTGCCAAGGTTTATCCGAGTGATGGATCAGTTGCCAAAAACGCCCACAAATAAGCTTATGAAATTTGCCATTCGTGATGAGGGTGTTACAGCCGATACATGGGATGCTGAAGCAGTGGGTATTAGGCTCAAAAAAACGCGATTATCCTAACTGTTAAACGGACATTGCTCCACAAATAGGCGTAGGCCATAAAATATCTGAGTCCGCCGCAATGGCTCGATCAAGGTTCTCGCTAATATCATCTGGGAAACGATCTGTACGACGAGTTTGAAGATTGGCACCTGTAGTAATAAACTCGAGTGTGCAGGAGAGTAGGCGACGACTTTTATTTACAATAAATATAACACCATGCACTCGTTTATGATTTCGAGCGACGAACCGGCCATGCATTGATACGGTATCACCAACATGAAGCTCACTCAGATAGTAGATATGGTGCTCAAGGTCGAACATTCCAAGTTTTCGTTCTGAAAAATAATTTTGGTCGACGCCTAGCTGATTGAACATGACCCAACCAGAGCGATCATAAAGTGTCTGATAGTACTGAATATTGACGTGACCGTTCTGGTCCTGCCAATTCTCAGGGATTGTGCGCTCTAACAGGTTTTCAAGTTGAAGTACTTGCTCGATCGTTGGGAAAACAGGTCGCATACTTAATCCAGGGTAATGACAAAATTATAAGGAGTTTCAGAGTATAGCCGCTCTACATCACGTGCTCTTCGTTGTAATGCAATTGACTGATTTACAGTTCCTTTATCAGATATTTCATGGCCGTCGATACTCGGCGGTTCAATCAGAAATCCAAGCCGCATGATTTTCCTACTAGTGCCAGGATTTCGTTTATTATACTCGTTCAGAGTATCAATCACATGAGACCGTAATTCGATATCGTTAGTGAGTCCTTGAGCAGTATTTGGTAAATTACGTCCAAAATATCTTTCCGCAGTTACGCGATTTAGCCAAACGAGTACTGCCAAATACTCGGCATTGATACCGCAAATAACAGCATCGCTTATTAGGGGTGATAGCGTCTGCACTATTTCTGCTCGTAATGTTCCACCGGATACCCAAGTACCATTTGCCAGCTTGAATTCTTCAGCCAATCGGCCAGCAAATTTCAATCCTCGACTGATATCATCCTTTTTTATAAAGGACGCATAGTCTCCTATCTTTAAAAAGCCTTCGTTATCGAATAGATCACTCGAGTCTTTTCCAACGTAACCGGGAGTCATCATTGTGCCACGCATACGAACTTCATAACGATCGTTTACGGGAACAAGTTTTATTGTAAGTCCAGGCATCGGTAGGCCGATACCAACTTCTTGGGAGTCGAAATAGATTGCCATACAACCCGATGACGTTTCAGTCGCTCCATAACCAGTCGTAAAGAAAACCTTTTTACCAGTTACTTCAATGGCTAGTTTTTGAAAGCGATCATAAAGTGCTTGGGGAAGTCCTGCACCGCCATACAACGCTAAACGCAGGCTACCGAAAAATGCATATTGTAACTCACGATCGCTCTCCATCTCATCGGTAAGCATGGCATAGCCAGCGGGTACGTTGGTGAAAAATTGAACCGGAACGTCTTTGATATTTTGCACGGTTTTATAGAACTCGCTAGGCAACGGTCTGCCTGCATCGATGTGTAAGGTACCGCCGCTCATCATCACACCCATTTTTGTAAAGGCACCAGATACGTGGTTCCACGGCAGCCAGTCTAGCATTTGATCATCCCAACCTGCCGTCTCACCGAGTACCTGGGATGCTTGAGCCAAATTAGATGTAATCATTCGTTGAGTATGGATAACTGCTTTAGGCAAGCTCGTAGAACCGGATGTCAGCATGTATACGGCGGGGGCATCAGGATCAATTGAAGAAATAGACTCACTTACTTTTGCACATATTTTAGTTTGTAGTACCTCTGCTATTGAAACTGCGGGGCGATTTAGGGTGTCCGGATGAGCCGTTACAATCACCGCATCGCCGAAGTCAATGGAATTTAGAGCTGCCTTGTATTGACTAGTATGCTCTGCGAAAACAATAGCCGGATTAAGCATACTAACCACATGCCTTAAACGCCCATAATCGCCAGCCATTAATGAGTAATTGATACTCACTGGGCAGACAGGAAGCTGGGCAGCCATAGCGCCATATTTGAATACAGCATGATGTATTGAATTGGCTGATAAAATCAGTAGCGGGCGAAGTTCTTTAATATCCTGGTTGATTAGCCATGCGGCAACAGCAGAGCTATCTCGAAATATATCCTCATAATTAATTGCCAACCATTCTCCATTTGTGTCGCGTTCTTTTAGATAGGCTTGGAGAGGCCTTTTTTTTGCTTGTTGTGAAATAACTAATGACAAATTAGGAATGTAATTATTGAGTTCGACAACTGGGGTTATGACGAGAGTACCGTCGGGACGAGTTTCAACATTCATCTCTGAGGATGGAAACGAAACGTCTAGAAATGGAATGCTATGAATATCCTTAGATTTTTTAAAATCATTCATATAATCTATCATCAGAGTCTTTATGTTCAGATATCGCAGAATCATGAAAATTAAATAAACCGAGGCCAATTTCGATCAAATTAAATATATATTTTCTCCAATACCCCTCGGAGTTCTCGCAACGATCAATGAGAAGATGCCAATTCATGTTTTGTGTATATTTGTGAGTCACTCACGATGACTTAGGTGGTAAAGGAAAGAAACCGCTCGTACGCTGCTTATAGGCCTCGAACTCGGGACGTTTTTTGCTCATACGTTGTTCTAACAGTCGTTTTCCAGTTGGTCCTAACAATGCATAGTAAATTGTGGCAAGGCTAATAATAGTCACAATGCCAGCTATGTTCTCCATTGCAATCAAAAAGAAGCCAAACCATACGCATGCTTCACCGAAGTAATTGGGATGTCTGGTGTACCGCCATAACCCACGATCCATTACTTTTCCATTATTCGACGGGTCGCCAAGAAATCGCGCTAGTTGCCAATCGCCAACTGTTTCGAAAACCATACCTATGGCCCAGACAGCGACACCTGTATAAGCAAGAGGTCCGAGCATCCCAGGATCAGTCATAACCATTGAAAATATCAGTACCAATGACACGAGCCACATAAAGAATCCTTGTAGCAGATAAACATGTTTTAGACTATGAATTGCGAAGTTTCCTCCTTTTGACTCAATATGCTGACGAAAACGCGCATAACGAGGATCTTCACCACCCCGGTTTCGCCAGCCAATATAGATTGCTAGACGCAGCCCCCATATGGTTGTTAGCCAAAGAATTAATGATTGACGCTCTGCTATGCCATCGGAGATGAAGGCTGTGAAAAATGCCGCGATAACAAAGCCTAATCCCCAGTAGATATCAGCGATACTTGAATCTTGGATAACAACACTTATCGCCCATAGAGTAACCATCAAAATCAAAATTAAGCCCGCATTCATAGCTGCTACTTGTAAAAATTCTTCAATCATTGTTCCATCCCTTATGTCTTTTGTTAGCTCGAAGAGCCTGTGATATGATACTTTAGTCTAATAAAGCAAGTGAGTCAAAAGCAATCATGAATGACTTTGATGGACTACGCCCACGCGCCGCTGGTATTGGGATAAAACACGATCAGTGGCGCACTAAGCTACGTGCTTTTGTCAATGAGCATATAGCACCAGATCTTGATGACTGGACTGACGCAGGTACTTTTCCAGACACCCTTTATAAAAAAGCTGCAAAGGCAGGGCTGCTCGGGTTCGGTTTTCCAGTTGAGCTTGGTGGATGGAGTGATGATGCAGACCTGTATCATCGAATTATTTTTGCAGAGGAATTCCATCGTCATGGCTCCGGCGTTGTGTTTGCTGATATCGCAACTTTATGGGTAGGCTTGCCACCCGTTGTTAAGTTTGGATCATCACTACTGCGAGAATCAGTTGTAAGCCCCATTCTTGCTGGCGAAAAAAAGATCGCTTTTGCAGTTACTGAGCCTGGAGGGGGCTCGGATATATCAGGTCTCTCTATGAGCGCTCATAATTATGGGGAAAATTATGTTTTAAATGGTGTTAAGACGCTAATTTCTGGTGCTACACGAGCAGATTGGATATTGACCGTGGCCCGCACTGACCCTAAAGGTTTGAGTCTCTTCTTAATTGACGCGAACGCCAAGGGTGTGAGTGTTGAGCCCATACCAGGGCTTAGTTGGTACAGTGCAAGCAATGGGACAATAACGTTCAATTCCGTAACAGTTTCCGCTGTATATCGCATTGGAGAGGAGGGTAGAGCGTTTAGCTATTTAACAGAACAATTTAATATAGAGCGTTTTAGTGGAGTCGCCGCGGCGCTAGCGGTAGCTAGAACGGCAACCTCAGATGCCATTTTGTGGGCGCAAAATAGATATACTTTTGGTGAACGGCTTATTGATCACCAGAGTATTCGCCACAAGCTAGTAGCTATGGTACGAGAAATTCGAGCAGCTTATGGTTATCTGGATCAATGTGTCTACCGATTCGAAAATGATGAGTTACCGATAGCTGATTTGTGTATGTTGAAATTTCACGCAACGGGCGTACTTGAGAGAGTTTCACGCGATGCCATGCACATACTTGGAGGTGAGGCTTATCAAGGTAATCACCGAATAGAACGTATTCAAAGAGAGTCTAGAATTTTTGCCTTGGGCGGTGGTACGGAAGAAATTCTAAGTGACCTGGCTGCACGACAGTTAGGCTTTTAAAAAACTAGATGGAGAAATAATAATGACAGACAAAATGAAAATCGTTGACGCATTGCGTGATGCAAGTTTAAGTAAAAACCATCAAACGTTTCTTAGTTATTTGACCGATGATATCGAATATTACTACCACATGAGCGCTAGACCACTTATTGGTAAGGAGTGGGTACAAAAGTTTCTTTCTAAATACGACTTAATAGCTAAAGACGTAGTCTGGCGTATTGATCGGCATGCCGAAACTGGTGATGCATTATTAGTAGAAGGTTATGAGGAGTACACAGATATGCGAACTGGCGATCGAGTCGCTCATCCTTACATGGGTGTGTTCGAATTCACTGGCGATAAAGTTAGCAAGTGGCGTGATTATTTCGAAATGAACCAAAAGAAGGTAGATCTCAAATGACGTCAGCAGCTAATATTGAAAATTTTAGAATCGGCGAACGCTTTATGACTAGTCTTGAATGCTGTGATATAGACACTACTCGTAATATATATGCAGTGGATGCCAAACTTTGGCATAACTTTGATCAGTCGTTTCAATCCGTGGAAGAAAATATTAAAACGTTACAATGGCTACATCGAAAACTTTCCGATGTCGTTTATGAGATCGTCGTTCGTGAAGCGATTCCTGGAGGTTTTTATCAGCAGCACATCTTGAGGGGGACTTTAGCATCGGGCGAGAAATTTGCTATGCCAGCATGCGCTATTGTTAAGGTCAAAGCAGGAAGAATTGTTTCGCTTGATGAGTATTTGGACTCGCAGCACACTGTTCCATTACTGCAAAGCTAGAGTGTAAAGATGGCCATAAAAGCAGCGCAATATAGTTGTTGGTCGCCGATTCGAATATAAAAGTCGAGCGTCTCATGGGGTTTTCCCCCGCAATCAGTGAGACGCACAGGACATTGTTCGATCATATTAAAAAAGTGACCAAAAAATACTATCCTGGCTCTCAGGCGATACCCAGTGTATCAGCGGGGTTTACAGATAGTCAGTTATTTCGTGACTTAGGTATCGTGTCATGATGAAAAAGTGTCGGTAGCCAATATGGTAGACGGAACAATTTTGCTAAGAGATTTGTTGGAGTCGTTTGTGGTGAAGATGTATGAGATATTGTCCTTGATGGAGCCACCCAAGTGACGCGACCCACATTAAGCAAACATAGAGGATATTGCCACTACTATTTTAGTAGATTTTAGTTGATTCTGCCGTATTAAGGACCCCAGACTCTAGGCGTTTTCTCATCATAATTTCCATAGCTTTAGGGTCTAATGCGAGCTTGGCCCGAACATTAATAGCCATGGGGTCTGTATCCCACTCATCGATATTATTTTTTATGGCGAATAGACCTTGCTTGGCTATATCTTCAGGCTTCGCTTTTGCACCGATCACGGACGCAGCCATTCGAGTATCAACGGAACCTACGATAAGTGCCGTAACTAATGTCCCTGAAGGTGCAATTTCCGCGCGGATACATGTAGTTGCCGATCGAGCGGCAAACTTTGAAGGACTATATCCCCCCATTATTGGCGATGAAATAATCCCGCCAGCTGAGTTAATATTTGCAATTGCTCCGCCACCATTTTTTTTCAAAATTGGAGCGAAGGCCCTACACATAGAAATAACACCAAAATAATTAACCTCCATTTCAACGCGCATAGCATCCATCGTTTCGGCTTTCATGAGCGTTTCGCCCAGATAGACTCCTGCATTATTAACTAGAAGAGTTACGTCTGTGCAACTCCGTGCGGCTAATGCAACCTGATCCGGATTGGTGACATCGAGTTGTAAAGCGACTAGATTATCTGGCGCCTCTCTTACAATTTCATTAGCGTCAGCAATGGAGCGCGAAGCAACATAAATACGATGGGCGCCTTGGTCTAGTAATTGGCGGATAAATCCTAAACCAATTCCTCTATTAGCTCCAGTTACTAGTGCAGTACAGCCTTTAATCTCCATAGAAGGACATCCCTATTGAACCATCGGTTTAGCTGCTAGTTCCTTTACAAAATCAGGTATAGGTTTGCCTTCTTTTAACCTATTAGTCAGACCTCTATCGAAATAGTCTCGCCATCCGCTGATTTTCGAACCCCTGAAGTCGTAAACTCCTGAATAGGGGAGGACTATGTGCACACCATCTGGTGTTATATATTCCTCAATACCTTCAATAAATAATTGCGTTTCCGTTTCTGCATAATGTGTAACCCGCCATTTAGACTCACTGACAGCCCCAGCAAATTTTGTTAGCCACTCCCGTGCCTCTTTTTTACTTCGCAAAGGTGGGTCTATAGCCGCAGCATAGTGCCATACCACATCATCAGTCAGATGCTTTAGAACGGCTTCGACATCCTTACCTTTCCAGATTTTAATAATTGATAAATAGATATCTATTTTTGAGTCCATAGCATTGTCCTCCTGGTTGAGATGTAAATTTTCAGCGGCATAAGTCATCGGTTGTAATATTAAAGTACAGAATATTAAGATTAGTAGCGCTCTCATTGGAATCTCCCTGCTATTGATATGTACCTTATCGGTATTGAGCTAATATCTTACAAAGGTTATGTGGATTTTAGCCTAGCTCAAGACAAATGATCTTATTATGCAAGTATGGTATCATTTATCTTCCTGCTTAGTCTATTAATAAAAGTCATTCAGTTGGGAGGCTTTAAATTGCTTATGTTAGTCAAAATAAGAGGATAACGGTATGTGTGTTTTAGAGCTAGCAAGAACGTTTTTAGATGCTATCGAGCGAGGCGATATCGTGGCGGCCCGAGCTTGTTATTCAGACGATGCTGTTATTTGGCATAATTTTGATAACAAAGAAAAAACAGTTGACGAGAATATGATATCTCTTGAAAAGTGGAAAAAGTATGTGATTAATCGGACGTATGATCTGCAACGATTAGAGTTATTATCTAATGGATATCTGCAGCAACATATTCTCTCTGGCACTACAAATAGTGGGGTCAATATCTTAGTCCATGCTTGCGTTATTTGCACTGTGTCGAATAATAAGATTACTCGACTAGAGGAGTATCTTGATCCAGCTCCCGCTAGCGTAGTAAGAAATATGAATTAATGTACTTTATATACTACCCAGTTTTTTGATCACTTAATCTGCATTTAGGCAAGTCGAGCTCTCCATGTTGGCAAGGTTGGGAATGTATAAAAACCTGATTCGGCATTGACGACCAAAGGGATCGACTGCGTGACCATAGCAGCTAATGCATATTGCTCGGCCTTAGTCTGTGAGGCATCATTTTTTGCCTCAATCAGATTCATTTGAATCTCTATTCCAGGTTTGCCCTTGATTTGGATATCCCAGTGATTAGATTCTTTGTAACCGATTAGATCTTTTCCCATAATCCAGTTCACAGAATGGGTAAGGACTCGTTTCCCACCAACTATCCCATGATGCTGCCAATTAGTTGCAGCGATGGTTCCTTTTCGAATAAGGCCTGCTCGCGCATTTATATCTTCAGGAGCTAACGTTATCTGATAATCAGTTTCTATAGAATCTATTATGAGCCCTAAATGTGAGGCTAATGTATAAATAGACTGGCTATACATTTGTCGGAATGTTGTTGCAAAAATACCTTGCTTAAGATCGATCTTGCCCGGATCAATTCCCATTCCCATGACGCCAAACACATAGTCTTTGTTTGGCATACCGATGCAGTCGAAAACTTCTGTGGTAGCTATACTTTCCAAGTCTAAGCAGATGCTTGATGCCACGGCTGCGACTCGTTCCGCGACAAACCCTGGATTTAATCCCGTGCCGGCAAGAGTAACCCTTCCTTTATGGCAACTGTCTAATAATGGAGCTGTGATTTCTGCAGCTAAATGTTCACATGAAAAGTAGTTGTTAATTGAGATAATATTTTTACCTGATACTAGCAGACGACAAATATCTTGGTCATAGACATTGTAAGGTTGACCTAATAGTGGACAGTGCAATACTACATCAGCGTCAATGCCAAGAATTTCATCTAAGGAGTTGGTGGCTAAGATTCCTGTAGTGTCCCTGCGTGCAATGTCTCCTGCATCAAGACCTACCTTTCGATCACTGTGAACATAAAGACCTACTAATTCGAGATCAGGGTGGTCTAAGATCGCTCTTAAACAAGTTTTCCCCATTGCGCCCGTTGCCCACTGAATAACTTTATATGGCACTATTTTAGTCTCTGATTTGATTAACATTACGAATTATTTCAAATGAACTATTGTTGCGTCAGCGAACACGTATTTAATGATTAGTCGAGCTAAGTATTGATAAAGGGAGCGCTGAGCCGTTCTTTACTTACTTGTATAATGATACTATATTCATTTTAATTATGACAAAAATTTATGCACAATTGTTGATTAACACAGTGAGAATTTTATTATGGATGTATCAATGCTCCTAAAAATCATGCGATTTTATATCCGTTTTACTCCAAGCTTTACGAGGTTAGGCTATTATGCTCGCCGGCCCTTTTGGGGGGCTGACAAAAGGGATTTTTCTAGGCAACACTGGTTAGTTACCGGTGCCTCTGGGGGAATCGGTAAGGCCATTGTGCGCGGAGCAGTTAAATGTGGCGCTACAGTAACTGCAGTCGCGCGCGATCCCCAAAAACTTGCTGCACTCACAGGTGCAAGTCCCAATCATATTGAATCAATGATGACTGATCTTTCTCTTCAATACGAGGTTGAATTATTAGCTAAAACATTAATTAGTAGGGGAAAAAAGATTGATGTGTTGATTAATAATGTTGGAATTCTTAATGATGAATGTATCGTTACTAAAGAGGGGCATGAGGTTACATTCGCAATTAACGTACTAAATCAGTACCTCCTTACAAAACGACTCCTTGAAGCAGGCATCTTAGCGAAAGATAGTGTGGTGATAATGATGGCATCGGCGGGTATGTATAACGTATCACTAATGCCTACTATGATGAATAGAACTGATATAAAAACTTTCCGTGGCACAGCAGCGTATGGGTTCCACAAGCGTGGTCAAGCAGCACTTACCGCATACTGGCAGGAAAAAGCATCCCTTAATGGAAGAAAATTTTATGTTATGCACCCAGGATGGGCGGATACTGACGGGGTGAAGCGATCACTTCCAAGATTTAGGAAAATTCTCCAGTCTATTTTACGCAATGCTGAACAGGGTGCTGATACAGCTCTATGGCTTGCTGCCACGAAACCCAAAGCCGACTACCCTGCTTCATTCTGGTTTGACCGAAAGCCGCGAAAAGCCCATGTGTATAGCAGGACTCAAGTCCCCGCTTGTAATGAACACGAGTTTGTTGATTTCTTGGAATCGGAGCTGGCTAAAGGTTGGTGTAACTAGATATATACGAAGATAATTTTAGGTAGCTTTGCGTTGGGTTACTTCTGACGCAATAAGTTCTTCGCCACACTGATCACATCGAACCTCACCTACTAAATCATGCCCGCAAGGACCGTGCAACAACTCCATTGGGTTACCTTCACCTGTACCGCACCATTTATTTCCCCACTGTAATAAGGATAAAAAGTACGGATATAAATCTCTACCTCTGTCAGTTAGATGATACTCGTATCGGACAGGAGAGTTCTGATATGGCTGCCGATAGAATATACCCTGAGTGATTAAAGATTTAAGTCTATCAGCAAGAATGTTTGTTGCTATAGGCAATTCTTTATGAAACTCATCAAATCTTTTGATTCGGTGAAAAGCTAAAGCAATGACATTAGCTGTCCAGCGATCTCCGGCTATCTCAATCAGATTTTTATATGCGGAATCTCCCTCCAGCATAGATACCGAGGATCGACGACGCACTTTCATAGGTCTTACATCCCTAGTCGACCCGGGTCCTTGTCGATAAAAAACTTCACTGAAGATTATAGATCCGTCGCATGCTCCACATGACAAAACGGGCAGCATTGTCTTACCACATCGAGTATGTATAAATTCGATGTGGTCTAATGCCGGCATCGTAAAGTATTTTCGTTCCCACATTATGGCCATCAATCCACTGTGATAGAGATCAATAGATTTCTTTGTAAGGTGATATACGGGCCTCTTTACGTTATCTTTTGGGATATTTTTCCGAAGGCAATCAACTGATTTCAACCAATTTAGTCTATCAGTTAAAACGCCCCTTGAAGCGCCCGTGGCTAGCTGAAGCGCGTTAAAGGTATTGATCCCCCAAAAAAGCTCCTCGATGATTAGCAAGCACCATTTGTCGCCGATTTGATCGAGCGCTCGATTAATAGAACTTGCACGCGAGGTTAAAGTATTCTTAATTTCTTGAGGCATTTAAATGTGGCTGATTCTCTCAGAATGGACTGTTATCTTAACACGGAATAACAAATACTGTTGATTTGACGAACCATAGCTGTGCGGTTTGAGTTTAATAGACGCTAGGCCTAAGAGCTTTAAAAGGCAAATGACTAAAAATTCTAGGACAGAACTATTATTGCGTTCGATAAGGCAAATGCTTAATATTAGGTCTTTTTATAAAAGTATACTTAGAGGTAAATTGTAAATGCCAATAAAAAATCGGCTTCGAATTCCTGTTATTCAGGCCCCTATGTTTTTGTTGTCGGGTCCTGAAATGGTAATAGCTAGCTGTAAAGCAGGTGTGATTGGATCGTTTCCAACGCCTAATGCCAGAACTCTGGAGCAACTCGAAGATTGGTTGATAAAAATCACTGATACCGTTAGTGAAGATGCATGTTGGGCGGTAAATATCATCATGCATCGGTCTAATCCGAGGCGTTATAAGGACCTTGAGTTGGCAATTAAATACAAGGCTCCAATGGTTATAACTGCATTAGGAAGCCCGAGGGAGGCGGTAGATTCAATTCATAGCTATGGTGGAAAGATCTATGCAGATGTTATTAATATGGATTATGCACGTAAGGCCGCAGCGTCGGGAGTAGATGGGCTAGCATTAGTATGTGCTGGCGCTGGCGGTCATACAGGTCAATTGTCGCCGTTCGCATTTATCGATGAAGTAAAAACATTTTTTGATGGGGAGATAATTCTGGCGGGTGGTATGTCCTGCGGCCGGAGTGTCCATGCCGCTGAGGTTCTTGGTGCAGACTATGTTTATATGGGGACGCGGTTTATCGCAACCGAAGAAAGCTTAGCTCAAGACAAATATAAGCAAATGGTTATAGATGCTTCTGTAAACGATATTGTCTCGTCGGACGCTATTACTGGTGTAAAAGCTAATTGGTTGCGTAGTAGCCTAATAAGTGCGGGCTATGATCCTGAAAATATGCCGGCAACTGCTAGTGTCGATTTTGCGAGTGCGGCGAGCGATGTTAAGCGTTGGCGTGATATTTGGGCGGCAGGTCAGGGTGTTGGTGTCATAGATAAAATCCAGACTATTGTCGAGGTAGTAGATCAGCTCGAGAGTGAATATATCAAATCTAAACTAAACTAAACTGAGATGGGAGGTCATAGTGATTACATCGACGCCGGAAAGGATTGATCAATATGTAAAGCAGGGACTTTGGGAAAATAAGACTCTGCATGGCTTATTAAGGGAAAGCAGAAATAAGCATCCTCAAACATTGGCGGTAGCTGACCAACCAAATCGTATAGAACTGACAGGCACAAATTCACAGAGGCTATCATTTTTAGACCTCGATCAAGCTAGTACAAACTTAGCGTGTAAGCTTTTAGAGTATGGGTTGGTGCGAGATGATTGCGTAGTTGTGCAACTACCAAATATTGTTGAGTTAATGGTTTTATATATGGCGGTAAGTAAAATTGGGATTATTATTTCACCGATTCCTATTCAATATGGGGCACATGAGATATCACATATCTGTGGGTCGGTGCTACCTAAAGCTTTTATAACGATCGATAGGTTTAGAGACAATAAGCTAGCAGCAACTGCATACCAACTAATTGGCTCTGAAATACCCGTTTTTTCGTTCGGAGATAGCTGTAGTGGAGTACGGCATTTGGCTTTAGAGTGTGCGTTAATGAAAAATCACGATGTCTTGCTCGAAAACTATCAGGCATCGTGGCCTGTTACAGGTGACCATATAATCACTATTTGTTGGACTTCGGGGACTACTGGAACACCAAAGGGTGTTCCTCGATCGCATAATATGTGGGTAACGGTATGTCGAAGTTGTATTGAAGCTGGAGAAATCCAACCTGGTGAAAGGCTACTTAACCCATTCCCAATGGTTAATATGGCGGCGTTGGCTACATTTCTTTATTCCTCAGCTTTACTTGGCTGCTCAGTAATTTTGCATCATCCTCTTGATCCTATAGTATTTTTAAAACAAATTGAGGATGAGAAAATTAATTTCACCATAGCTCCTCCCGCACTACTTAACCAGCTAGCAAAGTCCGAGGAAATGTGGAACCAATTTGATTTCTCTTCTCTCCGCTCTATTGGGTCTGGCTCAGCTCCTCTTGCTGCTTGGATGATCGATGTTTTCGATAACAAATATAAGAAAAGGGTAGTTAACTTTTATGGCTCTAATGAAGGCATCAGTTTGGTTTCCAACTATAAAATTGCGCCTGACTCAGAAACTCGGGCGTCTATGTTTCCACGACTAGGCGCCGGAGTTGTCGATTGGCACTTAAACTCGGATCGATATATTCAGACCAAAGTTCTTGATTTAGTCAGTAGAGAGGAAATTACAATCGCTGGTCAGATCGGTGAGTTAGCGGTGAGAGGCGCGACTATATTTGATGGATATTTGAATTATGACAATAGTGAAGTGTTTACCTCAGATGGTTACTTTCTTACTGGAGATTTAGTTGAAATATGCGGTAGTCCTCCAAATTATTTAAGAATAGCTGGGCGATCTAAGGACATTATTAATCGAGGCGGAATGAAGATATCCCCAACAGAAATTGACGTTTTGCTAGAGGGATTGCCAAACACACTTGAGTCGTCTGTTTGCAGTTATACAGATGATAGGCTAGGAGAGAAAGTATGCGCATGTGTCGTTGCCGACAGTAGTGCGCAGGCTCCTAATTTAGCGGAAATCATAGATTATCTATCTGAAAAGGGGCTGGCTAAATTTAAGCTACCCGAGAGACTTGAATTATTAGACGCTTTACCTCGTAATCCAATTGGAAAGGTACAGCGGTTTATGCTCCAAGACATTGTAAGTAAGAGGCCTAATTTAGGTGAAAAGTCAGCATAAACTTATTAGCATTGCAGTTCCAATTCCGGCTGCACCGCTAGTGGCTACTATGCCCGTTTTTAATTTTCTACGAGCTAATTCGTCTATTAATGTTCCCAGCATTATAGCCCCAGTTGCGCCCATAGGATGGCCCATTGCGATTACACCGCCATTGACATTTAACTTATCTGAGCTGATGTCTAGTTCTCGCTGACATGCGATTATGGTAGCCGCGAAAGCTTCATGAATTTCGAACAAATCAATATCTTCTGCCGTAAGGTTTTGCTCAGACATAAGCTTTACTGTAGCGGCGGTGCATCCGGAAACAACTTGTAATGGGTCATTGCAAGTCGTAGCTACAGCATGCACTTTAGCTATGGGAGCTTTACCAAGTCTTTCTTGCAACGCTTCATTCCCAAGAAGAACTAACGCTGCGGCGTCAGCCATAGAAGGCGAATTACCCGCTGTGTGAACATGTGTAATTTTGGTTAAATGAGAATGTTCAGTCAACTGAAGTGCATCAACACCAGAGTGTCCGAGTTCTGCAAAGGCAGCAGGTAATGCAGCCAGTTGCCCAAGGGAAATATTGGCGCGTATACATTCATCACGCATGATAATTTGATCTTTTACTGGATTAAATATCGGTATGATAGACTTAAAAAACTCTTTACGTGTTGCCTTAGCTGCCCTTTGCTGACTCTCATACGCCAACTCGTCAAGCATCTCTCGACTAATATCGTAGTCTGAGGCTATTAAATCAGCCCCACTACCCATCATTAACATTCGACTTGAGAGCGCAATAGCATCATCACTAAACATTACTGCTTTATCGGAAAGCATTGGCACCCGTGACATCATTTCTATACCGCCGGTGACAACACAGCTTGCCTGGTCAGACAGTATTTTCATCACACCAATATTTATGGCATCTAGACCCGAGGAGCAAAATCGGTTAATGGTCAGCCCCGGAACACTATCGGGCCAACCAGCATACATTAATGATGCCTTAGCAATATTTCCTCCTTGCTCATTAACTTGAGAAACGCAACCGAGAATGACATCCTCAACCCAAATTGGATTTAGATAATTACGAAGCTCAATCTGTTTGTATAATGTCGAGAGTAACTGTAGTGGAGATATATCAGCTAAGCCGCCTTCAGGCTTAGCTTTGCCTCGAGGAGTTCGAATTGCATCATAAACAAAACTGGAACCCATTAGTTTACCCCCACAATAAAGCTCACACAGGTAGTAGTGCTTCCTCCAAGATTAAACGTTGCCATGTTTTCAGCATTCTTTATCTGACTTGCTTTTGCTTTTCCAGCAACTTGCTTAGCACAGTCGAGCAACATCCTTATGCCAGTAGCCCCTACGGGGTGGCCTAGACCAAGTAAGCCGCCACTTGGATTGATTGGGAAATCGCCGTCGATAGTTATACGCCCTTCTTTGATGGCCTTCCAGCTTTCCCCTGGCGAAGTAAGTCCAATGTGATCGATCGCCATGTACTCTGTAATACTGAAACAATCATGAGTCTCGAGTCCATCTAATGCGGTAATGTCAGTGAACCCCGCTCGGGCTAGAGCATCAGTCATAATTTGCGCAACATGAGGAAAAATCAGTGGCTGACCAGTACTAGCTTTTAATTTAGTCTCTAAACTTATGGCTGCTGAACGATGCCCCCACCCTTTAATTCGAGGAATGTCTTTGAGTTTAAGCCCGTTCTTCTTAGCGTAGTCCTTTGCGGCGGCTTCGCTTGCAAGAAATACACAAGCCGCACCATCAGTTATTTGACCGCAGTCCATTTTTCGAATGCGTCCTTCGATAACAGGATTGTATATATCATCATTAGTGAAACTTTCGTCAAGAAAAGCCCAATTCCGCGTTTGCGCATTAGGGTTTTTTTGTGCATTACTGAAGTTAATTTTTGATATATCCTTTAGATTTTGGCAGTCTATTCCGTATCGTTTGTCATACTCGTCAATTATTTGGTTAAACATGTATGGCCAAGGATAGTTAGCTTCTTGCGCTTCTTTATTGCGCCATGTTGCCGCGCCAAGATGATCCGCGCCTGTTTTACCGTCAACGTTACGCATGTATTCCAGACCTAGAACACAGGCTAGATCATAATGTCCCGATTCGATGTCGCGCATTGCACTGAGGATTGCAATTGAGCCTGACGCACATGCGGCCTCATGCCTGCTAGTTGGTAAAGAGCTCATTTCGCTATGGACTTCACCAAAAAATCCATTTAGTAAACCTTGGCCTGTGAAAAGATCACTAATAAAGTTACCGACATGGGCTACTTGAATCTGATCAGGACTCAGACTTGCACTAGTCAGCGCCTTATTTAAAATTTCTGAAAACATATCGAAAATGGTAAGACCCTCACGAGACCAATTGCGTGAAAAGTCTGTTTGGGAGCCACCTAGAATATAGATTGGGATACTCATTTTTACTTCCTCAATGTATTGGATTACTTTGTGACAATGCAGACATTGTACTTGTATAATAAGACTTTACAGCGAAAGGGCGTGTCCCGCGTAAGCCCCAAAAAACTTGGCTAAATGAAAATTTATAAGGAGTCTTATTATTTATGTGTTAGCTTGCATAATAAGACTTATTGTATCACAATTGATACCGAATTACATTCGATCTTAAAGAGACAAATTATGAGCATACCTGGGTTTGAAATTACTGAAAAATGTATTGGGCCTGTAAAGCATTTTGAGAACACCCAACAGTGGATTTATGAACTAGATAATCCTTATTTGCATGGAGCTTATGCTCCAACGACAGATGAAATAGAGGTAGATCAGCTGGAGGTTGTCGGGCATCTCCCTGAAGATTTATTCGGCGCATTTTATCGAAATGGGCCGAATCCCGTATTTAAACCTAAAGATCTATATCACCCTTTTGATGGTGATGGGATGGTCCATGCTATTTATATTCGAGACGGCAAGGCGTCCTATCGAAATAGCTATATCCATACGCTAGCACTACAGCATGAATTGGCTGAAAACAAAGCAGTTTGGCCTGGAGTTATGGGGCGATTCGATTTTTCATTACCTGATTCTCCTATTAAAGATACAGGAAACACGGACGTAATTGTATTTAACGGGAGTCTTATACCGACATGGTATAACTCGGGCATACCATATGCTATGAATCCATTGACATTAGAGAATGAGGGGATACTAGAGATATCTGGTAGAGTAGCCCGTAATATGTCTGCCCATAGCCATGTAGATTGGCAGACTAAAGAGCTAATTTTTATGGATTATGGGAATGAGTCGCCGTTTATGACTTATGGCGTAGCGAACCCTGATGGAACATTAGCTCATGAAGTCCCTATTGAATTGCCCGGGCCGAGGCTACCACATGATTTAGGCTTCACTACTAATTATACGATTTTACATGATCTGCCATTTTTTCATGATATGGATATCCTCAAGAACAATAACCTAAGAGTTCTTAAGTTTCATAAGGATATCCCCACACGATTTGGCATTATTCCGCGTCATGGACAATCTTTTGACATCCGATGGTTTGAGTGTGAGCCCTGCTTCATTTTACATGTATCCAACTGCTGGGAAGCTGGTGACTGGATCTATATGGACGGCTGTCGCTCAATAAATCCTATGCCAGAGGCAAATAATACAGATGGGCCTCTTTCCCATATGTTGTCTTATATGCGTTTGGAAGCGAACAATTATCGCTGGAGATTTAATCTTGTAACTGGCGAGGTGAGGGAAGGTGATATCGATGACCTAAACACAGAATTCAATAAAGTGAATCAAATTTTTCAGGGAGTAAAATCGAAGTATGCATATCATCAGCGGATTCCGCTACTTCATGAGGGTGGTCATACACTCAGGTTTAATAGTTTAGTCAAATATAACAATGATACTGGTCAGTATGATCAGTGGGATTATGGGCAAGGCGTCTATGGCAGTGAAACGCCCTTTGCTCCAGTCAAGGGCGCAACACGAGACAACGATGAAGACGATGGATACGTCATGTCGTTAGTCACTAACAGTAATAACTGGAAATCTGAATTACAAATATTTAGTGCTAGAGACATCACACTTGGTCCTATAGCTCGTGTCAAGATACCTCATCGTGTGCCGGTAGGCTTTCATGCATGGTGGTGTTGCGGTGAAGAACTTTGGGGGGAAAGTAAGATTTAAAGATATTATTTAGTATCTTTTATTCTCTACCCTGCAATTTGAGGTAGATAATCATGCAAAAAAAATCATTCGATGCAGTCGTTATTGGATCTGGTATTGGTGGACTATGTGCTGCAGCAAGGCTAACTAGTTCGGGCATGAGGGTGTTGGTAGTCGAAAAGTCACCTTATCTTGGTGGTCGTTGCGGACATCGAGAGCGAAAAGGTTGCCTTGTTACTTCTGGAGCGATGATGATTCCAATCGGACCTAATAGTGCAATTAGGCAGGCCTTTGATGCGGTAGGTGCAGACATGGATGTGATCGATATAACTGGTCGCATGCGTTATCGACTTGCTCATGGGGATTATGACCTGCCTCCCACTGGTGGAGGTTTATATGGAATGATTGAGTTTGCGGCTCAGGACAAAAAGGACGCCAAAAATCTCTTTCAAAAAATCCAAATGGCACTTTTTGAGTCGATGCCTTCTGACTCGATAACGATTAAGGATTGGCTCGCAGGGCATACGAAAAATAAAGGGATTATAAATTTATTTCAAGGATTTTGCGCCGCTTTAATGGGTACTAATTTACATGAAATTCCCGCTGGAGAGTTTTTCCACTTCTTGAAATATAGTAGCAAAGGTAGTCGCTTTGGTATGTCAAACAAAGGTAATGGTTCCCTAATGAATGATTTAGCGGCCGCCATTGAACTGAAGGGATCTGAAGTTCGCCGGCGTACCAGGTGTAAAGGTATATTGATTGATGACGGATTAGTAAATGGAGTAGAAATACATAACGGCGACGGAAGTATTGAACGGGTAACGACGAACACAGTACTCTCAAATACTGGGCCAGATATAACTGTCGGGCTTGCTGGTGGTGAGACAAATTTTGATTCGAGTTATCTACAAAAGCTTCGAACTAACTCATATGAAGCCCCTATAATACATGTCAGTTTTATAATGAATCGGCCGCTGGTCGAAGACTTTTCAGGATGTATGGTATTTTGCAATACTCGTAATCTTATTTATTTAGAAATTCCTTCGACAATAGTTGATACGTACTCTCCTAAAGGAAAATATCTCCATGTTGCATATGGAGCTCCAAGCGATGCAAAAAATCCTAATCTCGATGATGAATTGCACAATACCATCAATGAGCTTGAGACGAATTTTCCGGGTATGAAAGAAAGTGCTGAGTTTCTGGTTAAAGCTAAACATTCTGGCGCTGCTCCTGGCATGCGTCGGTGGGCAGGATATGGGATGCCAGTTAGTACCTCAATACAAGGGTTGTATAATGTGGGCGATGGATGTGCCCCAAAAGGTACTATTGGTACGGAAAGTGCCGCAGCTTCAGCGCGGGAAGCTGTGAAAAAAATTCTTCAACAACAGACCAAATAATCTTTTACTGATAATAATTGAAGGAATCTTCAGTATTTAACGCTATTGAAACGTCTTAGTGTTTTTGGCTAACGGCTTGTTTATTAACCTAGACTTCCAGCTTTTGGAACTCTGCGTCAATTACGCTTTTTCTAAAAGGTTTTAATGCTAATACGCCAAATAGAGCGGCTAGAGGCAGCACAAAAGCGCTAACAGAAGATAAACTGTACCTTATCATCATAGGGTCTCCAAACGCATAGTCAGTCATCAGTGCATACAAAGTGGGTCCAAAAGCGTTCGCAATAAGACCAGCAACTAAAAAATATAAGGCCACCATTTGAGCACGAAGTGGGTTGGGCGCTATAACTTGTAATGCAGCTGCGGGGAGTCCTTGTGGAAAAGACATAAAAAAGCAACTTGCAGTTAGTCCCATTACTGCGAGCGTTGGGCTAGCCATTAATGGAGTTAAAACTGAAAACGGAATGGAACAAATTATTCCAAAAACAGCGGCTCTAAGGATTCCATCTTTATACCCCCTCTTTGTTAGCCAGTCAGCTAACGCTCCACCAGCATAAACTCCTGAGGTACCCCCGAAAAAAAGAATAATACCGTATATCATGCCAATTTTAGGCGCATCCCACCCATATGTTCGGATAAAAAATGTTGGTGTCCAAATCATATAACCGACGACAGCGATTCCAAGACATGAAAAAGTAGCAAAGTGGTAAAAGATAGTCTTTCTGTTAATACGCACGAATGCCTTAAGCACCGGTAATGAGCTAGCTTTTTTAGCTTCCTCAGGATCAGAGACATTAATGCCGCGACGACGAGGCTCTTTGATTGTTAAAAGTAATAAAAAAATTGGGAGGCCCATTAGCCCAACGTAAAAAAACGTTATTTGCCAAGAAAAAACTTCCCCAATCAATGGTATTACCACGTTTCCGCTTTCTGATACTAACTTAACTACAAACCCGCCTATGATTAGTGCTAGACCTGCTCCGAAATATACACCCATAGAATAGATGCTAATTGCTCTAGCAATTTTAGCAACAGGGAAATAGTCTGAAATCATCGACATAGCTGCCGGTGAGAGTGTTGCTTCTCCAACACCTACACCCATTCTAGAGAAGAAAAGGTGCCAAAAGTTTTTAGCTAGCCCACAGGTCGCTGTCAGTACGCTCCAGATAGAGATGCCCCACAAGATTATGGTACGCCGGTTTTTTTGGTCCGCCAGACGTGCTATCGGCACTCCCATTACCGTATAAAAAATAGCGAAAGCTAATCCTGCAAGCAAGCTAATCTGAGTGTCATTAATACCAAGGTCTCGTTGTATTGGCTCAATCAACAGACTTAAGATTTGCCGGTCAATGAACGAATTCGTATAGGCCAGCATTAATATGCCAACCACATACCATGAATAGACTGGATTGGGATAGTCGTCTGACCTAGGCAATGATTGACTGGAGCCTGTCATACATATTCTCCGGACCGTATAAGGCCCTCCTGGACTATTCAAATATTATCATTTGGATAGTGCGAATTGTACTAAAGTCTATTCGATATAGTCTTATAAAACAAGTAATAGCCTAGTTTTTACGAGATGGAATATTGCCTCAGATAGCTCGACACGTATTGTTTTACTAGGGTTTTTTATTTTAAATATGAGATCTATTTACCTATTAAATTCAATGATTTAAATAATAGAAAACTAATTTATTCAAAGCATAATACAGCTATTAGTGAGTTGAAAATAAGTATAATGAAGTGATTAATTAGTGGTTGACAATTATTCTCAGTAGATATAGGGTCACATATGGTCTTTCTATGCAACTTAACTGTTGCGCGGCTAGGCGTTGTTTAATATTGATATAAGTATAAATAGGATTAACGTATAGGGGTGACAAATCATGACTAATAAGATGCTCAAGTTATTTATCTCTAAGAAAAGTAATAAAAATTGGATGGCAGTAATTGGAGCCGCATTCATATGCGTATTAACTCCTATTGGAGGTGCTGCTCAAGAATCTAAGGCAAGCGATATTGTGCTAGAAGAAATAATCGTGACAGCTCAGAAGCGGGAAGAAAATTTGCAGACAACTGCAATTTCGATAACTGCCTATACCGGAGCTTCACTTGAGAAAAAACGAGTTTTTTCTATGTTCGATCTAGCGAACACTACACCATCATTCTCTCTCACTGCTAACACTGCCTTGGATCTTGAGATGAATATCCGAGGAGTGACCAACACTCGATTAGATTCGCCCACAGCTGATCCATCTATCGGTTTTTTTATGGATGAGGTCTATATAGGTCGGACCGGTGGGATGAATGCAGATTTTTTTGACGTTGAGAGATTAGAAATTGTTCGTGGCCCACAAGGAGTGTTGCTAGGTAAAAATGTCGTTGGTGGCGCCCTTAGCGTTTATTCTAAAAAGCCAGAAGCCGAAACATCTGGGAAAGTGATGTTATCGCAGGGTAATTATAGTTCGTCTCTGGTTAACGGATATTTAACCGGCAGTTTGTCTGACACCGTTTTAGGCCGCTTTTCATTTCAAAGCCGAGACCGAGCAGGATACGGCTATAATCTTCTTTCAGATCGTGATCTTGATGATCTCAATTCTAAACAATATCGAGCGCAGTTGAGTTATGTCCCAGAAGATTCAGACTTCTCAGCGAGACTAATCGTTGACTATAATAAAGATTCGGGAAATGGACCGACTGTGGTTGCAGTACCCGATTCAGGTGCGACGGGATATCGGCCTTGGAGTGCTTTAAGAGCGTTCGTGGGGGTTACTGATATCAGAGTGAGTATGGCAGAACGTTCGCAGTATGCCGGAGACGATTTTTTTACCGAGCAGTATTATCAGCGTGAAGGGTGGGGTGCAACATTAAATATGGAATGGGACATGGGCGGCGCAACTCTAACCTCCATTACCGCTAATAGGGCGTCGGATACAGGTCAGATGTATGATCAAACTGGTGGCGGTCCTGATATGTTTGACTCACTGTATGATTTTGCAGATTTCTCCGCTTTTGCTGCAACTCGTGATTCTGGGCTTGGTGCAGTTTTATTCTTTTCAGAGCCTGTCCGAGAGGACGCTGAAATTTCACAATTTAGTCAAGAAATTAGGTTAACTTCAGACACTGATAGCTTGATGGATTGGATCGTTGGTGCTTACTATAAGAGTGATGACATAGATAAGCTTGATCGATTTATTGGAGAAAATCCGTCAGGAGCTCTAGCAACATTATCTGGTGAAAGCCACTGGGATAATCGGGGTGAGATGGAAAGTAAGGCAGTGTTTGGACAGATTGGCTACCAGATAAGTGATGCTTTAAAGCTTACGGTGGGAGGTCGCTATACTGAGGATGATAAAAAAGGGTATATTGACGGTATTATGGTCGCCACAGGTGATCGTTTTAACCCAGCAGATACGGCGCCATTGACTCCTTTGCGCGAGGCTTATTCAGTTGCTTATGGTGATACATGGAGTGAATTCACACCACAAGCGATTGTTGAATATAATCCGTCAGATGAATGGTTTTGGTATGGCAGTATGTCTACCGGATTCAAAGGAGGTGGTTATGAAGACACTCCTGCTAACGCGATAGCAACAAGTATACCCTTTGATCCTGAAACAGTGACGAACTATGAATTAGGCTTTAAAGCGAACCTTATGGATAAGCGCATGAGGCTGAATGCCTCGGTCTTCATGATGGATTACAAGGATTTGCAGGTTCAGCAAACTAATGAAGCCTGCTTATGTAATATCACTGATAATGCATCGGATGCGGAAATTAAAGGTCTTGAGGTAGAATTCCAATATGCTATCGCTGATGGTCTTATTTTATTGGCTTCGGGCTCTATGATTGATCACAAGTATATTGATTTTTTAGAAAATAGTGGTGTTGATAGTTCAGGTAATAAACTCCAAAGAACTCCAGATAATCAGTTTAGCTTAGGATTTGATTGGGACTTTGGGCATGCTGAGAGCTGGAACTTCAATGTTAACTATTACTGGCAAGATGAGTTATTTTGGCAGCCATCTAATTCTAATATTGAAGAATCATATGGTCTGCTCGATGGAAGACTATCCTATTCCCCTCCAACAAGTGCTTGGTCAGTATCGGCTTGGGTTAAAAACTTAAATGACGAAGAATACAGGACTAATATTATTCCGTTCTTTGGAGAGGAGGTTGGCCAGTATGGCGCTCCGCGAACTTTTGGGGTAGATCTAAGCATTTCATTCTAATAAATTAAATGTTCAGTTATAAAAGGGGCAGTGGTCTCCCGCTGCCCCTCCAACTATCTAATAAACGTGCCTGAATCAGACTGAATTAACGGACCTTGCAATGCTGACAAAGGATGCAGGGTAAAGTTATCAAATTTATAGCTCCACTGAAGTCATCCAACATCGTAGGGCTATTATTTCCCAAGAACTAGTTGGTAGAAAGATTAACAGTGGGTAAAACCGACTAAAGCATCTAACGTTTCGATTATCCTAATTTTGATTGTTTTTATGGAAAAGTCTCAAATGTGTATGTTCTAAAATAATCAGTAAAGACTCGTTACTCTGTCTTCAATTGTTTATTTAATACAATAGGAGTTTAATACTGGGCACTGGTAGTCTGCGGTAAATGACCCTAACCCCAAGAGATTAAACTAATGAGTTGCAATAGCATACAGCCACTCTGGCAGCCGAGTGTTGAGCGAATTGATGCAAGTAATTTAAAGCGCTTTGGCGAGTACCTTGAGCACAAGCTTGGCGTAACGTTTGATGATTACCAACAGCTTCATCAGTGGTCAGTGGAGCAGCCCAACCTTTTCTGGGAACACATCTGGCAATTTACGGGTATTCGCGCCTCGCAGAGCTGGGACAGTGTGCTGAGCGACGGTGAACAATTTCCTGGGGCTGTTTGGTTTGAGGGCGCGCGACTTAATTATGCAGAAAATTTACTACGCAATCGCAGTGAC
>ENA-OSJC01000793-OSJC01000793.1-marine-metagenome-genome-assembly--contig:-NODE-793-length-28993-cov-4.044958_pt1 | contig 28993 bp, 31 predicted proteins | sample MGYA00237885_ERZ534234 | MGnify/ENA primary metagenome ERZ534234 (study PRJEB26413, sample SAMN06343907) | marine metagenome | isolation source: coastal waters | place: Atlantic Ocean: West Antarctic... | reverse complement strand
TGAACCCAGCAGCGTTTGGTCTGTTTGCATCGACAAGGATTTTAATGCCTGTAGCTGGCTCAGCAAGTGTGATGGGGTTGGTAACATGTTTGGCAATGGCTGACCCAAAGTTAGATGTAGTTTCATCTACCCATGATAGCGGGACGTTAAATCCAGATGTGGCTGCTGAGTCTTGGTTATCAATAATGTTATGAATACTAATAATAGAAGCACGTTGCAAGTCTACTGTTGGCGCAACAAAGTCGTCATATGATGTTGTTTCCACGGTAAAGAATGTGGATGCTCTGCTCAACGCTGCGTCCCTAACAGCAGACGCAATGACTTGTGGGTTAATCATGAAGTTGTTTTCTTTATTGGATATCAATTCGTCTTCAATTGTACCATAAGCAGTCTCTCCCCCAGCATACGATTTTGAGCTAGTTAGAGTTGCTGAATATTGAACATTGGTTGTGGGGGGCACCATTACTTCAATGTTGGGTTTGAATGCATCCATGATGTATTGCTCGGTAGCCAAGATACCACCACCGCCACCAAACACTGCCGAGTCAGCAGCACTATCCATCTCGAATCGATATCCGGTTGCATCAATGTGCGTGACAGTTCTAGCGCCCAATATACTTGCCCCAAGAACACCATTGACAACTGTTGTAAGACTAATGCCTGATGAATCAGAAGATACTGTTACAGTATCATTTACTTGGAAACCGTGGTTGCTGTGAGATACGGTAACGGTTGCATCGCCAGCAGCAAATAGCAAAGGGTCTGATGGCAATAGCTTGGGTGCAGGAGGTGCAGCGTTTAATCGCACATTTCCAAACACATTATTAAATTTTGCTCTGTAAATTTTAAATGTTAAGTCTTTTGTGTGATCAGCTTCAAAGTGCGAACCGTTTGATGACTTAAAAAATACTCCGGAATAAGGATCAGTTTGGATTCTTTTTGTAGTGCTTCCCAATTCAAATTCACCCAGCCTAGATGTCCACACTTTATACCCATTAGCAATGGCATTCGAAGTAATTATAATAGCATACTGTTTTCCACCCTCGACAAATACAGGCTCATCAAATGAAAAAGTTGTTTCGACAGTCGCAGCGGCCGAAGTTGTGATTGAACTTGATCCCTTATAAACAATAGAGTTCTCAATAATTTTTGTTGAGTCTGGTGCGCCATCAAACGCTGGACGAATATGAATTTGTACAGGAAGATCACCAGATGGTGCTTTACTCGAAAAGTACAGTCCGACCTTTGTGAGGTAAGCGCCGGAAGCACTGTTAACAACAAAAGTTTGAGCAATAGGATTTAAACTAATCACATTTTGATTTATTGACATTTGTTATTCTCTCTAAAATTTATCATTAAAACCCACCGCCGATCATCGGACACCGCCACCATTTTGATAACTAGTGCCGCGCGTTCTGCGACTTTTATACACTCTTGCCCTTGGTCTGTTAGGATTACCTGGTACATCGGGGTTCAATGCTGATCCAAACGGCTCGTGTGAGTTACCGCCTACTGTCCACGACTGGTCTTTATCATTATTAGATGGTGAGCTTACGTTTGGTTGTGGTGCAGGTTCAGTATAGGCTGAAACAGTTCCTTGGACAACATACTTACGAGTATGTTTAATAGCTTCTTGATAATGTTGCAGTGTACCAGCAGAAGTAAACATTGTTGATGCATATGAAGTAGCGTCTGCTAGCTTAGTTGTGCTAATATCTATAAGCTGGAATAGTCTGTCACCAGTCAAGAACTTAATGTCATCTCTGTTTGGTACAAAGAATATACCTTCGACCACGCCTTCTGTGTCACTAACAATAGAAGCTGTTGCTCCACCAAGCGCTGACGGAAACCCTGTATTGTTTTTATATTTCTGGCCGGGATCAAGGAAGTCGGATGCGGTGCCCAATGTTGAAAAGTATTCAAACTTACCAGAACCAGCATTGACCCAACTAGAAACATCAATCCCATTAAAGAATGGGAAGTATCTTGTATTAGGTCTGAGTCCTTGAGCCTTGAAGAAGATAAACCTATTTCTCATATACTGGATAGATGTTTCGTAAAGAATACTATCGCCCATTGAGGTGGCAACCATTTCCTCGGTACTGATTTTATTAGTAACAGTTGTAGTTGTTCTACCAGCCTTCTTAGTCTGAGTAGCTGAGTAGTTATCTTTTAGCGAACTCTCAGTAATACCAGACCAGTTGAATCCCCAATCGTTCCACATAGAAGCATTAGAAGTATCAAGTAGGAAACCACCATCAATAATCCTATCTGGCGCTCTTGCAGTGTCAAACCAAGTGTCTGAAGAAGGCGATAGTTTGATTGAGCCAACAGTTACACCCAAGTTAAAAGCGTTTACTGATTCAGTTTCATTTGCTTGGCTATTGTCAATGTAAACTTCTTCAGTGTATAATGGATACACTGTATCGCCAATTAATGATACCAGATCAGAGTTGTCACTGTCATAAACTAGCTCTGATGATCTAGATACAAATGGTGTTCTCAGCTCTCTAGCAAATACATCAGTCGAAGCCTTGTACTCTATGCTTTCTGTAGCGCTTTGGAAGTGACTTGTGAAATTGTCTGCGCTTAGACCTACTTTAAGACGATTATTACCAGCAGAGTCTAATACTTCCAACACACTTGTTTCTAACTCAAGCATGTTTAATGTTGTTATTTCTTCAATTTTAGAAACGCGTGTGTCAAGATCAGCAATGTCTCTCATAGTATAGCGTCTGTTGTCGACATATGTCAACGCAACATCAGACTCTGACAGTGTGTATGGATTTGCTGTTAGACGATAAAGTTCCATAGAATGTATTGGAATGTCTCTTGGAAATTGCGGATACACCGCTGGCGTATTTGCTACAGCTTCAAACACACCATCATCTCTGAGTACAATTCTAAACGCCTGTCCTTTATAATAACTTATATCAGATGTAACCAAGTCAGTGTTGGCCGGAAGCTCTACTCGGATTGCTCCAGTACTTGTAAAGTCGTTGACAGTATTTGCCTTTCTTGATCTAAAGTCAAGATGATCTCTCAATTGAATGGTTTGACCATTCTTCTGTCTATGTGAAGGAATGTCTTCATATTCAACTTGGCCAGTGTAAGAGTTGGCAGCAAAGAAGTCGCCAGATGCACCATGAACAAAAAAGTCATAGTCTACATATACATTACCAGCTGGAGCGCTGAATCCAGAACGCAGTAGCAATTTACCTTCTGCGTAGAAGTTATCTCGTTGGCCATTATCAAGAATGTAATAACGTGTGATATCATTACCGCCAACAACTGCGTCTTTTACAGCATTGATTCTATAGATGTCCGCTTTAGCAAGCTCAACACTGTCGTCAGATTCAGGAGTCAAAGTAGCAGTAGCGTTAGTCAGTGTTTTAGTCTTAACTGTTGCGGAACCTTTATTGACATACCCCACCATTGTGACAGCAGAGCTTTTAGCAAGAGTACCAAGAGTTACAGCAGCTGTGCCATTCCCGCCAGCTGTTATTGCAATGGTATCGTGTACACCAGAGCTGTCTGTCGAAATTAACCAATCATTACTGTTAGCAAAGGTCTCGCCAGTTGCGGACAATGTGAACTGCATTGTGGCTGAACCACTTGTTGTGCCAGTAAACAGTCTCTGTACTTGTAACGAAATGTCTGTCAGTGATTGTGGTCTTTCTTTTGGTAAAGGAAAGAATAGGTTATTGTTGGCTGTATCGTGTAGCACAGCAACACTGTTTACAAGAAGAAGGTCAGCATAATTAACTGTGCTTGTCCCAACACTTCTTACAGCGCTAAAGTTATTAGCTCCTGACATAACAACATCAAAAAGGTACAAGCGATATTGAACAACACCGTTTGAACCTGCGCCAACATTTTCGACTGATCTTACTCTAGCAGTACCAATTGTAGAACCACCATGTGTGGCTGCTGATCTTAGATTGACTGCAGCAAGCGTTGTGACATTAGGAAGACCCAAGATTGTCTGAGCAAGAACATAGTTGCCGTATTCAGCCGCTACAACATCGTTATTAATAGTTTCTGTTGTTCTAGGCTTGGTAATAATAATCTTCGAGGGAGACAACGATTCATATCTATGACCGTTTACATATGCAATGCCACTACCAATTGTAATATCAAGTCTAGTTGCATCTGAGTCATTGTCTTTTGTCTTAACAATAAAAGGTCTTACAGTATAGCTACCAGACTCTTCAAATGTCCGTTTAGCTATTATGTCGCCAAGGATGTTTAGACTTTCATCACCTGCAGCTTTTTGTTGGGCCATCAGACCATTTGTAATGGTGTATGAAGGGATGAATGTTGTGCCAGCAGCAACGGATGTTTTATTTGTAAGACTGAGTGTAATCCTATAACGATCAGCACCTGGGGCTGTAAGGTTTGGAGTAGCCCCGCTGTTATCATACAAAGCACTATCGTCACCGGCAGTTACAATGCTTTCTGTTACAGTGAAACCAATAGTCGCATCGGGGACATCAGAATACTTTGATACAATAATGGATTGCTTAGGTGAGAATACAAAGTGCCCAGAGACAAAGAATGTGCTTTGTAGGGTAGTCAGCTGAGTACCTCTACCTACAGCTGGGTTAGCAGTCGTGTTGGTTGTTTGTACTTGTAGGTTTGTCCCACTAACATCACCGTTAAGAACTTCGCCCGCCGTCAATCTAACTGGACTTGTAGTTCCAGTAACTGAGTTGTTGTTGACATATTCGATATGAATAGTGGCTGGATCTGACCCAACGGCTGGACTAATTTCCACAATACGAACTTTAACTGTTGAAGTTAATCCTGAAAATGTTTCACCGATTAATGTAGAAGATGTAGCTGGCAGTGAGTATGTGGTGGTGTTTAGTTTTGCATACTCATAACGGTTGTTTACAGAAGCGCCGCCAGAGTGGATCGGGGCGCCTTCTTTAAACATAAACCTAGCATGTTGCTCAGCTTCTTTCTGAATAATAGTTTGAAGTTGAGTTAATTCTCTTGCTTGTAGAGCTTTACCATCGTTAAACAATATTCTGTGATAGTTGTCGCTATCAGCAAAATCGTCATTGTATGACTGACTAAATGTGGTGCTTGTTATATTGGTAACCATTTGTCTTCAATACCTTATAATTGGATGACGATTTTTATATCTTCGGTTTGGTCAGCTGATCGTAAAATAGCAGCTCTGTTCTCTACGTAAAGAATGTCGCCTGATCCAACAATATCTATATCGCCTGTGAGCCATGTTGAAGCACTATCCAATGTACCACTACCTGAGCCGTCAGTCTCTGTTAGTGCTTCGCCCGCTGTAAATGATGTAAAACCTGTTGTTTCTGTTTGGTGATAATATATTGTGTTGGATGCATATGTATCGACATATGCTTTGGCGCCAGAAGACCCACCGAGGATTGTCTTGTCTGCAGAATACGCTGTCGACACTGCTGAAAGTTTTAGTGCTGATAAACCAAATCCAGCTGATTGAGTGAAGTCAGAATCGGTCGAAGGAATCAAAGGATTCTTGATCAAAGCAATCTGTCTGAAATCGTTACCTACAATGAACTTCCCTGTCTCTATACCATTGGGCTTGGTGTTGAACATCACTGCTTTTGCACGAACGTCTTGCCTCGGATCAGACCCAAATCCGTTTTTAGGTGATAACGAAACTCTAGCTGTTGCAGCACCACTATTGAATACTATTGTAGCTTTTGTATATCCAGAACCGTGCTTAACATCACCAGTGCCATCTGAATCAAGTTTAATATCTACTACTGCGCCGCCGCTAATAATAGCCGTTGCAGTACAACTGTCACCATCACCACTAACTGTTACAGTCGGGGCTGATGCATATCCCGTACCACCGCTAATAATTTGAATAGAGCCAATTTGGCCAGATACGGCCGCGTCCTGAACACCCTTTTGCTCAACATCAGCAGCTGGTGATGCACTGTCTGTAGAGGCAATAAGTTTGACAGGGATGAAGTTGGCAGATAGGAACTTATTAGCATCGCCCGCTGTTAGTGTATAGAGGAACTTCCAAATATATCCATCCGCTACCAAGAATGATTTAACAGAAGCTCCACTGGGCTTAACAGTGGATGCAACAGCTGCGCCATTGGCATCTCTACCTTGCTTGATACACATATACACTGCGTTGTCATCAGTAATAACAAAGTATGGTGTTGTGGGATGGCTTACAGAATTGTCATCAAACCCGCCATAAATTGCACCAGCAGTCCAGTTGTTTCTGGGGATAACATACGATACGTCCTCACCCGACTTGATAGACTGAAGCTGTAGTCGAAGATTGCGATCCTCTCTCTGAGAGTTGAGAGGTGTAGGAGCCGTATCAGAGCTGTCCCAATCAATAGAGTTACCGATCCCAATATAGTAGTACTGTGCGGCGTCTTGAACATCCGCAACAAGTTTATCGAGCAGTAATCTTTTTAGTGTATCAGTTAAAATACCAGCCATATTATTATCCTATTATGCCAATGCACCGTTAAATGAAGCAATAAGGAACCAGTTAGTACCGTCCCAAATCAAGTGCGCTGCTTCGTGTGTCTGAATTGTGACGGTTGTTCCACCAGCTAAGTTTGCTGGTGTGATCGTAGCCGTCCCGGCGCCTTTATTTGTAAATAGTTTTGTTTCTCCAACAACAGTACCATTTGCAAGGGATACTGCCAAGGCAGAGCCCTTGTTACATATTATATATCCCGTATTGGGAGTCGCTGCTCCATTGGCAGTTCTTGTTGTAGCAGTAACAGCGCCCTTAGTAACTTCTACCGATCCAGAGCCTTTTGCAGATAACTTAGTTGTAATGTTAGTATCGCCGCCAGTTGCAGACAGGGTTGGTTTATTGCCGCTTGCCGCATTTGCAAGAGTATATTCGTTTACTGCACTAGATGCTGCTGTTAGTTTTAGTAACTCAGCTCCGTTAGTATCATTAATAGATGTACCAATCTTTGGGGTATTGACAACAGGACTTGTTAATGTTTTGTTTTCTAGTGTTGCAGCATGAGTAGCAAACAGAAATGTGTCCCCAGCTGTTAGCAATGGGAGAGTAATAGTACGATCAGCAGCCAGCTCACTTACAGCAACAACATACTGATGATTTGAGGATGTGTCGTTAATTTGTGGAGTTGTAAGTACAGGAGATGTCAAAGTCTTGTTAGTCATCGTCTGTGTGTCTGAATCGAGGATTAGGGTTCCACCGGCATTGGGAACATATACTATTCTGTCTGCTGTGGGGTTTACTACTTGAAGAAATGTCTCATGAGCATCAGCAGCCGAACCTTCAAAAACGAGTGATCCTACAGTCATGCTGAGTTGGTCGGAAAGAGCATCACTGTCCCCACCAAGTTTTAAATAAAGTTCTACAAAGTTGTCGTTAATTTTTCCACCAGCGCTACGTAGCGTATCGCCAGTACCATCATTAGCGGCACTACCTGTTGCTATATTTTGCCTTGCCATCTCAATTTTCCCTAACGGTATGTCGTTTAATTAAAAGTATTTATATGTTTTATTTGTCTCATAATTCAGTTCCGATGTTTAATTATGCAGAGCTGTCAACCATAAAGCGAGAGCCACCGTACCCATCAACCATTTCCTGATCCATTGTTTCCAACGCATTAGAGAACTTAATAGATTTGATTGAAGCAGTACTGTCTTCATCGAATCTTGGTGAGTTTGCGTCACTTACATCTTCAATGTCATTATACATTGCATTAAGCTGTTCAACTGTGACCGTGGAATAATCTTGAATACGATCAATTAAGCTGAGACGCTCTGGCAATGCATCACTATCACCACCATCTGGGTAGATAGCTGTGATGGACCCAAACCCTAAGATATTACTAAATGCTGCAAAACCATCAAGCCCAAATACACCTGCATCACTATCTGGAATAGATAGAGGCATATTAAGTAAATTTAAATTACCAAGAGCCTCAATAATAACTTCTCCAGCTAGGTGGAAACCTGCTGGATGGACAAATGCTTTATATAAAGTTCTCCACTCAGAGATAGGTATAGAAGATCTAATAAAGACTGAGAGTACTTGATAGATGCCGTCATTTTGAATAAACTTCAATGATTCTGGACCAATCTTAGATTGGCCTACAATAAACATATCATTCTTTGGATATAGAACCTGAGGTTGTTCTTGAAAGAATGATCTGAAAAAACCTTCAGCTGAGTAAAGCGATCCTTTAATTCTATAGTAGTTAGCAAATAGCCCCGCTACATATCTAGGATTCGTAAAATACGAAGCCTTGATTTGCCCTTGGCCTATTTCCTTAAAAATCTGATCTACTAATTCTAAATCAGCGGATGCCAAATCTCTAATATTATAAAGGTTGTGGAGCTTATCGTCAAACCCATGACTTTTATCTTGGTCTTGGAACTCATAGTAATATTCTAAAAACTTTACTAGATTAGGATAATCGCTGGTAAAGTATTCAGGCAACAAATCCTGCACTTTACTTTCAGCAAAATTTCTATTCCTGCGGTCAAAGTCTAAAAGTGTTTGGGTAGCCATTATAGAGCAACTTGTGTTATGTCGTAGTCGACCGTTCCAGATGAGAACGACTTGCTTGTTTCAATTTCTAATATGTAATTGCGAAGTGGGCGTATAGTACTTTGAGAGGCTGGGGTCACGCTGATGTTAATTGTAGTTTGACCACCGGCGATGGTGCTAGGACTAAAGCCTATTATCTTAACTTCACCGGTCGTAGCAGTATAGTTGCCTACATTATCAACAACAATGTTGCTATCCGCATCAACGACCTGCAGTATATTTGTTTTCAATTGGTTACGAATAACACAAACTAAACCACTAATATTAAATGTGTTTGATGTCACAACATGATTTACATCATCAGGAACTGCAAGAGCTACGGGGAAGTTAAGAGTATATGACGCTGACGTTCCCAGAGTTGGAGTAAACCTTTGCTGAAGTTTAATATTCATTCTCGAGTTAAGAATAGCTTCACTCAATTCATCGATATCCGATAGTATATTTGACCTTCTAAATGACTTACTAAAACCTTGAAGATTTAATTTAAAGTAATTATTAACGGCGTTTTGAACAGAAGTTTCTGTTGCTTTAACTGTACTACCGGTCTTATTTGGATTGAATGTAAAGAATGTGCTGCACTCAATAAATGTTGTCTCTGGATCAACAAAGGTGGAGTCTATAGACATGACAGATAATGGCCTAATAAGATTTGTTTGAATGTTGTCTTTTATAACTGTCTTTCCAGCTTCAGAAACTGTAGATGGAAACTTTAAACTAATAAAAACCTTGCCATATGTTGCAGGAATATTATCTTCACCGCCCCAAGCAACACAATCTTCAACTGTAGAGTATTTTGAAAGAATCAATGCTTTATAATCACCAGCTGTAACGAGTCTTTGTTGAGCAGCAAAAGTAATGGGTGCATTGAACCTAATTGATTCGATGCCTTCCTTATCCTTACCACCAGCAGCTGCAGAAGATGTCACAACATTAAGATTATAGCTGCTTGCATTTACCGTGATTGTACTTGTTGGAGTAAACCCACTTCCACCATTAGCAGTGGCACCCTTTGATGACAAATAAGTCATAACAATTTTGTTGCCTGCTGTAGGTTTTACACCTGTGGTAGTACCATCACTGAACGCCAACTCGTAAAAACCATTTGGTGATTCTCTTAGTTGATAAAGAGTAGATGTTGCATCAACCGCTACTGCATCATACAATTTTGAATAAGATAAAAAATCGGATGAGGACGAAGACGTAAAAACATTAACTGTTGCTGTAGTTGTGTCAACAGTTAGGTCAGGGATAACAAAGATCTGTCTATCAGTAGTAGAACCCACATTAAATGTTTTTGTTTTAATGACACCTTCTTGGATAGCAATGGCAGCTGTGCCCAAAGCATTCAAGAACGAGTAGTTTCCTGTTCCATCATCTGTTGCTGTTACACTTTCCGTTGTATAGAATGTATAATTTATATCATCCACCGATGTATTAAATGTTGAATACTTTGGAAGAGTAATAGTTGCAGGGCGGCCTGAGTCTGATACTACAATTGATATATTAACATATGCGATAGCGGATGTAATTGATCGTGGATTGTATCCCAAAGCCTCTGCATGAGACACGACTGACGATCTTAGCTGAGCTGTATTAAGAAAGGCTTCATTCAAAGCAAAGTTAGCAGTCAGACCGTTGAAATGTGTATTATATGCAAGCACATCTAGAATATTTGACAAACCCGAGGCTTCAAAGTTATAGTCAGCAAATTCAGTTTGCTGGGCTAGGTACGTCTTTAACTTTGTTTTAATGGTATCAAAGTCAAGTTGTGTTGATTGAATATTTGTAGCCATATTAACGTAACCTCGTTAGAGTTGTTTGGAATATAACAACTTCTTGTGTATTAACAACTTGGAATTCTACCGTAACGCTTATGTCATTAGCATCGGGTTGAACATTTGCAACTACTGATATGACGAGCGCTCTGGGCTCATATCTCTTAATTGCATCCTTTATAACATTTTCTATTTCGTATTGTGAGTTTGTATCGACCAGCTCAAATAACAATCCACCAAGGTTGCCTCCAAAAGATGGTTGGAATGGCTTTTCATTTAGGTTTGTAAGCAACAGATTTTTAACAGCTTGTTTTACAGCAGCCGCATCCGTCTTCTTATAAACATCACCACTAGGTCGTTTTGCAAATGTCAGATCAATATCACTAAACAGCTTATTGCGCGTTGTAATAATACTACGCGCGTTTAGATTTCCATCTTCTGTTGAAAAAGCTCTAGTGACCATAATTCTTTTCTACCTTGTTTCCATTATTTATAATGGTTTTAACTCAATACTTCTATGAGATCAGAGTTAGATATAGCTTTACCATTAAATCTTGTCTCAACATTCCTAAAGAATGAACCTGCGTCGACAGTATACTGATTATTTAGATTTGGCATGATAATAACTAGTTGAGCATTGATACCTCCAGCAGGATCAAATGTGTCAAAGTCTAAGATCATTTTTTCAAAAGACGAGATGTTTTTTAACATCACAGCAAGGTCAAACGTCTTTTCAATATCTAATGCGCCCAATTCGTTGTGAAGTTCGTATACAACCGCCCGACCTTTTGATTTGTACCAGTTAATACTGTTAGGCGTAATGGTCTCATCTGGTCCTTTGGTGTACAAACCTTCCACTACCACCAACCGATGATTAGCAAATTCAACATCGCTTCTATTCCTCAAGCGTCTTAGAAGTTCCGCTTGTGGTTGAAGGTTCCTAGCAATTTGCAGTCTGTCAGCCTCTAGAACCTCGACGAGCTTACCGGTAGTAAATGTAGCCAACGGAACACTTCTTGCTAAAAGAGTCTTCGCAGTAACAGATCCACTTACTATTAATTCAGGAGTGAACACAGTAGATGTGTTATCTTGAGGTGCTTGGAACTTATTGAGACCAGCACCAAAACCTCCATTGGATATCGGCGTCGATCCTCTAACGGGGTTGGTACCTTTACCAGATATTCGGCCAACCTCGTTGGGTGTTGTGTTGGTATATGATGGATTGAGAACACCCTTAGCAACAGCATTCCCCACAAACGTGTTGTTGCTGAGGTTTGCATCGTCTCTTGTCTTGGATCTGACCTCTGCTACCGAAAGATCTTTTGTAGATAGTCCCCCTGTAGCATCAGACTTATTAATTAGTTTCAAGAAATGATTATCAATATCAACCTTTACATCTACCGCACCAACTGTTGTCTTGGTAAGATAATCTGATACATTGGCGGCTGAAGGAGCAGTTCTTGTGGTTGTATCTGTGGCCGTATTAACATTTGTAAATCCAGCCGCAGTGCCGTTTGACGGACCCACATTTGCAGTATCAGATGCAATTGCAGTATCAGCCCTACCAGTCAAGTCGCCTGTAAATGTAGGCGCTGTTACGCCAGCGGTAAATGTAGCAGATGTAGCATAGATATTTTTAACATGGGTGATTACATCAGGTCCACCAATCACACCAGTAGATGAGAAGATCGACATATCGGTTGCAGCAATGTTCATATTGTCAGAACTTTGGTACAACTTATTCTTACCACTAATATGCATAATGTCACCAGACGATATTTGCATGTTGCCTTCAGCTGTTTGCCTTGCTATGCCTTTAGTGATATTATTATTATCACCAAGGATTGTAGCTGTAGCTGTCCCCAGTACCGTGGTTGATTTACTACCCTTGACTGTCTGCCCGGCATTACCTTCTATCGTCGTTCTACTCGACCCTTCTACGTTCTCTGCTTTGTTCTCACCAACATTTACGTTATAGTCGCCTTTGACATTTAGATTATAATCGCCGGCAACTTCCATATCAACATTGCCATTATAGATGACAGTAGCATTACCTTCAATTACTATTCTTTGATCTCCAGTCACAGAAACAGTTTGATCGGCCGCTGCGATGACAATACTTCCGTCTGGTCTCAGCTCAATTCCATTACCACTATTGTGTCTAATAAGGATACGTTCGTTGCCTGCAGTATCGTCCATTTCAAATGAATGGCCTGTGCCTGTTTGGATTATTCTGTTCTTTGTGTTATTAGATGGTATAGATTCGGGCAGAGAAAAATTAATATTGCTGAAACCACCACCAAGGGTTAGGTTATTGGCCTGAGTTCCGTACGCTGCTTGGTTAACAGAAGAACTGTACCAATATTGAAGAGTTGGGAATTGACCTGTCACATCTGCTTGATTAACATTCAACATGCCCTCGGTTTCTTGACCTGGGCCTAATAGCGCAATGCGATCTTGAAGATCGTCGTTTTCGGTTGTCATGCTGTACCTCTTACGGTCTAGTTATGGGGCGAAGGCTAGTTAAAGGAGCTTGGTTAGTGCCTCTTTGCGTAATCAATTGTTGTCTAGTTAAAGGACCTTGGCTATTAGCATATGCTATCGCATTTGTTTTATTAAATGTATTCTTTATATAAGCGTCTACATCAAATCCAGGGTCGGCTTTACCAGTTGTTGTGCATTGATAGTGACCTATCACTTGTCCGCCAGGAAACACTCTATAGAATGCAGTAAGGAAATCTTTCTGAGCTTTCCATTGAGCAGTATTAATAGAAGCGGCTGATATATATTGATCAGGATTTGGCGTCCCAGAAACACAATTATATCCAGCTACGTGAGAGATCCCAATACTTTTTCTATTATGACCAAAGTCTCTTGCATGAGCACCTTGTTGATTAATGGGTCGCCCTCTTTGGATTCTACCATCGCGCCTGATAATGTAATGATATCCAATCCCACTAAACCCTCGTTGTTTATGCATCTTGTGAACTTCTTCAGCCCCTACAGAGGCTTGGTTTGTATAATGGGCAGTCCAATGAATAACGGTTTCTGTAATTTCTCTCGTCGCAGATCTTAGCTCCGCTTCCAGTTCTTCAAGAGAAGAAACATATGAAAATGCATATGATTGACCAGTAGACCCTCCAGGATTCTTTATACTTGTATCAGCACCATTCCAGTACGAATCGTATTGAGAAATAACACAAGTAGGTGCAGTAGATGTTCCCAACTTGTTAAAAGCGGTATTTGTTGGCTGCACTGAGTCTTTTACACTAGTGCTAATTTTTGCAAGTTCTGTTTCTATATCAATTACAGACAGGCTAGAATAACCCGCAATTAATTCTGCCGCAGTTTTATATCGCTTGTTATCTATGAGACCAGTTGCTTGTTGTATTACTTTTACAGGAATTAGCTTACCTGTCGATTGAGTCAGATTTATAATTACCGATTTGACTGTTTGGTCTACTTCTTCAATTAAGTCTTTAACAGGTTGGTTCATTCCTTTATCAAGATAGCGTTTTACAGCCGCCAAACTTATGTTAGACGTGGATACAAACGAATTGCCAATACCTCCACCTTTAAGTTCTTTTACTACCGCTGATCCAGCCGATGACTGCAATCTGCTTGGAGAGACTGCTATAATAGCTGGCAGGACATCATCAATATCTTTGTTGGCCACCGCACTTACAGTTGCGCCAATCGCTTCGGGTGTAGACGCAGATACAATGGTCTTGTTGATCCCACTCACAACATCCAATCCAGCAATTGCTGTCAGCTCTGCAATAACAGAGCTAGATATCTCTTCGACAAGATTGACTCCCGATGGGTTTTTTGTAATTAAACTTACCCCGCCACCCACAACTTCATTGCTATTCACAGCACCATCTATTTCTTGAGTGAGGGATTGAAACCCACCGACTTCACTACCAACACTTGAACCTAGAGTGGTTGTAAATGTCGATTGCAATTCCGCAATAGCAGTTGTTGCAGCATTAGCAATTGTGTCAAAGTTGATTCTGTTCTTTAAAGAAGATAAAGAATTGTTCAATGTTTTTTTAGTAATCATTATGCAAACCTCTCATACACATCTCGTGCAATCAGAATAATTGGGTCAGTTCTAGGATCGTTTATACTTTTGTCTTCAAAATAATGAAGTTTTGCACGTAAGGTTGCTGTCTCAATATCATTAGATGATCTGATCTTCGCCGCTGCTGGAGCAAAATAACCTTTCAGCTCTTGCATTACAAAACCTAGTTGAGTTTCTAGCAAGGTGATGGGTTGATTGATAGCCGTTGCATACTCAGTAAGAGCCTTTTCTCTGTCCCCGTTCCAACTAACAATTCCATAAGAACCTGTTGTCAATTCCATGCCGCTTTTGGCAGCAAAGTTTCCTACCATTGCAGCAGCTTGATTTGCATTAAAGCCATTCATAACCATAAAGTTAAATGCTTTCTCTGCATTAGTTGACCCAACAAGACTTGTTTGTGGGGTGGCTTTAATTGATTCACCAGTTTGAGTGGATCGAGTTGTTGTTGGTGGTAGCGCAGCTGAGCAATTGGTAAAACTACTTTCTTGAAAAGCTGTGGGGGTCATAATTTTTGGAATTGTTCCGAGTACCAGGGGTAGTTGAGAGTCTCTACCGTCTAAAAAGAAACCAAAAACTTGACTCCCAGTTTCAATCATTGGATTGGCCCCAAGACCATTAATACCACCTTCTGTGGTAGGCAAAACTATCTGAGCCCATGGAAGAGACCAATCAGGAATGTCTTCCCAGTTATCGTGGACACCAAATATTCTAATTTGAACTCGTCCTAGATTTAATTCAGAGTCATCATTGTTTACAACAATACCCAGGAAAAATCTACTTGTATCTCCATAAAAACCCTTCATTTAATTTCTTCCATCTTGGAGGTTGGCCAGCTTAACACCACTAACCATTACATCATATCTTTCTTTCCTAAAGGTATGCTTACAAGCATATATAAGATAATCACCAGACTTCTTATTATCAATGTCTTTCTGAGATGCATCTGGGGCATTATTCAAAAATCTTAATCTAAGTTGGTTACCAATTGTGTTACTGTAATTGCCTTGAAGAAAGTTTCTTCCTGGCAATACAACATCTATACTATCTTTAACAATAAAGTCTCTTAGCGCTTCAGATATAATCTTCTGTTTATGGGATCCAAGATTATTAGACTCAGTATAGTTAGCCGCATCAGCATATGTATTGGTAGTTGTAATGTGTGTTTTTTGATGTGATACCATATCGTGAAATGCAGTATCGTTGTACTTATACTCGGGTTTATAGCTCATTTTATTTTGGTTTGATTGGACTATACTACTACTTTTTAATTCGTCAAAAGTTTTGTTGACATTAAACTTGAGTTTGTGAGGTGATCCTGTCATACTGTCATAGAATATATGATTGGCTCCGACAAGACCTTTTCTAATTAAAGGAAGAATCTCATCTGTGTTTCTCGAAAAGTAATTCTGAATTATATATGATTGATCCGCAACAGACCTATCAACACTATTAGCTGCATATAGTTGAGAATACCAATACGGAGTAGGATCAACAGATGAATTTAACATCTCAGCCAGATCGACTAAATGCATCTTAGAATTTGCTAAAGTTGAAAATAGATAGTAAGGTAGTCCCTCTTTAGATGTTGTTCTATTCCTAACCCACAATGCGGCCGCAAGCGCAGTTAGATTTGGAACAATTACTCTCATATTTGGTTGATCGTCTGGTACAATTGGTCCAGAAAATTCAAGGCCTAGATTATCCTTTATAATGTTCTGAATAATCTCTGAGGGTTTACCAGTATATGCTTTGTTAACATTAATTAGACTAGATACAAAAGCGTGCTCTTCAATTAAATGAAGAACAACAACACCTGTACTATCATTTGTCTTTATGTTTTTTAGAACCTTTTCCACTCTAAATACTTTTTCACTTGGATAAGAAGAAGGTCCAGGCAATTTAAATCGTAGAGTAATTTTTTCAGCACCGCCAAAGTCAGCGAGGTTGTAGATATCCGCGTCATCTACAAATGCTACAGCTCCTGTAAGGTACGGTTTATCAAGATGTTCAAATATTTCAATGTCAGTTATAACATTTTTTATATCAATAAAACGACCTTCGGGAAATGAGTCAGACTCAATTACTGCTTTTTCTAAAACATAATCAAAGGGAGACTCTGCAACTTTCTTTGCAATGTTGGCCATTAGACTGTTCTCAGCGCTTCTTGATAAGCTGAGAAGATCTCACCTATAGCTGATGGTTTTATTACTTTTATTTCTTTTAGAGTGTCATTTGACGACACATACCTATCAAGATAGCTAACAGCTGCTAATGTCGCACCAGGTGCTGATCTAGGATCAATGTCAGCATAGCCATCAGAATTTGTGTAATGATGAATTCCCAAGTGCTCTTTGGCCGCTGATACAATTTCAAGAAACTGAGGTAATTCAGGATTTGAAGTGTCTGATATAACCTCACTTGCTAAAAATCCGCCAGCGCCAGACACAAATATTTGACCCAGATCAATGTTACGTTTAAGTACAGTTCCACTTGCCGCAGATGATTGGCCAGTAACTGTACTGCCAACCTGAAAGTATGCTAATACCGCATCCATGTCTCTTGTTGTAAGTATTGTATTAGGATAATCAACAGCAGCCTTAACACGGATATCTTGTGCTGTCAAAGGCCAGCCTTGTTGTCTAATAAAATCGTTCAACAAAAAGAATGTCCAGTAATATGCTACAGACCCATACAGCTTCAATGAAAGTGTATCTGGTCTGTCTCCGTCAAGTATTGTATACTTTTGGTAAAAGTTGATATTGTCTTTCACTTGATCGATCAGATCAACATATGCTGATAGATCTTGAATGGCCGTCTGACTTATTTCATTGCCAAACTTATAAAGCGTCTGAGGATAATTCTTAAAAAACATTCTTAGTATCCATCTCTGATATCTTGTTTTGTCAATGTTTTTGATTCACCGAACGACAGAGTCATTGACACTTCAGAAGGTTTACCGTCTCTGTGATATCCCATATTGTTGGGATTGTAAGTAACCTGTGCACTCCGTAAAAATGAAGGAAGTATTCTAGTACCGACCTGTGTATTATTATAATCAATTACAATTTCAAATTTATTTGGGAATTCATATCCAACAGGCACATTCAAACCACCTGGAATATTGATAGTGTCTGGATACATTTCTTCTCTAAAGAATTTTACAATGCGTTCAATCTCATCGGCTTCATTAGCCGAAGAAGCAATCAATTGGAATGAAAAAGAAAACTCTCTGAGACCCACAGATCTAAATAAGGCTCTTGTGTTAGGATTGACCGCAACACCCAACGCTGACCCAACAGCATTAGCTCCAGTTTCTCCTATTGGTGCGGCCTGCGCTAGTCGTACAGCAGCTAAACGAGCCGCTCTTTGATCAGTAACCGATCCTGTCAAAAGTCCAACCATGCTGCTCGCAGCTTGGCCAGCACCTCGGGCAAGTGCGCCCATAGCTCCTTGGCCAGCTTTCATGCCAGCTTCTGCTGTGGCACCAATTGGACCTAAGTTTAGTTGTTCGTAATTCATTTGATCATTAACAATAAATGCAGTGGGCAAGTATAGAATCACACCTTTACTTCGATCTGTAAACTCATTACTTGCTTGTACAATCTGGTCACCAACGGGTTCTATATCAATATCTGGACCACGCCCACCGAAGGGCTCTGCCGTCTGAATTGCTTCAAATGCACCAGTTTCTGTGAACCTGCTTGCTAAACCTTCGCCAGATCCACGCCGGAAGAAACCGCCAAGCCCTGAAGTATTAACTTCTGGAGGACTATATACAATAGGACGAAATGTGATTCTACCCTTGTAGTCATCTTGACGTTCTAGTGGATACGTATATGTGGCCATTATATTTCCAATAAGTATTAAGAATTGTTAAAGGTATTTATACATAAAAATGGCCTATTCAGGTAAGTACATTGTCAAAAACCCATCTAAGTATAAAGGCGATCACACTAAGGTGATCTATAGATCTCTTTGGGAGAAAAATTGCTTCAGTTGGTGTGAGGGAAACTCACAAGTGAAGGAGTGGTCATCTGAAGAGGTTGTTATCCCATATTATTATGATGTTGATAAAAAGTACCATAGATACTTTATGGATCTCAAGATTACTTATAAGGATGGTAGAACCGTTCTTGTTGAGATCAAACCAGCAAAAGAAACGGCTCCTCCTAAACGACCAGATAAAACTAAAAGATATCTTAATGAAGCCCTGACTTATATTAAGAATGAAAACAAGTGGACCGCTGCTAGAGAATATGCAAAAGATAGGAACTGGGGGTTTGAGATATGGACAGAACATACATTGGAGAAGATGGGTATACTTCCCAAGTCAAGCAGAGCCTTAAAACCATTGAAGCCTCTAAAGCCATTTAAAAAACCAATTAAGAAGAAGAAGTAACTCTTAGCTGCCCCTCATAACCCGCTATATGATTATACACCTGATTATGAAAAAAGGCAACGGAAAAAGATATAAATACCGGCATGAGTCAATTATTTAAAAACCTAGAGTACGAAGCATTCAGAAACGGTATCACTCCGCGTTCTGCTCAATCACGCGAGTGGTTCCGTAAGAAGGCCGCCGCCATGGGCAAAAATGTCAGCAGGGGCTCGCTGATGAAAGAAGATCCTATTCAACTAAAGGGCAGACAGATTCTTGGTAGTATGATGATGTTCTTTTATGATCCTAAGGGAAAAGCCACACTTCCGTTTTACGATAGCTTTCCCTTGGTAATTGTTCTGAAGCCAGCTACTGGTGGTTTCTTAGGATTGAATCTTCATTACCTACCACCAGTATTAAGAGCTAAGTTCTTAGACGCGCTATTGGAAGTCACCAATAATAAAAAATACGACGATACCACACAATTTGAAGCTACATACGACGTGTTGCAAAGATCAGCAAAGTTCAAGTACTTTAAGCCCTGTATTAAACACTACTTAACTTCACATGTCAGAAGTAAGTTTGCGTTTGTCCCAGCTCCCGAATGGGAAATTGCGACATTCCTTCCTACTGCTGATTTCCAAAAAGCAAGTCAATCGGCAGTCTATGCAGACTCTAGAAGGAAAATGAATTCATGAGCTATGGCGTAGATCAACTAAAAGGTCAGATATCTGCCAAAGGCGGGATCGCCCGAGGAAATATATTCAGAGTAAAGCTACCATCATTGCCAGGAGCATCTGCGACTGAAGTCAACTTGCTGTGCACTAAAGTCAACTTACCAGGTAAGCAAGTACTAACATACGACCGAGAGATCGGTATGAAGCGTGAGAAGATTGCGTACGGGTTTGTACACGATGATATAACCATGTCATTTCTGTTATTAAATGATTATGGCATTAAGAAGTATTTTGAAACATGGCAGAGCCTTGCTGTTAATACTGACACCTATGAGCTTGGGTATAAGAATGAATACTCATTTACAATCCAAGTTGAGCAACTTCGTAAGGGTGTAGGCTTACCGGTATATTCAACAGCGTTGGGTATTCCCAAACTTCCTTCTGAGATCCAAAACAGATTGCCTAAGATTGGACCGTTTGACTTTGCTCAAGGGCAGTTTGATCTTAATTTTCTCACGGGCGACCAAGTAGTATATACTTGCACGCTATTTGAAGCATTCCCAACAACTATGATGGCTGTAGAGCTAGCTAACGATCAAGAAGGTCTAATGGAATTGACTGTTGCTATGTCATATACCAAATGGACATCAGAAACAAAACAAGCAACACCTGGTCTTGACTTTGCAAAGTCACAGATTGGTACATTATTAACTAAATTATTCTAAGGATGAAATGAATGGCACTGCCTAAACTGAATGACTCTCCAAAGTATGAATTGATTATTCCTTCAACAAAACAGAAGGTAAATTACAGGCCATACCTGGTAAAAGAAGAAAAAATCTTAATGATGGCAATGGAGACACAAGACTCCAAGGCTACATTGAGTGCAGTTGTTGATACAATTGCTGCTTGTGTGCAAGATGAGATTAACACATCTGCTCTCGCAATCTTTGATGTCGAGTATATGTTTACTCAGATTCGCTCGAAGTCTGTGGGCGAGAATGCCAAACTTGGTATGAAGTGTTCTAAATGTGAGCATGAAAATGAGGTTGCAGTAGATGTTAGCTCTGTTGTTGTCGATGTCCCCGAGATTAATAATGTTGTTCAACTAACTGATGAGATTTCTATTGAAATGAAGTGGCCAACATACAAGCAGATTATTGAGATTGAAGCGCTGGGGTCCAGCACATCTATTGGCTTTGATCTAATTGGTAAGTGCATTGAGGCTATTGTGTCTGATGAAGAACGCACACTTGTAAAGGATGTCTCTAATAAAGAGATTGTTGATTTTATTGAGTCTATGACAAGTACACAATTTGGGATGTTAAGTGCTTATGTTGAACAGATGCCCAAATTAACCCACGATATTTATTTCGAATGTGAACGCTGTGAAGAGGTGAACACACGCACACTACAAGGAATGACTGATTTTTTTTAGTATGCCTTTCTCATGATAGCTTAGCGAACCATTATAATACTAACTTCCAACTGATGCAACATCATCACTATTCACTAAGCGAAATTGGCAATATGATGCCTTGGGAAAGGGAAGTGTACCTTACATTATTGACAGATCATATCAAAGAACAAAACGAAGCTGCTCGAGCAAGGAATATGAAACATGGCTGAAGCTACTCTATCCAATGTAACAAAAGCATTGGCAGACTCTAACAGAGATCAGGTCAAGGCGCAGAAGGATACTACTGCGGCTGTTGCTTCATTGACTAAATCTATGAAGGCCTTTCTTGAACAAGGAGAGTTGGATAGAAAGCGTCAGCTTGAAGCTGACATTGAAGCTAGAAGAGCAGCAACCCGTTCCAGCGCAGGGAGTTCTTCATCCTCTGGTGGCAGTAGCGACAGTTCCACTCGCCGCATGTTCCTTGCAGGGTTGCCAGGCGCTGGCTTAATAGCAGCGGTTGGTGGTGCGGTTGCAACCATTACAGCGACCATGGCAGGCTTTGTTGCTGCTACTGAGGGTCTTGGGCCTAACATGAAAGACCTAAGGCGCTTAAAAGGAGCGTTCACTGGCTACACAGGGTTCCTTAAAAACACTATGGCAGCGTTCAAGTTACCTGCGTGGGCTAAGGCTGATAAGGGTGCTAAAGCGCTAAGAATGTTTGACAATATCCCAGCAAACATGAAAGCAATTGACAAATTAATTGGTGACAAATATAAGTTTGATCCAAAGTCTAACAGATTTGTGGATGCAATATCCAAGAAGTATGTTGGTTTTGCTAACGTAACAAAATACGTAGAAGACCTAGGAAAGAACCTCAAGGCAGTTGAAGATGGACTGCCTAACAATGCGGCAAACCTTGCAGCAAATGCTGAGTTGACTAAGGGTATTGGTAAAGAGGGCTTCATCAGCAAGGCAATGCAGGCTCTAAAAGATAACAAATGGCTCAAGACCTTTTTGAAAGTATTGAGACCTATTGCTGTTATTCTATCTGTGTTTGATGGTGTGGGCGAAGCTCAGGCTGAGATGGAAGACCGTGAAGGTAAAATGGACAAGTGGATTGGCGGCGGTCTTGGTGGCTTCCTCAGTGGTGCTTTGTCTTCCTTCTTTGGTGAAATGCTCGACTTCATTAAAGCAATTCCTGGATACATCATTAAACAATTTGTGCCGGCTGCATGGCTAAACGCTGATGGCACATTTAATGATACAAATGCGTTTACAAGTTTCATGGCTGGGTTTGAAGATTTTTCATTTACAACCATAATAAAAGACATCATTCAATACCCATTCGATATGCTTGGCAAATCCCTTGACTTTATTAGAAACTTGTTTGGTGCCACAGGCACAACAGAAGAAGGTCAGGCTGAAGCTCAAAAGGCTTGGGATGATTGGTGGTCACAGTCGCCTTTGAATATGGGTAAATCTATATTGGGTACACTTGCCAATATAGTATTCTCGCCTATCAATGCTGTAATCAATGAACTTAAAAAAGTGTTTGGTATAGGTGCTGAAGCTGATGATCAAAAGCTCGGGTTCATGGAGAATGTAAATCAGCTAATGGAATACGTCTACGGTTTAATTCCATCAGTTGAAGATATTAAGAAAAGTCTGGCTGCAGGAATCGGACCAGGCAAGATTGTAGACCTGCTGGGTCTGACAAATTACTTACCAATAACTCCAGAAGAGTATAACAAACAATTCAAGAATTTGGTAATAGACGCGCATGAATATAGCAAAAAAATGAAAACCTTAACAACAGTACAGAACAACCAAGATCCGTTGAACGCGGAAGCTACGTACTTTAATAATATGGCCCTGGACACTCTAAACGCTGAACAAACCCGACTGGCTGACGAATATGCGGCTCTTGTGGCAAGAGGTGCTGATGCAGGAATTAGTTCAACCGTTCCTACTACTTACAATCAAACAGTTGAAACATTCTTGTTCCCTAATGGCGGGACAGATGATAAAAATGACAATGTATTACGGATCACTATTAGACCTGGCATGGAATAGGAAAGGGGGGCCTAAGCCCCCCAATCTTTAGTCGTCTCCGTTTGCTAGCTTAGCAAAATAACTCATCGTATCATCTAAGTCATCTCCTGCGCTCTCAGCCTCCGCTGTCCTCATTGGAGTGGGTTCCTGTACAGTATCGAGGTCAACTCGTTGCTGTGTGGTACGAGGAGCAGACTCTCCAAGAACCAAAGTCAGTCGAGCTTTAAGCTCATCGTATGACTTGTACTGAGTTGGATCAGTAAACTCTACCATAGAGTGCTGCTGATCATAGACGATTTCCATCCGAGCATCATCACCGAGTGCAGTCTGCGATTTAAAGGTAGACGCATCGTAGTTAGGATATCCTTCTACCTTACGAATCTTGATAGTAAAGTCTGCACCTTCCCACATATCAAATGGGTTAACAGGCTTCTCGTCAGGAAACTGAGGCTGCATAGAGTCCATGATCTTATCAAAGATCTTCTTGCCAAAGCGATATAGTTTCACTTGGCCTTCGTTCTCAGGTGCAGAAGGATCGGAAACAATCAGTACGTTGGCAACGTATTTCAGCTGACGCTTACGCGAGCGCACAATAGCCTTATCTGATTCAATACCATTATTCCACATCTGGCTATTCAGCTCAGAAAGAGGATCCTGTTGACCAATCGAAGTCAGAGAACGCTCAATGTACCATTGACCAGTCGGTCCTTTGAAACCATGATCCCAGTAACGAGTCCAAGGGGTGCCAGCATCATCGATGCCAGGAAGGAAGCGAATAACAGCATAGCCGTTACCAGCTTTATCACGAGTAGGCTGCCAGAAGCGAGGATCGTCTCCTGGACGAGTCTGTTGCCCACCACCAGCTTTTTCTGCTGCTTGTACCAACGTTGCAAGGTCGGTACGATTGTTCTTTAGATTAGCGAATGACATATGTATTTCTCCGTATGTTTATATGTTCGTATGTTTGTATAATAGTCCATTATATAGTATTTGTCAACGGTCGTAAACCCAGGCAACTAAAACTTCTCGTCCACCTTGGGTTACTGCGGTGACTTGGTGCCAAGCTGTAGAGAAGAACAATGCCGTCTCTCCAACTTGTAAATCAATTACATGCTCTTCGTCATTATCAAAAACAGATAGCTGACCACCAATCATATCATCTGTTTTTGAAAGCATAGTAATCGAAGTAAACCTGCGCACGTGCTCAAATGAGCCATGCCCAGCATCTTGGTGCATTTTAAAATGATCTGAGATCCCATAGCTCAAGTACTCAAGCTCTTTTACTGATATGGTCGAAGCAAGATGCCTAGGACTAAACTCTTCAGCCAATGCTTCTATCTCTTTGCAGAAATCGGGATAGTGGGTCGAGTCGAGATGTTTTGTAATTGCAGATCTAATGTCGAGATCAACATGCATATCTTTTTTGCCCCGCGACTTGATGGCTGCAGGTATCCCTACTTCATCTTCGAGATCGTAACATAGATCTTCGAAGATGATATCGTTAAACACTTTCTTCTTAATGTAGATCATATCTACACCGGCAGTGTGTTCTGTCTTGGAAGATAATTGAGGCTTCTCGCCTCAGCTTCAATTTTATCTTTAACGATTGAAGTTATAAATCTATTTACATCCTCAGGTTCAATGTTGGTCTCGCTACATATATGCACAATAGCATCGATGTAGCTAAGACGTTTCTTGTGGACAGCCTCTTCAACCATCTTAGTAAACTTAGCTTTATTTAAGAATTCAGTTTCAATCATTTTGATTCATTTGCCATTTCTTGTGTATAGAGACCAATATCAGGATACCAGTAGTTTGCTGATCGTTTAGGTGTGCCATCCTTATAGTAAGCCATGGCGACCACTCTATGAGAGATTTTATTCTGCATCCGAGCACCGTAGAAGAAGTCAAGATAGACTCCTGTCCGCAGATACGACTCGAGGTTAGATACATATGTCTCAGTCCGAATGTACTGAGCACGTTCCTTAGAATCCTTAGATTCCTTCTGAGGCCGAATAGCACTAAGCAATTCTTTATTCTCTTTGATCCATGTGCGGACATTAACCAACGATAAAGGATTGTCGTCAAGTAGATTGCGTACGTGCTCATTGATTAGCTTATTGCTAGAAGGACCTTTCTTAGCACGAGCTTTAGCTAGCCGCTCTGTAGCAGCTAGCCTTTGCTCTTCAGTCATGACGCGCTTCTTACGAATCTTCTTACGTTCCGTCTTCAAGCCCAGGGTATCAAGAGCCTTGGCTTTGTTAGCAGCTTTAGTAGCTTTCATCTTAGCTACCTTAGCAGCCATTTCTTCATCAGTAAGTTTTCTACGAGCCATGAGGTCACCTTTTTCATAATGTATAAACTATTATCGCATACTATTATAGTAAAGTCAACAGCTCATTTCTCTTTACACTTAATTATTTCAATCTCACCATCATCGTTTGTGGTGTGATTAATGTAACCCTCGGCGCAGAGATATTCAATACAAGTTTCAATTGTTGAATCTGTTTGCCGAGCGCCCCACTCCTTACCAACCATGAATGCGCATATTGACGCGCCTCCAATAAGTAACCAACTCATTACTTCAGGATCTAAATACATTTAAATCTCCCTTTATACAAAACTATTTATATCAGCTGAATGATATAACATTTTCTACACGGAAGGATCTAAATGCTTCTTTGTTTACATCCCAGGCTACAATAGTTTCCTCATTAATTGCGCGAACTTTCTTCTGCGTCAGAGGATCATCCTTCTTTGCAGCGGGCAAAGCGGCTTCCTGAAGAGTGCAAGTCATGTTGCGCTGGTCACCATTTATCTTCGTAAAGATCACGGTACAATCGCGTCCTTTAAGGTGTTCAATCATTTCATTTCGAGTCATACTTGTTACATCCCACATAATTATTTCCTTTATAAAGTCGCAGCAGTCATCGCTGCGCTGATACGTTCGATTGCTTTTGAGAGACGTTGAATCTCATCGTCAGCTTTATGCAATCTCATTTCAAGTTGAGCAATCCGTTGAACGGTACGGCCATCTTCCATTAGTAATCACCCCAATCATTATCATGCTTAGTCGTTTCATGGTAGACTTCGCCATACCATTCTTGAGCATATTTAGAAGCATCGGTCCAATAACGCTCATCCTTAGAAGCATTATCCATAACAGGTCCCGCCTTCTGAGGCTTAGAACGAACAGCGGTAGATTTTTCCGTACGGACAAAGCGAGCTTCTTTAGTCTTTGACTTTTGAAACTTCTGAGCTGCTTCGCGAATCATCGCCATCCGGTTTGCTGTATTCTGTGTCATAATATATTCCTTATTTGCTACTGAGGGATTATCGGATATTAAATTCAAAAGGTCAACGCTTTTGTTCTTCCCAACCATCTTTTATTAATCTTTGCATGAATGATTCGATCTGATAGCTGGGTATGGCCAACTCGCTTTTCTTACATTGTCTGACATATTCCTTGACAATAGTGATACCAGCAGGATTTGCTGAAATGCTGAAGACTTTGTCCTCGCCCCATTTAGCATGTTTATAAATCATATGTGCCCATCGCCCCAATCTTTGTAGTCTTGAACTACAGTTTCATTATACGCCACACCAGCGTAGTATTCATCAATATCATCTTGAGTTAGAGATTTACCGACGGTCTTATACCCGCAACCAGTGCCTTCAGGCCAGTAGTGAGGCTCAGGCGTACGACGATAATATGAATCAGCGGAGCCACGATCAAAAGGACCACCATGACGAGTTAGTTCGGTACCAAAAGTGGCATCATAGATGATACCTTTGTATTCAAAATAATCGCGTTCAGCTTCAGCCATTACACTGCCTCCTTTTCCATATTAGCTTCGATCCGATTGATATTTATTGTCAGATCGCTAACTAAAATATCAATTTCAGTTTGAATGTCTGACAAATCACCACCAAACATAACCGAGCGGCGCAGAACACTAGTAAGTGCTTTTTGTACTACCATTGCGTCTTGAATGTCGTTTACAATAATCATTTCCATCTCCTCTTTCAATAACCCTTTATCACACATTGTTATGATAAAGTCAACAGCTAATTTAGTATTTTGGAAAAAAAGTTTCCACCACAAATGCTAAAATACCCAGTGCTACAAAGAACACTGAGCAAAATACAAAAGCACCCATTATGCTGCTACCTCTATTTGTGCGAAGCCACATGGTTCAACCATGAAGAATTCACCGTTGTCCATTTCAAGGATATCACCAATCGAAGTTGAATAACCGCGGTCACCAATCACTTCAACAAAGTGTCGGCTCTTGTCTTCCCAAAGGTTAGTAACTTCAAACGCAAGATTCTTATCATCTGTGTGAACCTGATATGCTTCTGTATAGAAAGCAAAGTTCTCAGATTCAAACTTTTCAGCTCCAAAGAATGACGTAGACAATTTAGCTGACTGTGCAGGAACTGCATCGTGGCCCTCTGCATTGATAAGGTTTACTTGAGCTTCTGTAAGTTGGATTTGGTGAATCTTGATCATTTTGTATCTCCTTTTGATGCCCCTTTATCGGACATTAAACTCAAAAGGTCAACAGTTAATTTCGTTTCAACACAAAAAAAGCGCAGAATAAAATGCGCTTTTTTTCTTATGTATTAAGAGGTTAGATCAAGCCAAGATCTTTTAATGCTGCTGGTTTTAAGATACCAGTCTGCGCCAGACCCATCTCAGCTTGGTATTTTTTAACCATACTGAGAGTCGACGACCCAAAGATTCCGTCACAAGTAAATTGTGGAAACTCTAAATCTGTCCCATCCGCGTACTTGCATATAGCCAGTTGGATTTTATATATTGGATCACCTTCATCACCTTGTACCCACAAAGTAGAAGCATCGCCCAAGGCTTTGTTTGTTGCAGACGCATTGCCTGCCAATATCTTTTCGTTGGTGTCAAACCTATTTGCTCGGGCACCGATCGTCTCAGAACCAGTAACAAGTAGAGTGGCGGCAGCAATATTATCAGCATCAGCCAAAGCGTTCATGTTGTTGGCTTCCCAGTGCCAGCAGGCAGCGGCCAAAGCTCCGTCTTTTGTTTGTAAATATGCGACAACATCGTCGGCCGAGCGGCCGACATTTCCATGTGTTCCAAAGGATGTATACTCAGTCTTGCCTCTGAGTAAACGAACTCCTCTACCACGATACTTCCAGCCATCGCCAGATGCAGTAACACCGTTCCCCAGTGTGTTGGCATAGATTACATTTGCAATTTTTTCAGGCTGGTAATGGTAAACTACTGCATCGATACCAGAAGCTGATCCAGCTTGCTCGGACGATGAAGTTCTCACAAATCCAAACACAGATGAGTGGGCTGTGCACAAGTCTTCTTTGCTAATATTAAGATTTTCTTCAAGGATCGTAAAACCTTTGGATTCAATATCATATAATGCCATAAACATTGCAACTTGTTTGGCAGAAGCAATTCCAAACCGAGGAAATATTTTATTAATACATACGTGCCAAGCTGCAGCTTCAACACTAGACTCTTCTCTCAACATTGCTTTTACGTGATCTGAGGTTAACACAAAATCCATTTAACTATCCTTTTTTTGCGCCCAGAGGAGCGCCTGTTGTTTTCCAAACATATCACCTTTTACGTTGCAGTTTGCACAAGAAGTTACCATGTCTCTTTTTCCGTTTATTAGATCTTGTCTAATACTTATAAATTCTTTACTCATCCATATGTTGCTTAGAGTATTATTATTTATATTATCCAAAACCTTTTTTATCAACCAATTTTGACTGCATAGTATGACATCACCATTCCAATTTATCAATACTTTATAGGATGGAATATAACACGGTCTTGATAGAGGACTATCAATCTTACCTTGCAACCCACCACGGTTGTTAAAATTATACTCTTCATACTTATCTGAACCATCATCATAATGATTTCTGACTACCATTTGTGGGTATTTATCAATAAATGATTTCCAAAGTGGATTTTTGTCATAGTCACTGATTAATAATTTATCGACACCTGCATCAATTAAATCATCAACATGTATCTTGCCTTTTAGAAT
>ENA-OSJC01000790-OSJC01000790.1-marine-metagenome-genome-assembly--contig:-NODE-790-length-29041-cov-5.197763_pt1 | contig 29041 bp, 2 predicted proteins | sample MGYA00237885_ERZ534234 | MGnify/ENA primary metagenome ERZ534234 (study PRJEB26413, sample SAMN06343907) | marine metagenome | isolation source: coastal waters | place: Atlantic Ocean: West Antarctic... | reverse complement strand
ATAGTAAACCGTTAAATCAAGATATGCGGTACTATCACAACCATATTGATTGCTAAAGATAGAGTTCCATAAACCTGAATTAGTATAGTTAATTCCATTCCACAGATAACTATCACACTCTGTTCTAGTCTCTAAACTTGAATTTGAATAATTAATTATTAAATCTAAAGTAGCAATACTATCACATCCTAAAGAATTAACGCCTGTCCAAGTGTATATTCCACTAGTGTTATATAAAGTATTGTTCCAAACATAAGCATTACAAATAGTAACAGTATCTAAACTTGTAGTTGTATAATTAATCGTTAGATTAAGAGTTGCAGTACTATCGCAACCATCTACATTAGTTAATACATTAATATATACTCCACTTGTTGTAAACGTCTGTCCTTCCCATAAATAACTATCACAAGAAGTGACTGAAGCAGAACCTGAATTAGAATAGTAAACAGTTAAATCTAAAGAAGCTAAACTATCACAACCAGTAATATTTGTAAATAAAGTATCATATAAACCAGTTGTTGTATAAGTAACTCCATTCCAAAGATAACTATCACAAACTGTAGTAGTCTCTAGACTTGAGTTAGAATAATTAAGAGTTAAGTTAAGTGTTACAATACTATCACAACCTACAGCATTAACTCCAGTCCAACTATATGTTCCACTAAATCTGTAATCTGTTCCATTCCAAAGATAATTATCACATGAAACAGTTGTTTCTGTACTTGTTGTTGTATAATTAACTGTTAAATCAAGATTTGCGGTACTATCACAACCATCGATATTAGTAAATAAAGTATCATATTGTCCTGATAAAGTGTAAGTAATACCATTCCATAAATAACTATCACAAACAGTAGTAGTCTCTAAACTTGAATTACTGTAATAAACCGTTAAATCAAGATTTGCGATACTATCACAACCATCAACGTTAGTAAATAAAGTATCATATAGTGCTGATATAGTATAAGTAACACCATTCCATAAATAACTATCACATACTGTAGTAGTCTCTAAACTTGAGTTACTATAATAAACCGTTAAATCAAGATTTGCAGTACTATCACAACCATCCACATTAGTGAACAACGCACTGTATAAACCACTTGTAGTATACGTAACACCATTCCAAAAATAACTATCACAAACTGTAGTAGTCTCTAAACTTGAATTACTATAATAAATAGTTGTATGAATAGAATCTGTAGCTACACAACCTAAAGAATCTGTTACTGTAACATAATTCCAGCCAGTTAGATTAACTGTCTCTGAAGTGCTACCAAGACCTGTATAATTTGTTGTTTGCCAAGAGTAAGTACTCACTATAGAAACTGGAGTACTAAGAATCGTACTATCACAAGCAACTATTGAATCAAGACCTAAATCTGCAACAGCATAACAATAAGTACATAGAGAAGAATCATTTATATTAGCTGTTGGGTCAAAGTTTGTAGCTAAGGTATTCATACATCCTAAAATATCATAGGTTCCTAGAACATGCTCATACGCTCCCATATCAGGATTAGAACCTGCAGGGTTTGGTCTTGGGTTTCCGTCTAAATCATAAGTTGGAACAATAGAAGTGTCTAACCCTACACCAATACATGGTGAAAAATTAGATAATGAAAAATCCCCATTCGAAGAATCTTCAAACAATGGATCACTATTAATGTTATTTATTCCATAACTTAAAAAATCTTCTGTACCATTAGGGTCATTTTCCAAAACGCAAGAATTATTTATATTTACTAAGGTATATTGTGCTGCACTAAAATCAGAAAGAAATATACTATTCAGAATTGAAACTGATGATCCAGCTGTTCCTTGAAAGTTTAATGCTGAAGAACTAATTATTGTACTATTATAAAATATGACATGAGGAGCATGCTGAAAGTACATACTTCCTAAATTATTTGTAAATCTAAGGTTATTAAAAATTGTTGTGTCATTTCCATTTATTGCAATAATATCGTTCCCATTAACAACACCATCTATAATAATATTGTTAAAAATAGCAGGACCATCTTGATTCCAAATATTAGACCCATGGTTAGAAAATGATGATGAGTTACTTACATTTATTTTAAGATTTGAGAGTGTCGTTAGTCCATCACCTTCTATTCTGATTCCTCTACCTGACCAAAGATTACCGTCTTTATTAATAGTAAAACCAATTAATTGCTGTAAATCTGTGATATTAGTGTTCCAGTTCGTTATGTAAAATATATCAGAATGATAGCTTCCATCTATTATTGTAGTAGAAATAAAAGATGAATCATTAGTTATTAAAAACTTAGATGCTAAAACAATGTTCTTATTTAAATCAATTATTTCTACAAAAGTTCCAGGGGATACAATAATAGTATCTCCATTAACTGAGCTATCAATAGCAGTTTGAATAACAGCATAGCCTGTATCTTGAGTAATATTATTAACCAAGAAATTACACGAAATAGTATTAAAACAAGCAGTTGGATCGTAATTGGTTGCAGCTGGATCAATACATCCACCAATATAACAACACAAAAGACTATCATTAACATTAGCGTTTGGATTAAAGGTTAATGATGTAGAATCCATACATCCAATGTAATTACATGTAACATTTTCACATGTAGCATTTGGATTATAGTTATCCGCAACAGAATCCATACAACCACCAACACTAACATTTACATAAACAGAATCTGTTGCTGTACAGCCAAGAGAATCCGTAACAGTTACGTAATTCCAGCCTGTATTTGTTATCAAAACAGAATCAGTTGAATAATGATTAAAAGATCTAACAGGTATAAAATTATTGTTTGACCACTTAATCATAAAATCTTTTTGAGAAACCGGTGGATTATAATCCCAAAAATATGCGTCATCAATATTTTTTTGAGATGAACTCCAATAATACCCATGTTGAAGATTAATAAGATTTTGGCTAGTGGCATTATTGAAAATTAGTTCTAATTCGTCGATTGAAGGTAAAAACCAATCAGAATATCCGTCTTGATCCAAATTTAAAGCTTCAATTGCTACAGATCCATAAGCGCAGCCATATAAAACAATTTCAGATTCAATTAAAACTGTATTTGACATTCCACTACCCACAGTTTCAGATGTTGGAACATTAATCAAGCAATTATCCCATACTTCTTGTTGCCCAATCCAATATGAACCAACAGTATTATTAAAAATCATTCCACTACCACTTATTGTATCTAGATAAAAAATCACACCACCAGCATAATATTTATTTATTAATGAATCTAAAGAAATACCTTCATTAAATAAATCAATTGGTTGTTCTTCATTGTTTAGTCGTTGTTGGACATTTAAAGTAGATGGAGGATTTGAAGTAACCCAAGAGTAAGCACTTGTAATAGAAGGAAGTACACTAATTAAAATACTATCACATGCTTGAATAGTATCTATTCCAAAATCAGCTGTAGCATAGCAATAAGTACATCCTATATTACAAATACCATCAGCTAAAGGATCAAAATTAGTTGCTGCGCTATCCGTACAACCAGAATTATATATATCAACATAAACTGAATCTGTTGTTGAACAATCTAAGGAATCAGTAAGTGTCAAATAATATGTTCCTGGCATATTAGTTGTATAAGTGTTAGACCATCCAATTTCTCTAACTCCAATTACACTATAAGTAGATGTTTTAGTATTTGGTTGACAAAAAGAGTTCCACCATCCCATTCTAAATGCTTCAATGGAAGGCATCCAAGAATTATCTTCGCTAGAAGACCAAACATCATTAACTTGTGACATGATGCCGTTGGGATAGTTAGGTACAATATTTTGATGTATTGCCTCAAGTTCATCTTTTGAAGGCAAGAACCAATCATCATAACCAAATCCGCTAAAATTGTCTACTATCCAAGCTGCTGAAGTGTCTGAACAATTGTCTAATATTAATTGTGTGTTTTTCCTTCCAGAACCAATACTATCTGATGTTCCAATTACAATACCATCACATCCCCAATTAAACGAATGCTCTGCATTAGAATAGTAGTAATCTCCAGTAACAATTTCTCCACTATTTAATCTCCATACCTGACTAGTTATAGTAACTAACCCATATCCAGTGTTTGGATCTAAATGAAATAAGGTTCCTCCTTTATAAGAAGATCCGTATAATAACGACAATGGATATCCATTATCATATAATTCTTTTGGAGTATAACCTAAATCAAGTAATGACTGAACGGTTCCAAAAGGAAATGGATTATCTAAAGACCTTGTCCATGAATATGAAGAACTTGTTATTGCAGCTGTTGTAATAACTGCTGTATCACAAGCATTAAGTGTGTCCGTGCCAAAATCAATTGTAGCATAACACAAAGTACATGTTCCATCATCACATGTTGCTGTTGAATCATAATTTGTAGCAATAGGGTCAGTACAACCACCAATATTAATTTGAACGTAAACTGAATCATATGTACAGCTAATAGAATCATTTACTAAAATATAATTCCAGCCTGAAGAAAAAATATTAACATTGTAATTTACAGTATTTGAAAAGCTTCTTACTGCTCTTACCGCATAACTATTATTCTTTGTTTCTTTTTGAGTAATAATTCCATTATTTAAAGTTGCAGTTCCATGAAAATCAAAAGCCCATGCTTGTGTAAAATTGTATTCAGAAGATGACCAATACATACTCGGGGAAAAATTACCCCCACCATTTATAGCTTCAATATTAGTGTATAATAACACCAGCTCATTTAAAGATGGTAAATACCAATCCGTATAACCATTATGAGTTGCTGTTGCACATAAATCTGCAGCAATTCCAGAACTGGAACAACCATTTAGAATTAGGTTAGTATTATTTTCTCCAGAACCAATTACTGTATCAGTATTTCCAATATTTGAAAAAAGACACCCCCAGTCAGTATTTGATTCATCTTGAGGAGCAGCAACTATACCGTCTCCAGTTAATATGTCAAGATATAGAAGTATTCCTCCTTCAAAATCCATACCATATAATGAAGATAAAGGAATACCAGCATTATATAAATCAAATGGTGAGCTCCCCTGCTGAATTAATGTTTGTAAATCTTGTGAATTTGAGGTAGTCCAAATAATTGATGAATTAGTAATTGAATCTATACTTAAAATAAGACTGTCACATGCAATTAATGAATCAGAAAGAAATGATACGTTAGGACCATTTGAGATATTTGCATTAGGGTTATAATTTAAAGAAGAAGATGTAAGACAACCTAATACAGGATTAACAACAACTATTGCAGTATCGTAACCAATACATCCATTACAATCTGTATATTCTACAGTATATGTTCCTGATGTTAGATTATTTATATTTTTTGTTGTGTCTCCTGTTGACCATAAATACTGAAAATGATTTGATAAGTAGGTTACAGTAGAAAATCTAATATAATCAACACAAATATCTGATCCAAAATTATTTCCAGTAGTTGCATTAAATCTAATCATTACTGTTCCAGTATAAGATGTTAAATCAATAGTTGCTTCATGCCAAAGGTCTCCTTGATTATCATTTTTTGACCATAATGGATTCCAATTTAAACCATTATCTGTAGAAACTTCAACAACCAAACTTCCCATATCTCCAGGGTAATATTGACTTTGATCAGCAAACATATGATACCAAAATGAAAATACAGTGTTTGGATGAGAAGATAAATCAATGTCTCTGTAAAGATTAAATACTTTATTATTGTTACCTGAAGATGCTTCAGTGTATATATAAGATTGACCATCATGAGCTTGTCCGTTCTGTGGTCCAGTATTACTAGAACTAGTTCCACCACTTATATTAGTCCAATCAGCATCATCATTATTGTCCTGAATCCATGAACCAAAACCGCTTTCAAAGCTCTCTATTAAATAAAAATTTTCTTCAATGGGTAGATTAGAGATACAATCAGTTCCAAAAGTTGTGAGATTAATTTTACCATCTGATGCTCCAATAGCTGACTCATCTACAACAAATAATGAATCAGAAAGATTACAGTATAAACAACTTCCATCATCAGTATCTGCACTAGTATTAAAATTATAAGCTAATGAATCTACACATCCGTAAATTAGAGGAAGTGCTATAGGATTTTCATAAGCTCCAATATCAGGATTAGAGCCTGCTGGGTTTGGTCGTAAATTCCCATCTAAGTCAAATAACAAAGCTATTGAAGTATCTAAGCCTGCGCCAATACAAGGTGAATAATCATTCAATCGGAAATTATTATTTAAAGTATCAACAAATAATGGGTATGTAGTTAAATTGGTTGTTCCTTCAATGTATGCACCATTTCCAGAATAACCTAATTGTGCTGGATGTTCAATGCTTGAATTTTTAATGTCTGGAAAAGAATTATCCAAATATAAAGAAGTATGGTCTGATGAGCCAGAACAAATAATTGTGTTTCTAATAGTTGGATTGAAATTAGAAAATCTTACTGAATTTAATGAGGTGATACCATTTTGTAGATAATTATTTAATCCATAATTATTTGCAATAGTTGTTCCATGTATTAATGATAAAGTAGGAGTACCATCACTGTAAATGTCTAATGCACAACCATAATTATTTGCAATTAAAGTGTTTTTAATTTCAAAATCATGTTTATAGCCTGAATTTGAATATATAGCAACAGTAGTACCTTTGTTAATATTATTAACACCATCAGAACCAGCTGTTCCATCATCAATAGCATAACTGTTAGTTATAGTTACATTATTAAATAATGTAACAACATCTGAGTTACTTGAGTAAAATTGAAGCACCCCGTTTATACTTGGTCCATAAGTACTATTCATTAATGTATAATTACTATCAATTATAACATTATTTAATGTCAAATTAACATCATTTGTGTAAATTACAGAAACTCCTGGATATGCACAATAATTATATTTAAAAATAGAATTATTAAATATTAAATTTCTAGCACTATAATTATAATCCCAATCAGTTAAAGCAGCACCACCATTGCCAGAACTATTTGAAAGAAAATTACAATTATTAAAAATTAAATCCATGTTGTCAATAAAAAGACCTCCACCCATATATTGAGCAGTATTATTAATAAAATTACAATTATTGAAAATAATTATTGAATCATTTGCACGTGTATATACTGCTCCTCCTTCATAACCTGAATTATTTATAAAATCAATATTTGTAAATGTTGGATAAGAATTATATTCAAAATACACTCCACCTCCACCATAAGACCCGGAATTATTGTCTCTTATAGTTAAATTCTCAAATATAGGTTTACAGTTCTGAGCATTACCATAATAGCTATCACCAGATATTGAAATCCCTCCTCCTTGTTGACCACCATTATTATTTATATCACAATATTTTATTATTGGACTAGTCCATCCGTTAATATATATTCCAGAACCATTTCCAGGAGACCATCCTAAAGAAATATCTTCTGAACCATTTCTAATATCAAATCCTATAATCTGTGGAGTTGAAAAAGATGGATAAGTTTGATAATCATGTGTAATTCGAATAACAGAAGCCGTAGTATTTCCATCAATAATAGTAGAAGAAATGTAAGACGTATCATTTGTTAATAAAAACTTTGAAGCAAGTACAATAGTTTTTGCTTCAATAGATAAATTCTCAAAAAAGGTAGCTGGATGAACAATTATTGTATCATTATTAAAAGAGTCATCAATAGCAGCTTGTATATTAGAATAAAATGAATTTTGAGTAATATTTTCTACACAGTTACCTATTACACACAAGCCATTATCAACTGTAGCTGTAGCAAGATAATTACATGCAGCTGGATCAGTACATCCAAATAGCGTATTACAGTCTGTTGAAAAAATTGTATTTGATGGAATTAGCCAAATACCATTAGTAACATTATTATTTGCTAAAGTTGGGTCGTCGGCACTTATACATAATAAGTCCGTATTGGCTGAAGCATCTAAATAAGTAATATTATTTACAAGAATATTAGTTAAGTTTAAAGATCTTAATGAATTATTAGAACAATCAAGTGTTGTTAAAAATGAACTACCACTTAAATCTAAAGAATTTAAATTATTATTTTCACATGAAAGAGATTCTAAAGCAGAACTATTAAAATCTAAAGTGCTTAAATCATTACTATCACAATGAATTGTTTTCAATAATGAATTGGGATTAAAAATTAAAGAATTTAAATTAGAATTATTTGTGATTTTTGCATAGACTAGTAGAGGATTATTACTTAAGTTTAATGAAGAATTATTTGTATTTGTAGAAGAATTAATTTCTAGAGAGTCTAGATTTGGTAAACCATTTAAATTTAAAGAGTCAAGATTTAATTGAGGGAAATTGTGTACAATTAGCCTATTCACATTACTATTTTGAAAGTTATCAAAATAAAAAGCCTCCCACCAATGATCATTTTTTATTTGTATGCTTTCTAATGACAAAAAACTTTCAATACCGGTAAAATCAATTGTATTAGCATGAGTAGAATTATATAAATTCCAGTAAATAGCATTAAAATTTAAGCTAGTGACATCTGAAATACTAGCTAACCAAACACTATCATTATTTGATATTCCATCTCCCCAATAATTATTCTCAAGAAAATTTTCAAATTCATCATTAGGAACATAAACTTTAGTTAAACTATTACAATTAAGACTAAAAATAGAATTAGTATATGTAAGATTCCAATTAGGGTTACTTGAAGACTCAGGAAGGTTATCATTATAATTAAAATTACTGTATTGAGTTGCAACTACTGAATCTTCAACGTTTATACATGATAAATTATAATTATTGTGTGTAAACAACTTAATAATATTAGTAGTTGGAATATTTCTTAAATCTAAGGATTGTAAATTATTATCTCCGCATACAATTTTTTCTAATAAAATATTATTACTTAAATCTAATGATACTATTCCTGCTCCATTCCAGCTACCATTTAAATATGTCTGATACTCACAGTCTAATTTCTCTAATAAAACATTAGTTGAAAGATCTAAGCTAGTTAACCCATTCCAGCTACCATTTAAATCTGTTAATGCAGTATTTAAAGAAACATCTAAAGACGTTAAGTCTAAATAGGAACAATCTAAATATTTTAAAGCGGTATTATTAGAAATATCTAAGGATGATAAATTACTATTATTTCTTATATTTAATGTATCCAGATTAGTAAGTAAGCTAAGATCTAATGAACTAATTTGGCAAGATGGTAAACTTAGTTTAGTTAACAAGGTATTTGAACTAAGGTCTAAGTTGGATGATAAACTACAACCATAAAGAAGTAGATCATCAAGTAATAAAAAATCTTCAATACCCGTAAGGTCAGAAATAGTACCTTGATTATAAATATTAAGTGAAGTTACAGAACTAATATTCATTGTATAAACGCTATCATTTAAGATACCATCCCCCATAGAATTATTCTCTAGATATGTTTCAAAGTTATCATCAGGAACATATGTTTTAGGTAAAGAATTACAATTTAAACTAAAGAACGAATTCGATGATAATTGCCATGGGTATAAATTGGTATTGGAACCTTGTGATAAGTTGTAAGGGTTAGAAGATAATTGAGTAGCCAAAATAGAATCACTAACACTTATACATGAAAGGTTATAATTACCATAAGCCCACATTCTTGAAGTATTAGAAACAACAATATTTCTTAAATCAAGTGAGGAAAGTTGATTATTTTGAAGATACATTTTCTCTAACAATGGACAGTTACTTAAATCTAAATCAGTGATTTCATTACTTTTACAATTTAACTCCTCTAATAAAATATTATTTGAAAGATCTAAAGATTGTATATAATAATTATCATAACAATTTAATTTTTCAAGGTTTGTATTAGTTGTAACATCAATTGCAGTTAATGCATTATTATAGCATTCAAATATTTTTAATGAATTAGCACCAGTGACGTTTATTGAGGTTAAATTATAATTATAATAAACTTCAAGATGTTCTAATAATGTGGCATTAGAAAAATCTAAAGAAGTAAGTTGAAGACTGCTTGCCTTAAAATAACTTAATGCCCCAAGTGAATTTAAAGAAAATACTTGAAGATTACTACAATTTTCTATTGTAAGAGTATCAAGATTAGATAAGTTATTTAAATTTAGAGATACTAGGTAATTAAAACTATTAAGATATACTTTTGTAAGAGAGGTGTTAGTACTTAAGTCAATTACTGATAATTGATCATGTCCCTGTAAATTTAAATCATCTAAAGATACAAAATCTTCTATACCTGTTAAATCTAAAATATTACCACTTAAACTCCAGCCAGAAATATTTAGATCAGTAACAAAGGAAATATTAGATGTAGAAACACTATCATTATTAGCAATTCCATCTCCCATACCATTTGATTCCAAATAATCTTCAAAAATATCATCTGGAACATAAGTTTTATTTGATAAACTAAATTGCATAGGCTGAACAAATCTATTATATGATTGAGAAGTATACACTAAATTAGAAGCATCACCACTTAAAGATACTTTATATATATAAGTACTATTTAGCCAATCGATGTAAAACCCTTCAATACTTGAACCTTTTTGGTCCCATGTTGAATTTGCTACATCATATTCAAAAACTCTAGCTTGTCCATAACCAGAATTAGATCCCGTTGAAGTTGCAACAAATGATAGTCCATCATTACTAATTGAAACAGTATTTCCAAAATAATCATCTGATGATTCACCATCAATATCACTACCCATTTGAGTCCATGTTCCTGAAACATTTTCATAAACTATTACATGACCAGAATTGTTTCCATTACCATCATTACTATATCCACCTATGGCAACAATATTCCCACTTGCGTTTAATGATAAAGAACGACCACTTTGATCTCCAGAGTTCTCCCCGTAAATATTAGAACCTATTTTAACCCAAGATCCAGAAATATTCTGATAAATACGTACCGCTCCTGACTCAGAACCATTGTTATCATTGTGAGGTGCACCAATAGCTAGTATATCCCCACTACTATTTAATGAAATTGATGTCCCAAAATAGTCACCATTATTTATACCAGCTTCTTCAATATCAGTACCTATTTGTGTCCATGATCCGGAAATGTTTTCATAAACTCTGACATAACCGTTAGGATATTGCCAGTTTGCATATCTAGGAGCAGAAATAGCAACAATATTTCCAGAAGAATTTAAGGATACACATTCACCACCTCCTGTCCCAGGATCAAAATTATCAATATCATTACCAATTTGAGTCCATGTTCCAGAAATATTTTCATAAATTCTTACTTGGCCTGCACTAGACCCATTCCCATCATTTTCTGGAGCTCCAACAGCAATAATATTTCCATTTGAGCTAAGAGACAATGAAAATCCAAAATAATCATCAGCTACTTCACCATCAATATCAGCTCCTATTTGAGTCCATGATCCTAAAATATTTTCATAAACTCTAACTTGGCCTGAATTTACTCCATTAACAGCGTCATATGATGGAGCTCCAACTGCTAATATATTTCCACCATCACTTAATGATGTAGGCCCCATCTCGCTATTTAATTCTTCTTCAACAATTGCACTTGATGACTTCTGCCAATCATAAGATTGGCTAAATAGTAATGTTGGAATTAATAATATAAATGATAAAAAAAATTTCATAGTTGATGTTTTTTATTGAAGAATTATTTTCTTATTAATTATCCCTTCTCCTGTTTCTATCTCTAAGAAATAGATTCCCTTGCCAAAGTCACTTAGACTAATCTGTTTAGTATACTCTCCCACAAACTGCTGCTTATTCTCTACATACACCTGTGATCCCAATGTATTAAGGATTCTAATACTTAAATCCTGAATCTTATCTGAGCTAAAGGATATGTTAAAGATATCTGTAGATGGATTTGGATATACATCTAAATCTTTAATAGAAACTCCCCCATCTAATCTAATCGGATCCGGCTGACTCCAGAATATTGGACTTGTCCACGTTGGAGATCTATAGGCAGTAATATTTGAATCACAGAAAGTTCTTCCTTGTGCCCTGTAAGATTCCCCTGGATTTAGTCCAAATTTATTTACATTTAATGTTGGGAAGTAAACTCCAAACCCTCCTGCTGTCTGCCAGTTAGCACCTGTTGTATCTACTCTTAATAATACTCTAGCAAAAGTGTAAACTCCTGTTGTATCCCATGTGAAACGAGCTTTAGCTCTATTTCCATTAAAAGTCTGAACACTTAAATTAGTCATATCAGGACAAACATCTGCAGTAATAAATGTTATAGGAGCAGAATATCCTGATTGAGTATCTCCACAGTAAAAGGCCTTCATCTTAAATTGATATGTGGTTGAAGCTGTTAGATTCTGTAGAATCTTAGAAGTAGTATTCAAGCCAAAGTTACATAGACCATTTCCAACCCCAGCTGATTTAGTTACCCAAGAACCATATGTTCCATCAGAATTTACTACTCTGTATCTAACAAAGTACTTAAAGACCATACAAGCACTATCATTCATATTATCCCAATTTATCGTTGCTTTGATATCTACAACATTATCTGCATAAAGACCAGTTGGCTTATCTGCTGGACAGAACATATAATTACATGACCCATCATCAATGGTAGCATTAGGATCATAATTTAAAGCAGAAGGATCTGTACATCCAGAGACTGGAGCAGTTAATTCTACTGTATCACTTATTGTTTGACCATTATCATCAAAAACATAAACTATATAAGTTCCTACCCCAAGATTACCATTAAAGGCTCCACTTGTTCCATTACTCCAAGTATATGAGTATGGAGATGCTCCTCCAGTTGCATTGGCGATAGCAAAACCATCACTGCTAGTATTAGTAGATGGGTTAGATGAAGTAATTGTAACAGAATATCCCATATTATTATGATCAATAATATTAGATTCTAATGTATCATTAATAGGTAAGCCATTTGGTATAACAGCACACTGCTGGGCTAAGGCTCTTACTTGATAAGTTAAAAAGCCCGATGGTGGAGTAAGATCAGTATAAGAAGTGTTTGTTCCAGAGATACTGTTTATCATCATCATCATCCCTGAACTATCTCCTCTAAATATTAAGTAATTACTTACTTGGTAACCTTCATAATCATTCCAAGATAAATTAACTTCTCCATTAAGTCCTGTGTTCATTACAAGGTGGACCGTTTTATGATAATCACTAGTATCAGTAACATTTCCACAAGCATCTATTGCACTTACTTTATATCTTTCAGCCTGAACACTTGGATTTGAAGTAGAATCTACATAATCTAAATTACCACTATTTGGTATTGTATCCAAGGGTGCATATAAGCCAGCACTATATTCTCTTAAGATAATAAAACTTGCCGTAAGTGGATTAGCCAGTGGCTTAACAACGACTCTATTAAAGCCTGTGTAATCAACTGAAGCATAACAAATCTCAGGATGCATACTATCTGCAGGAGCTACATTTAAAAGTACACTATCAATAGCTAAAAGACTACAACCACTATCACTTACTGTAACGCTATATGTTCCCATCACTAATGAATCAATAAAGTCAGTGGTTGCTCCTGTATTCCATGAGTAACTAACAGCTCCTAAAGCTGAAGTAGCACTAACATAAGCAGAACCATCATTCCAAGGAGAACAACTCACTGGAGTTGTTGATGTAGATAAAGTTAAGTAAGACACATCTACAATTGTAGTTACAACACTATCACATCCAAGTGAGGTAGAGAGTATATCTACATAAGTTCCAGGCACAGTATAAACACTATTTCCTGTTACAACAGTCTCACCATCACAAATAACAAAACTTGTAGTAGAGGAAGAACTATAATTAATTGTAAGATTCAATGTAGCAGTACTATCACAACCATCTACATTTGTTAAAGTATCAACATAAACACCACTTGTTGTAAACGTCTGTCCTTGCCATAAATAAGAATCACAAGAAGTTACTGAAGCAGAGCCTGAATTAGAATAGTAAACCGTTAAATCAAGATATGCGGTACTATCACAACCATATTGATTGCTAAAGATAGAGTTCCATAAACCTGTTGTAGTATAGTTAATTCCATTCCACAGATAACTATCACACTCTGTTCGAGTCTCTAAACTTGAGTTGGAGTAATTAATCGTTAAGTTGACAGTTACAATACTATCACATCCTACAGAGTTAACTCCGGTCCAAGTGTAAATTCCACTAGTGTTATATAATGTATTATTCCAAACATAAGCATCACAGGCAGTAATAGTCTGTGAATTGGTTGTAGAGTAATTAATCGTTAGATTAAGAGTTGCAGTACTATCGCAACCATCTACATTAGTTAAAGTATTAACATAAACTCCACTTGTTGTGTAAGTTTGACCTTCCCATAGAAAAGTATCACAAGAAGTAAGCGTAGAACTACCAGAATTAGAATAGTAAACAGTTAAATCTAAAGAAGCAATACTATCACAACCATCAATATTTGTAAATAAAGTATCATATAAACCAGTTGTTGTATAAGTAATACCATTCCAGAGATAACTATCACAAATTGTAGTAGTCTCTAGACTTGAGTTGCTATAATTAATAGTTAAGTTAAGTGTTACAATACTATCACAACCTACAGAATTAACTCCAGTCCAACTGTATGTTCCACTTTGACGATAGACTGTTCCATTCCAAGGATAATCATCACATGAAACAGTTGTTTCTGAACTTGATGTAGAATAATTAATTGTTGCATAAATAGAATCTGTAGCAACACAACCTAAAGAATCAGTTACAGTTACATAGTTCCAGCCAGTTAGGTTAACCGTCTGTGAAGTACTTCCAAGGCCAGTGTAATTAGTTGTTAGCCATGAGTATGTACTCACTATAGAAACTGGAGTGGTTATAACTGTACTATCACAAGAAACTATTGAATCAAGACCAAGATCAGCAACAGCATAACAATAAGTACAAAGAGAATTATCATTGATATTTGCTAGTGGATCAAAGTTAGTTGCTAAAGTATCCATACATCCTAAAATATCGTAAGTTCCAAGAATGTGCTCATAAGCTCCCATATCTGGATTTGATCCAGCTGGGTTTGGACGAGAGTTGCCTAAAATATCTGATGTTGGAGCTCCAATAATTGTACCAGCTCCAATACACTGTGAAAAATTAGAAAGAGAATAATCACCATTTGAAGTATCTACAAAGTTTGGATCTACATCTATATTTACTAAGGAATTTGATATTCCTTGAACATTGCAGTTAGAAAAAGATACTGTTGAAGGAAAAGAGCCAAAGTAGCCTCCAGACTCATCAAATCCATCGTTGTATAAAATAGAATTAGTAAATGATATCGTTCCACTTGCAGTATAAACTATATAATTAGATGAAAGATTATTTGCAATTGTAGAATTAAAGACGTTTGCATCAGTAGTTCCATTTGTATAAATCATACATCCAGTATATCCCGCTTCTCCCAAATGTGAAATACCAGTTCCATTATTTGCTATTAAAATATTCTTTATTGTAGGATTACTCATATTTATAAAAAAAACAGCTCCTGCTTCAGTACAATCATTATCATAAAACTGACAGTTTTCAATTAAACTTGCACCATGTTGAAAAAGAATTGCCCCACCTTTTCTGGAAGTATTATTTGTGAATATAGAGTTCAAAACATTTATATCACCATGTAGAGCAGCTCCTCCTCCATCTAGATCACCAGCAGCAACATTATTAATTACATGAAGGTCTGTTAAAACTATTCCATCACCAATTGCATATACCCCTCCTCCGAGGATATTAAATCCATTAGTTATAGTAAAACCTTTTAATGTAACATTTCTCGTGTAAGGGTAACTCCAACCTGCACTATCAATAGATACTACTGTACCCATTTGATTTCCATCAATAATAGTAGAAGATATATATGAAGTATCATTATTTAATAAAAACTCAGATGATAAGACAATACTCTTATTAATAACTACATTTTCTGTGTAAGTTCCTTGTGAAGCAATTAGAGTATCACCATATGAAGCAGCATCAATTCCTGATTGAATATCTGCTGTAAATGTATTCTGAGTAATATTCTCAACACAATTGCCATAAAAGCAGCTTCCATCATCAATTGATGCGTTAGGATTATAATTACATGCCGTAGAGTCTATACATCCAAGATCTAAATTACAATTTGTACTAAACGAAGCCCAAGGATCAATTGATCCGTTTGCGCTAGTCCACATTAAACCTGCAACAAAAGGATTATCTACATCAATACAATAAAGATTTGGGTTTGCAATAGCTTTTAATTGCATTGGATTTGTAGCTCCACTTCTTAAATCTAAAAATGATAAAAGGTTATCCTCAACCCATAGAAAAGTTAGTAAAGGATTATTAGATAAATCCAATGAATCTAATAGATTATTATGAGTTTCAAGATGTGTTAATTGATTATTATTTGTTAAATCTAATTGTACTAAATCATTTTCAGCAACAATTAACCATGTTAGTAAAACATTATTAGTAAGATCTATTGAGCTAATAGTATTTCTAAGACAACTTAATGTAGTTAATGAAATAAAATCTTCAATACCTGTCATATCTGAAATACCTATGTTTTCAACATATAATTGAGTTAAATACTTAATATTATCAGTCAATACACTATCATTAAATGCAATACCATCACCATAACCTTGCCCTTCTAAATAAAACTCAAACACATCATCGGGAACATATGTTTTGATATAAGATGGTTGAGCTCTATCATTTTCATAAGCACCAATATCGGGTGATGAATTTAATGGAGTTGGTCTGTTTTTATTATTATAATCTAAAGAATTAAAAGAAATAAAATCTCCTAAGAAGTATACAGAATCTGCTCCGGCTCCAATTGCGAATGATGAAGTATCAAGTGAGAGATCGTTATTAAAAGTATCAACAAATGGAGATGAAATAGAATAAATATTATTTGAAGAAATTGAGGGAGTAAAATGTAAAGCTAAATCAAATAAATTATTGTAAAGTGACATTGAACCTGAGCCAAGAAAAATATTTGAAGTAGAGTGAGATTGATAAGCTACAGTATTTGAATGAATTATAGAATTAAAAATAAGATGTTGACTATTTTGACCATCAATCATCATAGCAGGACCATATCTTCCTGGACCCATTTCATTTTTTGTAATTGTAGAATGAGAGATTATCGATGTATCTGTATTACTTAAATATATACCAGCTCCATCATTAACTACTGTATTATTTGAAATAATAGAATTATATATTTCTAACTTATCTAAATCATTGACATAAATACCTCCACCACCATTAGCACTATTTCCATCAATTAAACATGAACTTAGATTTAGAAAGCCATAACTATTATTATTCCAATATAATCCACCTCCAACGCCAGATGCAACAGATGATTTAATACTTATCTTATTAAGATTTACAATATTAGCATCAACAATGTAAACACCACCACCATCATTATTATTTCCATTTTTCATAATAAAACCAATTAAATCTATATTAATTGAAGAATTATTGATTGTTAAAGCAGGGCCTATATTATTTGCATCAATTATAGTTAAGTCAATGTAAGATGAATCGCCTGTAGTTAAATATTTACTAGCTAAAACAATGCTTGAATCAATAACAACATTTTCAAAATAAGTACCTGGATCAATTATTATTGTATCTCCGTCATTTGCAAGATCAACTACAGTTTGAATTACATTTGATCCTGTATTTTGAGTAATATTAGTTACACTATAAGTACAAGAACCATCACTAAAACAAGGGACTGAATCAAAATTTAAAGCAACTGGATCTATACAACCACTTAAATAGCAACAAAGACTACTATCATTCTCATTTGCTAGGCTATTAAAATTAAAAGCTAAGGTATCCATACAACCTAAAATCATTGGAACAGCTCTAATATTTTCATAAACACCAATATCTGGATTTGAGTTAGCAGGATTAGGTCTTAAAAGATTAGTATAATCTAAAGTTGATGAGTAAATAGTATTACTTAAGAAAACAACAGAATCTACACCAGCACCAATTGCTAAAGAAGAATCAACCAATGAGAAATCACCATTTTGTGAATCAACAAACGGATCAATAGTTGAAAATACATTATTTGAATCTACTATTGGAAGAATACCATTATAGCCAGCTAAATTAGTATGATACAATAAGTTATTATATAAACTTAAATTACCACCACTCATATAAACATCCCTATTTGGATGTGTTGATTCATAAATAATAGAGTTAAAAATTAAATTGTCATCAGAATTGCTATCAAAACCAATTGATGCTCCATGAATAGAATTATCTGAATTATTTGTAACTGTTGAGTTTCTTAAAATAAATTCATCTGCTTTAACATAGAAGGCAGCATAATCCTGTGCTTCATTAAATGAAAAAATACTATTGCTAATAGTCGTATACTTTGACATGAAAAACGCTCCTCCTCCAGATCCATTTGACTCATTACTATCAACCCTACAATTATTCATCACTAAATAATCACTTCCACACCACATTCCACCTATATTACCTTCATTTCCAATAATATCAGTAGATAACATATTAACATATTCAATATTAGAAGATAAATAAAGACCACCAGCAGTAGATGGAGTTATATTTCCAATTATTTGACAATTAATAAAAAATAAAGAATCAATATTATCCATATTTATACCTGCCTGACTTCCATCTGATGTATTATATCTAATTTTAGTATTTATGACTTCAACCTTATCATTGTTGTTTATATTCAAACCTCCATTATTACCACCATCAGCAATATTGCTATCAATTCTACAATTATTAATTACCACATGATCACCAGTACCAACAAAAATACCAGCTTGATGAGTAGCTTTGTTTCCAACGATATCACAATCTGAAATATTGATATATTCTATTGTATTTCCATTTAACATCATTGCTCCTTGATAATTTTCTGATTCATTTCCAATGAAATTAGTTGAAGATATTATAATTGTATCCGTATAATCTAAAGCTAATCCTGCACCATTTGTCTCACAATTATTTTGAGAAATAGTTGAATTAAGTATTTCAAATTTTTCTCCACCAGAAACAAAAATCCCTCCACCGCCATAATCACTTGCAGTATTATTATAAATATTTGTTGATTCTATTTTCATTATATCAGAATTCACAAAATATGCTCCTCCACCATAATTTTCAGCAGTATTATTATAAATATTACTAGAGTTTACATAAATAGTGTCCAAGTTTTCAATTCCAAGTCCTCCAGCGTAATATGAACTTGAATTAGTAAAAATGTTACAATTTTCAACAATTGCTTTTCCTAAAAGTTTTAAATGAATAGCTCCAAAATAACCAGTTGCAGTATTATTTGAAACACTTAGGTTCTTCAAAGAACAATTTGATGCTATAATACTTACTGCACCTCCATTTGATTGAGTAGAATTATTGTTAAGATTTAAATTTGATAAAACTATGTTATGTTTTTCTGGCCAGTTATTATTGTCTTGAGAATTAAAGAAATAAATACCACCACCATTTTCATACTGATTACCATTTTTAATGGTTAAACCATCAATTGTAATCTTTAAGGAATCAAGATCATATATATTTTGTTGATTTTCAGTAATTCTTATAACACGACCTGCTTGATTTCCATCAATAATAGTAGAAGAGATATAAGAAGTATCATTTGTTAATAGATGTTGAGAAGCAAGTGTAATATTTGTAGTTATAGTTAAGTTTTCAGTATAAGTACCAGAGTTGATTATAATAGTATCACTATTAACTGAAGAGTCTAATGCCGTTTGAATTATTGCATAACCAGTTCCTTGAGTGATATTGTTTATATCATATGTACATGAACTATTACTAAAGCAAGCTAAAGGATCATAATTATTAGCTAGTAAATCCATACATCCAGAAACATAACAACATAATGAAGAGTCATTAATATTTGCATTAGGATTATAAATTAAAGATGTTGGATCCATACAGCCTAATATATCTGGGGTAGCTAATGAATTCTCAAAAGCACCCATATCTGGATTTGATCCTGTAGGATTTGGTCTTAAGTTGCCGTTTAAATCAAGTAACGGGATTTGCGTTAAATTAAGTTGTGAGAAAAAAAGTTGAGAAAAAATATTACCACTATAATCTACTGGTGATAAAATTGTATCATTTCCTGCTCCAATAGCTATTGAGGTATTTGCTAGAGAAGCATTATTATTAGCAATATCTACAAAAAGAGAATCATTTGAACTAGAAATAATATTTCCACTATTCAAATTATAATATCCAACCATCCAGTTTGGTGATGTAACAGAATTATAGCTAGGGACGTATGAGTTATATGAATTTAACTCTCCCCAAGTAACAATTCTAATTTCGGTTCCATCAAATTCCTGATTATTTGAAACTATTGAATTAAGTAAATAAAGTTTTCCTTCGTTTACATCAATTCCATAATGATTATTATCACTAATTGTTGAATTAATAAAATATACAGAAGAAGTAGCAGTACTTAGACCTTTACCAACATTATTGGTTATAGAAATATTTTTACAAAATACCGTAGAATAAAAAGAAATTTCAATTGTGGCTGATGCAGAATGGTTGCTGTTATTATATAAATTAATATTTTCGAAATAACCTTGAGAATATGAAGTTAGATGAATAGTATTGTAAAATGTTGAGTTATCATAAATCTCAAGGTTTGTAAAAATAACTTGAGAATAGTTAATACAATAAATGGCTGATCCTTGATCAATAAAATTGGCTGTTGAGTAGTTATCTCTAATTATTAGATTATCTAAAGTAACATATGCATCTTGTATCCAAAAACCTCCACCATATCCTTGCGTTCCTGATCCATTTTTAATTGTAAAACCAACAATTTTACATACTTCACTTCCTTTACCTTCATCATTTTTAATTGTTACAACCGTTCCATTTTGATTACCATCAATTATTGTAGAAGAAATATATGATGTATCTCCAGTCAATAAGAAATCTGATGCTAAAACAATACTCTTTCCATTAAAATTAATATTCTCAGTATAGGTTCCTGAAGATACAATTATGGTATCCCCATTAACAGAAGCATCAATAGCTATTTGTATGACAGCATAACCAGTATCTTGAGTTATATTGTTTACTATGAAATTACATGAAATAGTATTAAAACAAGCAGTTGGATCATAATTTGTTGCAGCTGGATCAATACATCCACCAACATAACAGCACAGTGTAGGATCGCTGATGTTTGCATTAGCATTATAAGTTAGTGATGCAGGATCAATACATCCTAAAATATCTGGTGTTGCTAATGAATTCTCATAAGCTCCGATATCTGGATTTGATCCTGCTGGATTAGGACGAATACCTCCTAATATATCTGTTAATGGAACAATAGAAGTGTCTAGTCCTGCTCCTATACATAAAGAGAAATTAGAAAGGCTTAAGTTATTTGAACTAGTATCTGTAAATACTGGATTTAAAAATAAATTTCCATTTCCTAAGGATATAGAGCTAGAGTATGGATAAGTAATACTATTTAAGCCATCCTCTATTAATGAGTATGAAAGATTTAAAATATCTGTACCACCACCGGAATAGCTAACAGTTATTGGATGATTACTGGATACAATTGAATTAATCATTATGGAATTTCCATAAAAATCTAAACGACCATTATTATTATAAAATGAACAATTTATCAAAGTTAAATCTCCATTTACAACCTGAGCACCTGTTGTTTCATTAGTTGAATAATTATCAAAAAACAAGCAATTTGTAGCTGTTAATGATCCAGTACCATTATATGTATTTATTGCACTAGAGCCTCCGTTTGAACCTGCAGAACCGTAAGAATTACTATATAATTTACTATTGATTAAATTAACGGCTCCACCATTTCCAACATATATACCACCTGCTCTTTGAAAACCACCTGTACTAAGCCAACCTGATGAAGAATTATTAAAAATAATTAGATTTGAAAAAAGACATGTACCGTAATTTAATGAAATTCCTCCAGCTCGATCACCAGAAATATTATTCTTAATAATTAAATGATCTAAATGAGGACTTGAATTGACAATATTTATTCCGGCTCCACCTCCAAATTCTGGCACATTACCATTTTGTATTGTAAATCCAATTAATTTTGCATCATTTGTTTCAGAAGATTTAAATTCAACTACAGGCAACGGATTTGATGTGCCATTTCCATCAATTATAGTAGAAGAAATATAAGAAGTGTCATTAGATAACAAGAAATCAGATGATAAAACAATATCTTTTCCATTAAAATTAATATTTTCTAAATATGTTCCAGAAGAAGCTATTAAGGTATCTCCATTTACAGAATTATCAATAGCAACTTGTATAACTGCTGTAAATGTATTCTGTGTAATATTTTCAACACAATTACCATAGAAACAAGACCCATCATCATTAATAGCATTAGCATTATAATTACAAGCATTAGGATCAGTACATCCATCTCCTGAGAAAGTACTACAATCTTGACTAAAACCTGTCCCATCATCTACTTGCCAAGAATATAAATCTGATTCTGTTCCATTTGAAATATTGTTAAGATTATCGGATAATTGATAAGCACTAGTAGGATTATCAACATCAATACAAGATAAATTTGAATTATTATAAGCATGCATTCTACTAATATTAGATACAGTAATATTCCTTAGGTCTAAGGAACTCAAATTATTATTAGCAGCATATAGCTTTATTAAATTTGGGCACATACTTAAATCTAAAGCAGTTATACTATTATTGTTACAATTAAGTTCTTGAAGTAAAATATTATTTGTTAGATCTAAAGTAGAGATTCCATTACCTGTACCTAAATCATCTGGACAATATAATATTTCAAGTAAAGTTTGAGAGGATACATCTAAAGAAGTTAATAAGTTCTGACTACAATAAATTTCAGTTAAAGAAGAAGCTCCTGATAAAATCAGGGAGGATAATAAGACATTACTATTAACAGAAACTTTTTCTAATGATGAAACATTTGTTAAATCAACAGATGTAATATAAGGGTTATTACTTAAATTAATATATTTTAATGAAGATGCATTCAATAAATTCAGTGAACTAAGATGAGAGTAGCTAATGTTAGCATAAATTAAGGCACTGTTAGAACTTAAATTTAAAGTATGAAGATTAGAATTCATTTCCACTTCCAAAGTATCTAAATTACTTAGAGAACTAACATTTACAGAATATAAAATATTATTAAGCAATAATTTTAACCTAGTAAGACTAGTATTTAATGTTAAATCTATATTTGAAAGTTGATCATGACTTGAAAGACTTAAATAATCTAAAGATGTAAAATCTTGTAATCCAGTCAAATTAGATAAATCTCCCGTTACATCATTTCCGTCCATTGCTAAATATGTAATAGAACTAATATTTGATGTAAGAACACTATCATTTCCTGAAACATTATCTCCTAAATTTGCTTGCTCCAAATAAGCTTCAAAGAAATCATCTGGTATATATGTTTTTTGACCAAATAATAAACTTGGGATAATTACTAATACTAATACTAATAATATTTTTTTCATGTTATTTGATTTTAAAAGTCTATTGTAAGATTAATTTTTTTCTAATAATCTTATTATTTGTTTCTATTTCTACAAAGTATATTCCCTTTGTATTATTAGTTAATGTAATTACTTTAGAGTAGTCTCCTAAGTAATTTGAGTGAGATTCCGAGTATATTAATTCTCCAAGAATATTTATTACTCTAATATTTAAAACTTCAGCAGATTCATTAAAAAACTTAATTGTAAAAACATCTCTTGTTGGATTAGGGTAAATTGATAATCTAGAATCTAATACTTCATCAACTCCAGTTGGAACAGAAAAATATGCAGTATCTGAAATACAACCTAAAGAATCAGTAACTAGACACCAATAAGATAAAATAGATGTATCCGTAGTAATTGATTGTGTAAACTCACCAGTGTTCCAAAGCCAACTATAAGGAGATGTACTTCCTGTAATATTATTTGCAGTTAGTGTTTCTAAAGAAGAATTATAAATTATTTCAACAATAGGCCCTTCGTTTATTGTTAAATTTAAAGTCATCACACTATCACATCCATTTACATCAATATATGTATTAGTGTAAGATCCTGTAGAATCATAAACAACTCCATCCCATGTGAAGTCATCACATGCTGTAATATCTACTGAACCAAAAGAGACACCAGTTGTTATCGTTAAGTTTAAAGTCATTAAACTATCACAGCCATTTATATCAGTATACATATTAGTATATGATCCTGTAGAATCGTAAACAACTCCATTCCATGTGAAATCATCACATGATGTAATGTCTACTGATCCAGCTGAACTATTATTTATCGTTAGGTTTAGAGTCATTAAACTATCACAACCATTTGCATCAACATAAGTATTAGTATAAGATCCTGTAGCATCATAAACAACTCCATCCCATGTAAAATCATCACATGCTGTAATGTCTACTGATCCTGAAGAGCCATTATTTATAGTGAGGTTTAAAGTCATTAAACTATCACAGCCATTTGCTCCAACATATATATTAGTATATGATCCTGTTAAGTCATAAACAATTCCATCCCATGTGAAATCATCACATGAAGTAATATCTACTGAACCAGCTGAGCCAGTTGTTATTGTTAAATTTAAAGTCATTAAACTATCACAACCATTTACATCAGTATATGTATTAGTATATGATCCTGTAGAGTCGTAAACAACTCCATCCCATGTGAAATCATCACATGCTGTAATGTCTACTAATCCAAATGAACCAGTTACTATTGTTAAGTTTAAAGTCATTGAACTATCACAACCATTTAGATCAGTATACATATTAGTGTAAGATCCTGTAGAATCGTAAACAACTCCATCCCATGTGAAATCATCACATGCTGAAATATCTACTGATCCAGCTGAACTATTATTTATGGTTAAATTTAAAGTCATTAAACTATCACAACTATTTACATCAGTATATATATTGGTATATGATCCTGAAGAATCGTAAACAACTCCATCCCATGTGAAATTATCACATGCTGTAATATCAACTGATCCAGCTGAGCTATTATTTATGGTAAGGTTTAATGTATCTGTAGTAGTACATCCTAATGAATCAGTTATAATATTTATATAAGTTCCTGAAGAATCAAATGTTGTATTACTTAATGTCCAAATATAAGAATCACAAGATGTAACATCAATACTGACTCCATTATCTGAGCAATAAACACAACTACTATCACTAATATTTGCAAGTGGATTATAATTTGCCGCCATAGAATCCATACACCCATATACATCTACAAATAAAGAAACAGTATCGCTAGTTGTTGCACCAATATCATCAAAAACATAGACAATATATGTTCCTACAGGAAGATTTGCATTAAGGAAACCAGAAGTTCCATTACTCCAAGAATAAGTATAAGGAGAAACTCCTCCAATTGCATTTGCAATAATTGAACCATCACTGCAAGTATCACACGATGGATTAGTAGGAAGTGTTGTGACTTGTAATGATAGATTATCATGATCAACAATATTAGATTCTAAAGTATCTTGAGTCATGACCATAAGTCCCATTGAATTAGCTCCGTAGTTTTGAATTACGTTACAATTTTGTGCTAATGCTCTTACTTGATAAATTAATGTTCCCAGAGGAGGATTTAAATCACTATAAGATGTATTAGTTCCTGAAATTGAACCAATAATTGTCATGATTCCAGATGTATCACCTCTAAAAATTAGATAATTACTTACTTGATAGCCTTCGTAATTATTCCATGCAAGATTAACTTCTCCATTTATACCAGTATTCATGGATAAATGAACTGTTTTATGATAGGCACTTGTATCACTTACGTTTCCACAAATATCAATAGCTGCAACTTTATATCTTTCTGCTTGAACAGCAGGATTTGAAGTAGAATCAGTGTATGACAAAGAATTGGATGAAATAGTATCAAGAGGTGCATATAAACCAGCACTATATTCTCTAAGAATAATATAATCTGTAACTAAAGGATTAGCATGAGGTTTTAATATAACTTTGTTAAATCCAGTATAGTCAACAGAAGCATAGCATATTTCTGGATGAACACTATCTGCGGGAGTGATATTTAGCAAAATATCTACTGAATTACTAATAGTACATAACGAATCACTAACAGTTGCAACGTATGAGCCTAAAGGAAGGTTATTGACAAAAGATGTAGTATCTCCAGTATTCCAATTATAAGAATAATCTCCCATCCCAGAGAAAGCAAATACATTTATACTTCCATCATTAATATTAGCACATGTAACAGGTGTGCTACTTAAATTTATATCCAAATATGAAACATCAACAAAAGTTGAAACTATACTATCACATCCATTATAATCAACAAGAGTATCTAAGTATGATCCTGGCAATGAGTAAGTATTATTTCCAACAGTGACAGATTCACCATCACAGATGTAAAAAGTATTAAAGCCAGAAGGTGTTGTGTCAGAATAGTTAATTGTAAGGTTTAGTGTGGCAACGCTATCACATCCATCAACATTTGTTAATGTATTACTATATATTCCACTTAATGTGTAGTTTAAACCTTGCCAAAAATAAGAATCACAAGAAGTAATATTAAGAAATCCAGAATTTGAATAATATACAATTAAATTCAAAGTTGTTATACTATCACAACCAGCAGAGTTTACTAAAATAGTATCATAAAATCCTGAACTTGTTAATAGTAAGCCATTCCATAAATATTCATCACAAACAGTAGTATTTTCAATACTTGATGAACTATATTTAATTGTTAAATCTAAGCTTACTACACTATCACATCCCACAGCATTTACCAAAGTATGTGTAGCTGAATTATTGCTTGTAAAATAGGTATTAGCATCAATCCATAAAAAACTATCACAAGCTATTTGTATATCCAACCCAAAAGAACTACTCTCTAAATTAACAAATGTAGAATCAAGAGCTGTACAACCAATTGAATCTGTAACTGTTACATAATTCCAACCTGAACTAACAATATTTAAACTAGTTAAATTATTAAAAGGCTGGTATGAAAATGAGCGACTAGCTCTAACATTGTAAGTTGAAGATTTATCTGCAAAACCACCATATCCTAAATAAAAATGAAACATATATGCTTCATTATTATCCCATTCACTTGAGCTCCAGTAGTAATAATTATCAAAGTTAGTATAACCATTTAATTGTAAGTTAGTAAACATTGAACTAAGATCTCCTAAAGAAGGAAGAGACCAGTCATCATAACCATTTAAAAATAAAGTATCACAAATTTGAGCTGCAATTCCTGATTGAGTACAAGAAGATAAAATAATATTAGTATTTGCCTGACCAGTTCCTATTCCAGTTTGTGTACCTCCAATAAGTGTAGTGTTACAGCCCCAATCAACTTGACCTAAATCAGAATCATTAATAACCATTCCATCTCCTGTATTTGTATTTAAATAATATATTATTCCGCCTTCATAATAATTTCCATAGATTGAATTTAATGAATATCCAGCATCATAAATATCTTTAGGATTAATACCTACATTTAATAAATCTTGAACATTTTGGCCAAGAACTATTGAGTCATGCCAAATTCCAGAATATATTTGATTATCAGAAGTAATATATTCATAAGAACCTCCATCTACAGGAGGTGAACTTATCTGAGCACTTGCACTATCACATCCGTTAATCGTGTCACTACCAAAATCAGCAATTACATTACAATTAGCACATGCTCCAGAAAGAGTAAATGTAAAATTTTGATCATCAACATCACCCAGCTCAGAAGTGATAAATGAATTAAAAATAAGGTTCGAAGTAAATGGAAGATGAAATATATTATTTAAAGTGACAGAAGAAGAATTACCACTAGTTGTTGAGTTACCATCACTTGGACTAGTTGCAACAATACTTACTCCATAAATATTATTTGTCATAATAAAATTACCTAATAGTAGATTAGTATTTATTTCAAATGACTGAACTAAAGATTGATTATTTAAAATTGAGGATATAATTAAATTTGCATTTAATGAAACAAGCCCTCCTTGAGTAGACATAAATGAAGACCCAATAGTATCACCAACGGAAAATTGATTAAAATCAAAATATCCAAGATTTGAAGAAAATGTAGCTGTAGCCATATCAATTTCATTCGGATCTTGAGAGACATTAATAGTTAAATCTGAAAGTGTATCGCAGTCTAATGAAGATAGTGAAACACTAACATTTGGTGAAAATTGCCCGAAAACATTAGAATTTAGGAATATTAATGAAGTAAAGAATAGTATTTTTTTAAACATATTTATATATTTTATTTCTAGTAACTAAGTATAACACTTAGTGAATTATTAAATAACTTCTAAACTTACAAAAAACTAATTTTATAAACTGTACTATTATTTAAAAATAGAAGATTAAATTATAGCAAAATAGTATGTCTATTTAAAATATTTCTGTTGGTTGATTTAATTATTTTTAACAAAAAGTTTTAAATAAATAGCTAACTCTTTCTCAAATTTTTTGTTTCGAAATAAAAGCTAGAGATGTAAAAATAAAACTGCTCATTTTAGAGGATTTATTAACTTTGCAAACTAAATAAAATCTTTTAAAATGTATATAAGAAAAATAATTCTCATTATTAGTCTTTTATTAATTTCACATAGTGGTTTTACTCAAAGTGTGAAAGTATATGGTGTTATCTCAAATTCTATAAATAACGAGCCGATACCATTTGCAAATATTATTATTGAAGGCACTATAATTGGCACTACCTCTGACATAAATGGAAACTATGAAATTTTAGAATTACAAGCTGGAACTTATAATTTTAAATGTAGTTATATTGGATACGATACCGATATACAATCAGAAATAATGGTAAGTTCCAACAAGAACCTGAGACTCAATTTTTTTCTGAGTGAGAATTCAGAAAT
>ENA-OSJC01000788-OSJC01000788.1-marine-metagenome-genome-assembly--contig:-NODE-788-length-29174-cov-3.705090_pt1 | contig 29174 bp, 28 predicted proteins | sample MGYA00237885_ERZ534234 | MGnify/ENA primary metagenome ERZ534234 (study PRJEB26413, sample SAMN06343907) | marine metagenome | isolation source: coastal waters | place: Atlantic Ocean: West Antarctic... | reverse complement strand
TGATATGAATAAAGAAGTAAAAGATAGTAGAGAGAAATATTAACAATGTATAAGCGTCTTTGGCAACTATTGAGTAATAATGAAAAAAAAAAGTCTTGGTTTTTTTTATTATTAACCTTTTTTAATACAATAATTGAACTTTCAATTGTATTAATGGTTATTCCTTTAACTCAAATTTTATTAAATCAAACTGTTGAATTACCATATTTTGGTAAAATTGATTTTTTGAATAATTACGCTTATTCAAAATCGGCATTTTTTGCTATAGTAGGGCTTTTATCAATATTTTTAATTAAAAATGTCTTCATCACATACTACTTATATTGGCAGATTAAATTTATTAATAGCATTGAATTAAGACTGTCTAATAAATTATTAGAAAAATATATTTATAGACCATATACTTATCATCTAAATAGTAATACAGGATTTTTAAATAATAATGTTTTAAACGAAGTACAGCATATTCCTGGTAACATAAGAGGAGTTTTAACTTTAATTTCTGAAACTGTAATATTAGTATTAATTTCAAGTGTCTTAATTTTATACGAACCTAAAGGTACATCGATTATCATAGGCGTAGCGATACTTCTTTTATTGTTAATTAATGGATTTCAAAAAAAATATATGGTTCTCTTTGGTTCTGAAAGTTATCGATATACAGGTCAAAGTAATAAACATTTGTTAGAGGGATTAAGCAATATTAAGGATATTAAAATATTAGGTAGAGAAAAATTTTTTATTAATAATTATTTTAAAAACTTTAAAAATGCAATTAAATTTAGGTCTTTATATCAATTCTGGGGGCAAATACCAAGACCTACATATGAATTAATAATGGTTTTGTCATTTGGTTTTTTAATTATATTCCTATTAGGAAAAAATGACCCAAATATTATTATATTAACTACCTCATTGTTTTTAATTGCAACTTATAGATTACTGCCTTCAATAGTAAGAATTACAGCAGCCTTTCAAGCTATACAGACAAGAAAAAATGTTATTTTAAGTTTATCGAAAGATTTGTTAGATCATGACAAAGAAATTGATGAAATAAAATTATTAGAAAAAAGTGACATAAAATTTGAACTAAATAACGAAATTAATTTTGAAAAAATTTCATTTACATATCCACAAACTAAAAAATTAATTTTAAACGATATAAGTTTAAAGATAAAGAAGGGTGAAATGATAGGAATAGTTGGTTCTAGTGGTTCGGGAAAAACTACTATAATTGATATTTTATTGGGTTTACTAAAACCAACAATAGGAAAATTAATCGTAGATGGTATTCAAATTAACGAAAAAAATGTGAAAAGTTTTCAAGATATTGTTGGTTATGTCCCTCAAAGTCCAACTTTTATAGATGATACTATAAAAAAAAATATAGCTTTTGGAGTTGAGGATGAAGAGATAGATAATAAACTAATTGAAAATTCTATAAATCAGGCAAATTTAAAAGAATTTTTGAATACCCAAGAGAATGGAGTAAACACAATTATTGGTGAAAAAGGAGTAAGAATTTCCGGAGGTCAAAAACAAAGAATTTCAATTGCTAGAGCCCTTTATAAAAATCCAGAAATTTTGATTTTTGATGAAGCAACATCTTCATTAGATGAAAAAAATGAGTCAGAAATAGTTAATAATATTTCTTTAGTTAAAAAAGTTAAAACAATTATAGTTGTTGCACATAAAATATCAATATTAGAAAATTGTGATAAAATTTTAAAGTTAAAGGATGGTAGAGTCCATGAATAATAATAACTTTTTATATTTTACATCTGCTGCAAAATATCTTTTTTAACATAAAAAAATTTCAGATTAGATTTTTTAGCAGCCAATCTATCTTTTAATTGATCACCAATAAAAAAACTTTTTTGTTTATCTATTAGCCACTTTTTTTCAATTTTTTTTAACATCATATTTGAAGGCTTTCTACACTTACATTTAATTGAATATTTTTTAATGATACCTTTCGGGTGGTGAGGGCAAAATTCAACATCATTGATAAATATATTTTTTGACGATAAATATTTTTTAATTTGTTTGTGTAGTTTTTCAAAATCCTTCAATGTATATTTATTTTTAGCAATACCACCTTGATTTGTAATGATAAATACATATCTTTTTTTCTTTGAAATTTTATTGAGATAATTAACTACATTCTTCCTAAATTTAAAATCAGTAAATTTATGTGTATAGCCATTATCATGGTTAATAACTCCATCTCTATCAAGAAATACAGATGGTCTTTTTAGGTGTTTAATCAATTTAGTTTTTGCTTTCTTTAAGTCCAGGGGTGTACCAATATCTAAAAAAAAACTATTTAATATTATACCCACCATCATTTCTTTTTTAATAAGATTGGGAAGAACTGTATTTTCGATTGAGAGTTTTTTATTTTCTATATATTTAAAAATTTTTTTTTTAAAATAATAAATTCCTGCATTTATATATTTCGATTTATTTTTTCTAATTACATTATGTTTTTTATCAATAAATAAATTATTGAATTTAATATTTTTTTTATTTGATTTTATTAAAGCTAAACATCCTATTTTATTTCTTCTGTTAGCTTCTATTTTTAAATCATTAATGTTATCGATATCTAAATAAGTGTCTCCATTTATTAAAATAAAGTCATCTTTAATTTTTTTTTTTACTAAATTTAATGCGCCAGCTGTATCCATGGGCTTTCTCTCTATAAGACATTTAATTTTTACAAAATTTTGAATTTTATTGTGAAATTTTTTTTTTATTATTTCACCTTTGTATCCAGCTAAAATATAAATATTATTTATATCAAATTTGCTATAGTGATTTATTAATAACTGGAGAAAGCTTATTTTGTTAAATTTAATCATTGGTTTAGGCAAATATGGATTCATATGCTTAATTCGACTGCCTTTTCCACCTGCTAAAATAACTAGATCCATTTTATTTCTTTAAATTATTCACTTATTTTATATTAATACTTTTATTAATATTATTAATATTTAATCCAATATAAATTAAAAAATATGATTAAAGTTTCAATTATAGGTGCCGGAAGAATATCAGAACAATACATTAAAGTCTTAAAGTCTTTTAAAAATGTAAAAATAGTTGGAATTGTTAGCAAAAGCGAAAAAAGTTCTAAAATTAAATCTAAAAAATTTGATATTCCATATTTTGGAAACTCCATAGATACAATGATGAATAAAATAAAACCAAATATTGTTATAGTTTGTGTTACTCCAACCGAAACAATGAAAGTTTGTTTTAATCTATTCAAATACGATTGTATCTCTCTTATTGAAAAACCCTTGGGCCTCAGTCTGGATGATTCAAAAAAAATTTTATTTAAAGCTAAAACATTTAAACGTAAATCTTTTGTTGCTCTAAATAGAAGATATTTAAATTCTACGAATTTATTATTAAAAAAAATATCTAGTGATAAAAGTAAAAGAATAGTTAATGTATTTGATCAAGAAGATACCGAGACTGCAAAAAAAAATGGTCATAATCCTTTAGTAATAAAAAGTTGGATGTATGCAAATTCGATTCATTTGATAGATTATTTCACATTACTTTGTAGGGGAAATATCAAAAAAATTTATAATCAAAAAATAAAGTTAAATAATAGGCAATATTTCAAATCTTCTAAAATATTATTTACATCTGGAGATATTGGCATTTACCATGCATACTGGAACAGGCCCAGTCCTTGGAAAATCTCAGTTTCTTGTAATAAATCATATTTTTATATGTCACCTATAGAAAAATTATTTGAAAAAAATAATAAAGGTCAGCTCATCAGTTATAATGACTCTAAATATGATAAAGAATACAAACCAGGGTTTTATTTTATGGTTAAAAATCTTTTAAAAGTGTATACAGGAAAAAAATATAACCTAGTAAGTCTAAAAGAAAATATTAAAACAATGGATTTAATTAAAAGGATTTACTTTTAATATGAGTAAGTTAAAAAACAAAGTTATTTTCCTCACAGGTGGAACAGGGTCATTTGGTAGCGCCTTTGTACCTATGACTTTAAAAAAACTTAAACCTAAAAAATTAATAATATATTCAAGAGATGAGTCTAAGCAATGGGATATGAGAAATTTATATTCAAAAAATAAGAATATTGAGTTTGTTATTGGAGATGTTAGAGATTATGAAACTCTCAAAAAAAACATGAGAGGGGTAGACTATGTAGTTCATGCAGCTGCTACAAAAATAGTACCAACAGCCGAAACTAATCCATTTGAGTGCGTAAAAACCAATATTAATGGTTCAATGAATGTAATAAATGCAAGTTTAGAAAATAATGTAAAAAGCGTTATAGCTTTATCAACAGACAAGGCCTGTAATCCAGCCAATCTCTACGGGGCAACTAAACTAGCAGCTGATAAACTATTTGTTTCCGCTAATACTTTTACAAAAGAAAAAATGACTAATTTTTCAATTGTAAGATATGGCAATGTCATAGGGTCACGAGGATCAGTAATACCTTTTTTTAAAGAAAAAGCAGCTAGTGGTAAAATTCCAATCACAAATATTGGAATGACAAGATTTATTATATCCCTTAAGGAGTGTGTTGAGTTTGTTTGGCAATCATTTGAGCAAATGACTGGTGGAGAGATATTTGTAAAAAAAATACCATCAATTAAGATTATTGAAATAGCAAATGCAATAACAGAGAAAAAAAATAATTATAATATTATAGGAATAAGACCAGGTGAAAAAGTTCATGAACAAATGATCAGTATAGAGGATGCACCTTTCACCTATGAATTTAATGACCATTTCAGGATTTTACCATCAATTATGAATGATCCTAATTATTATAAAATAAATAAGAAAAAGAAAGTAAGAGATAATTTTTATTATATCTCTAATGAAAACAACAAATGGGTTAAGTCAGCTGACTTAAAAAACTGGTTAAAAAAATATCCTACTTATTTTTAATAATTTGAAAAATATATTAATTACAGGAGGAACAGGCTTATTTGGTCTAAACTTCCATAAACAATTTTATAAATTATATAATATTTTTTTAATAGGAAACAAAAAAAAAATACCAAATACAAAAATTTATTATCTTGATCTTTTTAATTTAAATAAAATAAATATTTTTTGTAGAAAAAACAAAATTGATACAATAATTCATGCAGCAGCAATGACTAATATAGAGGAATGCCAAGTAAATAAAAAAAATTGTTTTAAAATAAATGTAAGTTTGACTAAATTATTAAGTAAATTTTGCAATTTAAGTGGAATTAAATTTATATTTATTTCAACAGATCAAATATTTAATAGAAATATTTCTTTCAAAAGTGAATTAATGAAAAGCAACCCATGCAATTATTATGGGTATTCCAAGTTTGTTGCAGAAAAAGAAACATTAAATAACAATAGAGACTCTATGGTTATACGAACAAATTTTTTTGGGTATGGTACGAAATATAGAAAATCATTTAGTGATTGGATTATTTCAAATCTTAAAAAAAAAAATAAGATTAACGTTTTTGATGACATATATTTTAATCCACTATATTTAAAAAATTTAAATCTATATTTAGTCAACCTTATTAAATTAAAATCTAAAGGTGTATTTAATTTAGTCTCAGATGAAAAATTGTCTAAATATGAATTTGCCATAAAAATTGCTACGGTATTTAAATTAGATAATAGATTAATTATTAAATCAAAGTTTTTATCAAATAAGAAGTTAGTGGAAAGACCACGTGATATGACACTCTCTAATACGAAACTTAAAAAAAAACTTAAACTAAAAAGCATTAATTTGCAAAAGCAAATAAAAAATATGTTAAAAGATAGTAAATATAACATATGAAAAAAAAAATTATTCTTTATGGGTCTGGAGGTCATTCAAATTCAGTAATAGATGTAATCGAAGCTACAAAGAAATTCAAAATAGAATTGATGCTTGATGATGACCCGGTTAAAAAAAAAATATTAAATATAAATGTAAAAAAAAGTTCATTATTTATTAAACAGAATAAAATTCCAAAAAATATTCATATTTCATTTGCCAGCATTTATAATCTTAACTCTCGATTAAAAATTTATAAAAAACTGAAAGCCCAAAAAATATATAAATTTCCAAATATTATTTCTCCTACTAGTTATATTTCTAAAAATAGTAAATTTAGTGAAGGTATAATTGTAATGCATGGAGTTATAATAAACGCAAACGTGCTAATAGATGAAAATGTTATTATTAACACAGGTTCTATTGTTGAGCATGATGTTACGATTGGAAAAAATTCTCATATTTCAACGAGAGTGACCCTAAACGGAGGTGTAAGCATAGGTAAAAATTGTTTTGTTGGAAGTGGTTCAGTTATAAGAGAAAATGTTAAAATTGCAGATAATACATTTATTAAAATGGGATCAATAATAAAAAAATAAATTATGTGCGGTATAGCTGGAATAATTAATTATAAAAAAGATTTAAAAAAAATAATCAATAGCCTAAATTTATCAATAAAGCATCGTGGACCTGATGAAGACGGGTTTTATTTTGATAAAGATGAAAATATAGCATTAACCATGACAAGGCTTTCAGTCATTGGTTTGAATGATGGAAGCCAACCAAAAATTTCAGAAAATAAAGAAATAATAGTTTTCTTTAATGGTGAAATTTATAATTATAAAGAATTAAACAAAATTTATTTTCCCAAATTAAATATAAAGTCAGATACAGAAATATTATTAAGAATGTATGAAAAATTTGGTTTAAATATGCTTAATAGTTTAAATGGTATGTTTTCAATATGCATTTATGATAAAAGAAAAAAGAAAATTTTTTTAGTTAGAGATAGATTTGGTATCAAACCTCTGTATTACTATAAAAATAAAAGCTTTGTATTTTCTTCTGAAATAAACTCAATCAAAAAAGTTTTTGGTAATGAACTTAAAATTAGTCTTGAGTCAGTGAGTGATTATTTAAGCCTAGGTTGTACAGATGGCAAAAGTACAATTTATAAGAACGTGCTTAAAGTAGACCCTGGAGAGTATGTTGCTTATGATCTTAAATCAAAGAACTTAAGATGTATAAAGTGGTATATTTTTAAAAAAAAAAGAATTTTAGTTAAGAGCTTAAATGAAGCTGCTGAATTTGCAGAAGAAAATATTAGTAGATCACTAAAATTATGGACTGTTTCAGATGTACCTATTTGCTTTTTATTATCTGGAGGTTTAGATTCGGGAATTCTAAGTTCAATCTATAATAAAATCTCAAAAGATAAGATAAATACATTCTCATTAGGATTTTCTCAAAAAAAACTGCAAAAGTGGAATGAATTAGATATTGCAAATACTTTGGCCAAAAAAATTAACTCAAATCATAAAAACATTGATCTTAAAATAGATGATCTGTTAGGTAAAATTTTTGAAATGATAAAAACTTTAGGTGAACCTTATGGTGGAGGCCTTCCAAACTGGCACATTTTTCAAGAGATTGCAAAAAAATCAAAAGTAGCAATTAGCGGAACAGGTGGCGACGAAATATTTGGTAATTATGATAGGTATTTTAGATTTATTGCTGGCTCTGAAGGTAAATTTGACAAAAAATTATTTAAGCTTTTTTATTTTTTTAATAAAAACTATGTAGCTGATGATATATGGAAAAATAAATATTTAAGTTTTGATTTTCATAAAAATAAACTACCCAACAAATTTTTTAATTTGGTTAATCAAATGGGTTTAAAAAATCTAAAAAAAAATATAAGTTTTCTTGATATTAAAACTCAATTAAATAATGAGTTTCTGTATATAACAGATAAGTTTTCTATGGCTCATTCTCTAGAAGTAAGAACGCCTTATCTGGATCATCAATTAGTTGAAAATATTTATGGAATCCCTGAAGAGTTTAGAATGTCAGAAACTAGCTACAAGCCACTTTTAAGAAAAATTGGAAAAAAATATTTACCAAAAGAATATTTAAATTTCCCAAAACATGGTTTTAATATACCACTAAGCATATGGATGAGGGGGAAACTAAAAAAAACTGTCATTTCTTACCTTTGTAAGAAAAATCTTAGTAGAGAAGGTTTGATTAATGAGACATTTTACGACGATTATGTTCAAAAAATGTTTCATGGTGATAATTCAAATATTCCACTTATTTGGAACGTTTTTATGTTACACGCATGGTTAAAAATAAAATGAAAACAAAAACTATAATCATTGCAGAAATTGGTGTTAACCATAATGGATCCCTCAAGCTTGCAAAAAAACTAATAGATAAAGCGAAATCTGTTGGAGCAACTTTTGCAAAATTCCAGGTATATTCTATTGATGAAATTGTACATGAAAAATCAGCTAAAGCTGATTATCAAAATAAAGCAGTCGGCAAAAAAATAACTCAATTAGAAATGTTAAAAAAATTAAACCTTACACACGAGGAGCATCATAAATTATTTATATATGCAAAAAAAAAGAAAATAAATTATATGGCTAGCGGGTTTTCTAAAAAAGATTTTTATTTTTTAAAAAAAATTGGATGTAAATATTTTAAAATACCTTCTGGTGAAATTACAAATCTTAATCTATTAAAATATGTAGGTGGTTTAAAAAGAAAAATAATACTTTCTACGGGTGCCTCTAATATTCCTGAAATTAAAAAAGCTGTTAAATATTTAAAATATGGTGGTGCTAAAGATTTAGATATAACTCTTCTGCACTGTAATTCAGCATATCCTACACCACCTAAAGATTGTAATTTAAAATCCATTAATACAATCAAAAAAATATTTAAGTTATCAGTTGGTTACTCAGATCATACAAATCAAACTGATGTTCCAGTTATTGCAGTTGCTTTAGGAGCAGAAGTAATTGAAAAACATTTTACTCTAAATAATAAGATGAAAGGTCCAGATCACAAAAGTAGCTTAAACCCTGGAAACTTTAAACTTATGATAAAAAAAATAAATAATGCTGAAATTATTCTTGGAAACGGAAAAAAAAAACCATCACCTAGTGAAATTAAAAATATAGAGTTTATTAGAAGAGGAATATATTCAAAAAAAAATATAAAAAAAAATGAATTTTTTTCTGAAGAAAATATTTTTTGCATAAGACCGTTAAATAAAAATAGTGCAGAAAATTGGTTTAATGTTGTTGGAAAAAAATCGAAAAAAAATTATTTGAAAAACCAAACAATTGATTAATGAATTCAAAAAAAAAAATATGTGTGGTAACAAGCAGCAGAGCTGACTTTGGTTTACTAAAAGAATTGATATTAAAATTAGATAATATTTTTAATTTAAAGCTTATTGTCACCGGATCACACCTATCAAAACAATTTGGTTATACTAAAAATGATATTATAAAGAATAAAATACCAATATATAAATCTGTAAAAATTTTTGAAAAACCACCAAAAAAAAAATTCGATGAAACGTATATTTTAAATACTATTTCCAAGACCATTAATAAGTTTGATAAAATCTTTAAGAAAGTTAATCCAGAAATTATAATTGTTTTAGGTGATAGATATGAAATTTTTGCTTGCGCAATTGCTGCAACTGTTAATAGAAAATTATTAGCCCATATACACGGGGGTGAAACAACCACCAATGCATTAGATGATTCCTTCCGACATAGTATATCACAAATGTCTCAGATTCATTTTGTGGCTGCGAAAAAATATCATGATAGAGTAGTACAGCTTGGTAAACATCCTTCAAATGTCCATCTAGTTGGAGGTCTTGGCCCATCAAATATTCAAAAAATTATAATAAAAAGAAAAGATGTCCTTTCAAAGGATGTTAATTTTAACCTAACAAAAAAATATGCAATACTTATTTATCACCCCGAAACAAAACAAAAAAATTATGGAATAGATGGCCTAAAGAATATAATGAAAGTTTTATCGCAATTTAAAGATATTTCTATAATTGCAATTTATCCTAATGCAGATACCTTTAATGAAAAATTTGTTGAATTAATTAACAAAAAAATGGAGAATAATGTTAAATTATTTAAATCTATTAATTACTTAGATTATATATCTTTATTAAAACATTCTGAATTCCTTATAGGTAATTCTTCTTCTGGCATTATAGAGGCTCCAAGTTTAAAAGTTCCAACAATCAACGTTGGTAATCGTCAACATGGAAGGTTAAGAGCAAAATCAATTATAGATGTTGATTATTCAGAAAAAAATATTAAATCTGGAATTAATAAAGTTTTATCAAAAAACTTCACACGTAATATGAGTAAGGTTTTAAACCCCTATTCTCATGGGAATACAATTAATAAAATTATTAAGGTTTTAAAAAAGAATATTAGCTATGATACTATTGATAATATGGCATTTTTTAATTTGAAAATAAAATAATGGTAAAAAAAAAGATTATTATTATTGGGTATGGCTCAATTGGAAAAAAACATTGTAAAGTTTTAAAAAATTTTAATGTAGATTATTACGTTATCTCTTCACAAAAAAATATTAAAGAAAAGCAGGTTAAATATTCTGATATTAAAAAAATCGACCCTGATTATGTACTTATAGCATCTCCAACGAGTAAACATCTAAAAGACCTTGTAACAGTGGATAAACTGATTAAAGATAAAACAATTCTTATTGAAAAACCACTTTTTCATAAAAAAACAAAATACTTTCCTAAGAATAATAGGGTATTGGTTGCATATAATATGAGATTTCATCCAATAATCGAATATTTAAAAAAACTTTCAAAAAAGAATAAAATTTATAATGTTGAAATACTTTGTGGATCATACTTGCCTAATTGGCGTAAAAGAAATTATATCCACAGCTCTAGTGCTAAGAAAAATTTAGGTGGGGGCGTGGTTAATGATCTTTCACACGAAATTGATTATTCAAGATATATCTTTGGGGATCTAAAAAAGATGTTTATTTATAAAGATAAGGTTTCAAATCTTCAAATAAACACTGAAGATTATGCTAATATTTTTTGTAAATCAAAAAAAATAAATATATGGATTAGCCTTGATTATATTTCCAAGATAGAGAGAAGGAGCGTTAAGATTAATTTTGAAAAATTTACTATAGAAGCAGATTTAATTAAAAATAAAGTTTTTTATTATACCAATCATTTAAGAAAAATAGTTCATTTTGAGAAAAAAAATTCTTATTATGAGCAAATGAAAAATATGTTAAATGATAAATTTAAAAATTTTTGTACTTACGAGGAAGGTAGGCAAGTGCTAGATATAATTCACTAAATTAATGAAAATTTTATGTACTATTTGTGCTAGAGGCGGTTCTAAAGGATTAAGAAATAAAAATATAAAAAATATTAATGGATCGCCACTTATTCATCACACAATAAATCAAGCCATTAACTCAAATCTATTTGATAAAATAGTTGTTTCATCTGATAGTGACAAGATACTTAATATTTCAAATAAAAAAAAAATTGACTATTTAATTAAAAGATCAAAAAAATTATCCAGTTCATCAACACCTAAAATTCCAGTCATAAGAAATGCTTTAATTGAGGCTGAAAAAAAATTTAATATAAAATTTGATTATATAATGGACTTAGATGTTTCTTCACCTTTAAGAAATCTTTCAGATATTAAAAAAAGTATGAAGAAGATTATAAGAGAAAAAAAAGAAATCTTATTTTCAGTATGTGAATCTAAAAAAAATCCATATTTCAACATGGTAGAAAAAAAAAATGGGTCAGCAATCTTAGTAAAAAAAATGGGTAGTTTTTTTACTCGCCAATCATCTCCTAAGGTTTTTGATATGAATGCCTCACTATATATTTGGAAAAGAGAAACACTTTTAACTCAAAATACTTTATTTATTAAAAATAATACTTTTTTTACTATGCCTTATGAAAGATCTATTGATATAGATAGCTTAACTGATTTTAAATTAGTTAAATATTTTATGAAATAATTAAATGAAAAAAAATATATACATTATTGGTGGAAACGGATTAATTGGTTCTTCTTTTACTAATCTATATACCAAGGATAATGTTAATTTGTTTGTGCTAGATTTGTTTAAAACACAAAAAAAAACTAAGAGCTTTATAAAGAACATACATTTTGACTGTACTAAACTTGAAAATATGAAAAAAAAATTAGATAATATTTTTATTAAGTATGGTGAACCAGATATTTTAGTTAATTGTTCATACCCAGTAACAAGTGATTGGAAAAAAAATACATTTACAAAAATTAAATATTCAAGTTTTAAAAAGAATATTGAAATTCATTTAAATAGCTACTGTTGGATAGCAAAATTATTTGCAGATAGAATGAAATCAAAAAAAATATCAGGCAATATAGTTTTATTATCATCAATTTATGGAATAGTTGCTCAAAACAAGGAAAATTATAGGGGAACAGATATGAATTTAAATATGACTTATCCAATTATTAAATCCGGTATAATTGGATTTGTTAAACAATCCGCCTCGTATTATGGAAAAAATAAAATAAGGATTAATGCATTATGTCCAGGTGCAATTTTAGGACATGTAAAGGGGTCTAAAACTTCACAGAATAAAAGATTTATTAAACAATTTTCTGCAAATGTTCCATTAAATAGATTGGCACATGTAAATGAGATTGCAAATGTTTTAAATTTTTTAATCTCTGATAACTCTAGTTATATTAGTGGGCAGTCAATTGTTGCTGACGGTGGTTATACGGTAGTTTAGTTGAATAATAAAATTTTATTAGTTGGTCTAGGAGGTATTGGTTTCAGACACCTTGAAGGAATTTTAGCAGTAAAAAAAAAACTAATTATTTATGTTTTTGATAAAAACAAAAGTAAATATTTTACAATATTAAATTTTTTAAAAAATAAAGAAATACATCATACAATAATTTATGTAAAAAAAATATCTGAAATAAAAACAATTAATATATTAATTTTAGCCACCAATTCTTTAAATAGACTAAACGTATTAAAAGAAATAATAGAAAATGTAAAAATTAAGTCAATACTATTAGAAAAAGTGGTTTTCTTAGATAATAAATCTTTTAGAGAAGCTATAAAATTAATCAAATTGCATAAAATAAATACTTGGGTTAACTGCATCAGAAGAGAAGTTTTATTTTATAATAAACTTAAAAAAAAAATTTCAAAAGATTTAATTAAAATTCATTTTACTGGTTACAAGTGGGGATTAGCTTCAAACTTAATACATTTTATTGATTTATTTTTTTATTTTACAAACTCTAAAAAAATTAATTATTTTACAAAATTTAATAATAAAAAATACATTACAAAAAGATCTAATTATCATGATATAAATGGTTATGTGCAAATTAAAGATTTAAAGAATAATGAATTAATTTTAGAGGACAATAAAAAATATTCAAAAAATTTATTAAAAATTGAGTTAGGAAAAAAAAAATACATCATCAAAAATAACTTAGTATACTTAGAAGAAAAGATGAATCATTTGACTATAAAGGATAATCTTAATGATGAAAAAGTAAGTGTAATTACAACTCGATTTATTAATAAATTATTAACAAAAAAGAAAATTAATTTAACAAATTTAGAAGTCTCGTTCAATTATCATAAAATTTTGTTTACTTTGGTTAAAAGGTACATAAAAAAACAAAAACTTAAAAAATTAAATTATACATAATGAAATGTAAGAGAATTATCTCAAAGTTAGAAATAAAGGGTCCTAACTTGGTTAAAGGCGTGAATTTAGAAGGTATGAGAGTTCTTGGTAAACCAGAAGAATTCTCAAAATTATATTATAAAGAAAATATTGATGAGCTTTATTATCAAGATACAGTTGCAAGCTTATATGGAAGAAATTCACTTTATGATTTAATTGAAAAAATATCTAAAGAAATTTTTATACCCTTATGTGTGGGTGGTGGTATTAAAAATTTAAAAGATATATATAAATTATTGAAAGTTGGAGCTGATAAAATATCAATCAATAAACAAGCACTCAAAAATCCAAATTTTATTTATGAGGCATCAAAAAAATTTGGAAAAGCTAATATTTGTATTTCAATTGAAGCTATTAAAATAAAAAATGATTATTATTGCTTTTTTGATAATGGTAGAAATTTTTCAAATATTAAAGTTATTGATTGGATAAAGAAAATTAATTTAATAGGCGCTGGAGAAATATCTATAACTTTTGTGGATAACGATGGTACAGGAAAAGGTTTTGACTTACCGTTTATAAAAAAAATAGAGTCCATTACAAACATACCAATTGTGGTACATGGTGGTGCTGGCAATATAAATCAAATTTTGAATTTATTTAAAGAAACTCAATGTGATGGGATTTCTATTTCTTCTTTATTTCATTACTACTATATATTTAAATTTAATAATGAGTCATCGAATAAATACTTAGATGAGGGTAATATTGACTTTTTAATGAATAAAAGTTCATCAAAAAAAATTGAATCTATTAAGATTAATAAACTAAAAAAATTTTTACTAAAAAAAAAAATTAACTGCAGAATATGAAAATTTCAATTATAGATTTAGAAGTAAGTAATTTATATAGCATTACTAATGCAGTAAAACACCTAGGTTATGATTATAAAATTAGTAATTCTAAAAAAGAAATAGAAAGTTCAGATTGTATAATTTTACCTGGTGTTGGTTCTTTTCCATATGCAATCTCTCAGTTAAAAAAAAAAAATATTTATAAAACTATAATTAGTGATGTTAAAAAAGGAAAACCACTAATTGGAATATGTCTTGGGTTTCAATTATTATTTACTAATGGTGAGGAATTTAAAAATACCAATGGCTTAAATTTAATTAAAGGATCAGTTAAAATTTTACCCAAAAAAAATAATCTTCCAATACCACATGTGGGTTGGAATAATTTAATTAAACCAAACAAGAAAGATGAAATTTTTTTTAAAGAAAAGGACTACTTTTACTTTGTTCATTCATATTATGCAGAACCAAATGATAAAAAAGTTTGTTTAAGTTATACAAAATATGGAAATTTCATGTTTTGTTCATCTATTTTATCAGAAAATATATTTGGATTTCAATTTCATCCGGAAAAAAGTGGCATAGCGGGTCTTAATTTGTTAAGTAAAGCCCTTAAAAATGCTAAAAAAATTTAAAAAATCTAATTTAGAAAGACAGGTCGGTCTCATACCTACAAATGTTATTTGGTGTAAGAAATGTCTAAATTCAAACCAAAAACCACGAATAACATTTGATAAAAATGGTGTTTGTTCCGCATGTATTTATGCTGATCATAAAAAGCATATAGATTGGAATAAAAGACATGATGAATTAAAAAGATTATTAGACAAACATCGAAGTAAAGATGGTAATTGGGATGTTGTAGTTCCAAGCAGCGGCGGCAAAGATTCAGGTTATGTTGCACACCAATTAAAATACAAATATGGAATGAATCCATTAACAGTAACCTGGTCTCCATTATCCTATACTGATATCGGTAGAGAGAATTTACAATCTAAAATTGATAGTGGTTTCACGAATTTATTATGTACCCCAAATGGTATATTTCAAAAAAAACTAGCTAGATTGTGTTTGGAACAGTTGGGTGATGCATTTCATGTTTTTGTTTTAGGTCAAGTAAATTATCCATTTCAATTAGCAGCAAGATTAGGAATTGGGTTAGTATTTTATGGAGAAAATGGAGAATTAGAATATGGTGGTACAAGTAAAGATAGACCTTATAAACCTTCTGAAGAATGGTTAACACAACACTTCAAGGGTGTAACATTTCAAAAGTTACTTAAGTATGGTCTTAACAATGGGTATTTAAATAAAAATGATTTTACAGATGGAGATTTAATTCTCTACGATTCCCCAACTCTCAATGAATTAAAAAAAAATAAAATAAAAGGAAAGTATTTTTTTTCTTATTTCAAAAAATGGACTCCACAAGAAAATTTTTACTATTGCACTGAAAATACTGGCTTTAAGACAAATTCTGAAAGAACAGAAGGTACATACTCAAAGTATGCAAGCCTTGATGATAAGTTTGATGGATTTCACTATTATTTAAGATATATTAAATTTGGTCTTGGGAGGTGCGTTGAAGACGTTTCCCATGAAATTAGAGATAAACACATAACACGTGAAGAAGGTTTGGCTTTAGTAAAAAAATATGAAGGTGAATTTCCAAAAAAATATTATAAAGAATTTTTACAATATTTAGGTATATCTGATAAACAATTTTGGAACATTGTAGATTCATGGAGACCAAAACATTTGTGGAAAAAAGAAGGAAAAAAATGGAAGCTCAAATTTCCACCAAAATAACATGAAAATTATAACTAAATCACGTACAAATAACTACATTTGTTCAATAGTATTTGGCAAAGAGTTTTATAAAGATTATCAAAAGTATAGTTTACCATTTATCAAAAAATATTGTGAAAACCATGGTTTGGGATTAATAATTTTTGAAAAAGATCTAATATCAAAAAAATCAGAATTTTGGAAAAAAGCTACTTGGCAGAAAATGTTAGTAGGTGATTATTTGAAAAAGAAAATTAAAAATGTAAATAACGTATGCATGATGGATGTTGATATTCTAGTAAATCCAGAAGCGCCAAATATTTTTGATTTCCATAAAGACGATAAAATTTCTGTAGTATCGTTGAGAAACAATTTACCATTTTCATGGGACAAAGCTGTTAGAAATATATCTTTTCATAGAAATAAATATTATTCAAAAAAATATCCATTGGATTCTGCAATCCATATGAGTGTAAAAGATTTATATAAAATTCATAATTTTAAAATACAGAAAGATGAATTTTGTGCTGGAATATATATTTTTAATGTAAATAAGTTTCATAAAATAATCAAAAATTGGTTTTTTAAATATAAAAAAGATTTATATTCAGTGACAGGTGGGGGGGAGCAAACTCATTTTAATTATGAGGTTCAGAATCATGGCAAAGTAAACTTTATAGACTATAGGTTTCAAGCAATTTGGGTATTTGAAATGGCAATCTATTATCCATTCTTATATGAGTTAAAGAAAAAATTTACTAAAACAGTAGCAGATTCTATAATAGCATGTTTACAAAATAACTATTTTTTACATTTTGCAGGTGGATGGTATGAAAGTGGCATGTGGAAAAATGAAGAATTGTCAAAAAGGTATTTTAAATCAAATAATTTAAAGCAGTTAATTAAATTTCAAAAAGTAAAGCTGACAGGAAAACCTAAGGGGCCAATAAATCCGACAAAAAAATAATGAAGAAATTAGTCTTCCGTTTTATTTTAAATTCTAAAAAAGGTTTCAGGAAATATATCAAAAAAGATTCATTAGGAGCATTGAGAGAAAAAATTTTTAAATTACGTAATGAAAATGTTATATCATCAAATGATAATTTTTATGAAACATCTAAACAAAAAGTATTTAATCAATACCTAGGTCAAGAACTTCTAAATCAAAAATTCATATGGGTATATTTATTTTTTTATTCTAAAAGTAGCAGACTTATTTATCCATTACCTAGAAAGTGGCAAAAATCACTAGAAGAAAGTGGAACAAGAGTTAACAAAACTCTTTCTACAATATTATATTATTTTTTCTTAATATATTCATTTCTTCTAGGACTAAAATTTTTTTTTAAAATTATTACAAAATATCTTCACTTTAATTTATTTAAAAAAAATCAATTTACTTTTGAAAATTTTACAATTTTTAAAAATATAAATTCAAGTAAGGTTAATTTAACGTCAAAATCTCAGCATAATTTGATAAAATGGTATAAATCAAAAATTGATAAAGAGGCAAACATTGTCCTTCTTTCGAGTTCAAATAAGAATAAACAATATGATGATAATTTAGCAGAAGCTAATGATGAACTTTTTTTATTTTATAAAGAATTCAATGTTTTTAAATTCATTTTTTTATTTTTAAAATCATTAATAAAATTTAAAAAATTATCCATAATAGAATATAATTTACTTTTATTTAAAGACTTAATTGAATTAAATTTTTATAAATCATTAAAAAAAAACAAGATTAATAAAATATTATTTGTATGGACAAACAATGTTTATAAACCATTGTGGATTTATGAAATGGAAAAAAAAGGCATTGAAGTCACTATTTTTTTTAATGGTTATATAAATGAGATAAGACTTAATTCTGATTTAAAATTTGAATATGATCATGAGGGACTTAAAAATATGACATGGTGTAATTACTTTGTGTGGGATGAAGAAAGTCTTAAATTTTTGACACAAAAAATAGAAAAAAAAATAAACATCCAAATAACAGGACCTAATTACTTCTCTGATATTGATAAAGATTTTGAATTACCAAAAAAATCTGTAGTAATCTTTGGATATGAAAACCATAAGAGAAATATTGGCATAAATACAATAACAGAATATGAATATTGTAATAAAGATTTTATAGCTGAAAAAGAGTTTTTTCTATTACGAAATTTTTACAATGATATTTATGATGTAGCTACTAAAAATAATTTTAACGTTATTGTAAAAAGAAAAAATCAATTAAATCATCTTGAAATAAAAAGAAATAAATATTTTTTTGATAATCTTTTTTTAAGACCTAATATTATATCGATAGATCCCAATATTTCAGCTTTTAGAGTAATTGAAAAATCTGATATAAACATTTCTATGCCATTTACATCTACAGGTTTGATCGGATCAATGTATGATAAAAAATCTATTTATTACGATCCTTTTAAATGGATACAAAAAAATGACCCATCTGGTTCTAATCTACCATTATTGAGTGGAAAAGATGAACTTGAAAAATGGTTCCATAATTTACAAAAATGATATTGTAATAGATCTAATAATAGTCTTCCATCATATAATTTCTTATTACAATTTACGCTGTGGTAATGATATTAGTAAAAGAGAAATATTAAGAATTTAGACTGATTTTTTTTATCCACTCAGATAAATCATCTTTATTGTAAATTATTTTTAGTCCTGATGATGCTGGATCATCTAATCCTACCCAATTACATGGATCAAAAAATATTGTAGGCTTTTTATAGTTATTAGAAACAATAGCAGCAGAAGTGAATGGAAATCCAATTGTGCCTAATGATGCTTGGCAAAGTCTATCTACCGAGATGTCTGCATTACAGAAAATTACTCCTTTTTTAGTCTTAAGTTGATTAAACAAAGAAGTATCTTTTTTAATTATTAGTTCTTTTTTTGTTACATTTTTTTTTCTTTTAATAACCATGGTAATGCCATTTTTTTTTAGTACTTCATAGATGTCATTATAAAAAGACTTAACCCAATTTTTATTTTGAGTTTGATAGTCTCCTACTGGAGACATTGAAAGGACATGCCTATGCTCTTCATGAGAAAATACTGTAATAGATCTTTTTGGAATATCATCAGATGTCTTAATATCTTTAGAATAAACGTGATTATTCAATAAAATAATTTTAGGTTTGTTTATTGTTTTTTGAGTTAAATGTTCTTTGGAAGACTCATTCCATGAGTAAAAAATTGGCCAAGTCATTATACAAAAACCCTCCCAATCAGGAGGAGAAGATTTAAGGTATGGAATAGATATTTCATTGAAAACACCTAAAGGAACAATTTCAATTTTACTACCTTTTTTTTCTGCAGAATAAGTCCACAAAGGTCTAAAAATATTTCCTACATAAATAAATATATATTTTCTTGCAAAACCCTCATCTGCACATTCATATAAATTTGCTATTGCTGCCTCTTTAAAGAGAAATAAATTCCACCATCTTAAAAGTATTACATTCTTTAAAATTGATACAATCAAACCTAAAGATTTAACAAAATATTTTTTTACGTTTAGGTGGTTTAATATTAATGTAAAATGATCTTTTACAATATAATAATCATTTTTTTCTTCTAAACCTTGGGTTTTTCTATCTAAAAAAAAATAATTATAATCACCAAGATTAAGCTTTGCCCAATTAAGTAAATTGTATTTTCCTTTATTAGTATCAGAAAGAAGGAGTTCTTTTTCTGCATCTATGTTGCAAAAAACAACAGCATTATTAAGTTTTTTTTTAATTTTTTTATTAATAAAAAAATGTTTTAATATTTGAAGCCACAATTTTATAAGATGAAATAAATTATGAAAAACCATCAATAAAATAAAAAATATCCACATTAAATAAGATAAGAATCTATTAATTTTAAAATCTTTTTTTTCTATTTCATCCAACATTTCAGAAGGAAAGGGGAATATAAATTTTTTTTTTGTAGAAAAAAAATAACAATATAAAATATCTATGTAATAAGATGAATTCAATTTTTGATTGATTACTTGTTTGACAATTTTTTCATTATCCAAGTCTGAATCATAAAACTGAAAAATTCTTTTATCAAAATTACTAAGGTTAAGTGTTGTTTTGTTTAAATTATACTTAGTTGATCGAACAAAATGTAAATTTTTATTTCTAGCAAGAATATGGTAACCCCTTCTAGCATGAAAAAGGAAATGAAAATATTTTTTTTTAAAAAAGGGTACAAAGTTAATTATTTTTAAAATATAATTTTTCATTAAGAGAATATTAAATATTCATTAGCATTTTATAGATGTCAAAATTAATTATGCAAGTTATCAGTTCTAATATAAAAGAATAGTTACAGACCATAGTATTTAACAAAAGCAGCGCACATGGTATTTCAATCAGTCTCTGCATATTTCAGTATTTAGAAAGACAGAAAAACCTGATATAAATATTTCTATGCCATTTATATTTAAAGAGTTAATAGAATTAATATATGACAAGTAATTTATATATTATGCTCTATTTAAATATTTTATAAGGTAAAAAATAACATTTTATTATCGAAATATGAAAAAAAAAATATTACCAATTTCAATTGTTTGTGCAACACACAATGGTCAAAAAAAATTACCGGTATTAATTAATTCTATTTATAATAATACATGCTGGCCTGCTGAAGTCATAATATGTGGAACTAAAAAATCAGATTTCAAATTTATTAACAATCACAAATTTAATAATTTAAACATAAAAAAAATAATTTCAAAAATTAAAAATCAAAAATCACAAAGGGATTTGGCAATCAAAAATACAAAATCTGAAATTATAGCTCAATGTGATGATGATTTAGAACTAGATAAAGATTACTTAAAAAAATCATTTAAACATTTCTCCAATAAAAGAAAAATTAAAAAAATAGTTAGTGCAGCCATTTTATTCAAAAATTTAAAACATCAGGCTATTAGATGGAATAATGCATATTATGGATTTAAAATCTATAGACTTATTCTTTTAGCTTTTAATTATTTTAAAAAGTTAAAGTTTATGTCAGTATTGGATTCTGGAAGAATAATACCCTTATTGCCAAAAGATTTTCTTACAATAAATAAGTCTCAAAAAATTTTGCAAAATTTACAATGGGTATGTAGTACAATAATTTATCAAAAGTCTGCAATAAAAGATGCGTATAATTATCTTCCTGCTATGGGTGAAAAGGCATATTATGAAGATGTTTTTTTTAGTTATTCTTTATATGAAAAAAAATATAACCTTATGATTGATAGATCTATCATTGCATACCATCCACCAACAGAAAAAACTGATATAAATATATTTTTTAAAACACTTAGGTCTCAAAAAAAAATAGTAAAACAATTTAAAAAATCATTTTTATTATTTTATTTAGACGTTGTATTTTTTACATTAATATTCATTGTATTAAAATTATTTAAGAAAAAAAAATGAAAAAAATTTTAATTTCGGCAGCAAATGGTACTGTTATGCCAGAGTTAATCACATATCTAAAAAAATCTTATTATGTGATTGGAATAGACAGCAACGAAATTGGTCTTGCAAAAAAATATTGTGATGAGTTTTATAAATCACCAACTGGCAAAGACATAAAATTTATTAAATTTATTGAGAAGATTGGAATCAAAGTAGATATGATATTTTTATTTGTTGATGAGGAGTTGGATATCGTAAGTAAGAATCTTCATAAATTAAACAAAATTCAAAACAAGCTAATATTATCACCTTTTAGGACAATTAATATTTGTAATGATAAATTAAAATTTCAGAAATTTTTTACTAAATTTAAAAATATTAATTTACCAAAATTTAAAAAGAATAAAAAAAATATTATAAAACCAAAGATTGGCAGAGGGAGTAAAAACATCTTTATTACTGAAAATCGTAAAATAACTAATAGCTTTCAGAAAGATAATAATTTTATTGTACAGGAGTTTATAGAGGGCATTGAATATACTGTAGATTGTCTCTTTGATAAAAATGGAAGATTGATATTTTCTTTACCAAGAGAGAGGTTAGTTGCTCAAAACGTAAGTATTATAGGCAAAGTAATAAAAAATAAAAAAATAAATAATCTTATGGAACTGATTGGTTCAAAGTTAAATTTTTATGGACCTGTGAATGTACAAATAATTATTAAAAAAGATCAAATATATTTAATAGAAATAAATCCACGATTATCTGGCAGTATAATTTTTTCAATAAAAAGTAGTTTTGACCCAATAAAAACTCTTTTCAAAATTGAGAAAAACGAAAAATATAAAATTGATGAAAATAAAATTAAATATAATAAATTCTTTTACAGGTTTCTTAAATCTATTTCGATATAGATGAATGATTTAAAAAAAAAACTCTTAAACTACGATATTATTATTTTTGATTTAGATGACACTATTTATTCACAAAAAGATTATGATAATCCAGCACTACTTCACGTTAGTAAATATTTAGCAAAAATAATTAAAAAGGATAAAAATATTATATTTAAAAAACTTAGAGCATTAAAAAAAATTAGGAGAGGTTTGGCTCCCAAACCAGTTTTTGATATTTTTTTAAAAGATTACAAGAATATCAATAAACAAAAAATTATCTCTTCTTGTATTTCTTTATTCCAAAACTATGAATGTAAAGAGCTCAAAAGGTCTAAATCTTTAAGAATACTTTTAAAAAGTATTTATAAACAAAAAACACTTTTTATAGTAACAAATGGGCACAAAAAACGCCAAGCAAATAAGATTAAATATCTTAAAATTAATGAATATTTTAAAAAAATATTCATCTTAGATGGAGTTAAAAAAGAGATAAAACCATCAATTACAAATGTTAAATATTTAATAAGGTATCTGAAAGAAAATAAAAATTTGAAAAGTGTATTTGTAGGTGATAATAAAGATTCTGATTATAAATTTGCAAAAAATATGAAAATTGAATTCATTTTTTATCAGTTTCCAATTGTAAAAATAAAAAATTATGTTTAAAAAAAATGATAAAGTTTTAATTATTGCGGCCCATCCTGATGATGAAGTAATAGGTTGTGGTGGCACAATTTTAAAAGCAATTAATACTGGTGCTAAAGTATCAGTTCTTTTTTTAGGAGAAGGTGTGTCTACACGATTTCCAAAAAATGAAAAATCTAAAGAATGCTTAAAAGCTATTAAATATAGAGAGGCTAGTGCTGTTAAATGCTTAAAGATACTTGGTGTACATGATTTTGATTTTAACCATTATTTATGTACCAAATTTGATTCCTACGCAATTATTGATTTTGTTAGACTGATTGAGCAAAAACTTAAATTATTTAAACCTAATATAATTTTTACACATAATGCCAGTGAGGTTAATATAGACCATGTTATAACTCACCAAGCTACCGAAATTGCTTGCAGGCCCACAAGCAACAATAGTGTAAAAAGTGTATTTACTTTTGAAGCAGTATGTAGTGGTAATTTTAAATTTGATAAAAAATTTAATCCCAATATTTATGTGGATATAAAGAAATATTTTAAGAAAAAAATAAATGCTCTAAAATGCTATAGAAATGAATTAAAAAAATATCCCTTCCCAAGATCAATTCAGGGCATTGAAATACAAGCAAAATATAGGGGACTGCAGGCAGGCCTGGAATATTCAGAAGCGTTCAAACTTGAAAGAATAATTATATAAAGATTAATAATAATGAAAATAAAATATAAATTACTTATATTATTAATTATCGTTATTATTTATTTTTTAGTTCATTTTCTTGAGGATAATGGATTTTTTAGATTATCTAAGACAAAAATTCCCACAAACTTAAAAGAAAATATAAAACTTTTTTTTCCAAAAAAGATTCAAGATGAAAGAAATTTATGGAGGAGTCGTGTTTATAGAACAGTAGACATCTTAAATAAGGCAAATTTTTCATTTAAAATTAATTCTAATGAAAAACTAAAAGAATTTAGAAAACTTATAATTGAAGATTATATTTTGGAAAAAGAACAAATAAAATTTTCTCAATTGCAAATTATTGAAGAAATCCCAGATTATAAAAAAATTAAAAGTTATTTATATGACACAAATATTTTTAAAGTTAGTTATTATAATATGAATCATTATGGCATTCATCATAGATCTAAAAATAATTGTGATAATTATAAATTAATTATTTATGCTAATGGACATAGTAATTCTGCTTATGAACATAATGATTTTTTAGAACTTAAAGAGAATGCATTAAATAATTGCTATGACCTTTTAGTTCTTGGAATGACTGGATTAGGCTTTAATAAAATATATGAAAGTAGTTTCCCTGGACAACAATTAGACTTTGATAAATCATCTCATGAAGTGTTTAAAACTTACTTTGATCCGAAATTTCCAAAAAAAAAACCACTTAGTTTAATGCTTAGTGGAAATTACCATTTGATAAAAAAATTTATTAAAAAAAATAAAAATTATGAAAAAATATTTATGGTTGGTGCAAGTGGTGGGGGTTGGTATGCAACGTTCCTTTCAAGCATTATAACTGAAATAAATTCAAGTTTTTCAATCGCTGGGACAGCACCATTAATTTTTTATTCAAACTCATTAAAGAATGATGGTGATTGGGAGCAACACAGCGCTAGTATTTTTAATACAATCGATTATATAGATTTATATTTGTTATCAACTCTTGATAAAAATTTAGATAATTCAAGAAAACATTTTCAAATTTATAATAATGAGGATCCATGCTGTTTTACTTTAAGTATCTCAAGTAGATTAAAGAAAATTTTTGATACTCTAAATGTGACAAATTTTAATATAGTTATATGGAATAATAATAAACATTCCATGTTGGCCAAAGAGTTAATGAAACTTTTAAGAGAGTCTTGATAAATAAATATTATTTAATTACTCAAATAGGTGGACTTCAGTCTCAAAATCAATAAATCTACTTATACCAGATATCACTCCCTTTATCAGTCTTGACTTGCTGGAATACTTTCTAAAAAATTTCAAATTTTTATTAATTAGGTTTTTTTCAATTGTGCTAATTTTTTTATTTTTTAAAATATATTCAACTAGGTCAAATTGTTTATATAAAATGCATATAGCTAAATATTTTAATATTTTATCTTTATTCATTTTTAATACTATATTTGGATTTTTTAGAAATACTGCATTTCCAAAAACACACTGTCCATAATTAGATTCATTATATCTATTCCATCTTCTTAAAGCAGTAAAATCAATAAAATCTAAATTATTCTTTTTTAATAACTTTTTTACATCCCCAAATAATTTTTGGTTAGAATAAATATCTGTAAATTCTACTTCAACTTCAACACCCAAATTATCTTTTAAAGTTTTTATTGAACCTTCTAAAATTTCATAATTATATCCCTGAGCATCAATTTTAATAAAATCAGAATTTACGATTTTAAAGTAATCTAATTTTTTTGCATTAATTAATTCTTTTTGAGTAATCTTATATCTACCAGGGTTTTGAAACTGGTTCACAAAATCAAAATTTGGTTTTAATACTGAAGTTTGATAAATACCTTTTGTTATATTTAGTTTTAATATCTTATTCTTATTACTCAAAGCTGTTTCATAAACTTTATAATTTTTATAATATTTTTTATTTTGAATTAGTTTTTTAGCCTCATTTGGGTTGGGCTCAAAAAGTATGTAGTCTAAATTGCTTTTATCAATTCTTTTCCACCTTGGTATAATCTGTATAGACGCCCCAATATCTATAAATTTTATTTTATTTTTCTTAAGTAATTTATTAAACTCATTTTTGTATTTTTTTAACCTAGTGCTATTTATAAATTTTAAGATTTTAATTGCTTGTTTTTTTATCATATTAATTTATCAAAGATTTGTGGTCATTGATATATACAATTTTCAAGAATTAGTCTCCTCCATTTTTACTTTGTTATTTAGTATTTTTTTAATATTTAAAGTTGGTAAGTTTATGAAACTTACTAATCAAGAAGTAATTTTCATTTATTGTTGGCATTCATTATTAGCTTTAATTTTTATGATTAATGACCTGAATAGGGGGCATGATGCTAGTGGTTGGTATTCAAAAGGTGCATTTGATATAAATGGTATTTATGGAAATTCATTTATGTATAGTTTTTCTGGCTTACTTAAATTTTTCAAGATTAGTTATATTGGTCAAAACTTATTTTACAATTTATTAGGAACCACCATATTGTTTATTTTTTATTCTAAGGTTAAAGAACTTTGTAAATATAAAACTAATAAAAAATATTTATTAATTTCCTTAACACTTGTTTTTTTGCCAGGCTTATCTTTTTGGTCAAGTGGTATATCAAAAGACACTATATCTTTATTTGGATTTGCTGTGTTATATTATTCCATAAATAATAAATTTAATTTACCTCTTTTTTTGACAGGTTTTATTGCAATGTCCTTTGCAAGGCCTTTCTTGTGTTTCTTCTTTTTTTTTGGTTTTTCACTCTACTATTTTTTAGAAATATTTTTTAGTAAACGTCAGAAATTTTCAAGAAAATTATTTAATATATTTATCTTAACTCTCATGATTATTCCAATATTGATTACAATAAATTTAGGTTTTAAATATATGAGTATGGCAGAAAACGTTATGTATTATAAATTATCAGATATTATTAATGTTTTGATTGATTTTGTAAATGCATCACAACGATACTATTCAACCACTACAAGTGCTGCAATTCCACACGATACATTTATTATTAATAGATATTTATATTTTTTATTTATGCCTATTTCCCTAAAATATGCAGGCCTTTTTCACTCTTATTTTGTAGTTGAGAATTTATTTTTAATCTTACTTTTTCTTGTAATGATTAAAAATATTAAATTTAATAATGTAAACATTAATAAATTAACTAAAATATTTTACTTATCAATATTTATACTATTTTTAACTCTGCCGATTATTTTTTCTAATTATGGAATTGCTCTAAGATATAAGTGGCTTGTAATTCCTTATTTATTACTTGCTTTTTTAGATTTAAGAAAATCAGGGTATAAAAAAAAAATTAAGTAAAATTTTTCAATACTTTAATTATAGATGCTTTCCTTGTGGTATTTGCAAGGTATAAAATAAATAGAGAAATAATTAAACTTAGAATTGCTAAGTAAGTATATTTAACAATCAAATTCATTAAAGAAAATAAATTATTTATACTTTTTTCTAAGTTTACAAACAAGAAATTTTCATTATTAGTAACCATAAAGTATCCAATATCTACTCCTTGCTCTCTTCTTATTATATCTAACCTTTGCTGATAAGCTTTTTTATATAGATCTTCTGTATCTTTTTTTTTTCTTTTAGTTTGCTCATTATTAATTATGTCGTTTTTATCTACAATAATCTCTGAATCGTCTTGCGAGGATTGCATATTTGAAAACTCAATTAATTGAGGCTCATTAGTCTTAATAAAATTTTCTAGGTCATGATTGACTTTTTTTTCAATATTAAGTAATTCATTTTTTAATAGAGATACCTGCTCGTTGCTATCTTGCAAAGTTGGTGATCTTAAAATCGTTTCATAAGTTGAGTCACCTTTCTTTATTAATTTATGATCTTGAAAGTAATAAGATTGGTTGATTGCTTTAGTTAAAAAAACATCAATAACATTATTTTGTTCAATAATATTTCTAACAGTAACTTTAACTACAACTTCGATAGCGTTGCCCTTAAAAAATTTATAATCAATAAAGCTAGATATGCTAAAAATTATAACAAATAAAAAAGATAATCTTTTGAAAACAATGGTAATAATGTTTTTTTTCATGAATCAAGCGTGTTATATTTAATTAATTTTTAATACTTATACATATGACTAAAAAAAAAACAATTTTAATTCTAGGTGCTGCTGGATTATTAGGGAGTATAATTTCACAAAAATTGAGTAAATCATATGATATAATAGGTTTTTCACATAAAAAAAATCAAAATAAAACCATCATTAAAAGTAATTACAATAATTTCACTTCAAAAGAAGACTCTTTCTTTAATAGATTGAGTTTGAACTATTATTTACCATGTTTAGATTCAAGGTAGCATGAAAGAAAATTTTTCTAAACGCGTTCAAAGTATTTTAAAATCTGCAAAAGAAGAAGCTATACGCTTAGGGCATAGCTATGTAGGCTCTGAGCATTTATTATTAGGATTATTACGAGAAGGAACTGGTCTTGGTTCAAAAATTTTTGATATTTATGATTGCGAAATTGAAGATATTCAAGCAATGATTGAAGATTTGATTAAAACATCTGGAGGTACAATGACTTTAGGCCATTTACCACTAACCAGAAGGGCAGAACGTATACTTAGAAATGCATTTGATGAAGCGGCATCAATGGGTGCTACCATTGCTGATGATGAGCATTTATTACTTGCTCTTTTAAAAGAGCAAGATGGGATTGCATATGAGGTTCTTAATGCAAATAATTTAAATTATGATAGCGTGATTGACCTTGTAAAAGATGATTCTGAAAAAGAAGAAAAAGTTGTTCCTTCTAAAAGTAAAGAAAAATCATTGAAGTCTAAAACTCCTGCTCTAGATCACTTTTCTCGAAACATTACAGAGTTAGCAGAAAAAGGTAAACTAGATCCTGTAATAGGTAGGAGTAGTGAAATTGAGCGTGTTGCTCAAATACTGTCTCGAAGGAAAAAAAATAACCCAGTTTTGATAGGAGAACCCGGGGTTGGAAAAACAGCTATCATCGAAGGGTTAGCTCAAAAAATTATTGAAAAAGATGTTCCAAGATTACTTCATAATAAAAGAATATTATCTCTAGACTTAGCTGGTTTAGTCGCTGGAACTAAATATCGGGGGCAATTTGAAGAGCGAATGAAAACAGTCATGTTAGAATTAGAGAAAACTAATGATCTGATTTTATTTATAGATGAATTACATACAATTGTT
>ENA-OSJC01000787-OSJC01000787.1-marine-metagenome-genome-assembly--contig:-NODE-787-length-29184-cov-4.497956_pt1 | contig 29184 bp, 25 predicted proteins | sample MGYA00237885_ERZ534234 | MGnify/ENA primary metagenome ERZ534234 (study PRJEB26413, sample SAMN06343907) | marine metagenome | isolation source: coastal waters | place: Atlantic Ocean: West Antarctic... | reverse complement strand
CGTTTTTTACCTGCCACCAAAGCAGTTCCTAAAGAAATGCTTCCAATACTTACTAAACCTTTATTGCAATATGGAGTTGAAGAAGCACTATCTGCCGGCATAACCAATATGGCAATCGTTACAGGCAGAGGCAAAAGGGCAATAGAAGATCATTTTGATAATTCTTACGAGCTTGATTCACAATTAAGTGGAACATCAAGAGAGCATTATCTTAATGAAATCAAGGAGATAATCAGCAAATCTACCTTTACATATGTTCGTCAGAAACATATGCTTGGTTTAGGCCATGCTATTCTTACTGGAAAGCCTCTAATTGGCGAGCAACCTTTTGGTGTTATTCTGGCAGATGATTTATGTGATAGTGCTGATAAAAGTGTGATTTCACAAATGATTGAAATATACAACAAGCATCAATGCTCTGTTGTTGCTATTCAGGAAGTATCAATACATGAGGTTGAAAAATATGGAATTATTTCTGGTAATTTGATTGATGGTACAAATGATACCTATAGGGTAATTGATATGATTGAAAAGCCAAAATCAAATGATTTAATTGAATTTTTTGGAGAAAGTTTTGAGAATAAAAAGAATCAACGTTTTATGGCAATTATAGGGCGGTATATTCTTACTCCAGATATTTTTGATATCCTACAAGATATCAAGCCTGGAGCTAATGGAGAAATTCAACTTACTGATGCAATAAGAATTCAAGCAAAGCAAAATAAAGTAATTGCTTATAAATTTAAAGGTGAGCGCTTTGATTGTGGAAACATAGAAGGTTTCGTAGGAGCTACAAATTATTTTGCTGATAAACTAAATTTAAATATATTAGATTGAGATTTTTATCAATACTAAAATTTTTAAAATATTAGCAAAGGATTAAAAGTTTATTAGTTAAGGTTTAATAAAAAAATCAATAAAATTTATATATGAAAAATAAAAAAATAGCTCTAATTGGTCTGGGGTATGTTGGCTTACCCCTTGCTGTTGAGTTTGGTAAAAAACGTAAAGTGTTCGGCTTTGATGTTAATAAGCAAAGAATTAATGAACTTATAAATGGTGTAGATTCAACTAATGAAGTCACTAGCCAAGAGTTAAAAAATGCGATTTATTTAAGCTATACAAATAATCTAGATGATATTAAAGATTGCTATATTTACATTATTACTGTTCCAACCCCAATCGATAAGTATAAAAAGCCTGATCTTAGTTTTTTAGTAAAATCCAGTGAAGCGGTAGCTTCTGTCCTTAAAAAAGGTAATATTGTTATTTATGAGTCAACAGTTTATCCTGGTGCTACTGAAGAGATTTGTGTGCCAATATTAGAAAAGCAATCAGGCTTTAAATTCAATGTAGACTTTTATTGTGGATATTCGCCAGAGCGTATTAATCCTGGAGATAAAGAGCATCGAGTAGCTAATATTAAAAAGGTGACTTCTGGCTCCACTCCAGAGATTGCTACTCAAGTTGATGAGTTGTATCAAGAAATTATTGTGGCTGGTACACATAAATCTAATAGTATTAAAATAGCTGAAGCCGCTAAAGTTATTGAGAATACACAAAGAGATGTTAATATTGCTCTTATTAATGAGTTTGCTATTATTTTTAATAAGTTGGGTATTGATACTGAGTCAGTATTAGATGCAGCAGGAACCAAATGGAATTTCTTGCCATTTAGGCCTGGTTTAGTGGGTGGACATTGCATCGGTGTTGATCCATACTACTTAACCCACAAAGCTATTGAAGTTGGTTACAATCCTGAGATGATTCTTGCTGGGCGTCGCCTAAATGATAATATGGGTTTTTATGTAGCTGATCAAGTATCAAAAATTATGGTCAAGAAGCGAATCAATACTGAAAACTCAAATGTACTTATTATGGGCCTTACTTTCAAGGAAAACTGTCCTGATTTACGAAATACTCGTGTGGTTGATTTGATTGAAGGGCTTAAAGGCTTTAATTGTAATATTGATGTATATGACCCATGGGCTGATAAAGATGAAGCATTTAATGAATACAATATTAGGCTCATTGATATACCATTAGAAGGAAGGTATGATGCAATTATATTGGCAGTTGCACACAATAATTTTAAAGAACTTTCACCAGAGCAGATAAAAGTTTTTGGTAAAGATAACCATGTGCTTTATGATTTAAAGTATTTATTAGATGCTAGCGAAGTAGATGGAAGGCTATAAATGACGAAGTATGAGCACTTGCAAGAATATCTTAAGAGCAACCAAAGTACTTGGCTTATAACTGGAGTTGCAGGATTTATTGGATCCAATTTGCTAGAAAGCTTGCTTATTCTTAATCAAAAAGTTGTGGGCCTTGATAATTTTGATACGGGCTATCAGCAAAATATTGATCAAGCTATTGAAGATGCTTCTAAGCTAACTGGTAAAGACTTAAGTAGGAATTTTAAGTTTATTAATGGTGATATAAGAGAATTAAAAGAGTGTGAGCATGCCTGTATTGATGTTGATTATGTTCTTCATCAGGCAGCGTTAGGTTCAGTACCAAGATCGATTAAAGATCCAATTAACACCAATAGAGCCAATATTGACGGATTTTTAAATATGTTACTTGCCAGTAAGAACGCAAAAGTGAAGCGTTTTGTATATGCAGCCTCAAGCTCTACCTACGGTGATCATGAAGATTTGCCTAAAATTGAAGATAAGATTGGTAATCCATTGAGCCCTTATGCTGTTACTAAAGTTGTAAACGAGCTATACGCAGGAGTTTTTGCAAAAACTTATGGTTTCAAAGCCATAGGTCTCAGATACTTTAACGTTTTTGGTAAAAGACAAGATCCCAATGGTGCATATGCAGCAGTGATACCAAAGTGGGTGGCATCAATCTTAAATAAAGAGAGTGTTTATATCAATGGTGATGGGGAGACTAGTAGAGACTTTTGTTATGTTAATAATTCAGTCCAGATAAATTTACTTGCAGCCACTACTGATAATGATAATGCAGTTGACCAAATTTATAATGTGGCGGTTAATGATCGAACAAGCCTAAATGTACTTTATCAAATGATTGAAGAAAAAATAATACAAAGAATAGAAAAGATAAAAAAGAAAGAACCAATCTATGTTGAATTTAGAGTCGGTGATGTTAGGCATTCACAGGCAAATATTGATAAAGCAAAAGAATTATTAAACTACTACCCAAAGTATAATTTGTCCAATGGCTTGGATGATGCAATTGATTGGTATATTGAAAACTTGAAATGACTTATAAAGCTCTATGGAAATATTTATCAAAACGTCGACAAAAGCAGTTTTGGTTTCTAACTGCCCTAATGATAATATCATCCTTTTCTGAGGTTATCAGCTTAGGTGCAGTGTTGCCATTTTTAGGTGCATTAACTGCACCTGAGACGCTATATCATAATGAGTTAATGCAACCCATAATTAAAATTTTAGAGATTAGTAATCCTGACCAGCTTCTGCTTCCATTAACCACTTTATTTATAATTGCTGTTTTACTGGCGGCATTCATTAGATTGGTACTTTTGTATGTAATGACACGACTTTCATTTGCAACAGGTGCAGATCTTAGCATTGATATATACAAACGCACCCTATTTCAGGAGTACGAAGTACATTTATCACGAAATAGCAGCGAGGTAATAGATGGTATTATTACTAAAACAAATACAGTAATTGGAGGAATTATTTCACCAGTTTTAAATTTAATTAGCTCAGTAATTTTACTGATCTCTATAATGGGCGCATTAATTGTAATTAACTTCAACATAGCATTATCATCATTTATCGGTTTTGGCCTGATCTACTCGATAGTAATTTATAACACTAAGGCCCAACTCTCGGATAATAGTTTAATTATCGCGCGTCATTCTACTCAAATGATAAAGTCTCTTCAAGAAGGGTTGGGGGGGATTCGTGATGTACTTATTGATAGTTCTCAACAATTCTTCGTTGATCTTTACCGTAAAGCTGATTTGCCACTCCGTAAAGCATCAGGAAACAATGTATTTATTGGCGCTAGCCCACGTTATGCAGTGGAAGCAATTGGAATGAGTTTAGTTGCTGTAATTGCGTATGCCATGACTAATCAAAATGATAGTGTGGTTTCGGTAATTCCTATACTAGGAGCGTTAGCTCTTGGTGCTCAAAGATTACTTCCAGCTCTTCAACAAGCCTATGGTTCTTATAGCACAATAAAAAGTTCAAGGTCATCATTTAAAGATGTGCTAAATTTATTGAATCAACCATTTCCAGAAGATGTTAATCAACAAATACTAAAACCAATTTCTTTTGAAAAAAAGATTGAAATAAAAAAACTAAATTTTCGATATTCAGACGACACTCCTTGGATTTTGAAAGATTTCAATTTAACGATAAAAAAAGGTGAGACTATTGGCTTTATCGGGTCTACTGGCAGTGGTAAAAGTACTTTAATCGATGTTGTTATGGGGTTACTCAAGCCAACTAGTGGCGAGCTGATTATTGATCAACAATCAGTCAGCATTAAAAATCGTAGGGCATGGCAAATTCATATTGCTCATGTGCCTCAGAGTATCTTTCTCTCAGATGGAACTATTGAGGAAAATATTGCTTTTGGTATTCCAAGAAATATGATAGATCATCAACAAGTAACGAAAGCAGCTGAAGACGCGCAAATTTCTGAGCTGATTGGTGAGTTAAAGAATGGTTATAAGACTCTTGTTGGAGAAAGAGGTATGAGACTTTCTGGTGGACAACGTCAAAGAATAGGTATTGCTAGAGCACTTTATAAAAAAGCTGACGTGTTAATACTTGATGAAGCAACAAGTGCCTTGGATAATAAAACTGAGCAAGAAGTGATTAAGGCAATTAATGGATTTAGTAAAGAATTAACCATATTTATCATAGCACATAGACTAACAACCTTAAAGAACTGCAATAGAATAGTAAAGTTAGAACAAAATTGTAAAATGAATATTCATAATTACAAAGAAATTTCTGGTGAAAAATAAGGAGAATGTTATGTTACAAAACTCATCAATATTAGTTACTGGAGGCACAGGGTCATTTGGTAATACGTTCATACCTATGACATTGAAAAAATTTAATCCTAAGAAGATTGTGGTGTTTTCTCGAGATGAAATGAAGCAATGGGAAATGGCTAAGCTTTTTAAAGACGATTCTCGAGTTCGGTTTATGATTGGAGACGTAAGAGATAAAGATCGACTTTATCGTGTTTTAGATGGTATTGATTATGTTGTTCATGCCGCAGCAACTAAAATTGTCCCTACTGCAGAATATGATCCGTTTGAATGCGTGAAAACCAATGTATTTGGTGCAATGAATCTCATTGATGCTTGTATTGATAAAGGTGTTAAACGTATTGTAGCTCTATCTACTGACAAGGCTAGTAGTCCTTCTAATCTTTATGGAGCAACCAAACTTACTTCTGATCGGTTATTTGTTGCTGGTAATTCCTTTAGTGGTAATCATGACACGAGATTTGCAGTGGTGAGATATGGAAACGTGATGGGATCTCGTGGTTCTGTTATTCCATTTTTCATGTCAATTCAAAAGAGTGGTGTACTTCCAATTACTGATTATCGAATGACTCGATTTATGATTTCATTAGAAGAAGGAGTTCAGTTAGTTTGGGAAGCACTTCAAGATATGAAAGGTGGTGAAATTTATGTTAAAAAAATTCCCTCTATGAAAATAACAGATATTGCTAATGCTATTAATTCTAGTTGTAAGCAGGAAGAGGTTGGTATTAGACCTGGTGAAAAGTTGCATGAGCAAATGATTGGTCCAGAGGATGCTATTTATACTTATGAATATTCAGATTATTTTAAAATATTACCATCTATTAATGGTTGGGCAGATGATTTAGAAAGAATTAATAATGGAATAAAAGTTAATGAAGACTTTACGTATTCTTCTGATACTAATCAACAATGGATGGAAGTCTCTAATTTAAAGAATTGGATTAAAGCTAATAAAGACAAAATTGGTGGTTTTTAAAATATGATTCCATATGGTAAACAAGATATTAATCAGGCTGATGTTGACTCAATCCTTAGTGTTTTAAAGTCCGATTTTTTGACTCAAGGGCCTCAAGTTCCTGCATTTGAAAAAATAATTTCTAAATATTGTAAAGCAAAATATGGTGTTGCTACTAATAGTGCTACTTCCTCCCTACATATTGCCTGCTTAGCATTAGGCCTTGGAAAAGATGACTGGTTATGGACTAGTCCAAACTCTTTTGTTGCTTCAGCAAATTGTGGGTTATATTGTGGAGCAAGTGTAGACTTTGTGGATATTGATTCAAAGACTTATAACTTATCTATCCATGAACTGAAAAAAAAATTAACTCAGGCAAAGAAAGAAAATAAACTTCCAAAAATTATAATACCTGTTCATTTTGGTGGGCAGTCATGTGATATGAAGGAAATTCATGCACTCAGCCAAGAATACAACTTTAAAATTATTGAAGATGCATCACATGCAATTGGAGGTAAGTATCTTGATCTTCCAATTGGATGTTGTAAATATTCTGATGTCACAGTGTTTAGTTTTCATCCAGTTAAAATAATCACGACAGCAGAGGGAGGTATAGCAACAACCAATGATGAGAATTTATCAGAGCGTATGAGGTTATTTCGCAGTCATGGAGTGACACGTGATCCAAATTTGATGACTAATCAATCCAAGGGGAGCTGGTATTATGAGCAAGTTGACATAGGTTTTAATTACCGAATGACTGATTTGCAGGCAGCATTGGGAATTAGTCAAATGAAAAGATTGGATGAATTTGTTGCCAAACGTCATACATTAAGTATGAAGTATGATGAATTATTGCAAGATCTTCCTATAATTTTGCCACATCAGCATAATTATAATTATTCTGCATTTCACCTTTATCCTATTCAAATAGATTTAAAAAATATTGGCAAAGATCGTAAACAAATCTTCAATGAGCTCAGACAAAATGGAATTGGTGTTAATGTGCATTACATCCCAATACATACTCAACCTTTTTATAGAAAGTTAGGCTTTCAGTTAGGAGATTTTCCTAATTCAGAAGCTTATTATAATAGATCAATAAGTATTCCTTTATTTTATGCTATGACATTTGAGCAGCAAAAAAAAGTTTGTTTTGAATTAAAGAGAATATTTAAATGAATATATGTGTAATACCCGCAAGAGGTGGAAGTAAGCGTATTTCTAGAAAAAATATTAAGATGTTTAATGGTAATCCAATGATTGCATACTCTATCCGGGCAGCTATAGAAAGTGATTCTTTTGATCGCATCATATGCTCTACAGATGATGAAGAAATTGCCTCAATTGCAAGAGAATATGGGGCTGAAACTCCATTTTTAAGGCCCTCAAGTCTTTCAGATGATTTCACACCAACAATTCCAGTGATTGCACATTCAATTGAATACTTGCAAAATCAAGGAAATAAAATTGATATGGTTTGTTGTATTTATGCTACTGCTCCTTTTATTCAGCCAGAAGATATTAAGCAAAGTTTAGGTAAGATTATAAGTGATGATATTAATTATTGTTTTTCTGTAACAAGTTATCCATTTCCAATCCAGCGTGCAATAAAAATTACTCAAGATCTTCGTTGCAAAATGTTTCAACCAGAATTGTTTAATACACGATCACAAGATTTAGAGGATGCTTTTCATGATGCAGGACAATTTTATTGGGGGAGAGCTGAAGCATGGCTTCAAGGAAGAATTATATTTTCTGAATCATCTGAAGTTTATCTTTTACCAAGATACAGAGTACAAGATATTGATACAGAAGAGGACTGGATAAGAGCAGAATCTATGCATGAAGTTTTAAATAAGAACAATATATTAAAATGAAAGTTGTTTTTCGAGTAGATGCCTCATTTCAGATTGGCTCTGGCCATGTAATGCGATGTTTGACTTTTGCTCGAGTTTTGAAATCAAATGATGTAGAGGTTGATTTCATTTGTCGTCAACATGATGGTAATCTTATTGACAAGATCCGTATGGACGGATTCAATGTTTTTGCTTTAGATTTTCTACCTGACAGCAAAGTTGATAGTAGTCTACCATATTCTAATTGGTTAGGCACAACACAATATAAAGATGCAAAGCAATGTGTTGATATTTTGAAACTAAAAGAAGTGGACTGGCTGATTATTGATCATTATGCATTAGATAAAGATTGGCACAATCAAGTCAATAAATTTTGCAATAAACTTATGGTTATAGACGATATTGCAGATAGAAAGCTTAATTGTGATATCTTGTTAAATCAAAATTTAGGTGTTACTAAGGATGATTATAGGAATAAAGTAAATGAAGAATGCAGATTTTTACTGGGTTGTCACTATGCATTATTGAGCGCTAATTTTGCAAAACTTCGAAAAGAAGCTTTGATAAAAAGACAGAAAACTAAAACAATTAAAACGATCCTAATTAGTATGGGTGGAAGTGACCCTAACAATATAACTTTTGATATTTTACAAAGCATTGATAATGATGTGAATATTATTGTAGTACTTGGCTGGTCCTCACCTCATATTGAAATGATAAAGCATTATGCTATTAATAAAAATATTGAAGTTTTAGTAGGAGTAAATAATATGGCCGAATTAATGCTGGATGCAGATTTATCTATTGGAGCTGGAGGTTCAACTTCATGGGAGCGATGTTGCTTAGGGTTGCCTACTTTACTATATATTATGGACAATAATCAAAGAAACATTGCAATGAATCTAGAAAAGATAGGCGCAGTAATAATTGTTAATAATTTACAAAAAAATCTATCTTTTATCTTAAATAATATCAATATATGGAGATCTATCTATTCTCAAGCATATACTTTGACTGACGGACTGGGAGCTTCAAGAGTAGTTAACTATTTATTATGAAACTTGAAAATTAATTATGACTATAAAAAGATTAAAGAGAAAAATGATGTTATATCAACTATTATTTCCAATAAAATGATCTGTACTGAAGTTTTTAATTAAAAAAACTATTGTCCTTATGTTTGGATTACCATCAGTGATATATTAAATTAAGGAATTATAATGACAATACTTGTAATAGCAGCTCATCCAGATGATGAAGTTCTTGGTTGTGGCGGCTCTATAGCTAAATGGACAGAAAATGGAGAGTCAGTTCATGTGCTAATTATGGCAACAGGGGTAACTTCAAGGGACGGTGTTGAAAATTTAAAAGATAAGCTTAGATTGTTAGAAGAGTCAGCAAAACTTTCCTGCAAAATCTTAGGTGTGAAATCGTTAAAAATACTTAAATTTCCTGATAATCGAATGGATTCTGAAGATCGTTTGGATGTCATTAAGGCAATAGAGTTAGAAATTGCTTTATTAAAACCTCATACTGTTGTTACCCATTTTAAGGGTGATTTAAATATAGACCATCAGATTGTTTCAGAATCAGTTCTTACTGCCTGCCGTCCTCAGGCTGGATTTTCAGTTCGAAGATTATTAGCATTTGAAATTGGCTCCAGTACTGAATGGCAATCTCCAAGTTTTAACATACCATTTCAACCAAACTTCTTTGAAGATATCACCAGCACATTAAGTACAAAAATTAAAGCACTAAAGTGCTATAAATCTGAGATACGAGATTGGCCTCATCCAAGATCTATACTAGGAGTTGAATATACAGCTAAGAATCGAGGTGGCTCAATTGGTTGTGATGCTGCAGAGGCTTTTATTTTATTACGAGAAATACGATAACCCTATATGGCTGTATTAGTCTCAGCAGTTGAAGTTGGTAGTGTTAGATCTTTAATTCCTGTTCTTACTGTTCTTGCTGAAACTCATAAACTAATAATAGAAAAAAATTTTTTTTTTAATAAAGAGATTCCTAAAAATTTAAGAAAGTGTTTAGTTGATATTCCAATTCAGAAAAATTCCTTAGTAGAGTTTATTTTGAAGCAAGATATAAGGGTATTATTATTTTCAGTAAATGTTAAAAATACAAGTCCATTAAAAATTGCTAGAGTTGTAAATTCACTTAATCTTCCAACAATACACTTACTGGATTATTGGAATGGGTATCGGTCTAGGATGGAGTTAGATGGTAAAAAATTATTTAATCCTACTAAGTATTTAGTGATAGATAAGTATTCTAAACAAGAGGCAGAGAAATGTGGCATTAAACCAAATATTATAAAAGTGGTTGGCCAACCTGCATTTTCTGATCTTGGGGCTCAATATATTCTAGAAAGCCAAAAGAAAGATCCATTTAAAAAAATAAAAAATATTGGTCAAAATATTATTTTATTTGTTTTAGAGCCTGTAGAAGATGATCAAGGTAGCTCACTAAAAGATAATAAGAATTTCAGGGGATATACTGAAAAGGATGTTATTAAGATTCTAATTTGTGCTTTGAAAAGTGCAGAGAGTAATTGCAAAATTATTTTAATTCCTCACCCACGTCAAAATTTAACTAAATTAATAAAACATTGGAGAATAAATGGGGGAGAAAAATATGGCTCAGTCTTGGATTTTCAACGAGGAAAGGATATTCTACCATTTGTTGATGGGGTAATTGGAATGGCGTCTACCTTATTATATGAAGCATGGCTTGTTGGTAAACATGTACTAAGTATACAACCCAATCTAAGAAATGATTCATTACGCTTTTTATCAAATAAAAAAAGGGTAACGTTTATAGATCAATCTGTAAATTCAGAAAATATAATAATAAAATGGTTGTCTGATATTTCTGATAAGAAGGATTTACCTTTTAATGATGAATTAAAGTTGCATAGAAATTCAATCAAGTCTGTTGTTGATGAAGTGCTTCTTTTTCATAATTAATAAAAAATATTATGAAAAAAATACTATTTACTGGAGGTGGAGGTGCTGGTAATGAGGCAATCTATCGTTTGCTATCCTCCAAATACGAAGTTAACTTTGCTGACGCTGATTTAAAAGCAATTAGTAATTCTATTCCAAAAAAATTCAAACACCAAATATTATTTGCAAATAACAAGGATTTTGTATCGAATTTAGACGCATTATGCGCCTCCCTAAGTATTGACTTAGTAATACCTAGTGTTGATGAAGAGTTGTTAAAAATTACAAATTTAAATACACCAACTATGTTGCCAAGCCATGACTATGTAAAGACAATGCTTGATAAGCTTGCAACTTCAAAAATTATTTCAAAATTTGGTAATGATGCACCAAAGACTATTCTATTATCTGATTTTCTAGGAGGAATGTCGTTTGTATTTCCATGTATTGTAAAGCCAAAAAGTGGGAGAGGATCCAGAGATGTAAACGTTTTGACATCTTCAGAGCAGGTGTCTGCATATTTAGCTCTTACTGGAAGGCTCTCAAAAGATGTTGTACTTCAGGAGTTTTTTGTTGGCCAAGAATATACAGTTCTAATGAGCGCAGATTCAGATAATAAATTGCACAAAGTTGTACCTGTATTAGTTGAAATTAAAAAAGGAATCACATTACGTGCAGAAGTGGTAAATAACAAAACTGTTATTGCTGCATGCCAGGCTATACATGAATCTATACCAACCAAAGGATGTTACAATATTCAGCTGATTTTGACAAAAGATAATAGAGTCATTCCTTTTGAAATAAACCCAAGAGTTTCCACAACTTTTTGTCTTGCACTGGCAACTGGAGTTGATCCGATTGCTATATTTAATGGTGAAGAAAATAATAAGTTAGAATATATTGGTAACAAACTTAATAGATATTGGTCAAATAATTTATATTGACTTCAATAAAAATAATAAAGAACATTAATTATGAAAGAAGAAAAAACAATATATATAAATGGAAAGCCAGTAATTGGCTCAGAAACCTCCCCATATATAATTGCGGAAATTGGTACTAATCACAATGGTGATATTGAGATTGCTCGAGCCATGATAAAAGATATCGCTGATAGTGGTTGTGACTGCGTAAAATTTCAAATATATGAAGGTGAAGAAATTGTAAGTAAAAAAATAAAATCATCGGAGTATGGTTTAGATGATATTTATGGTGATATTTACGCAAGAGAGATGTTTGATAAATATCTAAAAACACCAAAAAAATGGTTTCCTGAGCTAATTCAATTGGCGCATTCATTAAATTTGCATTGTGCAGTTACTCTCCATGGAGAAAATGGTATTCAGTGGTCTCTTGATTATAATTTTGATTTAATAAAAATTGCTTCAATGGATCATACTAATTTACCACTTTTAGAGAGTATGGTAAAAAATGTTAAGCAACCAATTTTAATATCTACAGGTATGGCCAAATTGAAAGATGTAGATGATGCAATGGAAATATTGAAAAAGCATACCCCTGGTGTAGGAATTTTTTATTGTGTAGCTATATATCCACCCGTTAAAGGAGAAATATCTCTTGAGAACATCAGTTATATTGCTAATCGATATAATTGCCCTGTGGGCTTTTCTGACCATACTCCCTCAAATACTGCGGCTTCTGCTGCACTAGTTTATGGATCATCTATATTTGAAAAACATGTAACGAAAGATCGCACATTGCCTGGTCCTGACCATCCTTTTGCACTCGAACCTAGGCAGCTATCAGAGTATGTGCAAAGTATAAATGAGACAAAGAGTTTTATTGGCCCAAGTAATTTTGGTGAATTATCATTCCGAGAAAAGGAGAATAGTAAAAAGTATTTAAAAAGTATAATTATGAAAAAAGCCATGTTGGCTGGAGAAGCTATAAGTAGTGAAGATATTTATCTTTCAAGACCAGGGACAGGCATTAAACCGAAATATTATGATTTTGTTGTTGGTAAGATTCTTTTAAAAGATATAGACAAAGAGTCTTTTTTGACATGGGAAGATGTTGAGGGGGGTGGCAATTAAAGTCCTAATTATTGGCGGTACTAGATTTGTGGGTAAAAATACTGTTGAAATTCTTATTCGTAATGGATTTGAGGTTACAGTTCTTTCTAGAAATAATAATATTTTAGAAGGCTCTATCCCTGTTACTGAAGAAAGAACTGAAGGGCTTAAATTACTTAAAGGGAATTTTTATGATGTGATAATAGATTTTATTTGTTATGAAGGTGCTGATGTCGATAATGTATTTTCTAATCTTCTATTTAATAGATATATTTTAATATCAACTGTTTGGCTTTCTAAAATTGAAAATGTTAATAATACATATACTAGCTTACCTGAGCAAACAAAAAAATATTTATTAGGGAAAAAGGAAGCAGAAAAGTTGGCTGAATCTTCATGGATAAGTGGAATTCCATCAATAATTATTCGCCTACCAATTCTCTCTGGAGTCAATGACCACACAAGACGTTTAATGTTTTATCTAGATAGAATGGAAGATGGATATGGCATCATTCGTGTAAATGGTGGCAATAATATGCTTCAAATTTCCCATATCCAAGATGTGGCTGATGCAATAGCTAAGGTAAGTATTGATGATTTAATAGAACAACATAGTCTATGGGATGCAATGCCAGGTAAGGGTTTTTCTATCAAATCAATGCTGAAAATTTTATCAGATGGTAAAAAAATTCAGTGGTGTGATTTATCTGAAGAATATTTAAATAAAACTATTCCAGAGTACTTAAAATATGAGCCATTTTGGAGAGAATATCAGCTATCAGAAAATACTAATAATATTTTTGAGATCACTAATACAAGGCCAAGACCAATAGAAGAGTGGTTTTTGCCATTAAAAAAGAATGCTAAGATAATGAATAATAATTCTTTGAGAAGGAAAGAAATTAATATTATCAAGGAGCTGTAATTATTATGAAATATACAAAGGTATTGAATAATTTTGATCATATACCATTAATGCTTGATGTTGTTGGTAAGATGATTATCAAATGGAGAGATGATCTAGAGGCGAAAAAAATATTATCAGAGCAAGACTTTAAAACAGAAGCTGATCTTAGGGCACACAAATATATTTCTCATCAATTAAGTGTTTTATATCCAAGTACTGTAATTATTTCAGAAGAAGATTCTACTCATACAACAATTAGGCCAGATAAGTACTGGTTAATAGATCCTATTGATGGAACTGCTAGTTGGCATAATGGATTTGATGGATTTGTGACACAAGTAGCATATATTGAAAATAATATACCAATTTATGGAGCTATTCATGCCCCAATATTAAAAAAAACTTGGACAGCGACAAGGGGAGGTGGTGCTTATTTAAATGGAAAAGAATTATTGAAATTAGAAGAAAATAATAGACTAATATTCATTGATAATACAAAATACCCACATGGTATATTAAAAGAAATTATGCATTCATTACGATCAACAGACTATATTGAATGCGGTAGTTTAGGCTTGAAGTCAGTTTTTGTAGCAGATGGGACTGCAGATTTATTTTTTAAAGATGTTTGTGTCAGAGATTGGGACCTTGCCCCAGCCATGGTTATATTAAATGAAGTAGGTGGGATTCTAACTCAATTAGATGGAATGCCATATTTATTTTATGGGGATTATATGAAAAAAGATGGTTTTATTGTTGCAAGAAGTCAACAGGCTTTAGATAAAGTAATTACATATTTAAAAAAAAATCAAGGAACTTATGAAAAAAGTAGTTAAAACTTACAGGGTTTTTTTATCCAAATCTATATCTATTTTGGAAATCATAAAAATATACTATTTGATGAATCTTAATGCAACATGATGTTGTAATCGTTGGTCTTGGGAAGATTGGCATGGAATATGATCTAGATCATAGTAAAGATTTCATTTTGTCACATGCTAGAGCATTTGATCTGCATAAAGGTTTTAATATTGTTGCAGCGGTAGATACCTCATCTAAAAAATGCTCTGTATTTAAATCTAAGTATGGCGAAAAATTGAAAACATATATTGATCTATCAATAGCATTAAAGAATGTTAAGGCATCTATATTTGTAATTGCTACTCCAACAGACAGTCACTATAAAATTATTAATAACATTTTAGATAATTCTGATCCACTGGTTATATTATGCGAGAAACCAATATCACATAATATGGATCAAGCAAAAAAAATAATTGCAAAATGTAAGAAAAAAAAATGTAAATTGTATGTTAACTACTTTAGGCGTTCAGATATTGGTGTTGGAGAGATTATAAAAAAGATTAATGATAAAAGTATTCAGGATCCAGTCCGAGGTGTAGTTTGGTATTCTAAGGGCTTGTATAATAGCGCTTCACATTTTATTAATATACTTCAATTTATCTTTGGTAGTATTCAAACTATACAAGTTCTTAATAAAGGTAGATTATGGAATAATAAGGATCCAGAGCCTGATTTTCAATTAACATTTAATAAGTTAAAAATAGATTTTATTGCCTTAAAGGAAGAGAATTACTTCCATAACTCTATGGAAATAATGATGACTAATGGCCGCTTAAGTTATCAGCGAGGTGGGGCTTATATTTCATGGCAAAATGTTACAAAAAACAATATATTTTCAGAATATAATTCTTTAAATGATAATAGGAATATTTTTCAATCTGATTTTTCAAAAATTCAATGGCATGTTGTGGAACAGATTTATAAAGGCATAAATGGTGAATTAGTTACTATATGTTCAGGGGATGATGCCTTAAAGACATTGGATATTTGCAACAAAATAAAAAAATTATTATGATAAATTTAGGTAATAAATTGGCGATATTAGGTGGTCCCAAAACAATTGAAAAGCCATTCAAAAAATATAACTCACTTGGTAAAGAAGAAGTTACTGAAGTCACTAAAGTAATAGAAAGTGGAATTCTTTCACAATATTTAGGGGTATGGGGTGATGATTTTTATGGTGGGCCGAAAGTACAACAATTTGAACGGGACTGCGAGAAGTATTTTGGAGTAAAGCATGCCGTTACTGTGAACTCATGGACATCAGGACTTGTTGCTGCAGTAGGGGCAATTGGTATTGAGCCTGGTGATGAAATAATTGTAAGTCCATGGACTATGTGCGCAAGTGCAACTGCTATATTACATTGGAATGCGATACCTGTATTTGCAGATATTGAATTAGATACTTTTTGTCTTGACCCAAAATCTGTAGAAGATAATATTTCACCATATACAAAAGCAATTATGGTGATAGACATTGGTGGCCATTCTGCTGATATGGATGCTTTGAAAGAGATTGCTGATAAATACAAACTTAAAATTATTTCTGATTCAGCTCAAGCACCAGGAGCTATATATAAAGGACAATTTGCTGGAACAATGGCTGATGTTGGTGGGTATAGTTTAAATTATCATAAGCATATTCATACAGGTGAAGGTGGTATCTTAGTTACAAATAGTGATAATGTAGCAGATCGCTTGCGTTTAATTCGCAATCATGCAGAAGCTGTGGTAGATGATAAAGGAGTTACAGATTTGAGTAACATGATTGGACATAATTTTCGTCTTGGTGAGATAGAGTGTGCAATTGGAATTGAACAGTTAAAAAAACTAAAAAACCTTGTAGAAACAAGGCAGTATGCCGCTAAGCGATTAACAGAAGGGTTGCAAGAATTGAGAGGATTAAGATTGCCAATTGTTAAAAAGAATTGCACACACGTTTATTATATGTACAAGATGATAATTGATGTTGATCTTCTTGGTATTAGTAGGGATAAAATTTACGACGCATTAAAGGCAGAAGGTGTTGAGAGCCTGGGCACTAAGTTTGCTAATATTCACCTCTTACCACTATATCAAAATAAAATAGCCTATGGTAACAATGGATTTCCATGGAGCTCAGAAATCTGTAAAAGAGAAATTGATTACAGTAAAGGAATTTGTCCTAATGCTGAACAGTTGCATGACAAGTCATATTTAGGGTTTCAAATGTGTGTTCATGAGATGACCAATCATGAAGTTGATTTAATGATCGAAGCTTTTCATAAAGTTTGGAGAAATTTAGATAATCTTAAATAAATAAAATTTATTATTAGATTAATTTAATTGGAATGTTTAATTAACAGTACTAATTTTATAATTGAGTACTATAATATTTTTCTTAAAGGGTCGAAATGAGTCAAATATATATATATAATTAATTTTTTTATGATTACCAAATATTTAGTTTAAATTATCTAACTTTTTAGATATTCAAACAAATAACTATTCTACTGTGCTTTTTTAAATAATAAATTAAGATAACTATCTGAAAATTATGAAATACTGCACAAAATGTATTCAGCCTGATACACGACCAAACACAGTCTTTACTGATGAAGGGCTTTGTCCAGCCTGTAATTATTATAATAACACTCGTGATATTGATTGGGATGAGCGATATAGCATATTAAATAGTATCGTTTCTAAAATTGACAAAAAACCAGGTCGCTATTTTGATTGTATTATTGGTGTAAGTGGTGGTAAAGATAGTACTAGACAAGCACTTTGGGTGCGAGATAAATTAGGATTGAAACCATTACTAGTTGGATTAATGTATCCACCTGAACAGGTTACAGAAAGGGGTGTAAATAATATTTCAAACCTTATAGAATTGGGATTTGATGTAGTTCTTTCTAGTTTGTCTCCTCAGATGTGGAGAAAAACGCTACATGATAATTTTTTTCAATTTACAAATTGGGCAAAAACAACTGAACAGGCTATTTTATCTTCTGTTCCGCAGCTTGCAATCAAATATGATATTCCATTAATATTTTGGGGTGAAAATCCAGGATTACAGGTTGGAGACTTAAAGACAATTGGTAAAACTGGTTATGATGGGAATAATTTAAAATACATGAATACTGTCTCAGGTGGTGGGCTAGACTGGATGTTAAAATCAGGACTTGCTAGAAATAAATTAAACCCATATCTTTATCCTAGTAATGAAGAATTCGAAAAGAATAATATTGAAATTATTTATCTTGGATGGTTTTGGGGGGATTGGAGTATTATTGATAATGGAATGTATGCAGTTTTAGATGGTTTGGAAATAAGAACTGATAAGGTAGAAAATACAGCAGATCTTCATGGAATTTTTTCTTTAGATGAGGATTGGGTTACACTCAATCAAATGATTAAATATTATAAGTATGGATTTGGTAGAGCTTCTGACTATGCTAATGAAGGAATTAGGAATGGAAATATTACTAGGGAGACAGGGATTGAATTAGTTAAAAAATATGATGATGCATGTGGCGCTAGTTACATTGAGAGTTTTTGTGAATATATCGAAATTTCAGTTAAAGAGTTCTGGCAGCAGGTGCATAAAAATGTAAATAAAGAGTTGTTTATAGTCAAGAATGATGGGTCAATTGAGAGAAAATTTACTATTGGAGTTGGCCTATGAAAAGAATAAATGTGACTATTGTAAATTATAATGTGGGAAACTATGCTTCATTGTCATACTCATTAAAGGCTCTAGGTTTTAATGTTAGAGTAAGCAGTGAGCATTCAGCATTAGTAGATTCAGATATTGTTATTCTTCCTGGAGTTGGTGCATTTTCGAGTGCTATGCAAGAGTTAGAAAGGTTAGATTTGGTTGGTTCTTTAAAAGATCTTGCAAGTAATAAACATCCAATTATTGGTATCTGCTTAGGAATGCAATTATTGACTGAGTGCTCATATGAGCATCAACATACAATTGGTCTGGGAATCATTCCTGGTGAGTTTGTTTCTTTCGAAAATTCTAGACTTCATATCGGATGGAATACTTTAGAAGGTATAAATAGTGAGAAAAATATAGATAGTAATAAATCTTACTACTTCAATCATTCCTATGTTTACAAAGGTCCTTCTAAGTACCAAATTTGCACAACAACTCACCTAGAAAAATTCGCATCTATTATTCGTAATGAAAATACAATTGGATTGCAATTTCACCCTGAAAAGAGTCAGAAATCAGGCAAAGAGTTGTTGCAAAAAATAATTAATGAGGCTTGTGTTGCTTAAAAAACGTATTATAGGCACAGTGATTATTAAGAATGGTTGGGCAGTTCAATCTTTTGGATACAATCGTTACTTACCATTGGGAAAACCAGAATGTGTGGTTGAGAATTTGGATAGATGGGGTGCAGATGAGATACTTATCTTATCAATTGATCGTTCTAGTAATAGATTAGGGCCTGATTTTTCTTTATTGGAGAAACTTGCTAGCTTGCAATTAGAAACGCCACTTATTTATGGTGGAGGAATTAGTACGATAGAAGAAGGGGTGAAAGTAATAGGGCTAGGTGCAGATAGAATATGTGTAGATAGCTTATTGCATGATAACTTTAATATAGTTCGAAAATTATCAGAAAGACTTGGTCGGCAAGCTATTATTGGTGTTATGCCTGTCATGGCAAATAATGGCATAATAAAATGGCTAAACTATCGCAATAAATCTTCATTGCCATTAAAAGATGGAATGCTTGATAACTATACTAAAACTGTTTCTGAGTTATTATTAATTGACTTTTTGAATGAAGGCTCTAAAGACGGATTTAATAATAAAATATTAGAAGATTTTATTGATGTAGATCTTTCATTGATTCTATTTGGAGGCTTAAGTGATGGTCCCAAAATTAAAAAACTTCTTGCTAATAAAATGGTTTCAGCAATTGCGATTGGAAATTTTCTTAATTATAAAGAGCATTCTATTCAAAATTTTAAAAGAGAGTATTCACGAAGTAACATTAGAGATTCCTATTATAAAGAAAGGTATTCCCTGCTAAATGATAAATAATATTAATTTTTGTAAGCGATGTCTTTATTCTGAAGCACATCCATTAGGATTGATTCTTGACAGTGAGGGCATTTGTTCTGGCTGCAGAATCCATGAAGAAAAAGATAAATTAGATTGGTCTGAACGCTGGGATAAATTAGAGAAGTTGGTAGAACCATATCGAAGTATAAGTGGTGAGCAATATGATTGCATTGTTCCGGTTTCTGGAGCTCAAGATTCACATTTTATTTTGCATTTAATAAAAAATAAACTTAAATTAAACCCATTGTTAGTTACTTATAATAAGTATTTTAATACTCCTCTAGGTATCAAGAATCTTGTCAATCTTAGGATTAAGTTTGATTGTGATATTTTATATCAAAATATAAATCCTAAATCGGTAAGAAAAATTACTAAATCAACATTACATCAATTTGGAAGCATTTATTGGCCAATCTTAGCAGGGCAAACTGTTTTTCCAGTTCAAACAGCGGTTAGATATAAAGTTCCATTGATAATATGGGGGGCACATCAAGGGCTGGAGCAAGTTGGTATGTTTTCTCATGAGCATGAAGTTGAAATGACTAGGCGATATCGAAAAGATCATGATTTGATGGGTTATGAGGCAGATGATCTTTTGTCTGTATTTAATACATTATCAGAAGAGGATATTTGGCAATACCGTTATCCAGATGATAAAGACTTAAATGAAATAGGAGTAAGAGGAATTTATTTGGGTAATTATGTGCGTTGGGACCCGAAGGCGCAACACGAATTAATGATTGATGAATATGATTATAAGACAGCATCATTTAGAAGAACATTTGATAAGTATGATTTTGTAGATTGTTTTAATTACATGGATCTTCATGATTTATTAAAACTTTATAAACAAGGTTATTCAAAAGTGACTGATCATGCCTCTCGCGAAATTAGATTTGGTCGCATCACTAGAGATCAAGGCTTAACTTTAGTTAAAAATTATGAGCAGAAGCCTCCAGAGTATTTAGACCTATTTCAAAAATGGCTGGGTATAAATCAGAAAGAGCTACAATTTATAATAAATCAACATAGAAACTTAAGTTTTTGGAAGCATCAGTACCCAGATAAATGGGTATTTAATGGGTTGAGCTCTATGAATCAAGGACAGAAAGCAGAAGGAGTTTCTAAAGATTTATTTTTAGAAAGTTCTACTTTAGAGGATAAAATTGGAAAGAAGTATATTGTATTTGGTAAGGGTGTATAGCTATTGAATATTTATACTACAATAACGAGCAAATATGATTTAGACATTGCTATTGGATTGGTGGAAAATGGACACAAAATAGCAGTTGTTGAAATAAATACTTTAAATCAAGATAGGTACCCAATTGGGTTAGATCAGTTTCTAGAAAAAAACTCGCCAAAGGTTATTCTTGAGCAGAATACATATAATAAAAGAATATATGAAAATAAATCAGATCCTGATTTTTCAATAGTTACTTCAAGCTTTTTATCCAATGTTGATGATTATGTCAGAATGATGTTATATGTAATGGATAGACTCTATTTTTCCCCGTTGACTCAGCATGAGGCGCATAGATTGGCATATTTATATATAGCTAATTGTTATAAAGTTTTAAAGAGCTATAAAATTGACACAATCTATTTAAACAATATACCGCATGGCTTAAATCAAATTGCCTTGTTTGCCGTTGCTAAAGAAACAGGAATTAAAATTATTTATAAGAACATGCTTTCTGCATCACCCTATTTGTCTTATTTAGAAGAAGAGTTATTACCAATAAAAAGATTGGATTATATCCAGAGGAATATATTAATTAAAGATTCTCAAAATAAAATATCTTTTAATGATTATAGAGAACAGTTGTTTGAGCCAGTTTATGGCGCTGAGGTTCTCAAGCATAATAGAATCAAACAGTTTGCTAAATTATTGTATGGTGTAATTAGAGGCAAGAAAGGTGAATATCAATTATCACAATTCTTTCTTGAATATAGTAGATCGAAAGTATCTTTAATTTTAAGCATTTTAAGATACCATTTTGATAGAGAAAAAGTAATAAAGTTTGTAAAAAATATTGAAAAGGACCCTTGTTTAGATGAAGACTATTTTATTTTTTTTCTTCATTACCAACCTGAAGCTACAACAAGTCCTCAGGCTGACTATTTTTCTGATCAGTTGTTAAATATCAAAATTATACTTTCTGCACTGCCATCGGATGCAGTTTTGTATGTAAAGGAACACCCGGGTACTTTTACTGTGTATGGCCAAGATAAGAATTTTCGAAATTTGAGTTTCTACAAAGAAATTATAAGAGATGATAGAGTAACATTGATTTCAACCAAGGAAAATTCAGCAGAATTAGTTCAAAATGCAAGAGCTGTTTTGTCAACTTGTGGCTCAGTTACCTGGGAGGCTTTATGTGTAGGAAAGCCAGCGGTTGTATTTTCTTTTTCATGGTTTGCAGCTTGCGATAGTTGCTATCTAGTCAATTCTACTAATGACCTCAAAGATGCTCTAACTAAAATATCAAAGAAAATAAGCTTAGATGTTGACAAAGATAGGGAGGTATTTATAAAGCATTTTTATAATATTATTATTGATGCACCACCAGATATGTATGCATTATCCGAGATGAGCAAGAACTATGATTATAAGCAAGGTGTCAAAAACATGATTGATGCTATAGATAAGACTATCAGGAAATAATCCTATGGGATGGGCTTTACTTTATTTTTTTGGTATTTGTTTAAATATCCTTCAATATGATAGTTTTTATCCTGCTGTTGTATCTCTTATTTATGCAGTTTTTGTACTCTCAGTATTAATTTTATTTTTTTATAAAGATAAGATAATCTGGCCTTCTGCTGTCAAAGTCTACTTTGCATTAACTTTTTGGCATGGATTTGCATCAATATATGCAGGAGGTTACTTTTTTTCGCATGGAGACGATCCTATAAAACTTTATGAATTGGCAATAAGCGAAGTTAGTATTAATGAATTATTGCTTATGGAAAATGGGGCTAGTCTTTCGCTTTTTAAATTTTTTTATGATGTTTTTTTATTTATTAATATTCCTTCAGAACATTTTATTGGATCAATGTTAAATATATCCTTGGTAACCTTAAGTTTTGTAGTTGGCTATAAAGTTATATCTTTAATGAGGCCAATTACTCTTAAAGATATTCATTGGTATAGAAATATTTATTTAACATCTGGTATGTTTATTTTATTTGCTGCGATTCATCTAAGGGAGGCATTGATTCAACTTTCGTTTATTTTACTTATTTTATTATGGGTTTCTTCTTTAGAGAATGTTAGTTTAAAAAAAATAGTGCTAATCTCATTATTTACAATAATCACTATTCCATATTTCAAGCTTTTAAGAACAGAATTTGAGTTTGCCCCAATTGTAATAATACTTTCAGCTTACCTTTCATTATTTTTAAGTGACGAATCAAAGCGATTAAAAATATCATTAATATTTTTTATTTTTTTAAGTAGTGCCTTTATGTTGTTCTTTAATTATCAGGAAGTAGCTCTTTTTTATACAAAATTTGAAACCGTTGGTTTCAATGGAGTTAATTCATATTTAGCTGCGAATGACCTTGAAAGTAGTTCTGATTCTTTAGGTAATAATCTAATTATGCAACAGCCAATGTATATTAAGCTTTTTCTAGCAAATGCTTATCTTTTCCTGTCACCATTTCCTTTTTATCAAGGTATTTTCTCTCTTTCTAATGATTCAGAAGCTTATTTCTTGTTTAAATCACTCCATGCATTGCAAATGATATTTGTTGTTCCATACTTTCTTTTAACGTTGAGAAATATTTTTAAAATGAAATACTTCAGAAATACTTCAACTCTATTTCTTACTACTTTATTTGTTGGGTTTACTTCAGCTGTTGCACTAACATCCCTTGAAACAAGGCACCATGGAATTTTTATATTGTTAATGTTTATTTTGATGATAATTTATGGACCTAAATGGAGAGAATATAAAGGATACTTGTTAATATATTTGATTGCCATATTTTTTCTAGCTTTAATATACTTCTTTCTTAAATTATAATGAAGAAAATATTAATCTTAACAACACAAATTAATTATGGTGCAGCTGAGCTATTAGATGTTAGTTTATTTCATGAACTAAAAGCACTTGGCTTCAGTGTTGATTTAATGTCCATTTACGCTAAAGAGTATGCATATTTGGAAAGTACTGATGAAATAAATTTTCCAGGAGTCTACTATCTTGGTTTGAAGCCAGGTTATAGTAAGATCTCACTTATTTATTACACATTTAAACTTACTTTGCTTATTTATCTAAGAAGATATTATGTTCTCCAAACATCATTAAGACAAGTAAGCTTTTTAGGTGCATTAGCAAGATTTTTTTCTGGCTGCCACCAAATTGTTGGAATTCATGAGGTGTATTCTGAAGAAGACAATAACTCGCTTTATGAAAGGCTTATGCCGTATCTATTTTCTAAAAAGAAAACATTGTTTTATTCAGTTTCGGAATATGCAAAAAATGCATGGGTTAACTTCTCTAAAGTTTCCCCTAATAGAGTTAGTGTTATATACAATAACCTAGATGAAAATATCACTATTAGAGAAGATGATAAAGCTTCTGAAGAGATAATTAATAGTGTGAGAATTAATCATTTATCAAAAGTAATTGTAAATATAGGGAGAATCTTTTGTGATAAAAATCAATTACTACTTATAAATGCATTAAAAAAAGATCTTATAAAAAAAAATATTGTCGTGATGTTTATTGGACAAAAAGAAATTGGAAATGGGTACAAGGCAGAAAGAACAAAAATCATGAACATTAGGATAAAAGAAGAGATCAATAAATATAACTTAAGTAGTCATGTTCACTTTTTAGATTATCAAAGAAATATTAGTGCATTTATACGAGCATCTGATCTTCTTGTTCACACAACAAAAAGAGAGTCATTTGGTTTAGTTCTCTTAGAAGCGATGATATTAGGAACGCCTATAATTTCTACAGATGCACAAGCAATTCCAGAAATTTTAGAAGGTACAAAGTATTCTTTAGTTCATTCAAATGATAGTGAACAGCTTCGTCACAGCATTTTGGATCACTTTGAGCTTCCTTCTAAAAAGTTGAACGAAATCATTACTAGTGGAAAACAGAGAGCAAAAAAATTTACTATAAAAGGAAAAAGAACGAGTCAAATTATTGAAGTTCTTGATAAGTTCTAATTTTTTTTTCATTTTAACTATTGGGGTTGTGTATGAAATATATATATATAGAAATAATGTGTTGTCCAAAATGTAAATCAGATTTACAACTTTTGAAAGATCATAAAATTTCTGGAGATAGAATAGAAAGTGGAGTTTTAAAATGTAGTTTAGAGTCATGTGGAATTGGATATCCAATTATAAATTTTGTTCCAAGATTTGTAGATCATGGAGAATATGCTCAATCATTTGGAGATCAGTGGGAGACGTTTGCAAAAACGCAAATTGATAATACCCAATTTCAAGAAACAAAAGAACGTTGGGATTCTGAAATTGGTTGGCAAGAAAGTGATTTAAATGGTTCTAGTGTGATAGAGTTTGGCTGCGGTGCTGGAAGATTTCTTGATATTGTGTCAAAATCTGGAGCTAGTCTTGCGGTAGGTGTCGATATTACAAGTGCTGTTGATGCAGCACAAAATACTCTAGGAAAGAATGATAATATCTTTATTGTTCAAGCTGATTTCTTCCATCTCCCATTTAAAAAAAATTATTTTGATTATGCTTACTCTATAGGCGTTCTTCATCATACTCCAGATCCTAGAAAGTCATTTAGTAATATGGTTGAAGTTGTTAATGATAAGGGTGAAGTTGGGCTAAGTTTATATGAAATAAGTCTTTATGAAAGACCACCTTTAAATTCATTATTAAATGCTTCAAAAGATTTAATGTGGGCCATTAATATGTGGAGGGTTGAATTATTTAGAATTGGAACTACAAGGGTTCCAGATAAGTGGTTCTTATCATATTGTAAATATTTTGTTCCAATTCTTCATTATTTAAATAAAATACCAGTCATACGATATTTAAGATATTTATTCCCTAGCACTTGCTATCCAAATCTTCCAGTAGAGTGGTCAATGCTTGATACTAATGATACATATGCTACTAAAATCGTGCATCAGTATCGTCACAAAGAAATATTTCAGTGGTTTATGCAAGAAAATATTCAAAACATCATCGTACATGATAGTATTCCTGGCTGGGTAAGCTTGACTGGTGGTAAGACTTATAAAGACGCCATAAACTATAAAGGTTTTCTCAAATAACGCAGGTTTTTAAAGACTAATTTAGGATATATATGTGTGGAGTATGTGGAATTATTTCTTATGATTTATCTATAGAAAATCGTAATAAAGTTGTTCATTCTATGAATGAACATATGAAGCATAGAGGCCCTGACTATAGTAATAGCTGGAGCGACGAAACTGCTTCGTTTGGACATGTGCGATTAAGTATTATAGATTTATCTAGTAATGGCCACCAACCAATGGAATCTTTTGATAAAAGGTATATCCTTTCTTTTAATGGTGAAATATATAATTATAAAGAAATTAAGAGGGAGTTAGTTAGTTTAGGAGTAGCCTTTAAAGGTGAATCAGATTCAGAAGTGTTAATTAATGCTTGGGCTCTTTGGGGAGAGTCCGTTGTTAAAAAATTAAATGGAATCTTTGCATTCTCAGTATGGGATAGAAGGACACGAGATCTATATCTAGTAAGAGATAGGTATGGTATCAAGCCAATGTTTTATTCCTATGATAATAACAGATTGATATTTGCTTCGGAGATTAAACCTTTAATTAAGACAAATTTAATTAATAAAAATATTTCCTATGAAGCTCTTCATCAATATTCATATTTTGGTGCACCACACTCTGGCCTTTCTCTATTTAATAACATCAAGCAAGTAAAGCCGGCAGAAATTCTTAACTTTAAAGAGAGGGTTGTTACTTCAAGAAAATACTGGAGTATTGAGAATATTTCTTTTAGTGATAATAATATTAATGATATTTCTCATAAAATTCGCTTTCTGATGGAGTCAGCTGTCAAACAACAGTTAGTTAGTGATGTTCCTGTTGGCGTTCTTCTGAGTGGAGGGGTTGACTCTTCTATAATCACAGCTTATGCATCAAAACACTATCAAGGGAAGATTGATACGTACTCTGTTGGATTTGATTTTGAGAAGGGCGTTAATGAACTTCCAATGGCTCATAAAGTTGCGAATCATTTTGATACTAATCATCATGAATTAGTCGTTAGTGGACACCAGCTTCCAGATGTTCTTGAAGACTTGATAGATCACCATGGTGTTCCATTTGGAGATGCGGCAAATATTCCATTGTATCTTATGGCAAAGGAGTTAAAAGGTAATCTTAAAGTCGTTCTTCAGGGAGATGGAGGTGATGAAATGTTTGGAGGGTATCGCTCATATAAACTTTTACAAAATAATTCTTTTTGGAATTTTGCTTCAAAATTTAATTACTTATTAAAAGGATTTCCATCGGGAGATAAATTGAATAGACTTTTAAGGGTTCTGGAGATATTTTCATATAAAAAAGAATATAAGAAAATGGCATATTTATCCACAACAGATACTAAGGATAACTCCTTATTTAATTTATTAAAAAAAGATACTAAATTAATATTAGCTAAAACTGATCCCTTTGATAATTTCAAGAAAAGAATTAGTGGTTTAAAGAATTATGATCTGGCTCATCAAATGATGTGCCTTGATACTTCAATACAATTACCAAATATTTTTTTAGAGAAGGTTGATAGAGCAACTATGGCTTTTGGTATCGAGGCTAGAGTACCATTTCTTGATAATAATCTGTCACAATTTGCTTTATCAATTCCATCAAATTTAAAAATACGTGGTAGAAGTGGCAAATGGATACTAAAAGAATCGATGAAAGATATAATTCCAGATTACGTTTTAAATGCAAAAAAAACTGGCTTTGGTGTTCCATATAGTTATTGGCTTTCATCAAGTTTATATTCTTATGCGCATGATGTATTTACTACTGAAAGTAATAGTTCTGATAGTTTTTTTGATAAGGAGAAACTTTTTAAGATGATGTCAAGCCATCGAAAGAGGCCAAATATTCAATCGGGATACATTTTATGGAAGGCACTAAATCTCGCAATATGGAAGAATAAGTTAAATGAGAAATGAAAAACAGTTAGTATTTCTTTGTGGTGCTAGAGACTTTCATGCAATGGATTGGTACTCTCGTGCAGTAAAGCGAATGGGCTATTCTAAAGTTTCCATAATGACTGATTTAATAGAAAGTGAAGGATTTCCAAGGTTAATAAATAAGAATGATAAAATAAATAAAATGATAATTATTGATTCTTTTTTATTTAAAGTGCCGTCAAATATTGGGAATATATGGAGAAATATTGTCAAGTTGCTCGTATTACCATTCCAGGTAATCATTTTGAATAGGTTTTTTAAAAAAAATAACAATATTATTTTTTATGCACATTCTATGTATTATATTTTTCTGGCATATCTTGCAGGAGTTGAGTTTGTTGGGAGGCCTCAAGGAAGTGATATATTAATTAAGCCATTTAATTCTAGGATATATAAAAAGTTTTCTACAGTGTCAATGCTCTCTGCAAAATATATCATAATAGACTCCATAAACATGAATAATGTAATCATAGATAAAATGTCAAGTGACATTAATACAATGATTATTCCAAATGGGATAGATATAAAATCTATAAATTCAATTCAAGAGCAAAGCTTATTATTAAAAAAAGTGAACAACATACTCTCTGTTAGAGGGTTGACATCGTTGTACCGAATAAATGATGTAATAGAGAGCAGAAATAATAGCAAAATTGCTGATTGGGGTTTAAGCTTTATTTACCCATTCTTTGATAATAAATATAAGAAAAGTATTAAATCCAAATTCATGAGTAATGATTTAGATATTGGCCGTCTAGAAAAAGATGACTATTATAAGTTACTAGTATCTTCTCCAATAGCAATATCGGTACCAGATAGTGATTCATCACCAAGGAGTGTTTTTGAAGCAATCTTCTGTGGATGTGCAGTTATAATTACCCATCATTCATATTACGATACTCTTCCAGAATGCATGAAAGAGAGAATTATTATTGTGAACCTAGATAAAAATAATTGGTTTGAAAATGCTATTACTAGAGCTAAATTAATTACCAATAAGAAATTTGTTCCAACAAAAAATGCCTTGCAAAAGTTTGATGAAAATAACACCTTTGACAAGATGTATGATTGTATATTTGACTCTTAAAAAAATAGGGATTAATTATGAAAGTATTTATTTTAGATGTTGATGGTGTAATGACTACTGGGCATTTTTTATACTCAAAAGATGGGAAGCAAATGAAAATTTTTGGTCCTGATGATAATGATGGGTTAGGGCTCCTAAGCCCTCATATTGAAATCAGATTTGTTACTGGTGACAGAAAAGGATTTCCTATCAGTAATAAGCGAATTAAAGAGGATATGAATTTTGAT
>ENA-OSJC01000783-OSJC01000783.1-marine-metagenome-genome-assembly--contig:-NODE-783-length-29255-cov-4.690280_pt1 | contig 29255 bp, 29 predicted proteins | sample MGYA00237885_ERZ534234 | MGnify/ENA primary metagenome ERZ534234 (study PRJEB26413, sample SAMN06343907) | marine metagenome | isolation source: coastal waters | place: Atlantic Ocean: West Antarctic... | reverse complement strand
AGGTTACATTACATGAAGTTAATGACAAATTAGACACTGGTAGAACTGTTTTTAAAGAAAAATTAGAGTTAAAACAAACAAATAAATTATATCAGTTAAGATCAATAAATACTCAAATTTGCATTAAATTAGCAAAAAAATTCATAAAAAATGGTAAGATAAAAAAATTGAAATTAAGTAAAATTGGAAGATATTATAGCTTCATGCCTACTCAGATTAAAAATGTTATTAATAAAAAATATAAATTGAAATTAAATAAAATTTATAATGATAGTTAATAATATTCAAAAATTAAAGAAATCATTAAATTCAAATAATCTTTCAATCTATTTATTTCATGGTGTTATAAAAAAAAAATTAAACAATGACTCTATTAGAAACTACAATTCAAAACATATTCATCAAAATAAATTTGAAAAATATATTAAATTTTTATCTAAAAATGGACAGGCAATTACATTAAATGATATTGACGATAAAAAAATTAAATATAGAAATAAATATATTATTACTTTTGATGATGGTTTTTATAATAATTACAAATATGCTTTACCCATATTGAAAAAATATAATGTTCCTCATATAATTTATTTAACTACAAATTATATTGACAAAAATTTAATTTCCTGGATTGATAGGATTGATTTAGCTATAGATAAATGTTCTCAACCTTTTATATATTCAAGTATATTGAAAAAAAAATTTAAATTAGGGTCTAAAAAAAATAAAATAATTTTTTTAGATTTTATAAGAAAATATTTTAAGTCTCTTAAAAAAATTGATCTAAATCATTTTACTCAAAAATTACTTAAAGATTTAAAATTAATATCTAGTAGAACTTCTGAAGATGATTTAGACAAAAAGTTAGAATGGAAGCATGTTATAAAAATGAGTAAAAATAATTTAACTGAATTTGGTGGTCATTCACACAATCATAACGTTTTAGGACATTTGAGCAAATCACAATATTCTAATGAAATTAATAGAAGTTTGAATTTTTTAATTAGGAAGGGAAAACTTAAAATAAAACATTATTCATATCCAGAGGGATTTAAATCTTCATATAATAAAAATATTATAAAAATTTTGAAAAAAAATAATATCGAAACGTGTGTTACGACATTATCTAATAAAAATAAAAAAAATAAACATTCTTTATTTGAGCTAAAAAGAATTTTTGTAATTTAAATTATTATTATGTGTGGTATCTCAGGAATAATAACATTTAATAATATTTCTAAAAATGATCTAAAATCTACTTTGAATTTAATGGAAAAAAGAGGTCCAGATTATCAAAATTATATCATGGGAAAATCTGAAAATACAAATTTTGCACTTTTACATTCAAGATTAGCAATTATAGACCTCAAAAGTGGATCAAATCAACCTTTTATTGATAATGGTTATCATCTTATTTTTAATGGAGAAATCTATAACTATATTGAGCTAAGAGAAAAATTAAAAAAGAAAAATTATCGATTTAAAACCGAAAGCGACACAGAAGTAATTATAAAAGCTTTCCAGGAATATGGGGAAAACTGTGTAAATTATTTTAATGGTATGTGGGCTTTTGTGATTTTTGACCAAAAAAAAAAATTATTTTTTTTTTCAAGAGACAGATTTGGAGAGAAACCATTATATTATTATCAAGACCAAACAAATTTTGTTTTTGGTTCTGAGATTAAATTCATAAATAAAATTTTAAAAAGAAGTCCTGAGATAAATAAAGGAAAAATTTCAAATTTTTTAAATTTTGGATATAAATCTTTACATAAAGATAATGATACTTTTTATAAAAATATTTTAAGTGTAGATAATGGACAAAATCTAATAATAGATCAAAATTTAAAAATTATTAAAAAAAAATACTGGTTTCCAAAATATATGGTTAATAATGACATTTCTTATAGGGATGTTCTTTATGAGACTGATAAAATTTTAACTAATTCACTAGAGATGAGGATGAGATCAGATGTTCCATTAGCTTTTTGTTTAAGTGGAGGAATTGACTCTGGATACTTAGCATCTTTAGCTTGCAAAAAGTTTTCAAAAAAAATTTCTACATTTTCTATAATTGATGAAGATCCAAGGTATAATGAAAGTACAAATATTAATAAAATTATAGATGATTTAAAATGTGATAACGAAAAGATTTTTTTGAACAAAAAAAAAGTAAATTTTTTTGAAAGACTCAAATTATTAATCACTCAACACGACTCTCCAATATCAACTTTATCTTATTATATTCATTCTTTTTTAAGTGAAGAAATATCAAAAAATGGATTTAAAGTTGCAATTTCAGGAACAGGAGCAGATGAAATGTTTACTGGTTATTATGATCATTTTCATCTTTACTTTGCATATTTAAATAAAGAAAATTTTGATTTTAAGGAAGAACTACAATCATGGAAAAAAAATGTTTTACCATTTATAAGAAATAAACAATTAAAAAATTATGATTTGTATATTAGAAATCCTGAAAATAGATCAATTTCATTTGGCCTAACAAAAAATCTTAAAAAAATATTAGGAAATAAAATTAAAGTGAATAGTTTACTTAAAGAAAAAATTTTAGTTGATGATCCTTTAAAAAATAGACTATTTAATGAACTTTTTTATGAAGTTGTTCCAATGATATTAAAACATGATGATTTAAACTCTATGAATTATTCAATTGAAAATAGAAGTCCATTTTTAGATCATAAATTATTTGAATTTATGGCTCAAGTACCTTCAAAGTATCTTGTTAAAAACTCATACTTAAAAATAATTTTGAGAGATGTTTCTAAACATATATTAAATGAAGAAGTGAGAACCTCTAGACAAAAATTTGGATTTAATGCTAGCCTAAATTCTTTGGTCTCAAGGAGTGAATTAACTGATTACCTATTAAAAGATATTGATATTCTTGAAGAATTCATTGAACCAAAAAAATTAATCAACTTTTTAAAAGATGAAAAAGATTTATTTGAAGGAGAGAATAATAAATTTTTATTTTCGTTGATAAATTGTAAATTATTTTTAGAATGTAGTTTATAATATGAAATTTTTAGAAATTATATTTGGATATAAAATTTATTTTTTAACAAGTTTCTTTATTAAATTAATTTTAATTTCTAAAGGTTTTAAAATAGGAAGAAATTTTTTTATCAAAAATTTTCCTGACCTTAAATTGAAGGCTAAAGAAAATAATATTACAATAGGTAACAACGTAAGTATTCTAGGAAAAATAGATATAAGAACAAGAGAAAGAGGATTTATTAAAATTGGCAACAATGTAACAATAGATTTAGGTTGTAGAATTGTATCTGCTAGAGATGGAAAGATATTTTTTGATGACAATTCCATTATTAATCAAGGAGCTATTATAAATGGAGGTGGGGATATATATATTGGAAAATATACTATTATTGGTCCTAGAAATATTATTAATTCAAATGAACATATTTTTAAGATAGAAAAAAATATACAAGAGCAAGGCTTTTTACATAAGCCAGTTTATATAGGTGAGGATTGCTGGACTGGATCGCATGTTACTATTTCAAAAGGAGTTATTATATCAGATAAATCAATTATTGGAGCAAATTCATTTGTAAATAAAGATACAGAAAAAGCTTCTATTTATGGTGGAGTACCTATAAGAAGAATTGGAAATAGATAAAATATGATTGAATTTTGTAAAAACTGTGTCATGCCAAGCTCAAAACCTAATATTAGTTTTGTTAATGGAATTTGTTCAAGTTGCAATTTTCATTTTTATGAAAAAGCAAAAAAAATTAATTGGAATTATAGAAAAAAAGAATTTAATTCTTTAATAAAAGAAATTAAGAAAAAAAATAACAATAGTTTTGATGTATTGGTTCCAGTTAGTGGAGGTAAAGATAGCATTACCCAAGTTCATTATATGTTAAAAGCAGGATTAAGAGTTTTGGCGCTTACTGTCGATTACGGTCTCAAAACTAGCATTGGTGATTATAACTTAAAATTGATACCAAAAATGGGGGCAAGTTTGTTTACATTTAGGCCAAATATAAAGTTGCATAGTAAAATTTTAAAAATTTCTTTTGAAAAATATGGTGATCCTGATTTAATGAGTCATTGCCTTTTGCATGCTTTACCAATTAGAACAGCAATAAAATTTAATATTCCTATGGTATTTTTAGGAGAAAATTCTGCTTATGAGTATAGTGGCGATAACACAATTGAGGAAAAAAAAATGAGCTTCAAATGGTTTCAAAATTATGCAGCAAATAATGGCATGACACCCAAAAAATTTTCAAAAATACACAAAATTCCTTATGAAAAAATGGATTTTTATGATTTGCCAAATCAAAGTGAACTAAAAAGAACAAATGCAGTTTTTTGTAGTTATTTTTTTAAATGGGACTCTGTAAGCAACTTGAGAATTGCAAAAAAATATGGTTTTAAATCATTAAAAGCTAATGGTGAAGGAACTTATAGAAATTATGTTGGTACAGATGAAAAAATTAATAGAATTCATCAATATTTAAAATACCTTAAATTTGGATATGGAAGAGCAACAGATCATGCGTGTGAAGACATAAGAAATCGTCGTTTAACAAGAAATCAAGCAATTAAATTGGTAAAAAAATTTGACCGTGTCAAAATTTCTAAATATTTTTATAAAGATTTTATAGATTTGATAGGAATATCTGAAAAAAAATTTTATAAAATTTTAGATAAATTTACTAATAAAAAATTACTTTTGAAAATTAAAAAAATAAATTGAAAATAGTAAAAAAAAATAGAGTCTTTAAACCAAGTGCTAGTGCACCTCCAATTAAAGATTGTGCTAAAATTAGTTTGCTTAAAAATGAGCAAGTTACCTTTCTATCATTTGGGTCTGAATACGATTTTTGTAAGAAAAGCTGGGGTTTTTACGCATCACCATCTATAAATGATCGATTAAAAATTCAAGGGTTTAAATGTTATATTATAGAAAATAAAAGTAATAAAAAATATTTTGTTGTAGTTAATAATTCAAAAAATAAAATTTTTAAGAAATTTTTAAAAAATACCAATCATAAAATTTTAGAAAAACTATGAAAATTATATCAACTTTTGTTCATGGCTATAATGATTTAAGTATTAATCTTCCAGATAAACCAAAACCCAGCTTGTTGGTAATAAGTAGAAATAAAAAAAAAGTTCATTCATATTTGTTTCCTAGAAACCCAGATGATTTTAAGATGCACAAAGATTTAATTGTAGGAAAATCGCCTTTGAAGAATGCTAAAATTTTTAAAAAACTACCAAGATTTGGTTTTACAGGAATTTCTAGATTGAGAAATAAAATATATTGTGCCAGCTGGAATAGTGTTTATGAAATTAATCTAAAAAATTTTAAATTGAATAAAATTATCTCTAACAATCTTATGTCTGATATGCATGGAATTTTTACAACAAAAAAATTTATTATTCATGCATTAACATGTAAGGATACAATTGTTTTTAGTGATTTTAATGGAAAGATCATAAAACATTTTACAATTAATAAAAATCTAGAGATCAATTGTAAAAAAAATTTGGAAGCAATTGATTGGAGATTTATATCAAAACAATTTAAGGGAAGTACTGGTTATTTTCATTTCAATTATTTACAATTAAAAGGTGATAATCTGTGGATAACATGTCGCAATATAAATTCTTTCATTATAGTAAACTTAAGAACTCTAAAAGCTTCACTCAAAACTATGAATTTATCTACCCCAGCATTAATGCACGACGGAGTACATTATAAAAATCAAATTTTTTTGACAAGCATTGATGCAAAAATTATTATTGCAAAAACCTCTAATAAAAACCTCACACAACATAATAGAGAAAAAGTAGATAAAATTGAAATTTATAATAGAGATTTAATTTCAAGAATTATAAGGTTGGACAAATTAAGCGTAGGCTCTGTACCAAATTGGTGTAGAGGTATAAAAGTTTTAAAAGATATTGCGTATGTAACAATAGACGGTAGATATGATACAAAATTAAAATTTTCAATAATTAAGTTTGATCTAAAAAAAGAAAAACTAATAAAGAAAATTGACTTTTATTGGAAAGAAATAGAAAAAGAAAAGCTTTTAAGATATTGTACTGGTTTTGATTTATTACTCGTAAAATAAATAGATAAATTAAAAAAAATATTCATTTAAATTAAACAATGATAATAAAAAAAAAATTATTAAGTTTTTTAAATAGTACTTCAAAAATTAAAAATATTAAAAATAAGTACGATAAATTTAATGGGCCTGTTTTAATACTTGGAGACGGTGTGTCATTACTAAGTGTTAAAAAATATTTAAATAAATACAAATACATAATTAGTTGTAATAGCACTGTACTCTATGAGCCTTTAAAAAATCACAATATATTGTTTTGGATTGTTAGAGAGCCCAACTGGATGTATAGACAAATTTTTATGAAAAAAAAAAAAGATATTCACAGATTAATTAATGATAAAAATAAAATTAAAAATTTCAATAATTATTCAAAAGCCTTTATGATAGCGCATCCAATTGGCAGACTATTTAATTATTTTTTTCATAAAATTAAAAATGTAATTTACTTGTCTCCATATTATGAAATTAAACTTAAAAATAGAAAAATTTACAATGACTTTACAGCAGCATTTCAAACATGTGTTGGAACAGCATTATTGGCAGGATTTAAAGAAATACATTTTTGTGGGTTTGATGCTTGGCTTTTAGCACCAAAAAATTCAATTAGATGGTTTTCTAATTGTCAAAATCCTAAGAAATATGATTATAAAAATAATTTAACTAATAAAATTCCTTTGTTTTTAAAATTAGCAAGTGAGGTTGCTAAATTAAAAGTTTATACTTTTAATCATTATAAATCTAAATATAAAGTAATAAATTCAATAAAAATTAAAAATAAAGTAAAATACAATAATAGAAAAAATTCTATGAATAAACATTCTCTAAATATTTGGTCTAATTATGAAAATATTAGATTTCCAAATGGGTATAACGTAAAAAATCAAGAATAATGCATATAATTTTATATTTTGTTAAATGAAAAAAAAAAATCTTAAAATAGCTATTATTGGTCTTGGTTATGTGGGCTTGCCTTTAGCTATAGAATTTTCTAAAAAAAGATCTTTATTAGGTTTTGATGTTAAATCGAACAGAATTAAACAATTAAATTCTAAAATAGATATAACAGGAGAAGTCGAAAAAAAAGATTTAAAAAATGCAAAAAATTTAATCTTTACTTCAGACCAAAAAAACTTGAAGTCCGTTAATTGTTTTATTATTGCAGTTCCAACACCTATTAACAAAAACAAAACACCTGATCTTAGACCTCTGTTAAAAGCAAGTAAAATTGTTGGAAAATTTTTAAAGAAAGGAGATATAGTAATTTATGAGTCAACAGTATATCCGGGATGCACAGAAAATGACTGTGTACCTATTTTAGAAAAATTTTCTGGATTAAGATTTAATAAAGAATTTTTTTGTGGGTACAGCCCTGAAAGAATTAATCCAGGTGATAAAAAGCATAAGTTAAAAGATATTGTAAAAATAACTTCAGGCTCAACACCAAAAGTAGCAAATTTTGTTGATAGCCTGTATGGAGAAATAATTTTAGCGGGAACTTACAAAGCCCCCAGTATTAAAGTTGCCGAAGCGGCTAAAGTAATTGAAAATACTCAGAGAGACCTTAATATTGCCCTAATAAACGAGCTAACAATAATTTTTGATAAAATGAAATTAGATACTGAGGCAGTTTTACAAGCTGCAGGAAGCAAGTGGAATTTTTTAAATTTTAAACCTGGCTTAGTTGGCGGACACTGTATAGGTGTAGATCCTTATTATTTAACTCACCAAGCAAATAAATTGGGTTATCATCCTAAGATAATTTTAGCTGGTAGAAATATTAATGATAATATGGGTAATTTTGTTCTGAAAAAGTTAATGAGACTAATGAAACAAAGATCAATTAAATTTAAAGAATCAAGAATTTTGATCATGGGTTTGACTTTTAAGGAAAATTGTCCTGATCTAAGGAACTCTGGTATGCAAAAAATTATTGAAAAACTAGCAACATTTAATCCGATTATAGATTTATATGATCCATTAGCAAATCAAGATGAATTGTCGAAGTTATATGGTAAAAAAATAACAAACAAACTTGTTTCGAATTTATATGATATAGTTATAATTGGTGTTGGTCACAATCGTTTTAAAAAATTTGGTATTAAAAATATTTCAAAATTATGTAAAGCGAAACACATAATTTATGATCTAAAATATCTTTTTAAGTCTAGTGAAACAGATCTACGTCTATAGTGTATAAGATTAAGTAAAAATTTAGATAAAAATTGCTTATGATAGATGTTTAAATTATTATTTAAACATGTTAACTCCTACCCAGTGATTTCTAAATATTCAGAAAATAGTAAATTTAGCTTACGATCTGTCGTTTCAAATAAGCTGAAAAGTAAAGAAATTAAAGAAATTTGTTTGTTGAAAGATAAACAATGGAAATTTGGATTAAAATCTCAATTTAAATGGTTTACCAATAATATTAAGAAATACGATCTGCATAATTTATTTTATATTAGATCCAAACTCGTCGGCTATACACTTTTAAGGAAAAGAACACTTATAATAAAAAATTCAAATAAAAAAAAAAATTATCTTTTATTTGATACCTTGATTATAGATAAAAAGCATAGAGGCATGAATTTTTCAGATTTATTGATGCGCTTTAATAACGCAATAATCAATCAATCAGGTTTTTTTTCTTTTTTAATCTGTAAAAATGAATTAGTAAATTTCTATAAAAAAAATCAATGGAAAAAATTAAATAAGTTTATGTTTAGCATTAAAGACCATCCCTTTTCATCTAATGGAATGGTTTTTAATAAAAAAATTATGCATAAAAAAATATCTTTCTATATAAATAAATAAACATATGAAATTCCAATTTATTGGCAATGCTGGGGGTATCTTTATAGGTTCTAAAGGAACTCAAATTTTGTGTGATCCTTGGATAATTGATGGAGTTTTTGAAGATGCTTGGTATCATTATCCACCATTAAAAACAAAAATATCAGACTTACAAAATGTTGATGGAATTTATATTAGTCATATTCATCCTGATCATTATGATGATAGATATTTTGATTTTCCAAAAGACATACCTTTAATTATTTTAAATGAAGGGCCAAATTTTTTAAAAAAAAATTTAATTAAAAAGGGTTATAATAATTTTATAGAAATTAAAAATGATCAAACTGTTCATTTTAAAGAATTTAAGTTAACTGCATACAAGCCATTTACAAAACATATTTTTGAAGAGTCATTATTAGGCAATTTAATTGATAGTGCTTTAGTATTAGAAAATGACAATGTAACTGCTATAAATTTTAACGATAATCAGCCAGATGAAAAAGCTTGTTTTTTCTTAAATAATAAATTCAAAAAAATTGATCTGGCAATGTTAAATTATAATGCAGCTGGACCATACCCATCTTGTTTTGAAAATTTTACTACTGAGCAAAAAATAAATGAAAATAAAAGAATTTTAAAAAGAAACTTTGATCATTTATGTTCAATAATTCCTATACTTAAGCCTAAATCAGTTTTACCATTTGCAGGATCTTATATTATTGGAGGTAAGAATTATTTTAAAAATGAATATTTGGGAACGACTACATGGGATGAATGTGCGGATTATCTAAAAAATGAATTAAAATTTAATTCTAAAGTTTTTTGTTTAAGAGAAAATCAAACTTATGATATTAAAAATCAGAAACAATTAGAAAAATACGAAAGATTAGATGTTGATCAAATGAAAAAATATATTCAATCTATAAAAAATAAAAAATATGAATATGAAAATGATATAATGCCAGATAAGCCTAAACTTTTGGCTGAAATTAAAATTGCTTCAGAAAAATTTATAGAAAGAGTCAAAAAATTCAATATTCAATTAAAATCAAATGTTTTTATAAAAATAGATGATCAAAATATTCAAATAATTAAAGGTCAAGATTTAGATAGAAATCTTTACTGTGATATGGATCAAAGATTATTAAGCAGAATTTTAAATAGAAAAGCACATTGGAATAATGCTGAAATAGGCACGCACATAAACTTTAGAAGAGTCCCAAATAAAATGGATCCAGATGTCCACACTTGTATGAGTTTTTTTCATGTTTAGTTAAAATTTGAATAAAATATTCTCATTATTTGTAATATAAAGTAAATATAGTATTTCTCATATTGATTATGTGATTTTAGTAATAAAGATTAATTTTTTTACATATAAAAAAATTAAAAGCTAATGATTTTTAGAGTAAAATAAATAAATTCAATTATAATCTTTAAAACTATAAAAAAATTAATGAAATCATATAATTTTGCAATCATTGGTGTTACAGGCTACATTTCATCAAGGCATTTATTAGCAATTAAAAATCTTAATCACAACTTGCTAGTTTCATTTGATAAGAACGACTCAGCAGGCATTTTGGATAAATATTTTCCAAAAAGTTTTTTTTATAATAAATTTAGTTCTTTTAAAAAAAAATTTAATTCTTTAAAAAAAATTGATTATACTGTTATTTTAACACCTAATTATACTCATTTGCAGTATATCAAATTTGCATTATCAAATGGATCAAATGTAATTTGTGAAAAACCACTAGTAATATCATCAAATCATCTTCGACAAATAGAAAAGTTAGAAAAAAAATATAACAAAAAAGTATACACAATTTTACAGCTTAGAACTCTGGGAGCAGTAAAGTCACTAAGAGAACAAATACAAAAATCAAAAAATTACCATAAAATTAAAGTAAATTATATTACTCCAAGAGGGCATTGGTATCAAAATTCGTGGAAAGGTGACCCAAAAAAAAGTGGTGGAATTATATTTAATATTGGCATTCATCTACTTGATGTATTGTGTTTTTTATTTGGAGATTATACTGATTGTTTTCTGATTAAAAAAAAAAAAGATTCTGTAAAAGGTAAAGTGAAGTTTAAAAATGCAGAAGCTGATTTTTATTTATCTACTAACAAACAAGATTTAAAAAAATATAAAAGTAAAAAAGTTGTAAGAGATTTTTTTATTGGAAAAAAAAAAATAGACCTTGCAAGAAATTTTGATAAAGCACATATTGATACATATAAAGAAATAATACAGAATAAAAATTTTGGCTTAGACTCAGTAAGAAATGCTATCAAATTGGCCTTAGATCTAAAAAGATGAAATATTTTAAACATGAAACGGCTATAATTGATGACAATACAACAATTGGTGATAATACAAAAATTTGGCATTTTTCTCATGTAAGTGCAAATGCAAAAATAGGGAATAACGTCAGCTTAGGCCAAAATGTTTTTGTAGGAAACAAGGTAATTATCGGAGATAATTGTAAAATACAGAATAATGTTAGTATTTATGATGGTGTTACTTTAGAGTCTGGTGTGTTTTGTGGACCAAGCATGGTTTTCACTAATGTCTATAATCCTAGATCATTCATTGTAAGAAAAAATGAGTATAAAAACACTTTAATTAAAAAGGGAGTAACATTAGGAGCAAATTGCACAATTATTTGTGGAATAACAATTGGTGAACATGCCTTTATAGGAGCAGGTGCTGTGGTTAACAAGAACATAAAGCCCTTTGCACTAATTGTTGGAGTACCCTCAAAACAAATCGGATGGATAAGTGAGTATGGTGAAAAATTAGATTTACCATTATCTGGAAATGCAATAACTATTTGTAAACACAGTGGTAAGAAATATCAATTAAAAGACTCTGAGGTTTTTGTAATTAATTAATTATGAATATTGATTTTGCTAATTTACAAATTCAGTATCAAAAATATAAAATTGATATTGATAAAAAAATTCAATCAATTCTTGATAAGTCAAACTATATATTAGGTCAAGAGATACAAGAACTTGAGCAAAAATTAGAAAAATTTTCAGGTGCAAAGTATGCAATTAGTTGTTCATCAGGAACAGATGCTCTTTTACTTGCTATGATGGCAATAAATATTGAACCTGGTGACGAGATTATTACTACACCATTTACATGGATTTCTACTTCAGAGACAATTGCATTTTTAAAAGTAAAACCCGTATTTGTAGATATTGAGCCTGACACTTTTAATATAAATTCAAAATTAATTGAAAATGTGATTACAAAAAAAACGAAAGCTATTATGCCTGTTAGTCTTTTTGGTCAACCTTCAGACATGGATCAAATCCAAAAAATTGCAAATAAATATGATCTAAAAGTTATAATTGATGGAGCTCAAAGTTTTGGATCTACTTATAAAAAAAACACTGATAGTAATCTTGGTGATTTATCAATTACTAGTTTTTTTCCTTCCAAACCTTTTGGTTGTTATGGTGATGGTGGTGCTGTTTTTACAAATAATGATAATTATGTAGAAAAAATAAAAATGTTAAGAGTGCATGGTCAAAAAAAACGTAATCATCATAAATATATTGGAATTGGTGGACGTATGGACACTATTCAAGCTGCGATTTTATTAGCCAAATATCCATATCTTAGTAATGAATTAAAAAATCGTAAAAAAATTGCAGATCATTATACAGCTGGTCTATCTAAAATTTTACAAACACCAGTTATAAAAAAGAATAGATCAAGTGTTTGGGGACAATATACGATTAGAGCTAATAATAGAGATAATGTTCAAGATAAACTAAAAAAAAAAGGTATTCCAACAGGTATTTTTTATCCATTACCTTTACATCTTCAAGAATGTTTTAAATATTTGAATTATTCACAAGGTGATTTTCCAATTTCTGAAAAAGCCTCTGAAGAGGTATTGAGCTTACCAATGAACGCATTTTTAACTAACGATCAAATAGAGTTTGTTATTTCAAGTATCAAAGAATATATTTGATAAAATTAACAATTATTTAATAGAATGTTTATAATTAAATCTTTAAATATGAAAATTAATCACTAGAAGAGTTAAATAGAACAAATTTAAAATGATAGAAAATATAAGTGAAAAATAAATTAGAAAATTCAAAAGTATTAATAACAGGGGCTGCAGGTTTTATTGGAGGTTTTTTAGTTAAAGAGATTTTGAAAGAGCCGATAAAAGAGGTAATTCTTTATGATAATTTTACTCGAGGAAAAATTAATAATATTGAAGATAGTTTAAAAGACTCGAGATGTCATATTTTCTCTTATGGTGGAGATGTAAGAGAAATTGATGTTTTAGATAAAGCTATGGAGGGTGTTGATTATGTATTCCATCTAGCTGCTATGTGGCTTTTGCATTGTAAAGATTTTCCAAGAACAGCATTTGATGTAAATATTGCTGGAACTTTTAATGTTCTAGAGGCTTGCGTTAAACACAAAGTAAAAAAACTAATCTATAGTTCATCTGCATCTGTTTATGGTGATGCAGTAAATGTACCTATGACAGAGGATCATCCATTTAATAATAAAAATTTTTATGGCGCAACTAAAATTGCAGGTGAAGCAATGTGTGCAGCTTACAATGATAGATATGGATTAGAAATAATAGGCTTAAGATATATGAATGTTTATGGACCAGGTCAAGATCAGCACGCTGCCTACAGTGGTGTCGTACCTGTTGTATTAAATAAAATAGATAGAAATGAAGCGCCAACAGTTAATGGTGATGGTAGTCAAGCTTATGATTTTATCTATGTTGAAGATGTTGCAAAATCAAATATAGATGCAGCAAAATCTGATATTAAATTAGGAAATTATAATGTTGGTACAGAGGTACAAACAACCATCAAAGAGCTTTGTAATTTAATGTTAAGATTAAATAAATCAGACTTAAAAATTAATTACGTACCTTATAATGAAGATGATGCTAGGCAGCTAGTACAAAATAGAATTGGCTCAAGACAAAAAGCTGAAAAAGAGCTTGGCTTTAAATATCAGTACGGTTTAGAGGAAGGTCTTAAAACATTAATTAATTGGAGAAAAGAAAAAGGTATTAAGGGTTAATTAAAATGAAAATACCAATTGCAAAAACAAACTTAACTAAAGATGAAATTAATAGTGTGCTTGAGCCACTAGAGTCAGGATGGCTGGTTCAAGGACCTAAAGTTCAGGAATTTGAAAAAAAATGGTCAGATTTTACAGGTGCAAAACACAGTATAGCTGTTACTTCTTGCACTACTGCTTTGCATCTATCTTTGGCTGCTTTAGAAATTGGCCAGGATGATGAAGTTATTGTTCCTGCTTTTACATGGATATCAACAGCAAATGTAGTCGAGCATATTAAAGCTAAAATTATATTTTGTGATATTGATTTAGAAACTTTTAATATTGATATTAATAATATTGAAGCAAAAATAACTAAAAAAACTAAAGCAATTATTCCAGTTCATTTGTTTGGTCTGGCAGTAGATATGAATTCGATAAGTTTGATTGCAAAAAAACATAATCTTAAAATTATTGAAGATGCAGCTTGTGGTTTTGGTAGTCGTTATAAAGGACAACATGTTGGTACCTTTGGGGATACAGGTTGTTTTAGTTTTCATCCACGTAAAGCTATAACAACTGGTGAAGGTGGAATGATAACTACTAATAGTTCAAAACTTGCTGAAAAATTAAGATGTCTACGAGACCATGGTGCTGCTATGAGTGATTTGCAACGTCATATGGGCGCAAAACCATATTTATTGGCTGACCATCCTGAAGCAGGATTTAATCAAAGGATGACCGATATACAAGCAGCTATTGGATCAAAACAAATGGATCGTGCAGAAAACATTGTTAGTGAAAGACAAAAATTAGGTAATAGATATACTCAAAATTTTAATAATTTAAAATGGCTACAAACGCCTTCAAATTATTCCAATTATGATCATGGTTACCAAAGTTATCCTTGTTTATTTCAGCCAGAAAAAATTAAAACTGCTTTAAAAAATATAGATATTAAAGAAATAAAATTTATTAATAAAACTCGTAATGATTTGATGGATGAATTACAAAATGAGGGAATAAGCACTAGACCTGCAACACATGCAGTTCATATGCTGAGCTATTATAAAAAAAAATATAATTTATTACCTGAACATTTCCCAAATGCGTTTGTAGCAAATGATTGCAGCATTTCTTTGCCTTTATTTCATGGAATGAGCGAAGAGGAGCAAAATTTTGTAATTGACAAGGTGCAGAAAAAAAATTTCTAATGTGTGGAATAGCAGGTCTTATTAATCTTAATGGAGATCCAGTTCCCTTGTCTTCATTAAGAAAAATGACTGATGCGATTAAGCATAGAGGACCAGATGGTGAAGGGCAATGGATAGACAACAATGTAGGAATTGGTCATCGAAGATTAGCGATTATTGATTTAACTTCAGCTGGACATCAGCCAATGTCTAGTTTGGATGATAGGTATATATTAAGTTATAATGGTGAAGTATATAATTTTAAAGAAATTCGTAACGAGTTAAAAACCATTGGTTATAAATTTAAAAGTCAAACAGATACTGAGGTAGTTTTAAATTCATTGGTACATTGGGGTAAAGACGCATTACTAAAGTTTAATGGTATGTTTGCTTTTGCGTTATGGGATAAAAAAGAAAAAACACTTTTAATAGGACGAGATCGTTATGGTATAAAGCCATTATATTATTCATTTCAAAAAAATACTTTCGCCTTTGGATCAGAGCAAAAAGCTATAACGGCTCAAACAAATTTCATCCGCAAAGTAAATAAACCTGCTCTTTTTGAATATTTTACATTTCAAAATATTTTTACAAATCAAACATTGATGAAAGATATTTACTTGTTACCCGCAGGATATTTCGGTGTTTTAAATTTATTAAAAAATAAAACTCCTAAATTAGAAATCACAAAGTATTGGGATTATAATTTTAGTGAACCCATTAAAAATAAATCTAAAAGAGAGTATGTAGAAGAATTAAAACATTTATTTACTCAAGCTGTAGAGCGCCAAATGATTAGTGATGTTGAAATTGGTTCTTATCTCAGTGGAGGTATGGACTCAGGATCTATAACTGCAATTGCATCCAATAATACAAAATATTTAAAAACATTTACATGTGGATTTGACCTAGGTTCCGCTTCTGGAGTAGAGCTAAACTTTGATGAACGGGACAGTGCTGAAATGATGTCAAACTTTTTTAAAACAAAACATTATGATATCATTTTAAAGTCAGGTGATATGGAGCGATGTTTAAATAAACTTAGTTATCATTTAGAAGAACCTCGTGTTGGACAAAGTTATCCAAATTTTTATGCAGCTAAATTGGCGGGTAAGTTTGTTAAAGTTGTCTTATCAGGAAGTGGAGGAGATGAACTTTTTGGTGGCTACCCATGGCGATATTACAGGAGTGTAAATGCTCAAAATTTTAATGAATATATAGATCAATATTATGCTTATTGGCAAAGACTTGTAGACAATACTGAACTAAAAAAGATGTTTGCACCATCATGGAATGAAGTAAATCATGTTTGGACACGAGATATATTTAAAAATGTTTTTTCAAAACAAGATAGTTCAATTAATACGCCTGAAGATTTTATAAATCATTCACTATATTTTGAAGCAAAAACATTTTTACATGGTTTATTTATAGTTGAGGATAAGCTTTCAATGGCTCACAATTTAGAAAGTAGAGTTCCTTTTATGGATAATGACCTTGTTGATTTTGCAATGAAATGTCCCGTTAATCTCAAACTAAATAATTTAAAAGATGTTATTAATCTAAATGAAAATGATTTTGGAAATAAAAGAGACAAATATTTTCAAAAAACAAATGATGGTAAACAAATTTTAAGAGATATGATGAAAAATTTAATTCCTGATGAAATTAGAAAGGCAAAAAAACAAGGCTTTTCCTCTCCTGACTCTAGTTGGTTTAAGGGAGAAAGTATTAATTTTGTTAAAAAAACAATTTTTGATAAAAATGCTAAAATATACGATATTATTGATAGAGATACAGTAATTTCACTTGTCAACAAACATTTTAATGGATCTGAGAATAGAAGATTATTGATTTGGTCTTTATTAAATGTAGAAGCTATTTTAAAAGATTTTTAATATTATGATAGTTAAATTTAGGCTAAACTTCTTTTAAAAGATTATGATAAAAAAAAAAAAAATTATTGATAATTTTCTAAAAAAAATTAACTCAGAACTTCTTAAGCTTCCATTCAAAGTGACAGAAAGAAATAAAGAATTAAGACAGGATAAATTAAAAAAAATAGCAAGCATGCTCCTTACTGATGATGAGAGAGCTGAATATTATGGATTAAAAAAAGGCTGCAGAATAAGAGAGGGTGCTAAAATATTATCACCAACAAATCTACGATTAGGTAAGTTTTGTTGGATTGGTGAGAATGCAATAATTGATGCTTCTGGAGGTTTAGAAATTGGAGATCATTGTTCAATTGGTCCATCGGTATTCATTTGGTCTCATTCGAGTCATTTAACAAATTTAGCAATGAAAAATGAAATTGGGAGTAATTTAATAGAGAGAAAATCGACAAAAATTGGAAATGGTTGTTTTATAGCGGGTCCCTCAGTAATTTTACCCGGTGTAAGTATTGGAGATAATGTTTTAGTAAGACCTTTTACTACTATTTCAAGAAATATTCCAAGTGGATCTTTAGTTGATAGAGATACAATTAAAGAAAATATATTTACTCAAAAATTTATCATTCGTACATCAAAAAAATTCAAAAATAAGAAATGAGCTCTCTTTTACTTACAGGAGCAGGTAGTAAATTTGCAAGACCACTAATATCTAAATTATCAAAAAGATTTAATAAAGTTACTGCATTGTCTAGAAATTCATTAAATAAATATGAAGAAAAAAATGTACAAGCAATAAATTTTGATTTGACTAAATCATATAAAATTCCTGTCAAAGCCGATATAGTGATTCATCTTGCATCAATTGTACCTTATAATAATAATTATAATATAAATTCTACCCCTCTTAATTATAATCTTAGAGCTTTTAATAATTTATTAAGATTTTGTGTGAATAAAAAAGTAAGGAAGGTAATATTTATTTCTTCAACTGATGTCTATCCATTATTTTCAAAAAAAAAAATAACCCACAAAACAAATTTTGAATGTCATAATGAGTATGGTCTTTCAAAATTAGCATGTGAAAGATTACTAGATACTTATTCAAGTATTTATAGATTTAAATCAAGTGTATTAAGAATTGGACCAATTTATTCAGAAAAAAATTTTACCAGCAATAAAATTAGTAGAATGTTACACATGCTAAAAAGAAATAAACCTATAAAAATTGAAAATCCGAATAATATTCTCTCGCTTTTGAATCTTGAATGTGCTGTAAAAGCAATAGTTAATTCTATAAAATCTCCCCCAGGAAAATTTTTAATTGCAGGAAATCCATTACTATTATCTGACTTTTTTGAGTCAGCTAAGAAATCATATAAGTCTAAAAGTATAATAAATATTCTTAAAAAAAAAAATTCGAATATTAAACTTATCTTCAATTTAAGGCATACTAAAAAAATTCTCAAATGGTCACCTGTAACAAAAAATAAAATGTTTTTAAGAAAATAGTTAAGTAGACAATGTTCAAGAAAAAAAAAATAGTAATTTTTGGTGGAAATGGTTTTTTAGGATTGCCACTAGTAAAAAAACTATTACAAAAAAAATCCTATTTAATTTTAGTTGTAGACTTAAAAAAACCAAATGCTTTTTTTAAAAAAAACCCAAAGGTCAAGTACATCAAGTATGATGTAACTAAAATATCAGAATTAAAATTAGCTACTTTAATAAAAAATTCATATGCAATATTTTATAAAATTGCACTTCTTGGAAATCCAGAATTTTCAACAGATAATACAAAAGTTTGGAATTATCTATCAATTAATTCATTGTTCTTTTGGAAATTAATTAACGTTGCAAAAAAATCTAATGTTAAAAAAATTATAGTAGACTCATCTGTTACAGCAATAAGTGATTTTACATTGAAATCTCCAATGGATGAAACAACTGTGCCACTAGTTCCAACAAATTTTTATGGTTTGAGCAAAGCAATATTGGAAGATATTTCTCGATTTTGTATAACAAATAACATTATTGATATAAAAATATTAAGATATCCAAGAGTATATTCTTCAGAACAAAATAATTTTATAATGAATTTTTCAAAAAAAATAATCCATAATAAAAGTTTAAAAATTTTTGATCACTTTTATAAAATTGTTGATTTGATTCACTTAGATGATGCCGTAGAAATGTCTTATAAAATTTTAAACTATAATGGTACAAAAAAAATTTTTCATGCATCCTATAACAATCCTTTAACATTAATTCAAATAATAAAAAAAATAACCAAAAAATTAAATATAGATAACCTTAAAATAGAAAAAAGTAATATTTTTAAATCTCCTAGAGAACCATTGCTATCATCTCTTAAAAATACATTTTCTTCAAAAGAATTAAAAATAAAATTTAATTATAATATTGAAAAAATAATTGATGATGCGGTTCAATTTAATTTAAAAGATAATATGAATAAAAAATAAAAATATATATTTGACAATATCTAGACAACAACTTATCAGTAATTATGTTTTTAATGAAATTTAAAAATAAAAAAGAGGTAAGTATTGTCTCTTAAAAAAATTTGGAATGATCAGTATGATGGAGTGAAGATATCTTCACTTAAAGATATTAATTTATTCAATAAAGAGGTTGAGTCGATTATTTCCACAAGTCTTAATTTTATAAAAAAGTCAAAAAAAAAAAAGCTTACAATTCTTGAGCTTGGATGTGGAAGTGGTGAATTAATAAGAAGAATGGATAAAATTTTTATTTCTAAAAAATTGAAATGTAAATTTATTGGAGTAGATTTTTCAAAAAAAGCTATTAATCAAGCAAACTCTTTTTCAAAAAAAAATCAAAATTTTCAATGCTCAGATTTTCTATCATATATTAAGAATTTAAATTCAAAATCAGTTGACTTAGTTATAACCCAAAGATCAATAATGGCAGTTATGAAAAAAAGTGATCAAAAAAATATACTAAAAGAGATTAATAGAGTATTAAATATTAAGGGATGTGGTATCTTTTCTGAGTGTTTTGTGTCTGGATTAATTAAATTTAATAAATTAAGAAAAATAGCTAAACTAAATCCAATAAAAAAAGTTTGGCACAGTTTATATCTACTAGAAACAACAATAGAAAAAATTTTTGATGATGTTAAGTACCTTGATTTCTGCTCTACATATATGATGATTACCCGAATAATTTATCCTTTTTTTAGAGAACCTATCCATAATGAAAAAATTCATGATATAGCTTTTTCGTTACCAAATTCAGGTACAAACTCATTTCTCAAAATCGCAATCGTAAATAAAAAAAAAAGATGATTTGCTCAAGATGTATTTACTCAAATGATATTTTAGGCATTAGTTTTGATGATAAAGGTGTTTGCAACTATTGTAATCAAATCGAAAAACTATGTTTAGATTATGGTACATTAAAAGAAGAAGGAAAAACAAAATTAAATAATATTATAAAAAATATTAAGAAAAAAGGAAAAAATAAAAAATATGATTGTGTTGTCGGAGTTTCAGGAGGTACAGATTCGTCATATATACTGATGAAAGCATGTGACTGGGGCTTAAGACCTCTAGCGGTTCATTATGATAATACTTGGAATACAGCTATAGCCACAGAAAATATAAGAAAAATCACAAAATCATTAAATGTAGATTTATATACTCATGTTATTAATAATAAAGAACATGATGCAATTAAGTTAGCTTATATGAAAGCTGGAGTTCAAGAGTTTGATACTGATACTGATTTAGCATTTGCTCAAGTCTTAAGAACAGCTGCTTCAAAATATAAAATTTCATATATACTAGAAGGTCATTCATTTTTAGAGGAGGGAATTTCTCCAATAGAAGGTAATTATTTTGATGGAGCTTATATAAAAGATATTATTTCACGTTATAGTGTCGTGCCAATACAAACATATCCCCTCATGACATTTTGGCAATTTTTAAAATGGATAATAATCTATAAACAAAAATTTATAAGACCTCTTTGGTATATAAAATACACAAAAAAAGATGCTCAGTTGGAGTTAGCTAGAAGAACTGGATGGAAAAATTATCAAGGTCATCATTTAGAAAATCGCGCATCTGCTTTTGCACACCAAGTATGGATACCAAAAAAGTTTAATATGGATTATAGAATTTTAACATTGTCAGCTAAAGCGAGAAACGGAATAATTTCAAGAGAAAAAGCTCTAGAGGAATATAGAAATACAAAACCAGAAAATAAAAGATTAGAGGATTATGTTCGTAAACGTTTAAATTTGACCAATATTGAATATAAAAATCTTTTTAATAAAAAAAATAAAACTTGGAAAAATTTTAAGACTTATAAAAAAAGATTTGAAAGATTACGTTTTTTATTTTTTATTTTTGCTAAAGCAAATTTAATACCAATGAGTTTTTATACTAAATATTGTTTTCCAATAAAAAGTAAATAACAATTTATCAAATGAATTAATTATCTTTTAAATCAATTCATTTATTGATAGTTATGATGTGTCATAATGATTACAATAATTAACTATGGAATAGGAAATCTTGGATCAATTTTTAATATGTTTGATTACTTGGGAATTGAGTCAAAAATAGAAAATGATCCCGATAAAATATTAAAAGCAAAAAAAATACTATTACCAGGAGTAGGATCATTTGATGCTGCTATGATTAAAATTAATGAAACAAAAGATTTAAAGGATGTACTTAATGAAAAAGTGTTAATAGAAGGTACTCCGATTTTAGGAATCTGTCTAGGAATGCAATTAATGACATCATCTTCTGAGGAAGGTAACCTAGATGGTTTTAACTGGATACCAGCTCAAACTAAAATATTTTCTAAAAAAAAAAACTTAAAAGTTCCACATATGGGTTGGAATGATGTAAATATAAGCACTCCATCCGTACTTACTAAAGGTTTATCAGATAACTCAAGATATTATTTTGTACATTCTTATTATGTTCATGTTGAAAATCCTAATCATTCGATTTTGAAAACAAATTATGATGTTAACTTTGACTCTGGTATTGCATACAAAAACATTTTTGGCTTACAATTTCATCCTGAGAAGAGTCATACTTTTGGAATGGAAATACTAAAAAATTTTTCAGAGATATAATAATGTTGAGAACAAGAATAATCCCTGTACTTTTGTTGCGAGAAGAATGTTTGGTAAAAACAATTAATTTTAAAAAATTTGATTATATTGGAGATCCTATTAATACTGTAAAAATTTTTAATGAATTGCAAGTTGATGAGTTGCTATTCTTAGATATTATTTCTTCTTTAAAACAAAGAGATATAAGTTATAAAATCTTAAAAAAAATTGCACAAGAATGTTTCATGCCCTTAAGTTATGGTGGAGGCATCAAAACTTTAGAAGAAGCTAAATTAATTTTTGAAATTGGATTTGAGAAAATTGTTATAAATACTAGTGCAGTTATTAATCCAAATTTAATTTCTGAAATTGCATCAATTTATGGAAGTCAGTCTGTAATAGTTTCAATTGATGTAAAAAAAAATTTATTTAAAAAGCACACTGTAAGAATTTTAAGTGGGACTAAAAATACAAAATTAGATCCAGTTGAGTGGGCAAAAAAAGTTGAAAGTTTAGGCGCAGGAGAAATTTTGATAACTTCAATTGATCAAGAGGGATCATGGAAAGGATTTAATTTAGATTTAGTGAAAAATGTAACAGATAGTGTTAATATACCTGTTATTGCACATGGAGGTGCAGGAAATCTAGGACATATAGAGAATATTATAGTTAATGGTCGAGTCTCAGCTGTAGGTTTGGGCAGTATGGTTGTTTATCAAAAAAAGGATATGGGTGTGCTAATAAATTTCCCAGAAATTAATAACCTACTTAAGAATTTATCGTGAAAATTGCATTGTTGGGAAATATGAATAATAACAATTTTTCTCTTATGAGGTATTTCAGGGATATTGGAATAGATGCTCATTTATTATTGAGCTCTAATGACGGAGTAAGTATCTCAAGCCATTTTAAACCAGATTCTGATACATTTGAAATTAATAAATGGAAACCATTTATTCATCAAACAAAAATATCAGAAAATATAGTTTCATCATTCAACTTTCCTACATCTTGGAGTTTATCTCTAAGATCATTTTACCGTTCAAAAAAAAATAAAAAAAATTTATTTTATGCTCCAATTTCTAAAAATTACTTAAGAAATTTATTTAAAGGTTATACCCATTTTATTGGGTCTGGTATATATCCTTCCGTGCTCAAAAGGATTAATGGTTCATTAGATATATTTTATCCTTACGCACTTGGAGTAGAATATTATGATAATCAAGAATTGAAATCATTGATTAATCAAAAAGGAATATTTGCCAAGTATATTTTTTCAAAAGTAAAAAAAAAGCAATGTAATGGAATTAAAAAAGCAAAATTAATAATTAATACGGATCCTTCATCAAGCCTCAAAGCGTTTAAAAAAATTGGTGTTGATCCAATAACAATGTTTGTCCCCATGATTTATAATAAAGAGGTTGTAAATAAAAATTTAATTGATGATAAAATTTGTAAAATATTAGAGAAAATAAAAAAAGTTTCTTTTTCTATTTTATCTCATTCTCGATTGCTTTGGAAAAAACCATCTTATTTTAGTGATGCTGAGTGGATATATCAAAATAAAAATAACGATAGGTTTATACGTGCTTTTGCAAGATTAAAAAAACATATAAATAATTTTGATTTGTTATTAATACTTTTTGAATATGGTGATGATGTCGAAATAACAAAAAAACTAATAAATGAATTGGGTATTACAAAAAATGTATTATGGTTACCAAAAATGGAAAGGAAAAATATTTTTAAGATACTGCAAGAAGTAGATGTAGGTATTGGAGAATTTTACGATGTTTTAAATGTACCATTTGGTGGAACTGCACTTGAAATTATGGCTGCTGGAAAACCTCTTATTCAAACGTTAGATTTTTCAAAAGATCAATATTTTAAAACTTATAATATTCCTATGCCTCCTGTTTTGGCTGCCCGTACAGAAAAAGAAATTTTTAGCTCAATACTTTCAATGATAGAGGATGGTGAATTAAAATTAAAAATTGGAAAATTGTCTAAAAAATGGTTTAATGATTATCAGGGTATTGAACTAGCTAAAAAATGGGCTTCATTGCTAGAAGCTAAAAGTTGAATTATAATTAATAAAGAACTTATAAATTTCACAAATGTTTAAAAATAAATTTAAAATTTTACCACATTCAAGACCATGGATTATAAAAGACGATATCGAAATAGTTAAAAAAATTATAAAAAATAAAATGATTAGTACTGGAGAAGTAGTCCAGCAATTTGAAAAAAAAATATCAAAATATTTATTATCAAAATATTCTTTTGCTCAATCTAGTGGCACAACTGCTTTAATTCTCTCTTTAAATGCTCTGAATATAAAACCTGGAGATGGTGTAATTTTACCAAGCTATGTTTGTAAAAATGTTCTTGAGGCAGTGCTAGCTATAGGATCCATTCCTCAGTTATGTGATGTTAATGAAAATGGTGTAATTACAGAAAAAACTGTAAAAAAAGTTTTTAATAAAAAATCTAAAGCAATAATTGCTGTCCATATATATGGAAATATTTGTGATGTTGTATCTCTCCGAAAATTTCAAGTTCCCATAATTGAAGATGCTTGCCAAGCATTTGGTCTGGATATTAATGGAAAAAAAGCTGGCACAATTGGTGATTTAGGAGTCTTGTCATTTAATGCAACTAAATGTTTAGCTACAGGAGAAGGAGGAATGGTTGTAACAAATAGTTATAAATATGCTAAAAAAATTAAAAAAATTATATATTACAAGGATTATGATAGTGGTGTAAGATTTCAATATTTTAATTCAATTACAAACATTCAAGCAGCAATGGGAATATCTCAATTAAAAAGATACAATAAATTTTTAAAGAAGAGAAAATACCTCTTTGATAAATTTTATTCATCTTGCCAAGATAATTCTATAAAAATTGTAAACGATTTAAAGTCAAATATGAAATTTAGATTTGTAATCAAAAAAAAAAGAAGTTTTAAATATATAGAAAAAAAATTTTTATCTCAAAATATAATTATTCGGAAAGGCGTAGACCAACTTTTGCATAGAATTTTAAACCTAAATGATAAGGATTTTAGAAATTCAGTTGAACTTTTTAATAGGTCAATTTCAATACCTTTCTATCCTTCCTTATCAAATTCAGAAATAAATCGAATATTGAATTTGATAGTAAAAATTTAAAATGAATATTGAGATAAAATTATATACAGATGATATGGAAGCTTCTTACAATAATTTTTTAAAAGCTTCTAAAATTTCTATGTTTTATCATAGCTTATCATATAGAAAATTATTAAAAAAAATTTTTACAGATTGTGAAGATTTTTACTTTTGTGCGGTTGATGGAGAAAAAATATATGCAATTTTACCTGTGTTTATTAAATTAGGTAAATTTGGTAATGTAATAAATTCTTTGCCGTTTTTTGGAAGTAATGGAGGAATAATTTATATAGGAGAAAAATTAGAAAAAAAGATTAAGTTGAAACTATTTAAGTCTTTAGATGAATTATGTAAAATTAAAAAAGCATTCTCATGCACGATAATCGAGCCTCCTTTTGAGAAAGATAAATCAATTTATAAGTCATTTGAGTCAAATTTAATCGATACTAGAATTGGTCAATTTACCGAATTACCTAAATCTGAAAATGAATTAAAGTGTGAAGAGAATTTGTTTAAGATTATTCATCCTAAGCACAGAAATTCTATTCGAAAAGGATTAAAAAGCAATTTTGAAATTTCTATTGATAATTCAAAACATTCAATTAATGAAATGTATAAGCTTCATGGTGATAACATGAGAAATATAGGAGGTTTATCAAAAAAAAAAATCTTTTTTGATAATATAAATAGTTTATTTAAGCCAAATGATGAATATAGGATATATATTGCAAAATATAATGGTGAGTTAGCGTCATCACTGCTAATCTTCTATTATAAAGATATGGTTGAATATTATTGTCCAAGTTCAAAAAAAAAGTTTAAAGAAAAAAATCCTCTTAGTGTTCTTATTTATAAAGCAATGAAGGATTCTATATTGGAAAAAAAAAGCTTAATTTGGAACTGGGGAGGGACGTGGTTATCTCAAAAAGGAGTGTATAATTTTAAATCACGTTGGGGAACTGTCGATTTTCCTTATAAATACCATATTAAAACATCTCACAATATAAAAGTAGAGGAATATTCGGCTAAGGAATTATTTAAAAATTATGAAAATTTTTATTCTTTACCCTTTTCGTTGTGCAAAAAATAAAATATCAAAATAAATCTATAGTCATATTATTTGGAGGTGCTAATCGAGAAAAAATAATTTTTGAATTGATTAAAAACGGTTACAAGATAAGAAAAATTATATTACCTTTTAACCAAAGCTTAAATCTTAAAGAATCTATTAACAAACTTAAAAAAATAAAAGTAAAATTCAAAGTAGTTAAAAAAAATCAAATACAATCATCTTTGAAAAATTTTTCTGATTGCTTATTACTTAGCATAGGATTTCCACATATAGTTTCTGAAGAGACTTTTTTATCACATCCTCTTGCTATTAATATACATCCTACTTTATTACCAAAATATAGAGGACCTACAACAGGCGCATATATTTTACAAAATAACGAAAAAATAACAGGATCCTCTGTTCATATAATGTCAAAAAAAGCAGATGTAGGAGATATTTTAGGGCAAAGCGTTGTAAAATTGAATTCTTTTGACACAATTAAATCAATGCAAAAAAAAGTTTATACATCTGAGCCAACGCTAGTTCTTTCTATTTTAAAAAAACTTAAAAAAGGAATAATACCAATTAAACAAAATAAAAGATATTCACTCACTTATAATAAAGTTAGAAAACCACAAGACTCCAAAATAGATATAAAAAAATCGATGTTTAATTTAATAAATGACATACGTGCCTGTGATCCTAAAAAATTTCCAGCATACTTTATTTATAAAAATCAAAAAGTTTGTATAAAATTATGGAGACTTAAAAAAAATAATGAAGATGAATTGTAATGAATAAAAATTTAGGAAAAGATTTAATAAAAAAAAATAATAAAATTTGTTCAAAATGTATTTATGACTCCTCTTTATCTGGTATTTCATTTGATGATAAAAATGTTTGTAATTACTGTAAAATGATAGATTTTTTGAAAAATGAATTTGGAACTATCGATGAACGTGGAAGTGAAAAGTTAGAAAAAATTTTGAATTCTATTAAAAAATTAGGAAAAAATAAAAAATATGATGTTGTAATAGGTGTTAGTGGGGGTGTTGACTCCTCCTATTTACTATATTGGGCAAAAAAAAAAGGTCTTCGACCTTTGGCTGCACACTATGATAATACATTTAATTCACATATAGCAACTCAAAATATTAGGAAAATTACAGAAAAACTAAAAATTGATTTGTATACACATGTTTGTGATAATAAAGAATCCCAAGATATATTCAGATCCTTTTTTTTGGCAGGTGTACCTGAGGTAGATGGACCAACAGACATAGCTTTGGTAGAAGTTATGTTTCGGGCCGCCTCAAAATATAACATTACATATGTACTCGAAGGCCATTCTTTTCTTGCAGAAGGTGTATCTCCTCTAGGTACCGCTTATGTAGATGGGAAATATATACAATCAATTCACAACAAATTTGGAAAGATTCCAATGAAAACTTTTCCAAATATGAATTTAGTAAAATTTTTATACTGGTCGGTATTTAAAAATATTAAGAAAATACGACCATTTTGGTACTTTAATTACTCTAAAGATGAAGCAAAAAAAATACTTAAAGATAATTTTGACTGGGTCGATTATGGAGGTCACCACTTAGAAAATCGAATGACTGCTTTTCATCATTCATACTATAATCCAATTAAATTTGATTTAGATCAACGTAATAATTCCTTAGCTGCAAAAGTAAGGTCTGGTTTACTTTCTAGGGATAAAGCTTTAGAGGAATATTCTAAACCACCATTTCTTGAAAAGAATTTAGAAGAGTATATTCAAAAAAGATTTGAAATGTCCAAAATTGAATTTGAAAATACACTAAAAAGTCCAAAAAAATATTATACTGATTACAAAACCTACAAAAGGTCATTCGAATTATTAAAGCCTTTGTTTTATTTGCTTGTAAAATTTAATTTTGTACCAATGAGTTTTTATTTAAAATATTGCTTTCCATTAAAGAAGAAGTGAATACTTTCTAAAAGATTATCTAATTTCAAACACCAAAATAGAAAATATTGCCTTAATATTAAAAAAGTATAATTTGAATACAAAATAGTTATAAATTAAACATTTTAAAGTATTTATGAATTATTTATATTTTTTTTGGTCTTTACCAATTATAGAATTTATGATTTTTCCTACAAACTTAGGAAAAATTAATTTGATACTTATTCCTACAATTTACGTTTTTTATTCTATTTTAAAAATGAGATATGAAATTTTAGTTAATTCCATACCTTTCTTTTTATTATTTTCTAGCTTAGGACATTCTATGTTTGGTGCAACGTTTGCTGAATTAATATCAATTTTATCATTTTTAATACTTACTTGGTATATTGTTAAACAAAAAAAATATTTAATTTCAAAATTACAAATCCCAATTATTGGAATGTTTATATATTTTATTTTATCATTCTTGGTAAGTTTTGAATATATAAGCTTATATAAAGGTCTTATAAATGGAATTGGCCTATTTGGTGTTTATGGTTTAACAAGAATAGTAATTGATGATGAAATTAAGGTTACAAATTTTATTAAAACATTTATTGTTGCAGTAACTTATGCTTCAATAATAATGTTATTTTCATTTTATAATGGAATCAATCTAAATAGTGTAAATAGAGAGTTTATGAGCAATGTCTATAACCAACAACTTTTACACGCACCATTTTTTTATACTAATATTTTTTTTTTAACTACTAATAAATGCCACCATCTAAAACCAAAGTATTTTAAGTCTAGTTCTAAATCTTTAATTTTAACGTTATATTCTTTTAATTTCCCTTTGTAATGATTTTCGTGAGCGCCAATATAATAAATTTGACTTTTTTTACTCAAAATCTTCA
>ENA-OSJC01000781-OSJC01000781.1-marine-metagenome-genome-assembly--contig:-NODE-781-length-29280-cov-12.203506_pt1 | contig 29280 bp, 32 predicted proteins | sample MGYA00237885_ERZ534234 | MGnify/ENA primary metagenome ERZ534234 (study PRJEB26413, sample SAMN06343907) | marine metagenome | isolation source: coastal waters | place: Atlantic Ocean: West Antarctic... | reverse complement strand
GCTGCCCATTGCCACCCTCCATTATTCGCAGATAAGTCAAAATCAATTAAATGTTCTGCAAAATATTTTTCACCCCAACGCCAGTCTATTAATAAATCTTTAACTAAAAAACTAGCAATAATCATTCTTAGTCGATTATGCATATAGCCAGTAGTATTTAATTGGCGCATGCCTGCATCAACAATTGGGAATCCTGTTTTACCATTTGTCCATGCTATAAATTTCTCTTTATCATTTTCAAACTTAAGGTTGTTGTATTTGAGTTTAAAAGTCTCACCTTCTTCGATATGAGGGAAATTTGATAGTATTTGAAAATAAAAATCTCTCCAGATTAGTTCATTCAGCCAGGTAGAAGAGCCTTCTGAATTATGAGCGAGTGCTATTTTTGCAAGATGTCTTATAGAAATAGTACCAAATCTATTATGGACTGAAAGATATGAAACACCTTTTGTTCCAGGAAAATTTCTAAGGTAACCATAATTCTTTATCCTTGTTTTAAAATCCTCAATTAATGCAAGCCCTCCTTTCGTCCCCATATGAAGATTCATTGATGAAATATTTGATTTTTCAAAACCAATTTCTTTTAGTGACTGAAGAGGCCTACTCTTAAATTTAGCCATATTGTGGATATAAGAAGCACAATCAAACTGAGTCACACCTTCATTGAATATCTTCTTGAGATGATTGTTTTTATATGGAGTAAAAACAGTATAAGGAGTATTGCCTTGCGTTAGGATTTCTTTTTCTTCAAATATTACTTGATCTTTATATTTAAACGTTTGAATATTGTTTTTTACTAACTGATCAGTAACCTTTTTATCTCTACCTACTGCATATTTTTCGTAATCTTTATTTAAAAATAATGCATTACATTTGTACTTATCGATTAAAGATGGAATTAAAGCAACAGGGTCGCCAGCTTCTACGATAAGGTCTGAGCCTAGGTTGTTGAGATCTGCTTTTATTTCCTTAAGAGAATGCCATATAAAATCAATTCTACGGTCATTTTTATTAGATAAATTTTGTAAGATTTTAATATCAAAAATGAAACAACAATATACAGCTTTTGAATTTTTAAGAGCCTGAAAAAGAGCATTGTGATCATATAGCCTAAGGTCTCTTCTTAACCACACAAGACTATTATTAAATTTATTATTCACGATGATATGGGTGATTATTTAATATTGTTGATGCTCTATAAAGTTGTTCCACCAGTATAATTTTTACCAGATTATGAGGAAGGGTGAGCTTTGATAAGCTCCAAACTAAATTTGAATCCTCAATAATTTTTTTATCTAGTCCATCTGCGCCACCAATTATAAATGTTACTTTGGGAAAGCTTTGCATCCATTTTGATAGATTTTCTGAAAGATCTTTTGAAGACCAAGGGGACCCGTTTTCATCAAGTGAGACAATAAAATCATTATCAATGAATTTAAGAATTTTTTGAGCTTCCTGTAATTTTTTTTGTTCGATAGATTTAATATTTTTTTCTGACTTTATTTCTAATAATTCGATTTTAAAATGAGCATCAAATCTTGAGGTATATTTAAGCAATATACCTTGAATTAATTTTGGTGGATTGTTTCCTATTGAGATAATTTTTATTTTCAAACTTAAAGATCACTTTTTAGTTGTCGGACACCCAAAGCTCTTCTAAATTATAATGCACCCTTGTTGAAGGTGTCATTATGTGAATAATAATATCACCCAAATCAACCAGTACCCATTCACTTCCAGATCCACCCTCAATTCCAATTAAAGGGATATTTATTTTTTGCATTTCATCCCTTATGTTTTCAGCAAGTGCCTTAGCTTGTCTCGTAGAGGATGCACTTGCGATTATAATATAATCTGCAATTGATACTTGCTTCCTTATGTCTATTGCAACAATATCAAATGCCTTAATATCCTCTAGGGCACTTAATACGTTCTTTTTAATGTTTGTAATTGAAGTCAAGTATTTTTAGTCTATGCTGCTTGAATTGCAATAGAATTTTTAGTTATAGTGATTTTATTTTGATGATCAACATAGACTAAAAGTGGTTGATATTTCTCAAGTTCTATTTCATTGTAATTACCATAAGTAGCAATAATTAGCTTATCTCCTGGGTCAGCTTTATGAGCTGCTGCACCATTAATTGATATAATTCCAGAATTTTTTTCTGCTTGAATAGCATATGTTGTAAATCGTTGACCGTTAGTTATATTGTAAATTGATATTTGCTCATATTCTTTTATATTTGCAGCATCTAAAAGCGACACATCAATTGCACATGAACCTTCGTATTCAAGTTCTGAATGAGTTACTGAAACTCGGTGAAGTTTTGATTTGAGCATTACTCTTTGCATATTAGTTAAATATTGTTTTTAATCGTGACATTATAGTCAGATACTTGTAGGTATGCAAAATTCTATATTATCAATTAATCTGACCTTGCCAAGGAATCCAGCACCTAGAACTACTAGCTGTGAATCATTATAAGTAGGTTTTCTTAAATCAGTCTGCCTCCTTATTTCAAAATAATCTATTTTCCATCCTTGTTGCGTTAACTCTTGGTTGGCCATTAATTCAGCATCATGAATTTTTACACCATTCAATACAGATTCTGCACATATTTTAAGTTTTTTATATAACTCTACTGCACCAATCATTCCTTTATTATTAAGAAGGCTATTTCTAGAACTTAGTGCAAGATTATTTATATCTCTAATAGTTGGAGCCTCTATAATTTTTGTAGGTAATTTAGAATCAAAGACAAACTTTTTAATTAAATATAACTGTTGGTAATCTTTTTTGCCAAAAATGGCATACGAGGGCTTTATCAACTTAAATAGCCTATCAACAACTGTAATAACCCCTTTAAAATGATTTATTCTGTTTTTACCACATAATTCATTAGAAATAATCGGCATTTTGTAGGAAAGATTGGAGTTTGTTGGGTAGATATCATCTGCAGAAGGATTAAAGAGGATTGATACATCAGTTTCTTTTAAGATGTCTATATCTTGAGTCAGTGACCTTGGGTAACTTTCAAGGTCATTTATTGAGTTAAATTGTATAGGATTAATAAAAATTGTGAGAATGATGTTGTCGGATAATTTTTTAGCTTCTTTTATTAAAGATATATGCCCTTCGTGTAAATTACCCATAGTAGGAATTAGAAAAATATTTTCTAATTTATTTAAATTTTCTTTAAGCTCTAGGGGTGATTGAATGACTTTCATTAGCTCTTACGGGTATGAATTTTTTTAATAAATCTCTCTAATTTATTAAGCATAATCGAAGGTTTCATATTGTCATCTTTTCTTTTATTATCAGTAAGAGATCCTATTGAAATACCAAGTAAATCATAGAGTAAATCAACTTCCCCATTGCAGAATTCTGAAGATCTAAAGCTTATAGTAGGTATCGTTAGTTTACTGGTAATAATTTTATCATTAGTCGATGAAGTCATTGACATTACAATCATTTTTAAACCAGCGTCTTCTAAATTTTTCGCTTTACTAAGTAAGTCAGCATTAATTAAACTTTGAATTTTATTGATTTGAGGCATTGAACCTATGTGCCCACAAACTGGAATTTTATTTAAACTTAAGTGCTTAACAATTTCGAGAATATCATTATCCCCTTCAATTTTAACTATATCTGCACCTGCACAAATAAGTAATTTTGCATTTTTTAATGCCATTTTTTTGTTAAGAAAAGAATTAATTGGCATATCGCTAATAATTGGTATAAATGGAGCACCACGCCTCACAGCTTCTGTGTGATAGATAACTTCTTCCATTTTTACTTCGAGTGTGGATAGTTGACCTTTTATTAAGATACCTAAAGAATCTCCAACTAAAAGAGCATCACAACCTCTATCAGACAAATAAGAAGCAAAAGTGGCGTCATAACAAGTAATAATTGCGATATTTTTTTTACTAAATAATTTTTCTAGGTCTCGCATCATTAAATTAATTTCGGATTAAAAAATTCTCTTATACTATTAATTTGATAAATTCTTTCTATTAATATGTTTAAAGCTGATTTGTCTTCCAATAGATCAATATTTTCATTGTTTATAATTAAAACTCTAGATTGGTGATGATTATTATGAAAATAGTTGCTATAAGACTCTGCAATTTTTTCTAAATACTCTGTAGAAATTTTTTGTTCATATTTTATGTTTCTCTTTTCTACACGTTTCCTTAGAAGATCGACCGGAGTCTGAAGATATATAACTAAATCTGGTATCGGTGCTTTGGGGTGAAGATAATTATAAATTTGCGTATAAAGCTTAAGTTCTTCATTATCCAAATTTAGATTTGCAAATATGGGATCTTTTTGAAGAAAAAAATCAGCAATTATTCCACTTTTAAAAAAATCTCGTTGATTTAAATCGTTAATTTGCTCAGCTCTTTGGAAAAGGAAAAAAAGTTGAGTTGAAAGAGCATAATGCTTCATATCTTCATAAAATTTAGGAAGAAAAGGATTTCTATCTGCTTTTTCAGAAAACATATTTGCCCCAAATTTATTAGATAAAAGTTTAGCTAAAGTTGATTTTCCACATCCTATTGGGCCTTCTACGACTATATATGGGTATTTATCAAAGATATTCAAGCTAATTAATCCTAATAATATTTTCTGGGGGTAATTGATTTATTATATCAATTATTGCACCTTGATTTGGAATCACAATAGTCTCATCTATATCTTTTAGTGGCATTAATACAAAAAGTCTTTTGTGCATTCTTGGGTGAGGAATGGTTAATCTTTCTCCGCTTAAAATTAAATCATTAAAAAGTAAAATATCTAAATCCAGAGTTCGTGGACCATTTTTATCAATTCGAATTCGACCAGCCATACTTTCAATATTTAAAAGTTCATTGAGAAGCTTTTCGGGACTGAGGTCACAATCAATTTTTATAACTGCATTAATAAAGTTAGGCTGATCTAAAATTCCAACGGGCGGGGTCTCATAAAGTTTGGATTCCTTTAGAATTTTAACCCCATTTATTTTTTTAATAGATAACACTCCATTTTTAACCTGTTCTTTTGGATTTTCCAGGTTACTTCCTAAAGCAATAAAAATATTATTCATTATTTTAATATTTTTTTATTGATAATAAGTAAACTTTGATTTTTTTTATTTGATTCAATAAATTTAGTCCACCATAAACCTATAGATTCAGAAATTTCCAAAGCTTGACATCGAAGCAATAGAAAATCATAGGAAGCCCTAAACCTTGGGTGACCCAAAAGTCTGTAGATTTTTTTTGACGATGTACCGTTAAACCTTGGCTGAAGTCTCCATATCTCACTCATTGTAATAGAGAATCTTTTTTGAATTGGAAAAATTTTTGCTTGATTCTGAAGTACATCATCAATTGCTTTATCAAGTGCCAAAGATGGATGGGGAAAGTTATTTTTATATTTTTTCGATAACTCATAAACATCATGCCATAAGAAAACAGCCAACAAAAAACCTGGATTTACAGACTGATTATTTTTAATTCTTAAATCTGTATTTTTTAATCCTTGCAATAAAAAATTATTATAAATTTTATTAGTATTGTCTAAAGATGGCATGTAAATATTACTTAAATTATATTTTTTAAATAGCACCATACCTTGTTGGGCGTAACCTGTTAAAAAGAATTTCATAATTTCATCAAATAAACGAGAATAGGGAACAGACTTAAGAAGTCCTATTGAGTTTTTAATTTCCTTTAGTGTTTCACCATTAATTTCCATTTTTAATTTTGCTGCAAAACGAATAGCTCTCAACATCCTGATTGGGTCTTCTTGGTATCTTAATTTTGGCTTACCAATAAGTCGTAATTGATTTTTTTGAATATCTTTTAAGCCTCCGTAGAAATCAATTAGATTTTTATCTTCAACATTGTAATAAAGTGCGTTAATAGTAAAGTCCCTTCTTTCAGCATCTTCTTCGATAGAGCCGTATTCATTATCCTTCAACACCCCATTCGCCATTTGTATTTTTTGGCGCGGTTTTGATCTGAATGTTGAGACTTCAATAATCTCACGACCATAAATTACGTGAACGAGTTTAAACCTTCTTCCAATAATTCTTGATCTTTTAAATATTGACCTTACTTGCTCCGGGGTCGCATTAGTTGCGATATCAAAGTCTTTAGGCTTATAACCCATTAAAATATCTCGAATTGCTCCACCTACTATAAAAGCATCGTATTTATTTTCTTTAAGTACTTTTAGAGTATCTAAAGCAGAATCACTTATTAACCCATGGTCAATTTTATTTGATTTAAAAAATGAGTTAATTTTTTTTTGAAAAACCTGCAGAAGATTACTATTCATGAATTATGGGGATCAAATATTTTTTTTCCAAAAAATATCATTAAGCTGGTTAATTTTATTTAAAGACCTTGCCAATACAAATAGCATATCAGATAGACGATTAATATATTTAAGAGAGGCTTCATTGACTTTATCAGTTTGAGCTAGTTTAAATAAATTTCTTTCAACTCTTCTACAAACTGTTCTAGCCAAATGGCAATAGGAAGAAATTTTAGACCCACCAGGTAAAATAAATTCTTTTAATGGTTGTAATTGATTGTTCATCTCATCAAGACTACTCTCAAGGAATTCAATTTTTTTATCATCTATGACAATATGGTTCGGTATTGATAACTCACCACCAATATCAAATAAATCATGTTGAACCCTTTCAAGAATTGCTTTTTTATCATCAGGTATTTTTTCTGTTAAAACAATTCCAATAATTGAATTTAATTCATCAATATTTCCCAGTGATTCAATACGGGAATGAAATTTATCAATACGTGAGCCATCTCCAAGACCAGTTTTTCCTTGGTCACCAGTGCGTGTATATATTTTTGAGAGTCTATTTGCCATAATTAACCATTATCATTATTCTACATTAACCTACTTTATTTTTTATTTTTATCTCTATAATTAGAATTACAATGAAAATAATACAACCAATTGGAATTTTTGACTCTGGTATAGGTGGTATATCAGTAATGTCGCATATTCAAAGCTTACTTCCTGATGAAAGCTTAGCTTATGTCGCAGACTCTTTATACGCACCTTATGGGTTAAAAAGTAATTATGAAATCTTAAATCGATCTAAAGCTATTATAGATTATTTAATTAAAAATAAATCTGCAAAGTTAATTGTGGTGGCTTGCAATACGGCAACAGCTGCAGCCATTAAAGATCTTCGTCAAATATATAAAATTCCAATTATCGGTATGGAGCCGGCAATAAAGCCAGCTACTAAGTCAACTAAATGTAAAAGAGTTGGTATTTTGGCAACAAATGGAACGCTGGAGAGCGCAAAATTTTCTGCATTACTAGAAACTTATTCGGGAGAAATTGAGTTTAATACGCAGCCTTGTCCTGGCTTGGTTGAGCTTATAGAGCAGGGACGAATTGATGATTCATCTGTAAAGAATTTAATCCAAAAGTATTTGGAGCCATTAATTGAAAGAAAAGTCGATACAATTGTCCTAGGCTGTACCCACTATGTTTTTATTAGCAATATAATAAAAAATATAATGGGGTCTGAAGTAAAAATAATCGATACGGGTTTAGCTGTAGCTAAACATGTAAAGAGTGAATTAGAGAAGTTTGATTTACAAAATAAATTAGAAGGTAAATGTTATTCAATTTCAACGAATAGCACTAATCAAGAAATGGAAGAAATTATTAGATCTACTACTATAAATTTAGATTTTAAATTTAGTTATTTTGATAGTTGGAGTTAATTATCATTAATCAACATAGCTTAACCAATGGTCGTAATCTGGATTGTCTCCTTTAACAGTATCAAAATAGATTGCTTGTATTTTAGAAGTTAATGAACCTTTTGTGCCTTTTCCGATAAGCCTTCCATCAAGCTCTTTGATTGGAGTAACTTCTGCAGCAGTCCCAGTAAAAAAAGCCTCGTCAGCAGTGTATACCTCATCACGTGTGATACTTTTTTCAGTCACTTTAACATCTAATACTTTAGCTATAGTTATGACTGTATCTCTTGTAATACCTTCTAAAGCGCTAGTTAAGCTGGGTGTAATTAACTCACCATTTTTTACTATAAAAATATTCTCCCCAGTTCCTTCAGCAATAAAACCCTGGGTATCCAATAATAATGCCTCATCATAGCCATCATTAGTTGCCTCTTGATGCGCCAATATAGAATTCATATAATTCCCATTAGCCTTGGCTTTCGTCATTGTACTATTTACATGATGCCTAGATAAAGATGATGTTTTAACCTTAATTCCAGAATCAAGAGCCTCTTGACCCATATATGCCCCCCAACTCCACGCAGCGACTATCACATTTGTCGACAATTCTTTTGCAGAAATACCCATTGCTTCGGCACCATAAAATGCCATAGGTCGAATATAGCCAGACTTTAAATTATTTCTGCTAATTGAATCTTTATGAGCCTGATTTATTTGAGCAGGAGTAAAAGGTAGTTTCATCCCCACTATATGGGCAGAGTTAAACAATCTTCTTGTATGGTCTTCCAATCGAAAAATAGCTGGACCTTTTTTTGTTTCATAAGCCCTTACCCCTTCAAAAACCCCTAAACCATAGTGAAGGGTATGTGTAAGCACGTGAGTTTTTGCTTCACGCCAAGGGATAAACTCATCATTAAACCAGATAAGTCCATCACGATCTTCCATTGTCTGTGGTATTGCCATAATGCCCCTTTAAACTTTTAATATATTTCCTTGTCCTAATTCAGGATATCCTGAATGACCTATACTTAGCATGATAAAATGAAAGTCAATTTTTAAGAAACTATATATGAATAAATTTTTTGTTATTTTACTACTATTATCAACTTTATTGTCTTGTTCGGACAATAATTTAGTTTTTAATGGATCTAATTTAACTGAAGTTAAATTAGATTCTAATTTTGAACTGACATCACACAAAGGTGAAAAGAAAACTACCAAAGATTTTAAAGGCAAAGTGGTTGCAATTTTTTTTGGATTTGCTAGTTGTCCTGATATATGTCCTACAACAATGGTTGAGCTTAAAAATATTAAATCAATGTTGGGAGAAAATTCAAATCAATTAGAAGTTTTATTTATTTCACTTGATCCTGAGAGAGATACACTAGAGTTATTAGGGGAATTCATACCTTCTTTCGATTCATCGTTTATTGGCCTTACTGGCACTATTGAAAATATTGAAAAAATTACTCGGCAGTTTAAGGTTTATAGAAAAAAAGTTACTCAAGGAGACTCTTATACAATTGATCATTCATCCGGCATATATTTACTGGATAAAGATGGAGAAATTAGAGTTCGTCATTCATACGGCTCAGAGATTAAATTAATCGTTGAAGACATTGAAAAACTAATTTAGCCTATTCTGTAGAGCTTAAATCTATTATTTTTTAGATATAATTCTGCTTCCTTATAATTTGGAAATAATAATTGGACTTGTTTCCAAAAATCACTTGAATGATTCATAAATTTTAAATGTGATAATTCGTGACATATTACATAATCGATAACAAATAGCGGGGCTTGAATTAATCGCCAGTTTAGCCTAACTTCTTTTCTATTGTTACAAGTTCCCCATCTAGTTTTCGCATTCGATATTAATGTGGCTTTCACTTTTAAATTATTTTCCCTGCATAATTCTTTGACTCTTTGAGTAAAATAATCAAGTGCATACTTTTTTATCCATATTAGAAAAAATTTTTTTAATTTAGGATGATCTGATAAATTTTTAAATTTAAAAGAGCATTGATTCCCCTCAATAAATATATTATTTTCACCTTCTCTTAATGAAATTAAGAGTTCTTTGTCGAAAATTTTAAATTTCGCCCCATTATGTATTTCAAAAGGCTCTTCATCATTAAAGATTAGTAATAATTTTTTTTGAATCCATTTAGATTTTTTTTGAAGCAACTGATTGATTTTGTAATTTGTCATTAAGATTGGTGCATTAACAATAAGACCTTTAGGTGTAATTTTTAAACTTACCGTGCGCCTATATTTTTTTATTAATTCGTAATTAATAAAAGAACCATCATGGAGCTTTAGTTCTTTGATATCAGAAAGGCTAAACATTTATTTTTAACATTTCTAATTCAATCCAATCTTTAGCAATTTTATTTGCTTCTTCTGGTGTGTTAGTCGAAGTGTTTATTGATGAGCCTATTGATACAGTTATTTCACCTGGTTTTTTTAAGAATGAGTTTTTAGGCCAAAAATATCCAGCATTATGCGCCACAGGGATGATATTTATTTTAGTCTTTTTCGCTAACCAAGCGCCACCAATATGATATTTACCAATTTCTTTTGGCTTTATCCTAGTGCCTTCTGGAAAAATAACAATACAAAACCCTTTGTTTATTCTATCAATACCCTGACTTAGCATCTGCTCTAAAGCCCTCTTACCTGCTTTTCTATTTATTGCGATAGGGGATGTCATAGATAATCCCCAGCCAAAAAAAGGAATCCATAATAATTCTCTTTTAAGCACCCAGACTTGAGGCGGAAAAATTTTTTGAAATGCAAGAGTTTCCCAAGCTGATTGGTGTTTAGATAAAATCATGAATGGCTTTTTAGGTATATTTTCAAGTCCATTTACTTTAAATCTTATATTGCAAGATATTTTCAGCCAAAATAATATTGTCTTAGCCCATAAAGAAATAATTTTATAACGAGTTAAAGCTGATAAAGGGAATGTTAAAATTGAGATAATTGTGAAGGGAATTGTAAAAGCCCACATACCTATTTGAAAAATTAAAGATCTTATTAAAATCATTTATTTTTTAAGAATCTTATCAACTGCTTCTGAAAGATTATTAAAAATCCATGTATTTTTTGGATAAGCTTTGTTACTAAATGTTTCTTCACCTTTTCCAGTCTTAACTAGGATTGGTTGAGCGCCAACAGACTCATAAGCAATTAAATCTCTGGGTGCATCGCCAATAGCAGGAACATTTTTTAAACTAGTGCTAAAACGAGAACTTATTTCCTTAAGCATTCCAGATTTAGGTTTTCGACATTCACATTTTGCATCTTCAGTATGCGGACAATAAAAAATAGCATCAATATGGCCACCAACTTGTGCTAATAAATCCAACATTTTCTTATTAATTGCATTCATTATTTCAATATCAAATAAACCTCTTCCTATACCCGATTGGTTGGTTGCAATGATAACAATAAATCCATGTTGATTTAATCGAGCAATTGATTCGAGGCTATCTGGAATAGGTATCCATTCATTAGGGTTTTTAATATAATGGACACTATCTTGATTTATCACTCCATCTCTATCTAAGATAACAAGCTTCATTGGTTTAATTAGCCAACTTAGAAATGTCAGCAACACAATTCAAAGAAATATGTAGTTGTTTTAATAAGTTATGCCTATTAATTTTTATTTTTTCATCTTCAGAGTTAACCATAACATTTTCAAAAAATTCATCAATAGGATTTTTTAAATCTACTAATGAATTCAAGGCAGCAATAAAATTTTTTTCTTTTAAGGCTTTAATTATTAGAGGGTTAAGTTTGGTTATAACTTTAAAAAGTTGAATTTCTTCATCCTCTTCTAAAAGTGATTCATCTACTTTTTCAATTAACCCGGTAAACTTTTTAAGTATATTCGAAACTCTTTTATTTGCTGCAGCGAGGTCTTTGGATTGCTCTAAGTTACTAAATTTCTTAATAGCATCTAACTTATTAATAATATCATTTAGATAATAAGGTCTTGAAGAAATAACAGCATCAACTTCATTTGAGGTAAAATTTTTATCTTTAAGATAATTAGATAATCTTTCATAAATAAAAGTTTTTAAATTACCCCCTGTATCTTTTTTATTTTTTGGTGTGTGGCTATCAATTAAATTTGAAAAATTTAGTGGAATATTTTTTTCTATTAATATGCGTATTATTCCAATAGCATTTCTTCTTAAACTAAATGGGTCTTTATCACCAGTTGGTTGTTCGTTAATTGAGAATAGTCCAATTAGAGTTTCAAATTTTTCTGCTAAAGCAGCATAGTCACCGAATGTATTTCTTGGTAATGAATCTCCTGAAAATTTTGGCTTATAATGATCTTCAATTGCTGATGCTATATGTTTAAATTGAGCATCTTCAGAAGCGTATATTGAACCCATTATGCCTTGAAGTTCTGGAAATTCTCCAACCATAAGGCTTAAAAGATCTGCCTTGGAGACTAATGCAAAGTCTTTAAAATTTACATCTTCATTAAAATTAAGTTCCTCTGCAATATATTGTAATATTACTGAGACTCTCCCAGCCCTTTCGGCTTGAGTACCTAATTTATTATGGTAAATAATAGATCCAAGTTTTTTTGAAAGTGATTTAAGAGATTGTTTTTTATCTTTTTCAAAAAAGAATTCCGCGTCAGCAAGTCTAGGCCTAATAACTTTTTCATTACCTTTTATTATATTTGTTGCATCTTTTGGTGTTAGATTTGAGACTATTATAAAGTTATTTGTAAGATGATTATTTTTATCAAATAATGGAAAATACTTTTGATTAGATTTCATACTTAAAATAAGACATTCCTGAGGGACCTTTAAAAATCTTTCCTCAAATGATCCAGTCAAAATATTTGGCATTTCAACTAAAGCAGTAACTTCATTTAATAAGGCCTCATCATCAATAATATGAAGCTCTTCTTTGAATGATTTAGCAGCTAGAATAATATCTGAATATATTTTTTCTTTTCTTTGGTTGTAATTTACGATAACCCCACCAGTTTCTAATAATATCTTTTCATAATTATCTGCATGATCAATGGTTAATATTTTTTCTTTAGATTCAAATCGGTGCCCCAAAGATTTATTATTTGCTTCGAATCCAAGTAATGATATCTTTAGTATTTTTTTACCGTGCAATATTAGTAAGTTTTTTATAGGCCTTACAAAATTTACAGAAGTCCACCCATCTTCTAATTGATAAGACATCATTTTTTTAATTGGAAGTTGATTGATACAATTATTTATTATTTCAGATAAGATATCTTCAAGATTTATGCCGGCAATATCTTTTTCAATATATAAAATTTGCTGACCCTTCTCATCTTCTTTTTTTATTCTTTTTATAGCTTCATCAGTTTCGTCGAGTGATTGCAGCTTTTTTGATAGAGCTTGTGTGCTCTGACCATTCTCATCAAAGCCAATTTTAGCCGGCATAAGCTTGATTAATTTTTTTTGATTTTCACTTCTCTCGGCAACATCTAATATTTTAACTCCAAGCCTTCGAGGTGTTGAAAAAACTCTCATATCAGAATTCTTGATTAGACCTTGCTCTTGTAATCCTTGTGTAATTAATTGCCCAAATTTTTCTCCTAGCTCTTTCAGTGAATGAGGTGGTAATTCTTCAGTTACAAATTCAATAAGAAGTGTTTCTAATTTCATTTTTTCTCTTTTTTTGAATTTAAAGATGAAATAACTTCTGCTGCATGCTTTGATTCTGCAAGAGGGAAGCCTAGGTTTTTTCTACTTTCTAAATAAGAATTAGCTACTAAACGAGAAATAACTCTAATTCGACCAATATAATCTGCCCTTTCTGTTACGCTGATAACTCCTCTTGCATCTAGTAAGTTAAAAGTATGGGCTGCTTTTAAAACTTGCTCATAAGCGGGCAGCGCCAAGTTATTTTCTACTAAGTAACCTGCTTGTTTCTCATGTGAAGAAAAAGCAGTTAGTAGAAACTCTGAATCACTATGCTCAAAGTTATAAGCACTTTGTTCAATTTCATTCTGAAGAAATACATCTCCATACTTTAAATCTTTAGTCCATTGTATGTCGTAGATGCTATCTACGTTTTGTATATACATTGCCAATCTTTCCAGGCCATAAGTAATTTCTCCTGTTATGGGTTTGCAGGCAATTCCCCCTACTTGTTGAAAATATGTAAATTGGGTAACCTCCATACCATTAAGCCAAACCTCCCACCCCAAACCCCATGCACCTAAAGTTGGATTTTCCCAATTATCTTCTACCAATCTAACGTCGTTATTTTTGAGATCAAACCCCAGATTTTCTAGTGATTTCATATATAAATCTACTATATTTTCAGGTGATGGCTTTAGTGCCACTTGAAATTGATAGTAATGTTGAAGTCTGTTTGGATTTTTCCCATAGCGACCATCCTTTGGCCTTCTACTAGGCTGTACATAAGCAGCTTTCCATGGTTCAGGCCCAATAGATCTTAAAAAAGTTGCTGTATGAGAAGTGCCAGCACCAACCTCCATGTCGTATGGTTGAATTATGGCGCAACCATTGTTGCTCCAGTATTCTTGAAGATTAAAAATAATTTCTTGGAAAGTTAGCTTCATATTTAATGTTTTTTAATTAGCTTGCATTTTACTGCTTTTTTGAAGCACCTCAAAGGAAATAGGTGATAACAAATTTTTCACTTAAAGAATAATTTTTTTAAATTTAAAATTATACTGTCTCTGAAATATAGCAATAAAGTTAGAATACATAAGAAATAAATTATAAAATTATTGAATAACATATATGGCGTTGCCCCACTATAACCCTGGACGTCATGTCTAAGATCACCAGAGGTAAACTGCTGCAATTTTTTTAATACCTTACCATCCCGCGTAATAAAAGCAGTTACACCAGTATTGGTAGATCTTATCATCATTTTTCTATTTTCGATTGCTCTTGCCTGTGAGATTTGTAAATGTTGCTCAGCTGCAATGGATTTACCATACCATGCATCATTACTTATATTTACTAAAACATTAGGTTCACTAGTGTACTTATCATGCCAAGCAATTTCATTACCAAAAACATCTTCGTAGCATATATTTATCCCAAAACCCAATTCTTTTATTTTAAATAAAGCCACTGATTTATGCTTTCCTTTACTTAAATTAGCGAAAGGAATATTAAGCCAATTTTGATATATATATCCTAAATATTTTTTTAAGGGTATGAACTCACCAAATGGAACAAGGTGATTTTTTCGATACAGTGCCTCATAGTCTTGGCCTATAAGTAATGCAGAATTATAGTATTTACCCATACTTTCTTCAATTGCACCAAAAATAATATACCCATCATTATATGCAACGTGATCTTTTATTTTTTTTAAAAAACTTTTTGGTATTTTATTGATTTCAATTGGGATTGAGGTTTCAGGAAGAATGATTAAAGAAGCATCACTATTAAGTATAAGTTTCTCATAATGATTAAGGGATTCGTTAACCATATTCCTATTCCATTTTTTATCTTGAGAAATATTGCCTTGAATAAGGGAAGTGCTTATAGTTTTGCCTATAGGCTTTGACCATTCAATACTTTTAAGATATTGCCCACCTCCCCAGATAAAAATAAGAAGTATTATTAGATATAGTTTATTTGATCTTTTTGTAAAAAGTTGAAAAATTAAAACAGATGAGAGTACGACTAGAAATGAAACTCCATGAATCCCAAGTATCGGTAAATAACCAATTAAGGGACTATGTGGTACTTGGCTATATCCAAGTGAAAGCCATGGAAAACCTGTAAAGATAATACTTCTTAATAATTCAATTAGAGTAAAAAAGGCTGGTATAAAAAATAAGTTATCTTTATATTGATTAAATAAAGAAAAAGGTAAAAAGAAAAGGGCGAGAAATAAGCATAAGGAAAATGTTGAAACTAAAGCTATAAAAGAGGGCATCCCCCCGAATTGTTGCAAACATATATAAACCCAATAAATACCAGTAACAAAAAAACCAATTCCAAATACGAGGCTTTTTATTTTTGATTGATTATTTTTATTTGTTATATAAAGAAGCCCAATGATTGTGAAGAATATAATTGGATAAAAATTAAAAGGTGCGAAAGCAAGAATTGAGGACGCGCCCAAAAAAAACGGTATTAAGTAATTACGGAAAATAACTCGAAATATCATAAATGTACTATTTTTATATAAACCAAATAGTACTTTAACTTTAATAAAGCTTAACGACTAGCCTAGAAAACGCTATTAGGGCTCTCAACATCATATTTTTTTGCTTCAATAGTAGTTGTCTCATCAACTTCATTCATAAATACAACTGACTCAACATAACCATCTACAATATCTAATTCTGTTGTTGGGAAGTATTTACCATTTTCATCGGTATTAATATTATGGTAATACCATGTCCTTGCAATCACATCATTGCTTGATTTCATTTTTAACTCTATTCTTTTTGCTGGCTCACCTAAAATACTAAGAATTTCATCTGGAGTTAGGATTCCAATTTTCTCAACAAATCTAATATCCATTGTTGGCAGCTCAGTCATGATGGGGTCTTCCTCTTTATTTCCATCATTTTCATGATGGTTTGCAAAAGATAGAGTCGAGTTAAGAAGGAAAAGAATGGCAATTAAATATTTCATATTTATCTCTATGTTGTTAAATGTTCTTGTTATGAGTGTCGTTATTGACAGTAAGTTCAAAAAATCTAATTTTTGGATTTTGGTAAATCAATACGGATGAGAATGGAGTGAATTTGCCTACTATCTGCCCTTAAGATAGTAATATCAAATCCATCAAATGAAACTTTTTCATTTCGTTGGGGAAGGTAGCTAAATTTTTGAGTAATTAACCCACCAATCGTTGTAAATTCATCATCACTATAATTTGTAGCAAAATAATTATTAAAGTCTGATATTTCTGTACTAGCCTTTACTCTAAATTGCCGGTCTTGGTCTTCAATAATATTATCTTCAGTTTCGTCATAATCAAATTCGTCTTCAATATCACCAACAATTTGTTCTAAGACGTCTTCGATGGTTACCATGCCAGAAACTCCACCATACTCATCAACCACAATAGCAATATGATTTCGATTGGTTCTGAAATCTTTAAGGAGAACATTGAGACGTTTTGATTCTGGAACAAAAATTGCAGGTCTTAAATTATCGCGTACCTCAAATTCTTGACCGGAAGTGAATCTTAGGAGATCTTTAGCTAAGAGAATTCCAATAACGTTATTGATACCTTCTTCAATTACAGGAAATCGTGAGTGACATGTTTGAATTACAAAAGGAATAAATTCTTCAATTTTTTTAGAAATATCAATAACATCCATTTGCGACCTCGGAATCATTATATCTCTCACATGCATTTCTGAAACATTTAATACCCCCTCCAACATCATCAAGGCATCAGAGTCCATCATATTTTTGTCAAATGCCGATTTTAGGATATCTGCAAGCTGCTCTTTGTCTTTTGGTTTTAGCAAATAATTTTTTATTTGCTTTATCAGTTCAGTTTTTTTCTTTTTCATATAATAAATTTTAACTATTTAGTAGGGATTTTCAAACCCATATTTCTTTAAAATTTGAATTTCTTTTTTTTCCATCTTGCTTGCATCTAATTCTCTATCATGACTATAGCCTAAAAGATGAAGATAGCCATGAATTAAAAGATGAGCATAATGAGAGTGAATTTTTTTATTATAAATTTTAGCTTCATTTTTAATAATTGGATGACAAAGAATAATATCTCCAATTATGGGATTTTCAGAAAGGCTGAAAGATAAAATATTGGTTGGTTTTTTTTGATTTCTATAACTATAATTTAAAGATTCAGATTCTTTTTCACTAACAATCCTGATTGTAATACTAGAATTTTTCTGAAATATAGAGCTCAACCAAAGTTTACAATCTTTTAGTTTTAGTATTTTATTTTTATGAAGAGTGTCTTGGATATAGATAGAAATATTTTCTTTTAGCATCATTAACTTATTTTAATATTTTCATATTTTTCGTATGCAATAATTATTTTTTGAACAAGCGGATGCCTTACTACATCTTCTGCGGTGAATTGGGTAAATTCGATACCATTAATTTTTTTAAGAATTTTTTGTATTTCAATTAAACCACTTAATTGTCCTTTGGCTAGATCAATTTGTGTTACATCTCCAGTTATTACTGTTTTTGTCCCAAAACCAATTCTAGTTAAAAACATTTTCATTTGCTCAGGGGTTGTATTTTGCGCTTCATCTAAAATGATAAAGCTTTTATTTAATGTCCTACCTCTCATATAAGCGAGTGGAGCAACCTCCAGAATTCCTTTGTCAAACATTTTTGTAACATTATCATATCCAGCCAAATCATATAATGCATCATAAAGAGGCCTTAAGTAAGGATCAACTTTTTGGGCTAGGTCGCCTGGAAGAAAGCCTAATCTTTCTCCTGCTTCAACAGCTGGCCGAACTAAAATAATTCTTTTAACTTTTTCGCGATTAAGAGCATCTACAGCTGATGCAACAGCCAGATAGGTTTTTCCTGTTCCAGCGGGCCCTATTCCAAAGTTAATATCTTGTTTTTGGATATTCTGTAAATATTCAATCTGTCTTGGAGTTCGACCTTGCAATTCATTTTGTTTTGTTAAGAGTTGTGGAGATTTTTTTACATCGGAAGCATTTATTTTATTTAGTTGAACCAAACTAAGCTGAATATCTTCTGGATTAATTGGCTTAGTTGATTTGCTATAAAAACTTTCTATCAACTGAAAACCAAATTCTATATTTTCTTTATCTCCATTAAGAACAAAGCTTGAACCTCTTCTGTTTATTGCAATTTCGAGACCAGTACTAATTTGCTTTAGATTTTCGTCAAATGGACCACATAAATTTGACAACATGATGTTATTGTCATTCGGAAGTTGTAGACTTTTTTTCATTTAATTAACAATTACGCCTTGAATATTTTTATCTAAAATTTTATCTATTTTAACTTTAACAAATTGGTTTAATAATGATTTATCTCCTTCAATTTCAACTACTCTATTATTATCTGTTTTGCCTAGAAATATCCCAGCTTTTCTTTTTGACATACTGTCTATTAAAACCCTTTGCATTGTTCCCAACATTTTTTTAGTAAAAATTTCACCTTGATATATATTTTCTGTTTGAAGGTCATGAAGGCGCTCTAATTTTTGTTCATGAGGAGTTAAATCCTCTAAGTAAGATGCAGGTGTTCCAGGTCGAGGGCTATAAATAAAGCTGTAAGAGTAATCAAATTCTAACTCTTTCATAAGTAACTTTGTTGAATTAAAATCTTTAATGGTTTCAGTTGGAAACCCAACAATAAAGTCTGATGTAATTGATATATCTGGACATTTTTCTCTTAATTTTCTTATGATAGATTTGTATTCCAAGGTTGTATAATTCCTTTTCATTGCAGATAAAACTCTGTCAGAACCTGCCTGAATTGGTAGGTGAATCATTTTAGCCAGCTTATCTATATTCTTAAAACAATCAATTAAAGCATCATTCATTTCGTTAGGGTGGCTTGTGCTAAAGCGAATCCTTTTAATTTCATTTATTTCAGCAACATATTCTATTAAAGTAGCAAAGTCAGCTACCTCTCCATTCTCCATTAAGCCCCTATAAGCATTTACATTCTGACCCAGCAAGGTAATTTCACTTACATCTTTAGCTATAATTTCTTTTAAGATGTCATTAAGAGGTCTTGATACCTCCTCTCCTCGAGTATATGGCACAACACAAAAAGAGCAGTATTTACTACAACCTTCCATTATTGAAACCATGGCAGATGGGCCTATTGAACTTAATGTGGGAAGACGATCAAATTTTTCAATTTCTGGAAATGATATATCTATTTGTGGCTTTCCACCTTCCTCTCTTGCTTTAAGAAGTTCGGGTAGCCGGTGAAGTGTTTGAGGACCAAAGACTATATCAACAAAAGGGGCTTTTTTTATAATATTAGCACCTTCTTGGCTTGCAACACATCCACCAACCGCAATCCTTAAGTTTGGATTAGCTTCTTTCAATTTTCGAATTCTTCCAAGGTCACTATAAACCTTAACCTCAGCCTTTTCTCTAATTGAGCATGTGTTTAAGACAATAAGGTCTGCATCATTTTGCTCAGTTGTTCGAGCAAGTTTATTTTTACTTGCTAGTACATCATTAATTTTTTCAGAGTCATATTCATTCATTTGACACCCAAAAGTTTTTATAAATACCTTTTTTTCCATATGCTCTTTTTAAATTAATAGTTTTAAAAAATGTAATTATAGCTTTATTTAATGGTTTTTTAACTGCTACTGTATATAAATAGCTGAATAGAGTAACATTTTGTAATGGAAAGTTTCCCAATATTTATAAATCTTAAAAAAAAACCTGTAACTGTCGTAGGAGGAGGAGATATAGCCCTACGTAAAGTAAGGCTATTAATTAAGGCAGACCCAAATATAACAGTCATCGCAAGACAAATTTGCAAAGATTTAAAAGAGCTTTTGGTTGAAAATAATCATAAAATGTTGCTAAAAAGTTTTCATGAGAGCGATTTAAAAACACCTACTTTAATAATCGCGGCAACTAACAATCCTAAAATAAATAAACGAATATCAACTTATGCTCAACAAAAAAATATACTTATCAATGTTGTTGACCAGCCTAAATTATGTACATTTACAATGGGTTCCATAGTTGAAAGAGATGCATTAGTAGTTTCTATATCTAGCGGTGGAAAGGCACCAGTTTTAGTAAGAAAGATAAGGGAAAAAATTGAGACATTACTGCCCCAATCATATGCTGAATTAGTAAGGTTTTCCGGGAGTTTAAGATCTATTGTACAAAAGAAAATTCAATCTGGGGTTAAAAGAAGAATTTTTTGGGAAGAATTCTTTGAAAGTGACTACATACAAAATTTTATACTACTACCGAAAAAATTAGACCTAAGGATGTTTAACAAGCTTTTATTGAGAATTAAGAGTAAAAAAACTGGTGAGGTTTTTTTAGTTGGGGCTGGGCCTGGTGAAAGAGATTTGCTAACAATAAGAGCTCTTCATTTAATGCAAAAATGTGATATTTGTATTTATGATAATTTAGTTTCTAAGGATATTTTAGAGCTAGTTAGAAGGGATGCAGATTTAGTCTATGCTGGTAAAAAGCAAGACCAACATACATTAAGCCAAGATAAGATTAATAGCTTGTTAATCAAATATGCTCAGCAAGGGAAGAAGGTTTTACGGTTAAAAGGAGGCGACCCCTTTATCTTTGGTAGAGGTGGCGAAGAAATTGAAAGCTTAATGAAAAATAAAATTTTATTTCAAGTGGTTCCAGGAATTACAGCTGCTAGTGGCATTGCTTCATATTCTGGAATTCCTTTAACGCATCGTGATCATGCGCAAAGCTGCTTATTTTTAACAGGTCATCTTAAGGATGGAGCAATTGATTTTGAATGGCCAAAATTAATTGTGGAAAATCAAACTTTAGTCGTTTATATGGGGTTATTGAGTTTGGATGAGTTAGTAAAAAAACTAATACATAATGGAATGTCAAAAAAAATGCCAATTGCTATTATTGAGAGTGGAACTACAGCTAAGCAAAGAGTTGTGATTGGGGAGCTTTCAAATATTAAATCAAAGGCAGGTAAGTCAAAAATAAAATCACCAGCCTTAATTATCATTGGAACTGTTGTAAACCTCAGAAGCAAATTAAATTGGTTTCAATAATGAAGGCTGATGAAGATTGATTAACTTAAGCGCTAATAATTGGAATAGTTATTTTTGCAGTCAAACCCCCTGTAGGGCGATTTATTAGCTCTAACTTTCCATCATGAGCCTTAACAATTCTGTCAGCAATAGTTAGCCCAAGGCCGCTACCACCTTTATTCCCTCTTGCTTCATCAACTCTTTCAAATGGTAGTAGAAGCTTTGATTTTTGATCTTCAGGTATTCCTGGGCCATTATCTATAATTGATATTGTGAAACTTTCCTCAAGAAGTACAGCCTCTAAAATAACCGCACCTTTAGAATAAAAGAATGCATTATTTATTAAATTATCTAGACACCTTTGAAAGGCTAGTTTTCGAAGGTCAATGAAAAGTTTTTTTGGGATATCTGTACGGATATTCTTCTTTTTTAGAGAAAAATTCTGACCCATTCGTTTGTGTTTGGTTTGAATATCTTTTAGTAGCTTACCTAGATTGACCGGCACTTTAGACTCATCTTGAAATCCTCTAGCAAAATCTAAAAACTGATTTAAGATGTCATTAATTTCGATTATATCTTCTTCAAGACTTTCTTTTAAGGAGGAGGAATTAGCCGGTAGCATTTCTGAAGCAAGACGTATTCTTGTTAGTGGAGTTCTAATATCATGAGAGACGCTCGCTAAAAGAAATTTTCTTTCCTTACTAACTTTAGATAAAACTTCAGCCATTTCATTAAATGCCTCACTGAGGTCTTTAAATTCTGTAACACTATCTAAAGGAAGCTTTTCTACACTATGACCATTTCTAATTTTATCAGCAGCATCTATTAAATTATTAATTGGCCGACTGATTCTCTTTGTCGTAATGTATGCGCCAGAAATCGCAAGTATTGCAATTACCATCCCCCAACCAATCCAGTGCCAAGGGAATGGTCGATCAGTAATTAGTCTTGGGACGACTACCCAAAACATATCGCCATCAATCTCAAAGCTTACCCAAACACCAGGAATATCATAATGATTGATAACAACAAAGTTTCCTGAAGGAATTCTAGCAGTTATTTTTTTAACTACTAATTTTAAGAACGGATCATTAGGAATAGGCTCTATCGATTCAAAGGGATATGCAGCATACACTTTGATGTCACCAATGTTATTTAATTCTCTGAATAATTGAATTCTTTTTGAGGGGGCTGCGGCGGAGAGTGCTGCTTTGGTGAAGTTAACGATTGTAATAATTTCTTGTGCAAGAGCTGTTGCTCTTGGCTCCCTTTCAAAATTATCAAATATTTTTAATGATACAAGTTGGCTAACAATTAAAAGCGTTGCTATAAGAAGTACAAATCGAGATAAAAGCTTTTTTGGTAAGAAATTCAATTTTTATTCGCCATCAGGGTTGAAGATATAACCAAAGCCCCATTTAGTTTGAAGATATTTTGGATTATTTGCATCATCTTCGATTAATTTTCTTATTCTTGATATTTGAACATCTATACTTCGATCAAAAACATCTAATTCCTTTCCTCTGGCTAGTTGCATTATTTGATCTCTTGATAAGGGTTGTTTCGGCCTCTCGGTAAAAACTTTTAATAAGTTAAACTCACCCGTTGTAATTGAAATATTTTTTCCTTTTTTGGATAAGCTCCGATTTTGGATATCAAAAATAAAATTTCCAAAATTTATTGTTTTTGTAGATGATTTTATTGAAAACTTTTCTTTACGTCTGATAATGGCATTTATTCTAGCTAACAACTCTCTTGGGTTAAAAGGCTTTGGAAGGTAGTCATCTGCCCCCATTTCTAGACCAACTATGCGATCTACTTCATCCCCTTTTGCGGTAAGCATTATGATTGGAATTACAACTTCATTTACTCTTAGACGTTGGCATATTTGCAATCCTGACTCTTCAGGCATCATTAGATCAAGGATGATTAAATCGGCTGCATATTTTTTTAGAATCTCATCTAGATCTTTGCCACCCTTTCCGGTATAAACAGTAAATTCCTGATCCCTTAAGTATGAAGCTGTTAACTCAAGAATCTTAGGGTCATCATCTATTAATGCAAGAACGTGTTGATTTTCTCTCATAAAATACTCAAGTTCAAATTAATTTATAATAATAACTCTTATAATCTTTATATAATAGTAACAATATTGTTACAATTTTAGTATATTTTGTAATATTCCGTTAACATTTAAATAGCACACTAACTATCCAACTTTAAAAGTAGGAACACAATATTTGTTTAAAGTATTTACAAAAAAACTATTATTTTTACTAGTTTTATTCAGCTCAAATCATACCTTTGCCGACGTCAGGGCAAATAAGTTGAATACAGTAGATTCTGAAATTGTATATGAGCTAAGTGATTTAGATCAAATCAGAGATGCTTTAGCCGAATATTCAAGATCTGAAGATAAGAATAATGCTATATATGAGCAGAATAGAAGAGCAATGCTTGATAGTGTTGAATTAAGGTTTTTAGCTTGTGATACTGATTCAGATAAAACTTTAGACGTATTTGAAGCAACTCAATGCTTACCTCAGGTTGCAAGAATGTTTAGAGATGTAGATATTGACAATGATAATCTTATTACCTTAGATGAGATTGCAATCTTAGCTAAAACCTTTGAAAGAAAAAATAACATTGATTCGCAAAAAAACCTTATTGCTTCAGATAAAAATAAACAAGATCCAGCAGCTTCATTGGAGAAAAATTCAGTTAAGAAGAAACTATAGCTTTTAATTTTTTTGTCTTTCAATTAAACTCGTTTCCCATGATAGAAATAATTTCAGGCTCTAGCTACAGCGAACTTCAAAAATCAATTAGCCACTTAGACACGAACTCACCGTTTTTAAACATAAATTTTTTTAAAGCCCTAGAAGAATCAAAATCTATTGGTGAAAAAACTGGTTGGGTCTCTTTTCCTATTGTAGCTAAAAAAAATAATGAAATTATTGGCTTTATGCCTATTTTTTTAAAGGAACATTCATACGGTGAATATGTTTTTGATCACTCTTGGGCTGATGCTTTTCAGCAACATGGGTTAAATTATTATCCAAAAATGATATCTGCTATTCCTTTTACACCACTTACTGGGCGTAGGTTATTGGCTAACGATATTGAGGTCAAGAAAGCTATGATTAAGGCAATTGAGAAAATTTTAGTAGAGTATAAAATTTCTTCATGCCATATTTTATTTCCTAACAAAAAAGATCATGAGTTATTTAATGAAATGGGCTGGCTGGCAAGGAAGGGAGTTCAATTTAAATGGCATAATGACTCATACCAAACATTTAATGACTTCCTTCAAACTCTTTCACACAACAAAAGAAAAAAAATAAAACAAGAGAGAAAAAAAATTGAAGAAAATGGAATCACTATAGATCGAAAGCAAGGTGCAGATATTACTAGTGAAGATATAGATTTTTTTTATGAATGTTACTGTGAAACATATCGATTACATAGCTCAACACCCTATTTAAAAAAATCTTTTTTTAATGAGTTAGTTAAAACTATGCCAAATAATTTATTGATAATATTTGCAAAAAAAAATGGTGTTAAAGTGGCTAGTGCTTTTAATATTATTGGAGAAGATAGCCTTTATGGAAGGTACTGGGGGGCTTTAGAATTTTTTTCTGGATTACACTTCGAGTTATGTTATTACCAGGGACAAGAATTTTGTATTGAAAATAAAATAAAATATTTCGAAGGTGGTGCACAGGGTGAGCACAAGTTAGCTAGGGGTTTTAAACCATTCGATACCTATTCCAATCATTATATAGCTCAACCTGATTTTAGGGTTGCGATAAGTAATTTCTTAAATGATGAATTAAGTAGAATTAATGAGTACAGCAATGAGTTAGAGGAAAGAACACCTTACAAGAAAATGAATTAAAAAAATTACTTAAGAATGAAGCTTACTAAATAAAATAACAAAAGACCCAAAAATAGAACAAGAATGAAGCCAGTTATTAGAAAATATTTTACCCCATTATTTTCAATAAACTCATTATCTTTATCGAAATTATTTTTTGATTGGATTCCGCAAAATGCAGATAGAACACTTTTAATAATTTGGAATATTTTCATTAATTTTAATTAAATCAGTTAGTATTTTAAGAAATGGTGGTGATGGAGAGACTTGAACTCTCGACCTCAGCATTATGAATGCTGCGCTCTAACCAACTGAGCTACATCACCATATGATTTAAATAACGTGGATTATACTTTTTTTCAACTTGTAAAGTCAAAGATATTAAACATTAAATCTAAAATGCATCACATCCCCATCTTTCACAACATAGTCTTTACCTTCCAGCCTCATCTTTCCGGCTTCTTTTGATTTTTGCTCTCCTTTAAGCTCAATATAATCATCATAAGAAATTACTTCAGCCCTAATAAAGCCTTTTTCAAAGTCTGTATGAATAACTCCAGCTGCTTCAGGAGCGGATGCACCAACTTTCACTGTCCAGGCCCTAACTTCTTGCTCACCTGCTGTAAAATATGTTTGCAGCCCTAATAGATTATAAGCAGAGCGAATAACACGATTTAATCCTGGCTCATCCAAACTCATTTCAGATAGAAATATTTCTTTTTCTTCATCCTCAAGGCTAGAAATATCGGATTCAATTTTTGCACTTACAGGAACTACAGGGATATTAAATTTAAAGGCATAAGATTTAAGCTCATCTAGATTATCGTTATTTTTAAATCCATTTTCATCCACGTTTGCAAGAAACATCACCGGCTTAATTGTTATCAAACAAAGAGGTTTAATTAAATCTAGCTCATCTTTATTTAAGTCAACATGACACGCCAAGTCTCCTTGATTAAATGCAATTTCAATTTTTTCGTACACATTGATAAGTGCTAATGATTCTTTATCTCCTGATTTAGATTTTTTAGATTCTTTTTGAATTGCTTTCTCTAAAGTTTCCATATCTGCAAGTATCAACTCAGTATTAATAGTTTCAATATCAGACAATGGATTTACTTTCCCACCAACATGAATAACATTTTCATCATTAAAGCATCTTACAACATGCATAATTGCGTCAGTTTCTCTTATATTGGCTAAAAACTTATTACCAAGACCTTCTCCTTTTGACGCTCCCGCGACTAATCCTGCGATATCTACAAACTCTACAGTTGCTGGTTGTGTCTTTAAGGGGGATACAATTTTTTTTAGTACATGTATTCTTTGGTCAGGAACTTCTACAATTCCAATATTAGGCTCAATAGTGCAGAAGGGATAATTCTCAGCATCAATTCCAGCTTTTGTTATAGCATTAAATAAAGTGGACTTTCCAACATTTGGTAGGCCAACAATTCCGCATTTCATAGATTAATCCTAATATTTTATTTTGAGTGAAGGTTTAGCATTGCTTTTTCAAAGTCACCTATTGTAAGTAATGAAAAAATTTTGTAACTGTTAAAAATTGTATCCTCTATAGCTTTTTTTTCAGATCTTTGGGGTTTATTTAAAACATAGTCATGGACCAAGCTCTTCTCTCCTGGATGGCCAATGCCGAGTCTTAGACGCCAAAAATTTTTTGTTTTTAATTGGGCTTCAATATTTTTTATTCCATTATGACCACCATGACCACCACCAAGCTTTAACTTAGTATTTCCTGGAGACAAGTCAAGTTCATCATGAATAATGAGTATTTCTTCTGGCTTAATTTTATAATAATTAGATAAAGCAGCAACAGATTTACCGCTATCATTCATAAATGTATGAGGCTTTAGAAAAAAGTATTCACTTTCTTTTGAATATTTTCCATATAGTCCATAGAACTTCGAGCTGTTTTTTAAAGATAAGCGATGATTTTCAGTAATAAAATCTACCCACCAAAAACCAGCATTGTGACGGGTAGTTTGATAATTATCACCAGGATTTCCGAGACCAACAAATAACCTAATCCCAGTCATTAGAATCCATATAATCCTAAAATTAAATGTCCGATAAAAAGTTTATTCTTTAGAGTCTTTTTTTGACTCATCAGAACTTTCTCCATCTTTACTCGAACTATCTCCTTCAGCACCTTCAGCACCTTCAGCACTTTCTTCGCCTTCTTCGCCTTCTTCGCCTTCAGGTGTCGCTATCACTTCCTCTACAACTACTTTTGGTCTAGATATAGAAGTTATGATTGGATCATTTTCTTCAGATAAATTACTTAATTCAACGCCTTCTGGTACTTTTATTTCTGATAGGTGAATTGAATCTCCGATTGATAGGTTAATTAAATCAACTTCAATATAAGTTGGTAAGTCTTTAGGAAGACATGCAATGTCAACTTCAACCATAATATGAGATACAATACCGCCCTCTAATTTTACTCCTGGTGCAATTTCTTCATTTAAGAAATGGAATGGTATCTTAACGCTTAGTTTTTTATTCTCATCAATACGTTGTAGATCAATATGTTGAATATTATTTCTTACTGGATGCATTTGGAAGTCTCTAAGTAATACTGGTTCTTTTTTCCCATCTAAATTTAAAGTAAGAATAGAAGCATGGAAAGCTTCATGTTTAAATTGCATAAACAATTCTTTGTCATCCAATTCTATACTCATAGCTCCATTTTTCCCACCGTATAAGACTCCAGGAACTTTGCCTGAATGTCGAAGACGGCGGCTCGCACCCGTACCTTTCGATTCTCTAATTTTTGCATTTATTTCAATTTTCATTTTTAACTGCTCCTAAATAAAAATAGACCCGCGACCAGGCCTATTAGTTAATTAAATCTATACTTAATCACCAAATTTCTATTCCATAAATAAGGAACTAACTGAATCTTCATGACTAATTCTTCTAATAGTCTCTGCTAATAGCTCTGCTACTGATAATTGCCTGATTTTTTTAGTATTTTTGGCATTTTGCTCAAGCGTAATTGTATCAGTAATTACAATTTCATCAAGTTCAGAATTGTTGATTGAATTTATTGCATCACCAGAAAGTATAGGGTGAGTTGCATAAGCCACTACTTTTTTTGCACCACGTTTTTTTAATGCTAGAGCTGCCTCACATAATGTATTTGCAGTATCGACAATATCATCAATTATGATGCAAGTTCTGCCCTGAACGTCACCAATGATATTCATAACTTCTGATACATTTGGTTTTGGTCTTCTTTTGTCAATAATTGCTAAATCTGAACCCAATATTTTCGCACAAGCACGCGCCCTAACAACGCCACCAACATCAGGCGAGACGATAACTATATCCTTGTGTTTTTGTTTAATGAGGTCCTCCAAAAGTACCGGCGTAGCGTAAATATTATCTACTGGTATTTCAAAAAAGCCTTGGATTTGATCTGAATGAAGATCCATTGTTAAAAGCCTATCAACACCAACACTTGTTAGCATAGTTGCTACCACTTTAGCTGTAATTGCTACTCTTGCTGATCGAGGACGCCTATCTTGTCTTGAATATCCTAAATAAGGAATAGCAGCTGTAATTCTTGCTGCTGAGGACCTTCTTAAAGCATCAACCATTACCATAATTTCCATTAAATTATCATTGGCAGGGTGGCTTATTGATTGTAGAATAAAAACATCTTTACCACGAACATTTTCAAGGAGCTCAACCATAGTTTCACCGTCACTAAAGCTCCCAACAGAAGCTTTGCCTAGCGTGATATTCAAATGTTTAGCTACTTGTTTTGCAAGTTGTTCGTTGGCATTTCCTGAGAAAACCATCAAGCTTTTAGTATTCAAAAAGTTTATCCTCTTTTATATTGGCTGGGGAGGAAGGATTCGAACCTTCGCATGCATGGATCAAAACCATGTGCCTTAACCAGCTTGGCGACTCCC
>ENA-OSJC01000780-OSJC01000780.1-marine-metagenome-genome-assembly--contig:-NODE-780-length-29294-cov-9.096896_pt1 | contig 29294 bp, 22 predicted proteins | sample MGYA00237885_ERZ534234 | MGnify/ENA primary metagenome ERZ534234 (study PRJEB26413, sample SAMN06343907) | marine metagenome | isolation source: coastal waters | place: Atlantic Ocean: West Antarctic... | reverse complement strand
TTCTCAAGGGATGAATTGAAGCTTGAAATTGAAAAAAATGGAGGTAAGGTAAAATCATCAATATCTACCAAAACAAGTTATGTTATAGCTGGAGATAATATGGGGCCAAGTAAAAGGCTTAAAGCGGAATCTTTAAATGTGCCTATAATTTCAGAGGAAGATTTTATTAAAATGCTTAAGTAAAAGCTATTTTGAATTAGTTAATAATTAACCAAATTTTTCGAAATGCAAGATTATATTAATACAGGAATTACTTTTAAGGGAAAATTCAATAACAAAAATTTAGTATTTAAAGGTAAAAGACCCGAAAATAATATTGAATTTGAAGTAAAAATAGATGCTAGTTCGATTTTTGATACTAAACTAATATGTGACCCAAAAGAGTTAATAAATATAATAGATTGGCTGGAAGGTCCTTACAAGGATAGTGGAGAAGCATATGTTCAATTACGTAAGATTCCAAAAAATAAATCAAAAGAAAATAGATCATTTTTGGATAAATTTCTTCCTGGTTTTGTTGATTATTCTTACAATGAGCATTCAAAGAATGAGAAAGACTTTAAGCTTAGAGTTTTGCCAAAGAATTTTGATCCGAATATACTTCCTTATGGATGGAAAGTTATTCTAGATAAACTTAGCAATAAAGGTTTTTTTAATAAAGGAAAAAAAATTACATCAAAAAAAGAATTACTTTATATTTCTTGGACTGACTTTATTAAGTTTTTTTATGAAAAAGGGAAGAATACCAAAGAAAAATATGCATGGCTATGTTTGATGCAAAATGATCTATCCCCAAATTCATGTATGATAAAACTTAAAGCATCTGTTAAAGAAAACGAAAATAGAGAGGGCGTTTACTATTTTACAATAGGTAATGGAAAACCTTCATATGTAGGAAAAGCAAAAACATTTAAGGAAGTAAAAAACGCATATACTAGCGGTAAATTCACTAATAATTTTCCTAATAATAATGCTACACGAGGTTACATTAATGGGAAAATAGCAGAAATAATCAATAAAAATCATAAAGAAAAAATCAATTGGTATAATATCCCTCTATGCAAAACTAATATTGTAAAGATATTTGAAGATGCAAAAATTGATTTAAATAAATCTTTTAAAGATAGAGAATTTGGAGATCAAACAATTAATTATAATTCTCCCCATTGTGACTTTATGGAATGGTTGATGATGGAAACTCAAGATAAGTATAAGTGGAATAGAGAAAAATCATTATTTGGAGATTTTTTTATTGTTCAAAACAGGATTTCTTTTTAAATACTGAAGTAATTTGCTTATCGGAGAGTTACGTAAACCTAGTTTTTTATTTAAATCCTTAAAAACTTGCTATATTTACTTCAAGAAATCATTTTATAATATTTTTTTTAAAACTGAATAAATCTCAACCATTGCATGAGTATCTCGTTTACAATATTCTAATAATGCTTCTCTAGTTTTATCATAATCTCCTTTAAATTGACCATTAACCATTTGCCCAAAAGTTGTACTCGCTATTCCTCCTTCTTTTATTTCTAAATCTTGATAAGACATATTAGGTACTAAGGCAGGTAAAACAGCCTTAATAGTATAGTTTCCTTTCATTTCTGGCACGTAATACCATTTCTTTTGAAATGGTATCGCAAGATCTTTTAATCTACCTATCACTTTATTTAATTTGGTTTTATATTCAGGATAGAGATTAATTAAATCTTCTAATTTTCCACGTTCAAAACTAATATTATACACTATTATATTGCCAGTATTTCCACATTCTTTAATTAGTCTTTTTGTAAAGATTTTTCTTGGATCTATATTAGGATTTGCTTCTGCTAAATACTCATGGTGGGTGATTTGATTATCTACATTTAGAATATGAAGAGAATACTGAAATACCAACTGTTGATAGGGTCTACTATTATTGAAAATTGGTACTGCTGTACGCATTGTTTCAAAATCTAAAAAATAAAGTGGGTAACTTAAGTCTTCAATAAAATCTTTAATTTTTGGTTTATCAATAAATGATTTATTTTCTAATTCACTAGTTACTTGCAATAATTGATTTGGATTTAAATGACTTGATTGAAGGTCAATTTGTTCAAAATTTATTACACCATTTTCATATAATTTAAACTTTTTAGGGTTTCTTAGTCCTGAAATATCAAAAATTGAATATTCTGGGATATGTTTCCAGCAGTGCTCTTTAAAATCACAATTATAGGGTTTTGAACAATGTTCCCCAATACCAATTTCTGGAACGGATTTATTTAATAGTACTTTTTTAAACTCTTCTATTTGTTTTGGTATTTCGGGCAAGACCTCTTGAATCCTATTAGATACAGATTCGATAGTAAATAGTTTTTGGATATTAATGTCGCCATCTTTTATATATTGATTATTAATATGTACAATAGAAATATCTTTTAGGTTGATACCACAATTAATTATGGTATAGTATTGAATCGCAGCATCTTTAATGTAGGTGTCTGATACTTTGGTGGAACTTTTCACTTCATAGGCTTTCCAACCATCCTTTTGCTTGACTAAAACATCTAAGGCTACTAATACACCATTAAACTGAAAGGTTGCCTCATAGATAATTGTTTCCCCATTTTCTATAAACTCTTTCGTCTTAACTACCGATTCTTGAATTTTAAAGTGACTTGATGGTGAAGCATCTGCTCCATTTGGAAATAAATCTTGTGCCAATATACCTACTTTGTTTCCTTGATTAAAAATAGCTTGCGATTGTGGAGATATATTATCTTTTAAGTTATAGTGATGCTTGTATAGGTATAATTTTTTTTTGCACTGTAAGCCTCTAATAAATGTTGATTTAGAAAGAGCATATTTTTCCATCTTTATATATTTAAATTCATATTAATTTATCAATAGTTAACCTAACAGCATATGCAGTAAATGATTTATTAAAATAATCTCTACTTATGTATAAAATTAGCTTGTTCTTCATTATTTTTAATTATAATAGATTTAAACTTATATATTTTTTAAATTACAAATAAATATTTACTATGAATAATTATACAATTGAAATCTACGGCTGGACATTGGATGCCAAAGCAAAATCTATTACCGCTCATCAAGTTGAAAAAATTAATACTATGAAATTTGAATTAGGAGTAGATAAACTTTCGGAAATTAAATTTGACATAGAGGATATAGTAGTTGAGGATGACAATTGGGATATATTGCAATTCTCCAAACCATTTTGGTATTTAGATAAAACTACATTCGTAGTTAAAGATAATAAGAGTGTTGAAGTCAATAGATTTGAATTGTCAAATATTATACATCATAGTGAGTTTGAGCCTGATGTTATGGGTGAATTTCATATTTTAATTCCAGGTGTAGAATTTGATAATATTTTATATTCAGTTGATGAATTAAAAGGAGGTGTTTGTGTTTATGAAATTGAATCTGATAAAACTCCACAGCTAAGTGATTTTTCAGTTTTAGAGGGAGCAATTGAAGGCCCAGATTCTGAATGGGAATTTATTGACTCGATATATCACAAGGGAACTAAATTAGAAATCACTAGTTATCTTGATAGTGATTGCAAAGCATCAGATATTCACATCTATTCAAATTAATATATTATGGAACTACTTTTTACTTTTGAAAATTTAATAACTCTTTTTATGTTAATTCTGCTTCAGGCAGTTTTAGGAATAGATAATCTTCTTTACTTATCGATTGAATCAAAAAAAGCACCTGTAGATAAGCAGAAAAAAGTAAGAGAGATTGGAATAATAATAGCTGTTGTATTAAGAATAATTCTATTGTTTATGTTAGTTGAATCAATTAAATATTTTCAGGAAGTAATTTTAGATTTTGACACTTTCTTAATTTCAGCACAATTTAATTTTCATAGTATAATTGTTCTAATTGGGGGAGGATTTATATTATATACCGCTGTTTCTGAAATTATTCATATGGTAAATATTGACGAAAAAATAAATGCTTCGGTTAAACCAAAATCTATTAAATCCATAATTATTTCTATTGTAATAATGAATTTAATATTCTCATTTGATTCAATATTGGCTGCAATAGCTCTTACAGATGTATTTGTATTAATGATTATAGCAATTTTAGCAGGTGGATTAATTATGATAAAATTATCTAATGGTATTACTGAGTTTTTGAAGAAAAACAGAATGTTTGAAGTTTTAGGGTTATTTATATTGTTTTTAGTAGGTATAATGCTATTATCTGAAGGTGCTCATTTAGCACATATGAGTCTGTTTGATAACGAGATTTTACCGATGAGTAAAGCAACATTTTATTTTATCATTTTTATATTAATTGTAATTGATATAATTCAAAATAGATATCAAAAGATTTTAAATAAAAAATAAAAACAATTCTATGAAATTTACAGTTAAATGGGAAGTTGAGTTTTATGACCACGATTTAAAACTATATTGTGATATTGATGAAGATGAGGATAATATAAAAACATTAGATGATATTTTCGTCTTCTTGGATGAAGGGTTAGAAGAATCAGATACATTTACACCAGAGATGAATGTGGAATTTCATGATGGTAATTTCAATATTGAATACGTGATTATATATGATGAAAGTGGTAAAGAGCTATACAGAGATTCTGAGTATAAAAAAGTTTAAAATTATCAAATTTTAGAAATAAAAAATAAAATTATATATTAGATAATTATACAAATTACATGAGTGCAGAAAATTTAAAATCTATAAAGTCAAGAATGGGTTGGCAAGTTGGCTTGCAAGCAGCTACTTTATTAGCTGTTGGTGGAGTAAGTGGTAGTGTTAGAGATCAGACTGAGATTATAAGAGATAGTCTTGACGACTTACAAACAGAAACTATTGAAGGTTTTAATTCAGTGAATGATGCAATTAATTCACTAGAAGCATCTTTAATTTCTGGAATTGAAGACATAAAGTGGTATTTAGGATCTATTGATGATAAATTAGGTAAATTAATAGGATTAATAGAATACCCCCAAGCTACAGAATCTACGGAACAATTTAAAATTGGGATGGAACTTTATAAACAAGAGTTTTATTTAAAAGCTCTAAAGTGTTTTGAATCTTCTGTTGATAAAAACCCCTTAAATCTAAATGCTAAGACTGGTCTTTATTTAACAAGAAAGAAGTTGAAAAAGAATAAAAACTTTGAGATTCTTGTTGAAATTATAAAATTAACAGGTGGAAATTTTTTATATCATACTAAAGCCACAAATGAAATTAGAGAAAATTCCACAAACTATTTTATTAATTTTTGTTTTGGTGAATTACTTGAATCAAATGAATATAAAATCATCATTGATAGCTATGAGAATGAGATTTCAGGCTTCAGTAAAGAGCATTTAGCTATAAAGCTTAAATATATAAATGCTTTAGTTTTATCTGGAAAAACATACGATCAATATTTAGATGAAGTATTAACAGAGGGCCAGCTTGAAAAACTCATGGTTTTTTTTAAATATGAAGAAAATAATAAATATGTTGTTAGTTTTTTAGAGAAAGTTGTAGATTTTATTAAAAAAAGGTTACCTCCTTCAGATCATCTTAAAGAAAATAATAAACAAACAATTGTTGAAAAAAAAGCAACATATTTTAAAAAAATGTTGAACAATGATGTTAAAACTTTAATGCAGTTAGGGTTTTTTGAAACTAGTTTGTCTGAAAAAGTAAAAGCGTTAAAAACTTTTTATGATGCAGCAAAATCAGCACCTGAACAACTGAAAATTGCACAAAACTTAAAAAAAACAAATCAAGCAAACTTAAAAATTATTGAAACTATTAAAAACCCTAAGTTTTTTAATGAACCTAATGAGTTTTGTTTGGATGCACAAAAAGAAATAATTTCAGAAACAAATAAAAACATAACAAAGTATAAGCAGAAGATTAAATCTAGTTTAAAAAAAGAAGTTAATTTATTAGATAAAATAATAAGTGAATTTGATTCTGGTTACCCAAAACTTGAAAAAGATAGTTCAGAAAGTTGTCAAATAATAAGAACCTTTGTTTCGAATATAGATGAGTTAAAAAAAGTTATAAGTTTAGAAAAAATCTTTACTAAGTAAAAATTATGACTAGGAAAGAAGAAATATTTTTATCACTTGCCTATTGGATAGCTTCATTGGATGGGAACTTAGATATAAATGAATCTAAACTTATAAGAGAAAGTAAAGTATTTGAGTCTTTTTATTCAAAGACTAATTTCAAACATTGTAAAGAATTAGTAGTCCAATTAAAAGAATCTACTGATGCCAAAGGATTTCTTAAATCAATCCTTAACCCACTTCTGTCAGCTGATTCAAAAGATATATTTTCTAAAGAAGAACAAATCACATTGTTGATCGAATTATGTAAAATAGCTTCTGCAGACAATAATTTTGATGCTATAGAAAAACAATACATCAACCTATTGGCAGATGAGCTAGGACTAGGAAAAGAGAATATAGTAGAAAATTTTAGTAAAGAAACAATTAGTGAATCCACAGATATTGGAGTAGGACTCAAGCTTAATAAAAAGGAATTGGGCATGGCTTATGCCTCAAAAGAAAAAGAAATATCCTTTATCGTAAGGCAAAAATTACAAAATCAAATTGAAAAAGAGTTGTCATTAAACGGATTTGAAATTTTTGTTGATGGATTAAAAATAAGAAAAACACATAGACTTTCTGTTCAAACTCTTTACGATGAGCGAGAAATTGAAGATAGAACAGAGGTTAATTATTCTGGAGCTAGAGAAATTGGTAGTAAATCATCATCAGACATAAACTTGTTTGAGGAGGAGTGTAGTGCTGGTCTTCCTCACAGAACAGACTATGAATTTAAGAATCATTCATCTAATAAGAAATACAGGGTAAGTGGTACAAATAATACTAGAACATGCTACAGTTGTAAAGGAAGAAAACAAGTAACCTGTTACACCTGTCGTGGTGCAAGAGAGCTGACTTGTGGCACTTGTAGTGGAAAAGGGAAAAACAGATGTGGTAGTTGTAGCGGGAGCGGATATAACGATTGTTTTTGGTGCTCAAACGGGTATAAAGATGAGTATGATTCATCACTAGGTAGAAGTGTAAAGAAAAGATGTGATTCTTGTTCAGGTCAAGGTAGAAATCCCTGTAGCTCTTGTCAAAGCGGTTATGTAACCTGTAGCACTTGTAGTGGTGGGGGTAAAGTAACTTGTTATACATGTCAAGGCCAAGGACTAATAGACTGTTCAACTTGCTCTGCCCAAGGCTCATTTACAGATTATTTACAGATTTCAAGTACTTTAGAAAAAAAAATTAATAGCGCATTTCTAAATGAAGAACCAGACAAAAATTTTTGCACAAAAAACCTCTACTCTGAAGAGTCTAAATATCATAAACTCTTTGGGAAATATGAATTTAAAAGTCTAAAAGAACACTCTTCCGAAATAAAAAACCTATTTGCCCAACAAAATTTTTCTAAAAACCAACAACCTAAAAAAATAAAATTCGAGCTTCACGATTGTTTATCTATGTCTTTTAGAATTATAATTGGAGATAACACTTATTTAGGTGGATTAAATAGTAACGGAGAATTATTTTACGATTTAACTATTCTAGATCAATTATTCTTTAATATTATTAAATCACTAGAGGTTAACAATAAATTTAAAGCTCTAGAAATAATTAAAGCTCCTATAACAGCACAAATTCCAGAGTTCAATGAAACTTATGATAAAATCACTCAATACAAGACATTTGTTAGCATAATTAACTCTTCACAAAAAGAAGAATATAAGTTAAATAAGGTCAGAAAGCTTAAGAAAATAAATACGAAAAAATATACCAATGACCTTATTTCAATAATTAAAACCAACACACAAAAGATTCTTATTCCATTTCTTTTAATAATACATATATCTTTTTGGCTTTTATTACCTGTCTGGACAACACTTATTGCAGTGAGTTTCTTTATTTGTCTTTTAATAGGTAGATTTTCTTGTAGTAATCATTTAAAAAACATATTAAAAGATGCTAGTAAAATTAAATTAAACACTTTTTTACCTTCTATCATAAGTTTTATTATTTTATTCTCATTAATTTTTATTTTAAATAATTCAACTAAAAGAGTTATTGATGCTTATGCATCATCTAAAACTTCTTTTATATATAATAATTCATTATCGTCCTATGATTATTGGTTTTATGACCAATTTGTTGAGGATATATTTTTAGATATAAACGAAGAAGATGTCTCTATTTTTAATTACACACTTCCTTATTTTGATCCTTTTGATATTAATGAATTTGGTATAGGTTCTTTATTTGAAGATAAATCAAATATGTCTTTAAGAATAAATGAAAACATTAAAGAATTATCTCCACATTTTAAAGATTTTTTTACTTTTATATCTTGTTCAGATTGTGAAGACGATGGTGTTCGTTCTGGGAACAGTTTCTCAAAAAGAAGATTAAATAGTGACCAATCTGAATCAGGTTATGGAAATAAAAATAGTTGGAACGAAAAGAAAATCTCAGAAAGAGCAAAATATAAAATACCACAATATCAATGGAAATGGGATTCTAACAATGACAAGAAAATAAATAATAGCGACCCTGAATTTGATCTACAAATTTTAAATTTAGTTACCGAAGAAACTTTTAAGACTTTTAAAGAAAATTTCCAATTAGTCCATAAAAAAGATCTAATTGGAAAAGCTACAATTAGTTATGACTCTTATCATCCAAATTTTGCTATTCCAGAAAGAGCTTATGCATTAGATCAACTATTAACTGATTCAGTTATACTGATCAAACCATCAAATACAAAAGTGAATTATTTTTATAAGGAAGATTTTTCTTGGAGTTGCCTGTCATGTTCCGGTTATGTGTGTAGTAAATGCACTGATACTAAAATCTCAAATAGAACTTATTTATCAAACAGATCTGGTAGAACAACAAGAAAAATATATTTAAGACTTTCTGAAGAGAAGTTTAATAATTTAAATTCTAAAGCTTTAATATATGGATCTGATGATTATAATATTGGTGGCACTGGATCTAATTTTTTTACAGGTTTAGAAGTAGCTGGAGGCTTTATTAATTCTAAAGGGATTGTCTATAACTTTAAAGCTGGCTATTCAGGTCTTTCTTACGGTAACTCGCGAAGAGAAGATTGGAGTACTTTTAGTAATAGATATATTAAGTCCTACCAGGATTCTGAAGAAATACATAGATTTAATTTTGTTACATCTGTTAATCAAGTAAAAAAAGCAAAGACATCTGATTATGGAGTATACATAATGCAGAACGACTTTGAAACTTTCAAAAGAATGTTGACTTCAAAAGCAAATATGCCAGACCCTTCGAAAAATCCAATGACTAGAAATGATGGTAGGAATTTTTTCCATCAATATTTTTATAATAATGTTGCTTCACAATTTAGTGATGGAGAATATAAAAAGCCGGTATATTTAAATGAGAAATCTTATGACTTTTATCATTTACTCATAGAAGAAAGAGGGTTTAGAAAACTTTTTAAAGAAAATGCTCAAAAATATATTAATGAATCTAGGGAGTATGTTGTTCAATAAATTAATACAGTTCTATTACATCTGATCATTTAACTTTGGACCAAAAGAGCTTTTGATTAGGTTGGTCATTATTTTATTAAAGGCATATTTGTCACTTTTCAATGTACAGGGATTATAATTCCACTTTTCATCAGGGTGAAGATAATCAGGCACCGTAACCACTACCTTTTTACCATTTCTTATTTGATGAAAATCAGGTTCCCAATCTATTATAAAATACCTTTGTTCTTTTTTTGACCAAAGAATATTTCTAGGACACATATCTCCATGAACCAGTCCTTCTTTTCTTATTATTTTTAGAGTATTGGAAAGCTCAGATATTTTTTCAGCATTATAATGTGTTGAAATAGGGGATGTTTCAAAAACCCGAAGTTGTTTTTGAAAAACTCCAATTTCATTGAATAAAAAGCTTGTTTCAGGAATATTTACTAATTTTTTAGAAAAATACTCTATTTTTTCACATCTAGACTTTATCTTTTCTTTTTCAGTGAGTAGTATGTCCCAGCTCCAATGCTTATGAATATGTTCTTTCGAGAATTTAATCATTTTTCATCACATCATATTTCCAGAATCATAATCCCCAGAATCAAAACCTTGGTATATTCCAGCATCAGGAATGTTAACTCCTACACAATCAGAAAGAAGACCTTCAAATTCATCACCATAAAACTCTTTGTTTTCTGGGTTAGTCAATTCTTTTCCTAAATAATCAAAATCAATATAAGCACCTTCGGGCATTTTTATAAAAAGTCTGAATAAATAAAAGAATTCATCTGCTAAACAGGTCCAATCACCATCAAGATTGTTTTCTACATAATTATTTAAAAATTCTTGTATAAAAGAAACATCTTGATCATCGATTACTAGTTTAAACTCATTGTTTTCTAACTCAGATTTAACAACATTTAGCTCTACCCAAACAAAGTTGCCTTCAGCCCAACCAGCATATAAGCTTCCCTTTGCACTATCTAGGACTCTATCTCCGAATACACTATGGTAATCTATATTTTCATCTTTAGGAAAGCAAAAGTGTAAACAAATGTTTTCTACATTTCTAATTTGATTAAAAAATAATTTTTTTGATTTTTTTGGATCATCACAAGCATCATCATTAATCCATTCTGTATTTTTATTAAAACCACCTTCTGGTTTAAAAGGACTCGTCTCAAGAACCCTTGAAAGAATTCTGTTTGTAATTAGATTTGGAAAATCACTAAGACAATTTAAACTATGGCTTTCAACATCGTAACCCATTCTAAAATCAAGAGCTACATTATAATTGTTATCTCTAAAAAAAGTATGTAAAACTGGACTACCAGTATATGCCCTAGGAAAATCTGAGGCATTGTTTTTACTACCCCAATCGCTACCTTTATCATATTTAACATTAGCCCAATTGTGATTCATTTTTCCAGTTCCAAAAATTTTAGGAAAATCATTCCAGGCATATTCCTTTTTCATGTATGATGCTAGATTTGCAAAAATAAAGTCATGTGGCTTCAAAAAACTACTACCAGCAGGAATTATTTCTTTAGAACTGTCAATACTACTTTTTAGAGTTTTCTCTGATGAATTAGAGCCTATTTCCATATTTCTTTCGGAAGGCCACATAGCTTTGTCTTTAGGTTGTTCCAGATAGGCTTGATATTGGTCCCAATAATAATTTTCTAAAACTCTTTCATAAAAATATTTTTCACTTTGAAAAGGAGTAGTAGAAACGTTAACCCCGGTTTTATAATCTTCATCTGATGTAGTCCTTTCTTCTGGATAAAAAGAGGCCATATCAGCATTTTCTAGTAAAAAGTCAAACTTATCATCAGCCCTATAATCTGAGTAAAAACTAATTCCGTTATTTACTATTCTAAGCATAACTCCAGTTCTTGTGTCCTGGTAAGCAAAAGCGATATATTTTTTTACATCATCTGAGCAATCTTCCCAACTAGCTCCAAATAAACTAATAAAATTATTTCCGTTTAACATAGACTCTTTAGAAATTTTAGTAGCATCCTTAATCTCAGTTATTTCACCAGAAATAGTGGTTACAATAACCCTTTCATCTACAGATATTTTATTAATTTCAAGCAAGAATTCACTGATTTTTTCCTTTGTAAAGAAAACGGTTGACATGTATTTTGGAGCTATAACTCTGTGATGATTTCTAAAAGCAATAGAGCCATCCCATAATATTTTAGGGGTCCATCCATCACTCCCCATAACGCTTATAGGTGTAGCCATTTTTGCACTTGACACTACTGCTAAAAACCATAGTTCATTTTGAGAAACAATCTTATCTAAAAGATTTAAATACCATCCTTCCCAATCATTGCTAAGTAAAACTATAAGTTCTTTCTCCAATGAGTTTGTTAATATGTGATTTACAACAACCCCGGTCTCTACACTTTTCCAATCAATTTTTGGAGCACTAGACGAAAAAGTTAAATTATCACCATCAATACATGAATTATAATAATCTATTACCTCTTTTGTCGAGCTTGCTAGAGGCTTTACATCTTTAGTTTGAAGCAAAGACAAGGCTTGAACTATTTCTTTGTTTTTTCTTTTATCCAAAAAGTCTACTATTAAATTAATTTTACTAGACCAAGTATCTCCATTTGAACTTCTACCTTCTGAACCATCAACAACAGAAACATTAGACTTATTATTTAAAAGTTTAACTGCATCAAAAAAAGAAAACCCTTTATTTTCAATATATGGGGATAAATACTTTGACTCTTTGATACCCCATCCAAAATCATAAGTTTCTTCATTTAGAGAGAGGTGTAATTCTTTTAATAAAACTCTTACTACCTCTGAGGTATCACAATTAATTTTGTCAACTATTTTTAACACACTCCCAGCACTAAAATTAAATATTTTTTCTAATAACGAAGGGTCATCAATTGCGACGATTTGGTCGCATTTATCAATATTAATCTTTTCAAGTGCCTCACATTTTTTTAAAAATGAAGGAAGGTATTTAAAACCGACTCCCTTAAGATCAATTGTAGTTATTTTAGCTAAATTAAGAGAAGGGTGAACATTAACTTCATCAGGCCAAACTAGATCATTTTTCTTGTATTCCATTACTTGAACAATCGCAGACTCAAGAATCGATAAAACTGCATAACCTCTGGATTTATTTGACCACTCAATATCTTTAATTACAGCTCCACCAGAAGAAGAAAGTTCTTCGTCTAAAGTATCTTGATTAAATTTTAATAAAACTTCTGGGTTACCACCATTTCTTTGCTTTTCGATAAAAGTCCATCCACTAAGACATTTTGCATATATCTGCTTATCATTTAAACTCTTTACCAAATTTATGCCAACTTCTATTTGGTCATATTCTCCACTGTTAAAAAGTTCCCTTAATTTTTCTATATTTTCCATAATTTATTTAATTTAATTGTACTACTCTTCCATATTTTAAATGATTACCGACAGTTCCATTTTTTGTTATAACCCAAAAAACTTTACAAGGTGGTTTAATTTTTGGTGTTGGTGCGTAGCCGTCAGTGAGGTAAATGCAACCATCATATTTTTTAAATCTATTTTTTCTTAAATAACTAAAAACAGGATCAAAAGATGTTCCGCCACCACCTTTAATTAACTTTGGTGTAATTCCCTTATAATTATAGGTTTTTTGCACCTTAGCATCACACTCTATTAATTCTATTTCAGCGCCTTGTTTCCAAATGCCATGAACTTCGCTAAAAAATTCATTTACTTGTTCCATTTGGATCGACCCAGAAGTATCTATTGCGATAGCCATTTTTTGAAATCTTTTTATTTTTATTCCTGGCCTTGTTCCGTACCTTTTACTGATTCTTTTCATTGAATGATAAATTCTGGTTTTTCTACTATTAGTTGAAAAAATATTTAGTGCTCTTTTCCAATTTACCTTAGGTTTTCTCTTATCAATTATGCCAGAAATTAAAGTACTTATCCCAGCAGGAAGACTGCTATAGTCTTTTGCTGTAGTTCTCTCTTTTGCTTGTAAAATCATTCTATCCAACTCGGTTTCTATAGATTTAGAACTAATGCCGTTTTGTGATTCATCACTCCATTGACTATGATCACTGTGAGACATCTTTTTACTACCTAAAAGTTTTTTTAAATTTTCAGCACTCATTGGTGCACTTGATTCTGAACTAGAGGAATTATCTGCTTCTACATTTGAATCTTTATTATTAATTTCTTCATTTAATTTATTAAGTTTATTGTAGTACCATTCAACACTTTTATTGGGCTCTAAACCTAGGTCAGGAAATGTGCTGAGAGTGATTGCGTTTTCTGGGAGGTCCCAATTTCCAATAAATTGATTTACTACAATATCAGCAGCAAGATTAAATATTTTAGGATTGTTTGTTTTTAAATTAAATCTAAAAAGATGTTTGAATATAATATGTAAAGTTTCATGCTTAATTACAGCAACTCTCTCAGATGTACTAATTAATTCTTCTAAAAAAAAATTTTCATTCACAAATAGGTATATTTTACCTTTTCTAATGCCAACTGCAGCTGTAGGGATTTCATTTGTAATTTTTCGAACCACTCCACTTAAAAAATGTGCATAGAAAGGCTCTTTTAAAAGTAATTTAATGATGCATTTTGATATTTCTTGGTTGATATTCTTTTTCAAAACGTCTATTTTCTTAAACCTTCTAGTAATGGCTTTATTAGTGATGATACATCTTCAGTATTTTCAAGGTTATGTTTGTCTAACCTTAAAAAAGACAAGTTAGAAAGTAGGGTTAGAGCTTTAATATTCTTAATAGAATTACATCCACTAATTGTTATTGTGTCTAATGAATTAACCTTACCCAAGGAGTCAATATTTTCTAAAGACGTATTATCATTTAAATTAATGTTTTTGAGTTTGGGAACTTTAGAAAGACCATTGGTAGTTACCAATGCACAATTATTAATTTGCAAACCAGATAATTTATTGAAGCCAGAAATAAAGTTAAGGTCTTTTATTTTTTTACAATTTCTTAATCCGATTTCTGAAATATTTATTAAGCCTTTAATTCCAGATAGATTGTTTAATTCAGGGTTATCCATAAATAATATCTTTTTAAGATTAACTAGTCTAGAAAGATTTGAAATTGTAGAAATAGAAGTATTTTTTATACTTAACTCCTCTAAGTTAGTAAATCCTGATACCGACAAAAGAGAGGATATTTGCGCCCCTTCTATTGTTATCTTTTTAAAACTTTTCTTTATATCTGTGGCAACTACACAAGAATCGGGAGCTATTGAAATTAGTCCCTGCATTGCATAATCTCTGTATTCTTTTGTTTTACTATTACCAAGAAATTTACTATTTGGTATTATTTTTTTCTTAACGTATAGTACTCCTTGAAGCAAAAAATTAAAAACATCAGCATCAGCAATAGTGTTAGCTAGCTCCAACCCTAAATCAATATTTTTGTAATCATTAGACAATAAAAGTGGCTCTAATTTATCTGATATACTATTTTTGATAGAATCTAGTTTGGTAGTTTTTTCTTTTTTAAATTTAGATAAATATCCAATAGTTTTTTCCAAGGAATCCATGATCAAAAATCTTGGCTTAGGCCTAACTTTGTAGCACTTTTTTAATATTAATCGATCCATTAAGTTTAAGGATGCAAAAACTTTAACGCTCTCAAGATTATTACAATTTGTAAAGTCGCAACACTGTAACAGAGGCCAATCAGACAGATAATCAACATTTTTTATCATAGGACAGCCTGAAACTTGTAATAACTGAATTCCTGAGTTCTTTAGCCCTTCTACAGACTCTAGATTATGGCAGCCAATTATTGAAAACTCATTTAGTTCTGGCTCAGACCAATCCCGATTTTTATAATAATCCCTAACATTATCACCTACATGGGCAGCCTGGTAAAGGTTTCCACCTCCAACTTTACTAACCTCTTCTGTTATTTCCCAAAAAGGGTTCTTTTCAGACCCGTTACTACCACCCCATTCTGACGCCTCTTCATCCCACTTAGAAGAATTGTTTCTAAATATTTTTCTACATTTAATTAAAGAATCAAGATTTGTTATGGCTGTTTTGGAAAGAGTTATTGTTCTAAGCTCCAAACAGTTTTCAATTCCTTCAAGAGTTTTTAAAGAACCTTCCTTACTAAGTTGATCTTTTCTGGTTTCTAAATTGTAGCTATATTTGTTGCTATCATGAAGAAGAATTTCTCTTAAGTTTAGAGAATGTTTTAAACCTTTAATACTATTTAATTGTTTACACTGACGAGCATCTACTGCATGGAGTTTTTTGAGATTCATTAAAGCATCTAAATTTTCAATAGGTGTTCTAGCAATCTTCACTGCTAAAAGATTAATGGAGTTTTCTAGACCGCTTAGTGATTTTAAAGATGTGCTACTAAAATCAACAAACTTTATATTTTTAAACTTTTTTAAAGCAGTTATATCAGATAAAACTTTGCAATTACTTAAATCTATAAATTCTAAACTATCCGATGAGGCTAGCCCTGAAACATCTTCCAAATGTTTTTCGGAACTTAACTTAATATAATTTAGTTTTTTAAGTTTACTAATTCCATCAAGATTGCAGTATCCAAGATCGTACGTGTTTAAAAACCTAAGATTTTCTAAATAATTTAGGACTTCAATAGAAAAACCTTTTTTTCCGCTACCCCCTGTGATTTTTAAATTTTCAACACTTGTGACCTCTGATAAGAAATCTAATTGAGCAATGTCTTCTTTTGTAGGAAGCTCTAAATGAAGTGTTTTAAGTTTTTTGAAGCTCCATTTTTCTTTATGTTTTGGAAGAGTCTCACCATATTTAATTTCTAGACCCTCAATAGGCAAATCATATATATTTTCAAAACCTACAACCTCCTTATAACGCTCAAATTTTAAATATTTAAGATTTAAAAAATTTGATAAATATCCTATATAAAGTACTGAGTTTTCATGAGAATATCCGCTGTCAACCTCTCCTTTTAGTTTTAAAATTGTTACAGACTCTCTAATGGAATATCCTTTTGATCCTTTTGGTGCAAAATTTAATAAACCTAGGATTGAAGTTAAGAAATAATGCTGGTCAGGTCCATTCCCTTTCCAGTCGTGAGTAAATGTTCCAGACCATTTATCAGATTTATATTTTACATCGCCTAATAACTCATCAAATATATTTGGATTATTTAGAGATCTTACTAACTCAATTCCAGTCTCAATATTTGTAAAATTTCTAGACCTAATAAGCTTTTTTATCTTGGCTATATTTCTCTTTTCTTCCTTAGATAGACTCATTATTTTATAAAGATTTTAGTAGTTTTTCAGCTAGTTTTTTGTTCCTAACCATTGCTTTTACATTGTCGTTCCCGTTTTTATTTATATCCATATAAAGACTCATCAGCAAGTCATTTGGAATCTCATCAATTAGCAAAAAAGAAACTAAATTTTTAGAATGACTTTTAGTTGACCTATAATCTTTATGCATTAGATAAATATATAATCGCACGCATATTGTAGATAGTCTATCCACCCTTTTAGTTCCTGAATCTCCTTTAGATAAATCAACTATTTTTTCTTCTACTTCTATAAATTTATTTGAATTGAGTATTTCTTCAGGATCAATTAAGGTGCTTAACTCATCATTTATAAAGTTTATAAAGGATGATGTGGTTAAATCGTCCAAGGAACTTAATCCAATTGCTTCCACTAAATCTATATTATTTTTTAAGTCTTTAATATTTTTAATTTGTTCGAAGAATTGCGTCAAACTTCTAGGGGTTGTTCTCTCTGAATTAACGAGTTCTGGGTAAGTTAAAACAAATGCAATCCCACGTTGATCAATATTATTAGAGTTAGCCCACTCAGCCCATACTTTGGCATCAAATTTCAAAGTAGTATGAAGCATTCTTGTTAACATAGCACCGTCCATTGGAGTAACTGAATAATCTCCTCCTTCTGGATTTGCAGTAGCAACAATCTGCCATTTAGAGGGTAGTTTCCATGAGGATAATTCAAAATTTTGTAAAAGTTGCATGCAACCTCTTAAAATTCTGTCATCTGCACGATTTATATCATCAATTAATAGTATTCCAGGGCCTTCTTCTTTGGGAACCCAATCAGGTGGGCTGTAAACTGTATACTCATCGCCTGAAATTTTACCATCAGGGTCAATAACATTTGGCATCCCGTGAAGATCTCCCATTTCTTCAAATTGAGCTGGGGCAATATAGGCAAATTTCCATTTTTTTTCTCTAGCAAAATCTCTTATCATTTGTGTTTTGCCAAGTCCGTGAGTTCCCCAGACACATATTGGAGTACCTCTTTTATTTTCAGTATTTAATTGATTATTTCTTTCAAAAATATGCATCAAAATTTTTCTAATTTCTTTGCTATTTCCTTTTTTGCCATATTCTAATAATTCTTCTGCCATTTAATTTTTATTAAAGTAGTAAATAAATTAAAATTGTGTATTTGTAATGATAGAAATCCTTTCCAACTACTACATTTTTATTTGATATTATAATTATTTAAAAAGATATAAAAAATTCATGATATATCTAAATAGCTTAAAACAGTTTTCCAATCGGGGAACCTTTCACTTCCAAATTGAATCCATTCCCCTTTAAAATCAGGCTGTCCTCTTCTATTAGAATCGTCAACTAAGTAATCCCCGATATTTAAGTCTTTTCTTGCACTTAAGATTAATCGATGCCTTGTTTTTTTACCAAAGTACTTTTCAATCCATATTCTTTTATGTGTCCATGCATCTGGGTTATCCCACGGAGGAGTAGATAGAAAAAATAAATCAAAATCATCATTATTAATGATTTTATTTACAGATTTAATAGCGTCTGGTATAGGTTCCAAGTCTTTGTAAATATTAGGAATTCTATCTGGCCTTCCTATGTAAGGTGATTGCTTACTTAAAGGGTGGTTATTCCTCGCTTTGGTAAAGTCTGAAATAACACCATCCATATCGATATAAATAATTTTTTTCTTCATTATAAACTTATTTTTTTGTAAAAATATTCACATTTCTCTTTAAAAGTATTCAAGTCAATTTTGTGTTCTAGCTCCTCACATTCAATAAGCTCATAATTCTTTTCAATTAAATTTTTATTTAGAAACCTTGTAGTAAAAAGAGGATCGACAATTTTGTCTTTTTTACCAAGAATTATTAATTTGTAAGGACTTAAATTATGATTTACTTCGAAATGTATTACAGACTTGTCGATAAGTAAGGCTGGGTTAAAGAGTAGGGCTGGTATTTTATGTTTTTCAGCTAGCCAGTAGCCTAACATACCTCCAAAACTACTTCCTATAATACAATTGATATCTTTGTTTACAATTAATTTAGATAAGATATTAAAACTCTCAGGTTGATTGTGATAATCCAAATGAAGTGCATGAACTATTGAGTGTTTCTCAATAATCTCAATTTTTTTTTTTTTTGGACTACTTTCTAATCCGTGTATGTATAAAGTTTTTAATTTACTTTTCAAAGTATGCAAAATGACTTATATTTAAATATATGTTAAAAAATCGAATATTTCTTGTCATTTTAAGTTGTTTGTTTTCGTTTAGTTCTTTTAGCCAAAATACAGACAGCGAATTAGTAATAATAGAAAAATATAAACGCCATGTATCGTCATTAGATTATATTTCTAGACAAACTGATAGTAATAAGTTTTTTTTAAGTTTAGCAATTGAATATTGCGATTCTATATTAGAGGTTTCTCCAAAAAATAATTTTGCAATTAATTTTAAAGACAAAATAAATCTAACATTAGCTACTGTTGGTGAAAACATGAATCATAAGGTTGAACTATTTCCTTTTTTTGATGGTTTCCCTAGCTATATGGGATTTGCAGATGACCCTATAGAGTATGCTTACGATGACGCTTTAAGTAAATTGCTCTCTTCAAAATATATAAAACTTCATAACGGCCCAATTAAAGATGCAAATATTACCTCAATAATTGTTAGAGATAATTGTGATGATGAAATGTTTGAAATTGCTAATCAAATCATTATTAAAAAGACAAATCATTACGTTTTACCACCTCATGAAATCGAGGCATTAATAGGCAGCGAACAAACAACAAGATTAATAAACGGGGATGTCAGTTATGAGATTATTTCAAATCTATCCAATAAGCTAAAACTAGACAGATTAGGTATTTTTAGAGTTAATGATTTAGATGTTATTAATAATAAAATATGGTTGGTAAATTCTGAATTTAACACATATTACGCGACTCAAGGATTTAGTGAGCCTATTTTTACTAGAGGGTTTAATATTGACAAAAGATCTATTGGTATAATGGATGTTTTATTTATGCTATTGCAGTCTATACTTTTTATCTCATTTATTTCATTTTTAGATCAAAATTTAAGAAGAAGTCTTTCTACAAGTACTAATGTTATAAGAGATTTATTTACGTTATACTTGAAGAAAATAAAGCTAATTTCTAAATACTTTTTCATTCCACTTGTATTTTCTTTTGGGATGATTTATTCATTGTCCTATTTAATGCCTAATCCAGAAGATCATTATTTAGAATTTTCAGCAAAATTGTGGATATTTCTTTTAACAATAGGCATGAGTATAATTCCAACTATAGTTAACTTATATTTTATTAATAGATTAGATCTTGATGGGTTTCATACTATAAAAGGCTATAGATACTTTGCAAATACATCAATTTATGCAACTTACTTTCCATTATTCGTGTTTTACTTTATTCAATATGAAAACTCGTATGTATTAGCCCATATTACTATGGTAGTTATTACGTTAATTATTGGGAATTTGTTAGCTAAATCATATTTTCAGTTTACTGCAATTACAAAAAATTCATCATTAAAAATTCAATCTTTTATTGGTTTAATACTTGGAATAATTTCTTTATTAATATTTAATCTTCTAATACTTTCAAAACTATCGATTGAGAATTTATTTTGGACTATTATTTTTATTCTTCCTATTTCTTTAATTCATCATTTTTTAGGAGTAATACTTAATAAAAAATATGAATTAAATATTCAAACATCTTCTGAACACCATTTATTAAGTGAGATACCATTTATCAAAACTGTTATAAATCCCGAAATAAGTATTTATAATAAAGTAGTAACCTCAATGTCCGATAAAGAGTTAAACGTTATGATATTGTCAGGTCCTTCCGGAATTGGTAAAACTAGAAGTTTAAAGGAAGTTGAAAATAAATTTAAAGACAACAACTGGGAATGGTTTTATGGAGATTGTGATGAAATACAAGGAGAATCTTCAATATCTTTTGAGCCTTTTTTAGAAGCATTCAAGAGACTGCTTAAAATTGATGAGTTTATAAACCGAGGAGAACAGATGGATTCCACGATGGGGTCAGCTGTTAATATGGGTGCTGCAATAATTGATGTTGATACTTCTGCCTTTGTTCAAGAATATGAAAGAGACAGCTCACAAAAAATGTCTGAAATTTGTATTGAAATTATTGATGAGTTAGAAAAAAGAAATAAAAAAACTGTTTTTGTAATGGAGGATCTTCATTGGATTGATCCAGAAACCTATTCTTTCTTAAAACTCTTCATTCAAATGATAAACAGAAATGCATTCTTAAGAGGTAATATGTGTATTGTTTTATCTATAAGAGAGGATTCTATGACGACTTATAGAGGTCCAAGTATAGGCATTCTTAAAAATGATATAAATTCATTACAAAAATCCTCTTCTTATAAGTTTCAAACTGAAGACTTGTTAGCGGTAGCTGACTTTAAATTATTAAATTTTGTTAAAGAACTTAGTTTACAAGACAATAAATTCAAAATTCAGAATAATTCAATGGTTGCTATTAATGATGTTTTCAACAAAGCAATTGATGAATATGTTGTAGAATACATAACTCCTTTGTACATAACTAAAGTTATAGAGAATTGGATTAATGAGGGAGTATTAACATACACACCAGAAGGATATAAATTAACAACTACTATATCTTCAGAAAGTTTGCCAAATGAAACTGGGGTTGATAGTTTTTATCACAACATCTTAGATAAATATGATGATAAATGGAAAAGATTATTAGAGAGTGCGGCAATAATTGGAAATAAATTTAATGCAGATATTTTAGCATCTGTTTGGAATTACGAACTATTAGATGTTTTGGGGTTTTTAGAAAAAGCTGTTAAAGACAATCTAATCGTCGATGTATCAAAAGAAGACAATATATATAAGTTTGGTGAAAAGAACAAAGGTGGCTCAGGAAAAAGAATAATAAGCTCTATTAAATCCTATTTTAATGCATACGATATTGATGATTCAGAAAAGCAAATTACTATTGAATATAATAAAAGGTATATAAGCCTTCAATCTCATATATTAGAAAATAGTACTAAATACTCAACAGAAGTACTATTAAATATTCTTAGAAGACTTTGCAGTCTTTTAATGAATGAGGCTTATAAGAAAAAGGCAGAGCATCTAATTTTTGAAATTGTTGTCAGATTAGTTTACTCTAGAGAAGTTGATAAACTTTCATCTATTATTTCATTTCTTAAAAAGTATTCAGTTCTTGATGAAGTTGTAAAAGTATTAGAATATATAAGATATTTCTCCGATGAGGATAGTAATCAAGATTTACAAAAGGATTATGAAAGTGAGTTAGAAAAGTTTATATATGAGAAGGATTCAATTTTAAATCATTTAAGGTTGTTTTCACTATTACCATTTGAAACTAAGTCTTTAAATAATTTCGCTATAAAAAAGAGTGATTTAATTCAACTAGATACAATAATAAATAATTATAGTAATGGGTTAGTAAAAACTTATTTAGGCATATTATTTTCAAATGAAAAATTTGGTGAAACAATAGAATCAGATAGCACTGAAAAAAATGAAGTAGTTGAATCTAAATTATCATATTTAAAGAATTTAACTAAACAAATCACAAATCATCCTGATAATGTTCTATATAAATTGCATATCGAATTTGAGATTTTTAAAACTAATTATTATTTATTAGAATCTAGCGAAAAAGATAATGATCAGAAAATCCTGGATAAAAAATCTAAAGAATTATTAGTTAATTTTAAAAAGCACACTCAATTAAGTCACTTAATGACAGATATTTATTATTATAGATTTAGAGTTTTAACTCAGTCTCTAAGAGATGATGAAAAGTCTATTGTCGAATTTAGAGAACAATTAGTTATGGTCGAAAATAAATCTAAAAACCTTAGTTGGGCTAAATCTGTTGTAGATTTTTTAAATCATTGGAGCGCAGAAATTTATTATAAAAAATATCCTAAAGAGGCATTAGAGATTATAAATTTATGTCAAAAAATTATATATAAATATGTTGATCCAAATTCATTTACTAGAATTAATGATACATTTACTGTTGCAAAAATTCAATATTTTATGTCAACTAATGATTTTAACTCAGCTCTAAAAATTGCATTAAATATGAATTCTATAATAGAAAATTCTTTAGGTAAAGAAAATATATATTTTGAGAGTTCATGTACTGATATTGGAGATATATATCAAGATTTAGAAAATGGAGAACTTGCTATTAAATGGGATTTGAGAGCTATTATTTCTAAAGAATCTAGATATAAAAAAGGAAAAAAGCCAAATTTAAAAAGTCAATTAGCAACAGCCTATAATAATATATCTCATGTCTATAGAAATCTTATGAATGACTCTGAAAATTGTTTAAAATACGCAAAATTAGGACTTGAATTTAAAGAAGCTGATTCATCTAATTCTTATGGTATTTCTCTTTATATGTTAGGAAGAGCTTATGACTTTAATAAACAATACAAAAAAGCTGTTGAAAATTATACTTCCGCTAATAAGTTTTTTCCATCAAAAACTAATAAGGATATTTATCAAAAAGCAGTATTAAATATTAACTTAGGAATTTCATTAAGTTTTGTTGACAAAGCTAAATCCAAAAAATTACTAATTGAAAATTTATCAATTTTTAAGAAAAAAGATATTTCAGAACATATTTCAAAATCAATTAAAAAAAGAATTAATGAAGCTGAAGTCATTTTAAAAACTTTAAGCAAATAAATTATGTCAAAAAGTAAATTAAATATTGCAGAGCAATTTAAAGATGAGATTTTAGTTAATAAAATAGATGTATGTTCTATGGATTATAAAAGACTTGCCGAGTGGTCTAAGTCTAATTTTGTAAATGTGTTATACGACAACAAAATTTATATTGATTCAGTAATCTTACATTCTGCACACTTTACCAATCTATCGGCTCAAAAAATTAAGAAAAAGTTAGGCCCATTTAAGTATTTATTTTCTATAACTTCTGAAACTGAAACTAAGAAATATAATCTTGATTTTGGAATTATAAAAAATATTCAAGATTTTAAGTTTTTAAATAATAATAACAGTATTTATATTTATGAAACTTTAGATTTTACAAATTTGTTTAGTTCTTCTTTTTTTGAAAAAGTCTTACTAGAAAAAAAATTTAATTTTACTAAGATCAATAGTAAATATTTATTAATTTTCTATAGTTAATTTAACTAAGTTATTATGGCAAGAAAAGCAGAATTCTCAATAAATGGTCAAATAGTAATGGCTGAATTAAAGAAAGTAGATCGAAAAAAGATTTATGGCTGGTCTACTATAGATGTGTTTGATGAAAAAGGTAGTAAGTGTAAACTTGCTGGTCTAGCCGAAGGTCAGTTTGTTATGCCATCTGGTTCTACCGCATTGGTTTCACTAAATTTAAAAGGTGAAGCGGTTTCAAAAAGCTCATTGGTGGGAGTAGATAGTGCTGGAAAAAAGGTAGAAAAAGTACCTTCCATATATGATCAAAAAGTGATGCTAAGAGAAGCCACATTAGATGAATATTTATCTATGGCCGTAAAATCTGTATATCAACTACAGATTGACGAAAATAAGGAAGCCTTAATCAATGAGCTTAACGATGGCAAGATATACTACTTTGTATTTAACTACAGGGCAGATTATGAGGGTGATGATGCCTTTTTAATTAGCAATGGAACCGATATGTTTGCCATTACAGGGATGAAGTCTGACCTTGAATTTATAGGCCTTGAAGACAATGAACAGGAATTAGTTCCTGAAGAGGCCGAGGCAGTAGAAGACGACATGGATTTTGCAATGTTTTAAATAAAAGAGAATGATCAGATATATAAAATTAGCTAACGACAAAAAAAGAGATGCCGAGATTACATTTAGATCTTTGAATCCAAGACCTGCCATCACCATGGTTATGGAATCTGGAGAGAAAGTTATTAATAAACGTGTGGTAAAAAGCACTTCTCAAACTAGCACACAAACCTTACTTGCCAAGTATAATGAAAAACCCAAAGAGGGTGTTGATTTTCAGATGCAACTTGCATCAAAACTGGCAGAAGACCTTATTGCCAATGACCCAGAATCTGATCTAGAACTTACTGGTAAATTCATTGAGGATGTTTCAAGAGTGTATATTAATGAAGATGAGAAGCCGGTATTTAGAGTAAAAAAAACCGAAAAGATTTTTTCTCCCTCCGCCGAGCTTAAAGAAGAACGTGAACCCAAGTACAACGATAGTAATATAACAGGAGAGAGTATTGTTAACTGGACGGGAAAACTAATGCCTAAGGCTAAGATTTACAACAAGCTAGTATTTCACAAAAAATACCAATTAAAGCATATCAATGGCCTTACTTATGATTTTCTATTTGATATGGCCAAACAACTAGCTGATAAAGACGCTATGATGATGATGGGTGCAGGAGCATCAGGAAAAGAACCTTTGGTTATGAATGATGGCGGAAAGCCCTACAGAGCCTTTCTGGAGGGTAGAATAAAGGGCGATAAGTATTGTTTAATTCTTCACCTTACTGACCAGGAGTTAAAACCCTTACCAACTAAATAAATATTTCATTGAAATGAAAGAAACCGCACAGAAATACAAACGCCAAACAGCATCCAGATATCTTCCTGTAGGAGCCCAGGAGATTACCTCAAAGGTCATGGAAGCAGAATGTTACGGGGTGTCTACCAAACACGATGGCCACTTTTACCTCTTAAGTTATGATGGTAAAAAGGCAACACTTACAAACCATGGCGGTACTGTAATTGATGATTTACCGCTACTAAAAGAATCCTTAGAATTACTTAAAGGCAAATGTAAAGCTATTGTGTTGGCAGGTGAGCTGTATCTGTTCAAAGAAGGCGGGCGTACCCGTTCTTTTGATATGACAGCAGCCTTAGATGATAAATCTGAAGATATTTACTTTGCAGCATTTGATTTGCTTAGCCTAGATGGAGAGCAGGTCTCTCTGGATATTAAGGAGCTGGACCAAAAGCTTAAAGTGGTGTTGTCAGATGGAAAATCATTACATGCTGTAAAAAACAGCTTTGTAGAGAGTAGAAAAGACATAGCAGCTCTTTACAAAGAGATTGTAGAAGAGGGCGGTCAAGAAGGTATTGTAGTGCGCTCTCAGAACGGGCCAACCTACAAGATAAAACCACTGATTACATTAGATGCTGTTATTTTAGGGTATGCAGAAGGGGAGGGGAGCAGAGCTGGAATGCTAAAAGAAGTTTTGGTAGGCTTAAGTGTAGCAAAAGATGAGTACATCTTGCTGACTAAAGTAGGGAATGGCTACAACGAAGAGGAGCGGAAACAACTATTAAAGGAACTAGAAAAGAAAAAAGTAGATTCTGGTTATATTGAGGTATCTGGATCTAACGTTGCTTTTACTATGGTAGCGCCCAACCAGGTGGTAGAGTTTAGTTGTTTGGATGTATTTGGAGAAAACTCAAAAGGGGCAATTTCTAAAATGTGTTTGAGCTATAAAGACGGTACCTACACAGCCATGGGAAAACAGCAAATGGCTAGTGTAATTTCTCCGGTATATGTTAAGATGCGTACAGATAAAAAACCCAATACAGATGATGCGGGCTTGTCTCAAATTACAAAGATTATTTCTTTAGATACAAATACCACCCAAAAACTCGATGTAAAGAAAAGCGAGATTATTTCTAGAGAAGTGTATGTAAAACAAAGCAAGGGCACCAAGATGGTACGCAAGTTTATGGTTTGGAAAACCAATAAGGAGGCAACTGGCGAGTATCCAGCCTATGTATTCCATTACACAGACTTTAGTGCTGGTAGGGCAGAAATGCTTAAAAAAGAGATTAAAGTATCAGATTCCAAGAAGCAGATTGAAGAGATTTTTGCTGCTGAGGTATTAGAGAATGTAAAGAAGGGGTGGGAGAAGGTGTAAGTCATAATTTAAAAATTACATAAAAGAATAAAACAAATGAATTTAAAATTAAAATTTCAATTATCTACCCCTATTAATTTGGATATGGCTGATCAAATTATTTCTTTAGTAGATATCAAACCACATTTTATGACAAAAGATTTTAAATTATCAATTTCCGCATTGTTAGAAGTCGATGATATATGGAAGTACGATGGTATAGATTTTAGTTTGTCAAATGAAAATCTAAAGAGCGGCAACTGTTCCTTAGATTTTAATGCAGATACCGCCTTATTTACAATTGATGCTATATTTACACTTAACCCTAAATCAAAATATACATCTTTAGTTAATAATCCTAATACTAAATGGGCGTTTTCAAGAATTTCTATTTCCACAAAATTATCTTCTTCCCTGCATGTACTTTCTTTTGGAAGTGATTTGTGTGAGGTTGTTACTGGTGGAAGTATCGAAGAGTTTTCTTATGAACAACGTTGGAAATTGCCTAATGGAGAAGAGGGAGGAAGAACGAATCACATAAGATATCAATTGCTAAATACTGAGGTTATTGATGTTGATGGAATAGGAGACGTTTCTGATGAATCTGATGATGGTGTTTTCTTTGAAAATTAAATAGTGAAGTCAATAAGTTTAAAGAAAAAAAAATGAATAAATACAGAATAGAAACTTCTGGGAAAACATGTCATTATCAGATTGCTAATTTGAAGGATAACGAAGTCAATGATATTGATTTAGGAGAGATGGGTTATGGAGAGATTGAGGAAAATTTTTTGTGGGATAAAACTGTACTAGAGAATAGAAAATTAATTTTTGATACACAAATACAATTTAGAATTTATGATGAGGACAATAATGTTATTTTAGAGTTTTCATCAGATGAATTAGACCAGAAGACTGAGGATGGAGTTGTTTTTTGCCCTGAACCAAAGTTTAATAATGATTTCCGAAATACATTATGCTATTTTGATATGTGGAAGGGCAGCGGCCCTGTTTATGAGTTTGAAACTAACGGTAAACTGCAGGTTGATGACTTTTCTTACACACTTTTTACTTTTGACAGCGAGGAAGATGTATTGTTTTTTATAAATGATTTATACATTAAGAATAATAAAATTGAAGAAACTGATTTTGGTGAAACATGGGGGGATTCAAGTTGGATGCGAGTTTTTAAAAATGATGGCAGTAATTTTCTAGTATCCTGAATTAAAAAAACAGATCGAGGAAATATTTGCTGCTGAGGTATTAGAGAATGTAAAAAAGGGCTGGGAGAAGGTTTGATTCCTCTATATCATCTCTAATTATTTAAATTTAAAAAAAAGGTCATTTAATTAACAGAAAATTCTATTCCAATTTCTAAACTAGTATCTTTTTTGTAGATATCTATATATGGAGTTGAATGATATCGATTTGTTAAATCTATAAATAAATCAAATTTTTCAAGTTTATAATATAACCTGGGCTGAACAAATAATCTATAATCGTCTAGATTTGAGCTATTGATTTGATAGTATACAGAAAGGTTTAGAAACATCTTTTCTGAAATAGTATACTTACTAAATGAACTAAAGCTATAACGTAAATTATTGACTTGGGTTTCAGTACTTAGGTTTTTGTCATACAGTTCATTTTCATAAAATAGACCTGCAGACAAATCCCAATAATCTTTTAATTGTGTAAATAAATTATGACGATAACCAATACCAGAAATATAACGATGGTCCATCCTTAAAGACTTTATATTTTGAGCCTGTATAAATGCAAAAAGCGAGTTCTTTTTAAAAGAATAATTATATCTAATTTGTGCAGATAAATCAGAAGATAATGTTTCACCGCCTTCTTCTATATATTCATAATTAATTAGAAATCTAATTAAACTTCTGTCAATTGATTTAGAAAATTGATGAGCTGTGTTAAATTCTATCAAGTCAATATTTCCAAAATTAAAATCTCCTTGTAAGCTTAAATTATAATTTAAGTTTTCATCCAGATCAGTCATCATGTTTTCAGTATTTATGATAGTCTGTGAATAGCAGAAGTTACTAAGTATCATCAAAAAAAAGTAAACTAAAAATTTCATTTAAATTATAATTAAAGATTAACAATATTAAATTTAATGTTTTATAACTAAGTTAGATTATACTTCAATCGATACTCCTTCATACTTTTTGTTTTTGAAGGAATCAAAGTAGAAATCAATTTTCCCTAAAAACAATCCGTGGCAGCCTACTTGGTTAATAATCACTTTTTCACCTACAATATTATCAATTACCACAGGTTTCTTTAAAAACGTATGTGTATGTCCTCCTATAATAAGATCTATATTCTTAGTGGCCTTAGCTAGACTTGTGTCGGATACTTTATTTTGATAATCATTATATTTATAACCCAGATGAGATAAGCAAATAATTAAATCACACTTTTCTGTTTGTTTTAATGTACTAACAATTCCTTGAGTAATTTCTAT
>ENA-OSJC01000779-OSJC01000779.1-marine-metagenome-genome-assembly--contig:-NODE-779-length-29296-cov-12.752216_pt1 | contig 29296 bp, 51 predicted proteins | sample MGYA00237885_ERZ534234 | MGnify/ENA primary metagenome ERZ534234 (study PRJEB26413, sample SAMN06343907) | marine metagenome | isolation source: coastal waters | place: Atlantic Ocean: West Antarctic... | reverse complement strand
CCATTTCTAAGGGTTCTAAGATAGGTTTGACATCAATACATAATTCCATACTAAATTATAAAGAAATACTAAGAGAAGAGCTCTCAGAGGATTTAATAGATTACTTTAACCAAGACTTTGATAAGATATGAAAAAAGATAGTTATTATATAGAGTTAGAGAAAGAGGGTTACTACGAGACCGTAGATAAACGCTCTAAAGATTATAGAGATTACAAGAAGTGGCTAAAGAAGTCGGGTGAGTACGAGTCTCTGAAAGAAAACATAGGCAATCAGCCTAAAGGATTGGGTGACACTATAGCTAAGATTACCGAAGCTACAGGAATAAAGAAGCTCGTTAAGTTTATTGCTGGAGAGGACTGTGGATGTGACGAGAGACAGGAATTGCTTAACAAGAAGTTTAAGTATGGTAAAGTTAATTGCATTAATGAAGATGACTTTGATTACGCTACTGACTTCTTTAAAGGAAATCCCAACAGAGTGACTAACAGTCAGCAGTTAAGGATGAATAAAATACACAATAGTATCTTTGGAACAAACAAGTCAACCACTTCTTGCGTTAGCTGTGTTGTTAAAACTATAGAAAATATAAAAAAATACTTGCAGGTTTATAAATAGTTTCGTAGTTTTGCTTTAAATATAAATATAAACTTATGAACAGCGTAACAAGAAAGAGGCAAGTAAGATTTTGGGATTACAATATAAACCCAATAACAGGTTGGGTAGAGCGTAGTAGAGAAGAGATGGGCAGGATGTCCAATAAGGCTTTAAAATCTAAAGAGAGAGCTCAGGTAGCTTTTGACAAGTTAAACGAGGCAGGTATATGAAAGTAATATTCGATGCCGATAGTTTAATATACGCTTCTTGCTTTAAGAATCTAACAGATAGAAAAGATAAGGAAGATTTATACGAGACTGATGTTGTAAAAGCTTACGATAAGTTTACACTCAGTTTCGGTAAATTGATAGACTACTTGAATGATATAGTACAAGTAGATGAAGTAGTGTTTTGTAACGGTTCTAAGAATAACTTTAGGAACGCGATTACGGATACATACAAAGCCAACAGAACAAGCAAGAGACCTCCTGTATTGGCAGAGCTACACGACATAGTTAAGAAGTCTTACGATTCTGTTTATGGAGATGGCGTTGAGACAGACGATGTTGTAGCTACATTATGGGCAGAAGAAGTAGAAAAGAATGGTGTGGACTCTGTAATTATAATGTCCTTAGATAAGGATTACAAACAGTTTCCTTGTTGGTTTTTTGACTACCACTACAAACGAAGAGAGCTCACTAAGATAACTCAATCAGATGCGTTGCACAACTTCTACTCACAGATGATTATAGGAGACACTGCGGACAATATAAACTACTGCAAGGGGTTTGGTAAGTCTTATACTATGAAGACGTTTAAAGACTCTAAGAGCGAGTATTCTTTACTAAACAGAACTTACAGGCTGTATAAGGAAATTCACGGAGACAATGCTAAGGAAATGTTTAATGAGGCTAAGTCGCTACTAAAACTAAAAACAGACTGCTATGAGCAAATCAGAAGAAGATAGGTATATTATAGAAATGTATTTTGGCAATGCCTTGCTTGAGATTCAGGATGGCTTACCTAAAGAGATACTTGAAGAGACCTTAGAATACTACGAGGAGTCTGAATTGTATTTAGCTTGTGCTGGTATTAAGAAGGCTTTAGACTGGTACGACACGCACACATTTACTAAGACAATGGTTAAGATAAACGAGATAAAAGAACAAAACAATTTAAACAAAGAAGACAATGATGAATAAAGAATACGATACGATTGTAAAAAAGATAAAAGATAAGTGTAAGTTTGACTTCTTAGAGAAGAGTCGCAATAGGAAACACGTTGAAGCGAGGTCAGTGCTATACAAGCTTATGGAAATGAGAGGTGTTATCACACAGGCTTCATCAGACTTGATATTAGAAAGAGATGGTGTCTTTTTCGACAGAGTGACTATTAGACATAGTTTGGCTAACTTTGATATTTATTATGACTCCTCTAACTTTGTAAGAGACCTGTATCATTCATTGGATGGTTACTCTAACTTAGAAAGAACTAAGACCAAGTTGGAGATTTATTTATCTGAAGTAGATATAGACAGACATTCGGAACTGCTTGAGCTAATAAAGCCAACAGTAAACTCTTGGAAACAAGCGATAGAGCAAGATGAGAAATACTTTTTTAACCAAAAATAGAAACAAGATGAACAAGCAAATAGCAAAAGAATTAAAACTTTTTACAGACGAGGTGTGTAAAAGATATTCTAACAAGGACAGGACAAACAACTTTAATAACGAAGTCTTCGAGGTGCAGGAGATAATACCCACAAGCGACCACACCGCAACGGTTATCTATGAAAAGAACACAGGCAAAAGAGCTGCTTTCTTCTTTTATTACATAGCTTCATTTAAAAAGTGGAATTACTATGTTCCAACAGATAGTCACATAAATGGGATGAGTGCTTTTGCCAATCAAAAAATAGAGGTAGAGCGACATAATTATAAATACAACTTTTAAAAGCAATAGTATGAACAGTTTAGAGAAATTATTAGAAGTTACAAGAGATTTTACAGGGGAGTTAAAAAAAGTAGAGACAGAAGAGAGAGAGCGTAGACAAAGAATTGTGGAGCAGAATGGAAACTCAGCCTTGCATTACGAAGAGGAAGTAGAGGACAGAAAGTCTATACCTGTGTACTCAGGATGTATTGCTTACTTTCCTGATGCGTTAAAGGAAGTATCTAAGTGTAGTTTAGCGGGACAGAAGCAGCACAATCAAGGCGATAAATTGTATTGGGATAAGAGCAAGAGCAACGACAATTCGGATGCCTTAATAAGACACCTTATAGACCACGAGACAAATCCAGTAGATGATGATGGCGTACTGCACTTGGCAAAGGTTGCCTGGAGGGCATTGGCTGTTCTTCAGATATACTTAGATGATAGAGAGTAAGTGTTAAAGTTTTGTTAATATGTGGTGCGGTTTATGAATAAAATGTATATTGCACCATAATTAAAAACAAAATTATGAAAAAGCAACTAACATTATTCGGAGAGTTCTTAGTCTACTTAGTTATGACTATGATTGTAATTTACATTGTATTATCCTTCGTATCACTAATTCTTATAACCTTATTAGCATAACAATATGAAAGATATTATACAGGCATTAATAGAGACTATCGAACCACAGTTCCATTCAGAGGCAAGTTGTTCCTCAAGACCAATACCAAATGAGGTTACATTATACTTAGAGAATAACTTACACTTTATAAACATCAACCTTACATTAGATGGTCTATCAGTGTACTTAGAGGTAGATATATGGGAAGGTAACGAAGAATATGTTTTGTCAGAGGATGAATTAGAATGGGTTTACGAGTATGGAAGTGCTTTAATAGATGAAGAGATAGATGCCACCATAGAGGCTTACAATGGGTCTGATGACCACCAAAGCGACCATAGTTATTACATTAGATAAAACAGAACACCTTAATTCAAGTTACCATAGTATGAGTAAATCAGAAGAAATTAAGCCTACGGATGGCAGGAAAGGAAATCAAAGAAAGAAGTCTATACCTAACCTATCTGTACCTGACAACGAAAGGTCTAACAAACCTGCTATGAATACAGCAAAGAAGGACAGGAAGAAGCAGTATGCTAAGAAAGCTATTAAGAATGTGTTTGGTAGCGAGGTCAATGCCTTTGAGAGTTTAGCTAAGAAAGCAGAGGAAGGTAGTTACAATCATATGAAGCTACTGTTGGACTTTGCCTATGGAGATGAGAAGGAGGGCAATGTAACTAAAGTACAGGCTCCTATCATAAACTTCTTTGGAGATAGTGTAGAGGGTAAGAAGATAAAGGAAAAAATAATAGACGTAACACCTGAAGAAGATGAGTAGTAAGATAGACATACACGAAAAGTACATACCTATTTTCAAGAACGAGAGTAGGTATTTTGTTGTTACTGGTGGTAGGGGTAGTGGTAAGTCGTTTGGTATAAATGTATTCCTACTTAACCTAACATATGAGAAAGGACATAAGATATTGTTCTCACGTTATACAATGATATCAGCACACACTTCTATTATCCCTGAGTTCATTGAGAAGATTAACTTGATGGGTGTTCACGAAGACTTTAGAATTACTAAGGATGAGATAATGAATCTTAAGACAGGTAGCTCTATTATCTTCAAAGGTATTAGAACCTCTTCAGGTAATCAAACAGCAGCATTGAAGTCTCTTAACGGTATTACAACGTTTGTAGTGGATGAAGCAGAGGAATTGGTAGACGAGAGTGTCTTTGATAAGATTGACTTCTCTATACGTTCTCAAATAAAGCAGAACAGGGTTATACTAATACTCAATCCAACAACTAAGGAGCACTGGATATATCAAAGGTTCTTTCAGAATGAAAACGTACTACCTGCGTCCAATACCCAGAAAGACGATACAACTTATGTCCACACAACTTACAAAGACAACAAGAAGAATCTATCTAACTCGTTTTTAGGTAGGATATACGAAATGAAACGGAAGAGACCTGACAAATATCAGCATCAGATATTAGGAGGTTGGTTAGCTAAAGCAGAGGGTACAATCATAAGAAAATGGAGGGTAGGAGACTTTATACCTACAGAACTTACTTGTTATGGTCAGGATTACGGATTTTCAGCCGATTTAACGACACTTGTGAAGATTTCTATAGATAAGGCTGCCAGAAAAGTTTGGATTAAGGAAATCTACGGAACAGCCAATCTAACGACATCTGATATAGCCTCAAGGAACAAAAATGAGTGTGGTATGGATTTAATTATATCAGATAATTCTGAACCCCGACTTATTAACGAACTTAAAACACTGGGTCTTAACATAAAGCCAACTATAAAGAAGAAGGGTAGTATATTGTCAGGAATTGCACTTATGCAAGACTATGAGCTTATAATAGACAGAAACTCTCACGGTATTATAAGGGAGCTTAACAACTATGTATGGAAAGACAAGGGTGAAGTACCTATTGATAAGTTTAATCACTTCTTAGATGCTATTAGGTATGCTATGATGTATTTAATACAAGGAAAGAACTCAGGTGTTTATACGATAAGATAAAACGTTTAATATAATGGGATGTTTAATACGAGGGGGTCAATTAATTTTGTCTCCCTTTTATTTTGTTTAATATAATGGGATGTTTAATATGATGCCCTGTGTTTAATATAATGGGATGTTTAATATAATGGGGGGGGTCGTGTGCGCGTCTACATAAAACATTTGATATAAAAAAGTAATTAGCATATTTTAACACGTAATTTGTAACGAAAATAAATAAGAAATAAAATTTATTATTTTGTTGCATATTAAATTAAATTATTGTAGACGTATGCACGTACATTTCATATAAATGATACTACAAAGGTAAACCAGTAAACAAGCTTAAAAAAACGTAAAAAAAGTAATTTTGTAAAGTTTTTAAATATTTGTGTTGTATATCTAAAATAAAGTGTATCTTTGTATAGGCAATAACGCCACCCACTAAATATACAGTTATGAAAAACACAAAAAAAACACTAAGTATTTTAAAATTATTATTTATCGGTTTTATCGCTTTTTTACTGGTATCGGTATTAATTGAAACAATAATTAATGGTGCAAATATATAAGCTATGAAACAGACTAAAATATTACTAAACAATTTAAGAGACGACGCAAATAAGGCGCAAAATTACGAACTATCTTTAGAGATAGGTAGCATAATAAGCATCTTAATAGATGAGGACTACGAAGACAAAAAGGCTATTTACGAAAAACACTTTGATGAAAAAATAGCATTAATAGATAAACTAACAAAAATAAACTAATATAATATGAATTACAAAATAAACATTGCAGCCGCGTTTTTAATACTAAAATCAAAGAAAGACTTTATTTGCTTTACACTTAATGAAGGAGAGACGGAAGTAGTTGATTACATTCTAACTAATGACTTAACAAGGCACCGTAAACAGTACCAACAATTTAGGTTGTTAGATATGATAAAAAAGCAAAATATTAATACTATAAAATTATAAAAACAAAATGGAAGAAGTAAAAAAATTAATTTATTCAATGTTAACGGAAAACACAGGAACACATTTTTTAGATAGCGGAGGCGAAAACGGTAGGGGTTGGCAAAAAAACAAAACAAAAAGTATTGAAGACTTCGAAAATGAAGAGGAGGAGGTTTATCAAATTGATGCGAAATACAAAGAAATTTATAGAACGGTCTCTGTCTTTCACTATCTTACTAATAACTTAGAAATTGACGAAATTTGCCAGCATTTTAATAGTTTACAAAACGCCTTCAATAATTGGGATGCGGACGCTAATGTTTACGGGGTTTCTTTTCAAGCTTTTGAATATTTACAAAACAATTTTGATATTGAAGTACAAGGAAGCTGGAACACTTACAACGGTGAGAGCGATTTGTCTCAAATACTACAAGGCGCAAATATAACTATTAATGACGATGACTACATTTTAATTCAGGTACACAATGGAGCAGACGCGCGGGGCGGTTACACGGATGCGAAGCTGTTAAAAATGGATGAAGATTTAATTCACGAATACTTAAACGAGTGGAAAGAATCCAGCGAAATTGAAGAAGATATAAAGGAGGGCTATATCAATACGTTTAATGACTACTGGAACGAGAATAAAACATACACTAATGAAGAAGCTCTAAGCATATTAGAATTAAACTAAAAACAATAAGCAATGGATAATATATATATACACGATACTCATACACTATATACAGAAAACAACGAACTACATTTGATTAATGATAAACAAACCATAGTTATAAACATTGATACCTTTATACACGATTTACCGAGTATCATACAGTTATGTAAACAAGAGCACAAAAAAAGCAATAAGGACTTATACAAAAGAATTAAGAACGCATTAAAAGAATAGATATGATATTAGAAAATAATAACCCAGACAATTTAATAGAATTACTTAACAGTAATAAGATAACTTTATACTCTTATAATTTAAGGAGCAAAGCGTATGAATTAGATATAAAAACATACAAGCCTAATGATACTATAAATTAGTATTAACTAAACTTTAAAACCTCTTATATTAATTTATAAGGGGTTCAATTAGAAACGAATAATAATAATATAAAAATAATAGGATATGATAAAGGTTAAAATAAACGTTTTTGTTAGAAAATCTGACTATTGGCAACAACCAACAGGACAAGAGTACAATGTAAGAGAGGTAATAATTCAAGGCTCTAATAATCAAGCAGTTATTGATAATTTTTACAGAAAAAATAAGGGTTGTGATGCAAGTTATTACAATGAATTTTCAGATACTAAATGGAGAAATAAACTAAAGGAGTGGTATGACTCTGAAGACTATAAGAAAAGAAGTTTCTCATTATATTATAAAAACTCAATAGTTGACTAATTGAATAGTAATAATATAAAACAATAAACAAAATGAAACAAAAAGAAACATACTACAGTCCATTATGCGACACCGAAACAACATCAATTCACGATATAAATACAAGTCAGCACGTTTTAAATGAAACCTATTTAGTAGGTTATAATCAATGGGGCGAAGAAATAACAATTGTACTAAACACAATAGAACTACTCGAATGGTTAGACATACCACGAATGAAACAACAATCGTGTAAATATATCAATCAAATAAACGAATGATAAAACGAACGCTAACTAAACTTTAAAACCTCTTATATTAGCTTATAAGGGGTTTTTTTGTGCCCAATAATTACTTATAGATTTTACTTATATTAGTATGATATATAATAGACAATAGCTATACAGTTATTTGTGTAATGTACTGAAGATGTTAGGGAGTAGTTAGTGATTAATTAAACCACCCATTTAACCAGTCATACAGTACGATACAGCCACCCCAACACCTCTACATATACTAACATACCATACATTTAATACAGTAGCTTAGAGAGTCTTATATTGAGTCAATAGATTCTATCTATGGTAGGTGGTGATTGGATAGGTATAAGTGATGATTGACGTAAATCCAGTGTTCTGGGTGTGTAGTAGCCCAATTAAATAAATTCAAACAAAAGTCAAATATCTTTTCACTCGGAATCGACTTATTGGATTAGAAAAAATAATTAAATAGTCAAATATCTTTTTGCTATTATCCTACTTATTGGATTAGAAATATAATTCTACACCCTCCTGTAATATTTTAATAATATTGTTAGCGAGACAATTGATAAAGCTAATATGCTCGTTAGTGTGAATATCTATTGGGCGTAAGTAGGAAAATATTAAAGATAGATGCAATTACTAAGGAGACTTGATTGACCTGAGCCAATAACCGTGTAAGGATTAAAGTTTAGTAGGTTAGAGAGAACTACTGCTCTTAATATGATAACTAAAAACACACTGAAGTGTTCGCCTATTATAGACAAATAGTATCAGTATGTTAATAACTATAAGTAAAATCTATTCTTTAAAGTACTGTACAAATGATGCTAAGAACAAGAGTACTATTATTATTACAATTCCATTCATATCTTTTATATTATTATAAAGGGGCATACACCAAGTATTAATCAGCGACGATTTTTAGTTAAATGTCACCCCCTTATTAATTAGTTAAACATCTTAAATTGACTCTCGTCTAAGTCTTCCCAAGCAACTATCTGCTTCTTAATTTGGTTAATCTCTTGACTTATTTCTGTTCTATCAAGCTTTAGTAGCTCTACTCTATTGGCAAGTGTATTTATGTTGTGAGCCACCTCTCTTGCTGTGTATGTTTTATTTTCCATCTTTATTTGTTTTATCTATTTGTTGTTGTGCTTTCTGTATAGTTCCTTTGGTAAACATTACCTTATATCTGACTACGAACTTTGCTTCTTTTAGTGTCATATTAATCTAATCTTAGAAATTCTGACTGAGCATACTTCATAAACCACTCCTTATTGTTCTCATACTTGTCTACAATAGCCTCAAGAATAACAACCTCTTCAATACTCTTTAGCTTTGCTATCCTGTCTATCAGCGAGTCTACTTTGTTTAATATATTAGTAGTCATCATTGGGTCAGAATCGTAAATAACATCAAAAGACTCTCTTACTATAGGCTCTAAGATACTAATCATCCTATTACCTTGCTGCTTTAAGTCTTGTTTGTACCTGTTGGTAGTTATAAGCGACTCATTTGCCTCCAATAACAATTGAGAAAGCAATACTGACTTCATAAACATAATCTGCTCGTTGGTAACCTTTGTTTTAATCATAATATTTATTTTGGTTTTTATTTATTTAGTCCATTGGTTAGCCATAGCCTCTGCCATACCTTTAAATGTTTTACTCCTTAATGTTCTTCTTTCTTCTGGCGATTTAGCTTCTTTTAACGCTTTATAATACCACATTGCCATTCTCTTTTTAATCCCTTTCTTACTTGTAAATTCAAAGAACCCTCCTTTCTCTACAATATCTGTTGGCTCTAAATTTGGTAAGTTCTTTAACCATAAGCAAGTGCTTTTTTGAGCCTTATCTCCAAACATAAAAGGTTGAACTATTTGGTTTGGCTTTTTTATCTTACTACTTATAACACTTATTGGGTTCTCAATAGCAATTTTATCTATATTTACATCCATTAGTCTTTGAACAAAATCAAGAGCTTCGTTTTGGTTTTTTAATCTATCTTGATTAATAGAGCCATCTTTATTGTACATCCACCTCGCTCCGCTAACAGCTAAATAAGTGCAAGGAGGATGTGCAATCATCATATCCCATCCTTGCTCTATAACTTCAAATACATCTTGTTTAAAATGCCATTCTGGATGACCGCCACTACAAGGTAGTAAATCACAACTAAATGCTTCGTGACCTAATTTTCTTAATTCTTTTGTTACTGCTTGGCTCTCTTCACAAGCTACTAATATTCTCATAATCTATCTATTGTTTAATTAATACTTGTTCTATGTTTGTAAACCTAATCTTCAATTCATTACGCATAAACACCCTTTTTAAGCCATCTTCTCTACGAAGTATGTCCTCAGACATCATAGCCTTGTCAAGGTAGCTCGGTTTGCTTAAATCAAACACTGAGCGGGTAGATATAACAGTGTAAACCATATCACTCTTTAAGCACCTAAATGATACAAACCTTATGCTATTGTTATTGTCTAAAATATTCATTGTTAATGATTATAAGGCAAATATAAAACTAATATATGGAATACACAACAATAATTAACACAAAAAATAAAATAACAGTTATCTTATTATAATATAAGTTATTTATGACGCACGAGTTTGACATTAATATACCTGAAACATTAAGAGACCTTAAAGTAGGTCAATGGCAAAAGTATATAAAGATTTACGAAAAGAACAAAGATGCGGACTCTACGGAGTTCTTAGAAAAGAAGTTATTAGAGATATTTTGCGGAGTCAGCCTTAACGATGTAGATAGATTGGAATTGGGTGTGTTTGAGAAAACTGTAAAACGCTTGTCAAACCTGTTAAACTCTAAGATAGACTTAGTTCAGAAGTTCGATTTAGTAGGAGCAGATGGGGTTACAGTTCATTTTGGTATGATACCAAACTTAGATAAAATGAGTTATGGCGAGTTTATTGATTTAGAAAAGTACATTTTTGACGATAAGGAATTTCATAGAGCTATGGCTGTTCTATACAGACCAATCAAGCATTATAATAAGGATAAGTACCTTGTGCACGATTATTCAGGTACAGAGTTCCTTGCGGAGGTTATGAGAGACACCCCTTTAGACGTTGCATTCGGTGCGCGGGTTTTTTTTTATCGTTTAGCGACAAAATTAGGGAACTATACGATGGTCTCTACGCTCAAAGAGCTTCAGGAGAAACAGGTGGGTCGGGAGGACAAGCATTCGCTAAAAAGTGGGGAAACTATCAAACAATATTTACTCTCGCTGGAGAAGATGTTAGAAGAATCGAAGAAGTTACAGAACTCCCTGTACATCAATGTTTAATGTACTTAGAGTTTATAAAGGAAAAATCAGAATTAGAGAACAGAATTATTAAAGCACAGTCAAGATGACACACGTTTACAACATATTAGAGACATTAAAGGATGAATTACTTGGTAGTCCATCAGTAAACACCGTTACATACGGAGATATAGCTGATGTAGACTTAGACAAGACCACTATGTTCCCATTATCACACATTTTGATGGATAGTGTGGTTTATAAGGAGAGAACTGTAGTTTTTAGCATAAAATTGCTTTGTGCTGACATAGTTGATTATAATAACGAAAAGTCAGATTTTGACCTATTTTACGGAAATGACAACCTACACGATGTTTTAAACACTCAATTTGAGGTAATAAACAGCCTTATTATGAAGCTAATGAGGGGTGATTTGTTTGAATTAAACTACCAAGTTACAACACAACCTTCAGCACAGCCATTTAAAGAGCGTTTTAGCAATCAATTAGCTGGTTGGAGTGTGGATATATCAATAGAGATTCCAAATGGTGCAAGTATCTGCTAATGGAGAACTCAAAAAAAGTATTGAATGGAGTTGGAGTCAAAATAGTCAACGAATTAAAGGAACTATCCAAAAGAGATAACTTTTATGCAAGTGGTAATTTAGAAAACTCTTTTTCTTATGATATTGAGGGTGATACTGTAAATGTGTATGGCGCTAAATACACTAAAGCACTATCTGATGGAATAAGCTCTGGTAACGGTAGCACAGGTGACTTTAAACAGAAGCTGAGTAACATAAGAGAGTGGGCAAGGTCTAAGGGTATTCAACCAAGAACTAAGGATGGTAGGTTTATGAAGAATAGCGATAGGAACTTCAAAAATATGACGTTTCAAATGGCTGTTAGTATAGGTAGAAAGGGCATATCTAAGAGGTTTGGCTACAAGGGTAGTGGCTTCTTTGAGGAAATGAAAAAAAACGTAATAAATAATGTTACTGAGATGGTAGCAGAAGCCTACAAGCTTGATATAATGGTAAAAATAAAATAAACAATGGCAATAAACACAAGAAGTCCATATTACACGAGTACTGCTATAAATAACACTTCATACAGTACTTTAGATATTTATATTTGGACAGGAGAAAATAATGCTTCAACACCGATTATATATAGTTTAAAGAAATACGCTTTAAGTGGAAGTATAATAATATCTTATGAAGTTTCGGAATTAATTCGTGATTATTTAGACGTTACCTTTGATGGAGACTACAATGGACAGTCTGTTTGGTACAAGTCAGTAACAACTGTTTACAACTCCTCTAACACGGTTATCGGGACTTTTACAAGCAATGTTGTGAGTGCGCTTGATAGCTATTCGTATTTTGAGGAGGGTGAGTCTTTTAACATAGGGTTAAAATCTTTGTTAATGAGTAATAGGGAAATGTTTGTTTTGGCTGATAACGTTTTTAGAATACCTATTCACACGCTTAACAGCCCATCAGTTGTGTTTCTTAAGGATGGAAATGTAGTTTCTTCTCAAACACTATCAAGTTCTACTCTAAGTGCCGAGCAAGTAAAGTATATCTCAGTTGATGGAACTACAGGTAATTACGACTCGTTTAAAAGCAGGGTGCTGGAAGACAATGGGGTCTTTGAAGACAGTAAGTGCTTACAGGACTTTTTAGATGAATTTGAGATTGGTGAGGTTGATACAGTACGAGTATCGGATTCAAATGGAACTGAAACTATAAAAGTAATAACATTAGACGAGTGCAAATACGAGCCTAAAAAAGTAACATTTATAAACAAATTCGGAGTCTTGCAGGATATGTTCTTCTTTAAGAAGTCAGTAGAAAGAATGACCGTTAAAAAGGATTCTTACAAGGCGAATATTAGAGGTCAGTATGACCAATACAGTATAAGCAGCCACGTTAACAGAGACTTTAATGTGTCAGGTAAGGAATCTATAACGTTGAGTAGTGGATATCTAAGTGAAGAGTATAACGAGGTGTTTAAGCAGCTTATGTTGTCAGAAAAGGTATGGGTAACAAACGTTACAGACACTGAGGTGCAGGTCTTGCCGATAAACGTAAAGACAAGTGACATAACATACAAGACCTCCTTAAACAACAAGTTAGTAGAGTATACTATAGAGTTTGACAATTCATTTGACACCATAAACAACATTCGATAAATGCAGCAAGTACAACTATACATTGAGGGGAAAAGGATTGATATGTTTAAGGATGAAAGTGTAGTTATAACCGACACTCTAAAAGACGTAAAAGACGTGTCGAAAATATTCACAGAGTACTCTCAGACATTTCAGATACCTGCAAGTAAGGTAAACAATAAAATATTTAAGCATTATTACGATAATGACATAAAAGAGGGGTTTGATGCGAGGGTTAGGGTTGCTGCATACATAGAGTTGAACTCAGTACCCTTTAAGGATGGCTATATTAAGCTTGAGGGAGTTGATTTAATAGACAATAAAGCACACACCTATAGAATAACATTCTTTGGCAATACAGTGTCCTTAAAGAACCTCTTAGGCGAAGATTCATTAGCTGACTTGGAATGGTTAAACAACTTTAGTGAAAAAGACAATGGAGACTTGCTTGTCTACAATCCATCTGACATAGAAACATACTTAGAATCTTCCGTAAACAGAACGGTTGATGGTAAAACTTACTACAGCCCTGTACAAGTGCCTTTAATAACCCACACTGAAAGGCTGTATTATGATTTGACCGAAGATATCGCAGACAGCGGTAATGTACACTACAATAGTGCCTCAAGCACCAATAATGTACACGGAGTTAAGTGGAATGAGCTAAAATACTCCCTAAAGTTAGAGATAATAATAAAGGCTATAGAGGAAAAGTACACCATTTCTTTTAGTAATGACTTTTTTAACAATCCATCCAATGTTGCTTTCAATAATTTATCTATGTGGCTTCACAGGACTAAGGGAGGAGTTACTACTGGCTCTCAAGTGCAGGAGTACAAGAGCTTTGTAACTGGATGGAGCAACGCAGTTGGAAGTTTAAGTACAATGTCTAATAACTCTGTAACGCTAAACAGCACAACAGTAGATACACTTTCGTTAACCATAACGCCATCATCAGCTTCCTCAAACGTAAGTTACTCTATAGCTGTCTTTCAATCGGGGAGTTTAGTCTATCAAAGTAATTCGTCTACAGGTAGTAGGGCTTATAATGATATACCTAAAGTCGTTGGAGCTGGTTATACTATTGAGATAACCTCTAATCAAACTATGGACTTTGATAATATTAAATGGCTTGTTCGTTCTTTCTCGCCTAATAATTTAGACACTTACGACAATACTTCGTTTAGCGTATCTTCTCAATTTCTGTTTAACATACAGCAGCAGATACCTGAAATGAAAGTTTTAGACTTCTTGACCTCCTTGTTTAATATGTTTAGTTTAGTAGCTTTCTTTGAAGATGGTGTTTTGGTTGTTCAGACTTCCGATGATTTTTACGGTCTTGGAAAAGGTGGAAACTTAAATTCAGAGAGTGGTTATGATATTACTAAATACGTTGATGTGAGTAAAAAGAAAGTAGATGTTGCGCTTCCTTTCAGGGAGATTAACTACTCTTACAAGGGGTTAAACACTTTCTTAGCTAAGCAGCACAATCAGATACTTAACGAAGAGTGGGGTACTGAAGAGTATACTGGAGGAGAGAGTACTATTTTCGCTGAAGGTATTTTTAAGGTTCAAGTGCCTTTTGAACATATGAAGTTTGAGAGACTGCTTGATAGAGCTAATCCAACAAGTGTTACTGATGTTCAGTGGGGTTTTTGCGTAGACGATAATCAATCAAGCTACATAGGAGACCCTTTGATTTTTTATATGAGATTAGAAAATCTAAGCACAGCTACTCGTATTTCTTTTGTTAGTGTAGTTGATTCTAATAACGTTGCTACTGACTACAAATATATTAACTCGTACCACGTACCATCCAACTCTGACTTGTTGCAATCCCAAGTAGAGGACAGACAGTCTTTGAATTTTAACGCTGCACCTGACGAGTGGGAGATGCAAACGACAGAGCAATCACTTTTCAATAACTTTCACAAGAATTACATTTCAAGTGTGTTTAGTAAGTCAAATAGATTGACTACAATTACAGCATATTTGCCCTTAAGAATACTATTGGCATACAAGCTATCGGACAGGTTTATAGTCTCAGGTAGAAGCTACAAAATTAATTCAATAGAAACCAACTTCTATACTGGTCAGTCAGAAATAGAACTACTAAGCGATATATAATGATAAGAGAGACTTTAGAATTACTAAGAGATAACGATTGGATGATTGATGATTTAGACATCAACATTGCGAAAGGGCTTTATGAATTACCCTCAACATTTAAGGAACTAAGAACTAATAACAAAAGAAACAAATTAACGAAAGATGGCGGTAGATAAAGATATATTAATTAGAATAAAAGTTGAAAAAGCTAATGCTCAAAAAGAGCTTAACGATGCTAACTTAGCACTATCTAAATTAGATAAAACAAGTAAAGATTACGAATCTACTTTAAGGAGGGTAGCTAAGGCTGAGAAAGATACGGAAGTAGCTCAGAAAAAAATGACCAAAGCTATGACTCAGGGTAAAAGTGCTGTGGGTGCTGGTACTTCCGCTACATTGGAGCTTGGTAGGGTGCTTTCGGATATGCCTTATGGTATTAGAGGTGTTGCGAATAACTTGCAACAATTAGCTTCTAACTTATTCTTTATGTCTAAAGCTACAGACACCGCAACAGGTAAAACTTTAGGCTTTAAAGGTGCTATTGGTACGGTTTTAAAGGGCTTAGTTGGACCAGCAGGTGTATTAATTGCTTTTCAGGGAGTTATAGCGTTATTTGATTTCTTTTCTGGAGGAGCAAAGAAGGCAGAAGAAAGTGCAGATGGATTTAAAACCAGCCTAAACGAATTAGAGAAAACATTATCAACCCTATATTCAACGCAAGAAGATGTAAATGAAAAAATTGAAGAATACGTAGAACTGTCTGAATTAAGAAAAAAAACAGACGAAATATCAAAAAAGTCAGCCGAAGATATACTTAAAGTTAATGAGGAAATTAAAGAGGCAGAAAGACTTGTAGAAATAGGTAGAATTACAGGTCTTAAAGACAACGAAAAGCGTGAAAAAGCTTTATCCGTATTGGTATTAAAAAGAATTAAAATATATTCGGACGCTGTAGATAAAATAAGAGTATTAAAGGAGGCTGAGGATAAATTTAACGAATCCTTGAAAGGAAGTGTAACTGGGCTTCAAAAGCACAAATCAGAACTTGAAAAGCAACAGAAAGAAATCTCAACAACAAGGGAGAAATTCGTAGAGCTTCAGGTAGAGATAGATGCAACTCAAGCGTCTATAGATAAGATAACTAAAACAGCTTTAGTATTAAAACCAAAAGTGGAGGCTTTAGACCTTAGCGGTATGGCGTCAAGTCTTCAAGACGTTGTTGACAAAAATCCAGAAATAGTAGGTAGTATAGAAATACCAGTAAATTTTGAAGCTCCAGACGACGTAAAGCTACTCGCTCAGTTGGAAAGATATGCAGAATATGCAGAAACAGCTAAAAAGGTTTTAAGTGTTATAGGTGATTTTGTTGATAGTGAGTTTGAAAGAGAGTTGACTATGGAACAAAACAAAACTAATGCTATAAATAATGAGCTAAACAACAGGCTTCAGAACGAAAAGCTGTCCAAAAATCAAAGACAGGTTATACAGAACCAAATAGCCCAGAATGACGAAAAACTAAGAGTAAAACAAGAGCAAATAGAAAAGAAGAGGTTTAAGGTAATGAAGGCTGTCAGGATAGCTATGGCTCTTGTTGACACAGCTTCTTCCGTTATTAAGGCATACGGTTCTCAATTAGTCGTAGGAGACCCAACATCTCTTATTAGGGCACAATTAGCTGCGGGTTTAGCAGCAGCAGCAGGAGCAGCACAGGTAGCTATGATTGCAAGACAGAAGTTTCAGTCATCGGCAGGTGGTTCACCAGCAATCGCTTCGGGAAGTAATGGAGATGGTGGGGGAGGAGATAGAACAGACCCTGCGTTTAACATAGTGGGAATGGGTAGCAATAATCAACTATTAGAGGCTATACAGGCTCAATTTGAGAAGCCATTAAAAGCATATGTAGTTTCAAGAGAGGTTACAAGACAGCAAAACTTAGATGCAGCCATTAACACAGGTGCAAGTATCTAAAGTAAAACAAAATATAACAAATATAGTTAACATAATATAAGACAAAAAATATGGAAGAATTAGAGACAATAGAGCTGTTTATAGATGATGCTAAAGAAAGTGATGGAATAGAGGCTATCTCTTTGGTAGAATTTCCAGCCATTGAGGAGAATTTTATTGCATTAAGTAAGCACAAGTTAGAGTTTAAAACAGTAGACACAGAGAAAAAAATTATAGTAGGACTTGCGTTAGTACCTGACAAGCCAATATACAGGTGTAAGGGCGATTACGAGTACAATGTTATATTCTCTAAGGAAACTGTGAGAAAAGCCTCTGAACTATACTTAAAACGTCTTAAAATAAACAACGCTACGTTAGAACACGATGAGGAGATGACTAAAGGAGTATCTGTAATCGAGTCTTGGATAGTAGAAGACCCTAAAAAAGATAAGACTGCAATATATGGATTAAATGCTGTAGAAGGAGCTTGGGCGGTTACTATGAAGATAGATAACGAAAAGGTGTGGGAAGACGTAAAGGCTGGTAAGTACTTAGGACTAAGTATTGAAGGTATGTTTAGTGATAGTAGCGAAGATATTGAAGAGGTGGAAGCTTCTGATGTATTAAAGGAGCTTAAAAAGCTATTAATGGAGGATATGAAATACCCACACCTTATGTACAACCCAAGTACAGGCGATAAGGTTGAAATATTAAATGAGGAAGAGCATATTAAGTACACTGAAAAAGGATGGATTCACGAAGATTCAGAAGAGTATAAAGAACTCGAAGAAAATCTATCTGTAATAGACCAACTTAAAAAAATGTTATCATAATGGGAAAGGCTGTTTACTGTTATTGTAAAAACACTTATTCAATAGATTGTGATAAGGGAAATAGTAAGAAATGTAAAGCTCCTGACTACTGGAAACAAGGCATAGGAGACATAAGCAATACTGCTGACGATGATTAAAACACGACAGTAGTTTTATAAATAGTTATATTAATATAAACCAATAAGTATGAAACCAACAGAAATCCTTAATAGTGTAAAGGAATTATTAAACCTTTCTACGGAAAGCGTTAAAGAGGAAGTAAAAGAAGTTGTACTTGCTGAAGAAGAAGAGATTGTAGTACCTGAAGAGGCGGTTGTCGAAGTTGAAGACGAGTCTGTAGAAATGGATTACGTAACCTCTGAAGACTTGATGGCAGTAAAAGCTGAGTTACTTTCAATGATTAAAGCATTAATCGAAGACAAGCCAATGGGTGAAGCAGAAGAAGTTCCAGAAGAGCTTTCAAGCCAAAAAGAAGTTGAATTATCTGAAGAAGCTGTAGAAGTTGTACACTCGCCAGAAAACTCAATCGAAACCAAAAAAAGCTTATTATCAAACCAAAACCAATCTATGACTACTGAACAAAGAGTCCATAGAATGTTATTTAACAATTAAATTTATAAAAATGGCTACTACTACAAACATTACTACTACTTATGCTGGAGAGAGTGCAGGAAAATACATTTCTGCTGCTTTATTGACAGGTAACACAATCGCAAATGGAGGACTTACTGTTCGTCCAAATGTAAAATTTAAAGAAGTTGTAAAAAGACTGGAATTAGACGGAATCGTAAAAGATGGTTCTTGTGATTTCGCTGATACCTCAACTTTAACATTAACTGAAAGAATTATTGAGCCAAAAGGGTTACAAGTTAACTTAGAGCTATGTAAGAAAGACTTCCGTTCTGACTGGGATGCAATCCAAATGGGTTATTCTGCTTTTGACAACTTACCTTCTTCTTTCCAAGATTACTTAATTTCTTATGTTGCTGCTAAAGTAGCTCAGAAGAACGAGAATACAATATGGCAAGGTGCTGATGCTACCGATGGTGAATATGCAGGTTTTTCTGAATTATTAGCTGCTGATGCAGGTGCTGTTGCAAGTCAAACAATCGCTGCTATTGCAGGTGGTGTTAATGCTTCAAACGTAGTTGCTGAATTAGGTAAAATTGTAGATGCAATTCCTTCTGCTTTATACGGAAGAGAAGATTTACATATCTATGTATCACAAAGTATCTTTAGAGCATACAAGAGAAGTCTTGGAGGATTTGCTGCTGGAGGACAAGGTGCTGCTGGTGTAGGTTCAATGGGAAACAATCAAGATGTAAATGTTTTATATTTTGATGGAGTAAAGGTATTTATGGCTAACGGATTAGCTGCTAACACAGCAGTATCAACCACCAAAGATAACTTATGGTTTGCAACTGGATTAATGTCTGACCAAAATGAGGTTAAGGTATTGGATATGGCTGATTTAGATGGTTCACAGAATGTACGTGTGATAATGAGATACAGTGCTGCTGTTCAGTACGGAGTAATTTCAGATATCGTAACATACGGAATCTAAAATTAATTAAATAAATATAAAAAGGGTAGGTGGTTAATCTATCTACCCTTTTTTATTAACTAACAATAAAAATATAATAATATGGCTTGTGATATTAACTCAGGGAGATTAGAACCTTGTAAAGACAGCGTTGGAGGTATCAATGCAGTATATTTCATAAATTACGGAGATTTAGGTGCTATCACCTATGATTCTACCGACACTGATGTGATTGATACTGTTGCGGGTTCACCTTCTGCTTACAAATACGATGTTAGAGGAAACTCTACATACACGGAAAACATTCAATCAAGTAGAGAGAATGGAACTACTGCTTTCGAGCAAGTGTTAGAATTGACACTTAAAAAATTAACAAAGGAAGACCATAAGACAATCAAATTGTTATCTTTTGGTAGACCAAATATTTTAGTTGAAGATAATAACGGAAACGTATTTTTAGCTGGATTAGAGCACGGAGCTGATGTTACAGGTGGTACTGTAGTAACAGGTGGTTCTATGGCTGATATGTCAGGATATACTTTAAGTTTAACAGGTATGGAAAAAGTTCCTGCTAATTTCTTACAAAAGACATCCGCTACTGAGTCTGGAGCAGTTACTGTTGCAGGAGCAGGATTTACTATTGTATTAGGTTCGTAATAACTACTACTTTTAATTGATTGACCCTACTCTAACGAGTGGGGTTTTTTCATTAAATAAAACAAAATAATATTATTTAGTTATCATAGTATGATTATACTATTGCCGAACACATCTCAACAAACGATAAATATTCTTCCGAGAGTAAATAGCATTGACAAGACCATTGTTATGACTATCAGAAGAGATGGTGATGGTGTATCTGAAACTATTACAAATGCTATTGTAAGCAATTCTGGTGAGTTTGTTAAAATGAGCTTTTCATCAACTATTCTTGAAGAAGACTCTACCTACTATTTAGAAATAACAAGAGGTGGTAGATTGTGGTACAGAGACAAGATTTATAGCACACAGCAGCAAATAAACAAGGACTTAGTTCGTAGGGTTATAGCTACTGATGGAGAAATAGAATTTAGCGAATGCTTTGATGGAGACCTTGACGAAAAACACGTTATAGGAAACAATACAATATACAAGTCTTATGACAAGGCAGACGATAATACATATATAATATAATGAGAAAGAATAACATTAAAAAGGAATATAAAGATAGTATTAGAATTGTCAATATGTCCTCTTACAATTCACCTGAAATAAAAGAAGTTCACAATAAAGAGTGGGTTACTTTTGGTGATAATAATGATTACTTTGATAATTTAATAGAAAGGTATCTTGACAGCCCTACCAACGGTAGATGTGTTAACGGTATTGTTGATATGATTTATGGTAGAGGCTTAGAGTCTACTAATTCTGAGGTATTTCCTGAGCATTATATCTATATGAAAAAACTGCTTAGACCAAGAGAGATTAAGAGACTTGTAAATGACTACAAGCTTTTAGGTCAAGGTGCTTTACAGCTAACTTACAACAAAGCTAAGACAAAGATACTAAAGGTATCTCACTTCCCTATGGAAACCCTTAGAGCTGAGAAAGCTTCTGAAGGAAAGATAAAGGCATACTACTATCACCCAAGCTGGAAGGATTCAAAATCATCTGATGAACCTAAAAGAATACCTTCATTTGGAAATGGTAAGAAATCACAGGTTAACGAGCTTTACATATTTAAGCCATACAGAAGTGGTTTTTACTACTATGCTACTGTTGATTATCAGGCTTCTTTACAATATTCTGAGCTTGAGTCCGAAGTATCAAACTACCATATATCAAACATACAGAACGGTTTACAGCCAAGTTTGTTTGTCAACTTTAATAATGGAGTACCTAACGAAGAGACTCAAAGTATTATAGAGAGTAAGATTAACGATAAGTTCTCAGGCAGTTCAAATAGCGGAAAAGCAATTATAGCATTTAATGAAAGTGCTGAGACTAAGGCTGACATAGAGGCTATACACTTACCTGATGCACACGCACAGTATCAATTCCTTTCTGATGAAGCAAGAGAAAAGATAATGTTAGGACACGGTATTGTATCACCAATCTTATTAGGTATTAAAGATAACACAGGATTTGGAAATAATGCCGAAGAATTAAGAACTGCCTCTGTTTTAATGGACAACGTTATTATAAGACCTTTGCAAGATGGTATTATTTACGGATTGACAGAGATACTTGAATTTAATAAGGTATTTCAAGACTTATACTTCGTTACACTACAGCCTATTGAATTTACTGAGTTAGAAAATATATCTACTAAAGTAAGAAAAGAAGAGGAAACAGGAGAGAAGCTTTCGTCTGAAAAAGAAGCGGAAGACTTTTCTGATGATGAGGGTGACAACCTATACAATCAATTAGAGGAGCTTGGAGAGGTTTTAAGCGATGAATGGGAGTTAATCCATAGTGAAGTATACGAAGAAGGTAAAGAGTCTCTTAAAATGGCTGAAATAACCTATTCCGACAAATCATCATCTCAAGACAACGATGTATACAAAGTAAGATATGCTTATTCCCCTGAAAGAAAGTCAGCAGGAAGCAGAACGTTTTGTAAGAAGATGGAAATGCTAACAGGTAGAAAAATAGTATTTAGAAAAGAAGATATCAATATGATGTCTTTTAAAGGTGTTAATAAGGAGTTAGGACACAACAAGGCTAATTATTCACTCTTAAAGTTTAAAGGAGGAAAGAATTGTCACCATTACTGGCAGTTACAGGTTTACAAGAAGTCAAGTGGCAAGAAGGTAAACGAAGATGTAGCTTATGGAAAGGGTCTTGACAAGCCTAAGAATCCAACAGAGATTACCGAGAGGATGATAGACAGACCTGACAAAGGTGCGTACCCAAGCGTTTTAAGTAGAATCAAGAAAATAATAGGACAATAATGAAAGCATTATTTATAACAGTACAAGACCTAAAGGCTAAGTCAATCATAAGTGGAAACACAGATGCTGACAAGCTAATTCACTACATCGAGGTGGCACAGGACATACATATCCAAAACTACTTAGGAGGAAGTCTTTACGATAAGCTACAGGCATTGATTATTTCAGGAGATATAGACCTTGCTGCCAACAGTGATTATAAGCTCCTTAGAGACTCTTATATCAAACCTATGTTAACTTGGTTTACTCAAGCAGAGTACTTGCCTTTTAGTATGTTTAAAATAGACAATGGAGGCGTTGCCAAGCACAGGGGAGAGGAGTCAGATACAGTGAACTTCAGTGACGTTGACAGAATGATGAGTAAGATTAATGATAGGGCTGAATTTTACACAAGAAGGTTCTTAGATTATATTTGCAACAACAGCAATAAGTTCCCTGAGTATTCTAATAATAGTAACGGAGATATGTACCCTGACAAGGATGCAGATAGCTTCTCAAGCTGGGTTTTATAATGGAGAGTAAGAAAAAGAAAACATATAAGACAAAAGAAGTTAACATAGTGAGGTTAGCAGCATTTTACGAAAAGGTAAGCAAAAAACAAAAAGAAGATGGCAAACGAAGTTTATAGAGATTCATATTGGGGAATGGGAGTTTACAACTCAATAAGTTGGGGTATAACATACTTAATAGATTCTTTAAGTAATACCTATATCATTTACAAAGACAGAATAGCAGCAGATGGTGGTACGTTTGAAAACAGTATGTGCTTAATGGAACAAACAAGAAAATTTAATATATAAAATATGGCAACAATTCCAAGTATATCGCTAATACCTTCAGGGTACAAAGCGAGTAAAGTTTATAGTGTATTACCGACAGATGGTAGTGCTGATTTTGACTTCTCAAGAAACACAACTGCAACACGGATAAATAAAGATGGCTTAATAGAAAATGTAGGTAATAATGTACCTCGTTTGGATTATGAGGGCGGTGGTTGTCCGAGTTTGTTGTTAGAGCCACAGAGTACTAATTCAGTAGCTCAATCTGAAGAATTTAGTGGAACTTTAATAGGAGTTACAGTATTAAGAAATCAAACAATAGCTCCAAGCGGAATTATTTCAGCTGATAAACTTTCAGATAATTCTGCAAGTGGAGAGCATTTGATTAATTCAAGTGCTACTTTAAGTATGGTAAGTGGAACAAGCTATTCTTTTTCTGCATTTTTTAAAGCAGATGGTACAAGCGGGAAAGGGGTTCTTCGTTACTATAATGGTTCTACTTTTCATTTCGGAGTCTTTAATTTAGATGATGGAGTTGTTTCTTATAATTCAAACGGAACTTCAAAAATAGAAGCATATTCAAACGGATGGTATCGTTGTTCAATTTCTTTTACTGCTGGAGGTACATATTCAAACCCCCCTGTTCAAATAGGAATAGGTAATTCATTAAATCAATTTGCTTATCAAGGTGCATCAAGTTTAGGTGTTTCTTTTTGGGGAGTACAAATGGAAACTCAATCTTACCCTACTTCTTACATACCAACATCAGGTTCGACACAAACAAGATTAGCTGAAACTGCTAATGGTGCTGGTAATTCTTCTACGTTTAACGATTCAGAGGGAGTTTTGTTTGCGGATATTAGTGCTTGGGCTAATGATGAGACTTTAAGAAAGGTGCAAGTAAATGATAATACTGGAAATAATAATATAACTATTGATTACTATAGCTCAAGTAATTCTATCAGAGCAAATTTGTGGAATGGCTCATCTCAATACAGTTATATTTATACTTTAACGGATGTTACCCTTTCTACAAAGGTCGCATTCTTATATAAATCAAGTGAATTTAAGTTTTATGTAAATGGAATAAAAGTAAATGAAAGTTCAAGTGGTTCTACATTTCCGTCTGGAACATTAAAAACATTAGATTTAAGTACGTCAAATGGTTCTTCTCCTTTCTACGGAAAAACTAAACAAATACAATACTACAACACCGCTTTAACAGATTTAGAATTAGAGACACTAACATCTTACACTTCATTTAACGCTATGGCATTAGCACAAAATTATACAATATAATATGGCGAATACAATTAAGTTCGGAAACGGACAATGGGCAACCAAAAAGGACTCAATATTAGCATTTAATGATGAAAACGCAAACTTCAAACCTTTGCCATTTACTGCAACAAGAGCAAGTACTGCAACGGTAGTAAATAAGGCGGGATTATTAGAAACAGTTGGAACTGGTATTCCAAGAGTAGACTATTTATCAAACACAAGTGGAGCATATTTATTAGAGCCAAGTTCAACAAACCTAATTACTCAATCGGAAGCGTTTGGTAATAGTTATTGGACAAAGAGTGGTGCTGCTATTCAAGGGGATGCGAGTACTGCGGGAAGTGAACAAGTTGTTAATGGAGATTTTGCAACTGATAGTGATTGGACAAAAGGTAGTGCGTGGACAATTAGTGGCGGTGTAGCTAATTATGATTATTCAGCAACGTCTGAGTTCGCTTCAATTGGTTCTAATTTAATAGTTGGTAAACTTTATCAATTAAAATTTAATTTAGTCGGAACTTCTGCAAGAATCTATTTAACATCAGCTTTGGGTTGGAAGACTCTAACAACAGGTTCTTATAATTATGCTTTTTATGCAACTGATTCTGAACTTATGTTTATGGGTGCCAATGATGGTGGTAGAAGTGCTTTTACTTTAGACAACGTATCAGTAAAAGAAGTACAAGGTTTTTCAGCACCAAGTGCAGATACTCCTTTAGGTGCTTTTAAGTTGGTTGAGAATAGTGGTACTGGTCAGCATAGAATGTCTGTTTCAATAAGTAGCCCTTCAGCAATACATACAATATCTGCTTTTTTTAAGCCAATAGGAACGAATAGAAAAGCATATTTAGATATGGGTTCTGTTACTGGTTATTTTGATTTTACCACAAAGGTTTTTACAAGTGCAACTGGGGTTGGTTCTTATGAGGAAGTTTCAGACGGTTGGTATAAGTTATCATTAACGTCTAACTCAGCTGTTACAATATCAGCTATATTTATAGGGTTGGCAATTTCTAATGAAACCTACACAGGCGACGGAACATCAGGAGTCTACATATTCGGAGCGCAAATAGAAGCTAAATCTTACCCTACAAGTTATATACCAACTGCGGGGAGTGCAATCACAAGGATGCGAGATTTATGCGATACTCAAAATTTATCTCAAGTTATAGGTCAAACCGAAGGAGCGATATTTTATGATGCAATATTAGTACATAAATCAATAAATACTTCCGAAGATTTATTTGAATTATCAATAGATAATGGTACTAATCAAAATATATTTTTTATAAATAATTACAACAATACTTTAACTATTGGAATGAAAAACGGTGGTTCAACCCAATTTATAAATAATAGTTTTAATCCAATAGAAGGTGCAAGGTATAAACTTGCTTTCGCTTATAAACAAAATGATTTTGCATTATACATAAATGGTAATCAAATCGCAACAGATACAAGCGGAACAGTACCAGCAATGAATCAAATAACATTTGGTAATTATTATAACAATCAAACTAATTTACAAAATTCTGTTAAAGTAAACGATTTCAAATTATACAACACAAGATTATCAAACACAGAATTAGTAAAATTAACAACAATATAAAAATAAGATTATGAAATTAAATATAGCAAAGTACGCGTTCAACACGAAAGAACAATTTGAAGAAAAATTAGATGCATTGCATACAATGGACGAGGAAGGGAATAATATTCCTGACTTTAAGTTTAGCGTTGTTCAACTTGGAAATATTGAATTGGAAGCAGAAGTTTTAGACGAAGAAGGGGAAGTAGAGTCAGAGGCGGTTATGTCTGAAAAGTGGCACGTAGACGCTGCTTGGTTTGAGCAAGAAGACCACCCTTATGGATGGAAAACTTATAGCGAGGACTTAGAGAGCGAAGGAGTACACGGATTCGCGGGATTAGATTACCTATCACATAAATTTTAACAAATAAATAAAGGCTACAAGGTACACTTAGTTTAGGTGTGCCTACGTGCCTTTAAACGCTACTTACGAAGATGACGAATAAGGTACTTTTAGAAGAAATACACAAAGAGCAAATAAAGTTAGCAACACAGCAATTACAGATAGCTTCTGACTTTTCTATATTTATGAATAAACAGCAGATGTTTAATCAGAGAATATCAGGACTTCTTGAAAGTGACTCTTCAACTAATCAAAAGGGTGCTTTAGAGAGTTTAGATAACGTTATGGTTAGGGTGTTGGATTTAGAGGTAAAGAATAAAGTAACCGCAGGAAAGGTTGCTATGAGTGTTTTAATACTGTCTGTAATAGGTACATTCGTTTGGAAAATAATAGGAATATTCGATTAATATGAAACTAACAAACAACTTTAGCAAATCAGAATTTGAATGTAATAGTGGCTGTGAAATGCCAAAAGATGTTCTTGACAATGTAAAGTTGTTAGCTATCCAATTACAGGCTATTAGAGACTACGTAGGTAAGCCAATAAGAATTAATAGTGCATATAGATGTAAAGAGCATAATAGTTCCGTAGGAGGCTCTAAACGCAGTCAACACTTGTTAGGTAAAGCTGCTGATATAACTATTGACACATTTACACCTGATGAAGTGTTTGATATAATTGAGAATATGTTAACAAATGAAACTTTAGGGAGTTTTTATGTTGGAGGTATAGGATGTTACAACACTTTTACACATTTAGATATAAGAGACGATAAGGCAAGATGGAATTTTAAAAAGTAATTATGGAATTAAACTTAGTTTTTTTAGTGCCTAATGCGATGATGTTAGGTTGGCAGTACTTTAAGCCTGAAGAGAAGTTTGAATTTTCTGAGGTTAATATATTTTTATTCTTTATACAAATCCAGTATCGCTGGGCAAAATAACATTTATGAGCATACTTGGTTTAATAGGAAATTTATTAGGAATAGGTAAAGACTTTTTAGCTAATAGGTCTAAGCTAAAGCAGATAAAAGCAGAGCAAGAATTTGCCATTATAGAGGCACAGACTAAAGCTAATGTTGATAGGATATTATCTAATACAGATAGTGATAATCAAATTGACTTAATTACTAATCAACAAAAAGCAAATACATTTAAAGACGAAGTTATTACTTACTTATTCTTAACTCCTGTTTTCATTGCTACCATTACACCTTTTATAATAGCTTTTAAGGAGTCTAACTTCATAAACCTTTCAAGTGATATAAGAATATCTTACGAGAACTTAAACCAACTACCAACGTGGTACAAGTATGTTCTTGGTGCTATTGTTATTGATGTTTTAGGCTTTAGGTCTTTTGCAAGAAAGATAGTAGATAAATACGTTAAATAGACTTTTGTTTAATATAGTATATATCTTTTTTTATAGAATACAGCTATCCTGTATTGTTACTAACTTATTATTATTATAAATATTTTTTTATATTTATGTTATTAATATATGTTTTTATTATATTATAAATAATACTCATTAGGTAAATATCATTTGATGAGGCAAAGTTAGTGTTTCTCCAGCAGAAAGTCAAGTAAACTTTTAAACTATTTGTATATAACTACATTTTCATTATAGTACAATATTTCTTATATTTGTGTATGCCATTACGTAAGACACATAAGAGGAAGGAAAATAGTTTCTCTTTGCACAAGGTAGAGTATACAGATACTTACACTAAGCAAATGGATGAGGAGGGATTAAAAGTACTCAAGTGGAGTATGTTTGATAGTCCTGACCATTTGGGAAGTGGTAAGCATTTTATGGAAAGTGAACCAGTCTTTATTTTAGATGAAGTATTTAGGAAAGAGAGATTATCAGGTTTTATTATGCAGGGGTATTACAGTAAGGAGTACGCAGACAAAATTGCTATACCAAGCAACAGCGGTCACAGAGTAGGTAAGTCAGTTAAGTTTAGATGTATTAACTCAGTTAAAAGATTTAAGCTTGTTAAAGGACTTATTCAGTATGGTATCGAAAGAATACAAGTATCTAACGAATGGATATATTTTGATACTGACAACTACTTAAAGAAGCCTTTATTCATTTGTTTTTAATTATATTTTGTTTTCTTTGTTTATGGAGGTAGGTTTAAAAGCTTACCTCTTTTTTGTTAAAGAAATGTTAAAGTATGTTAAAGTGCTTTCACAATCCAAATAAAAGACTATCTTTGTAGGGAACAAATTAAACAAAAACAAATGATGGAATCAGAATGTTGTGGTGCAAGTGATTGGCACGGAATGGGTCTTTGCAGTGAGTGTAGAGAACACGCAGAGTTTAACGAAACAGAAGAATAGTTATGAATTTAAGCGAAGAGACTTGGAGCAATCTAAAAGACGAGATAGAAACCTCTATAGACAATGACCCTAACATAACTGACGTAATAGTCAATTATCAATTAAAGGAAAACAAAGGAACAAAGAACATTTTAACTTACAGTGTAAAAATTAGCAATTAATATGAAAGATTTATTAGATTACAAGAACAACAGGATAGAAGCTATGCAGACTGACATCTACAAGAAGCAGCAAAGAATTGATGTCCTTGAGACTTACATCTTTGAGCTTACAGACGAAAGCTGTCCACAAGAGTATAAGAAAATAGTTAAGAATGAATTATTAAAAACAGATTAAATTATGACAATTTTAGAAAAATTACAAGAGATTCAAACAACCTTAAAGGTTACCAAGAATCAAACAAATGCTTT
>ENA-OSJC01000778-OSJC01000778.1-marine-metagenome-genome-assembly--contig:-NODE-778-length-29298-cov-7.375346_pt1 | contig 29298 bp, 62 predicted proteins | sample MGYA00237885_ERZ534234 | MGnify/ENA primary metagenome ERZ534234 (study PRJEB26413, sample SAMN06343907) | marine metagenome | isolation source: coastal waters | place: Atlantic Ocean: West Antarctic... | reverse complement strand
CACAAGCATATCTTAATCCTAACGGAGATAAAGACAACGGAACATTGATTAGTTTAAATGTTACATGTAATAAGATTGGATAATTCATATTAATTAAATATAATATATTATGAGCTTTGAAACAATAACCAAATTTGAAAATGAAATAGCAAAGTTTTTTGGTGCACCATATGCAGTAGCTGTTGATAGTTGCACGCATGGTATTGAATTATGCCTACGCCATCAAAATTTATCATATATAACCGTTCCCAGGAGAACATATATATCAGTACCGTTTTTAGCAGATAAATTAAAAATACAATTGCAATGGAGAGATGAAGATTGGGTTGATTGTTATCAAGTTAATAATCACCTTAAACCCATATATGATGCTGCAGTATTATGGAAACAAGACAGTTATATTCCTGGATCGTATATGTGTGTTAGCTTTCAATTTCAAAAACATTTATCTTTAGGTCGCGGAGGCGTTATACTTTGTGATATAAAAAAAGACTATGATATTCTTAAACGTATGTCATATGATGGAAGAAACCCAGATACGCCATGGCGTGAACAAGATATTGAAGTTCATGGTTATCATTATTATATGACTCCAGAAACAGCACAACAAGGATTAGATAAATTACCAGATGCCATTAAAACACCACCTAGACAATGGAAAGTTACAGATTGGCCAGATTTATCAAAAATGAAAGTTTTTAATCAACCTAAATGGACAGGAGATCCATATACACAATACATATGAAAAAAGCATTTATAACAGGAATTGGCGGCCAAGACGGCTCGTACTTAGCAGAATATTTATTAGAATTAGGATATGAGGTACATGGTATCGTTAGAAGAAATTCTACTCCAGAAAATCAAGATGATCGTCTTAATAATATTATTAATGATATACATACATATTATGGAGACTTGTTAGATCAAGGCGGAATTGAAAGATTGCTAGATGAAATTCAACCCGATGAAATATACAACATAGCAGCCCAAAGTCATGTACGTATTAGTTTTGATATACCACAGTTTACAGTACAAACCAATGCACTAGGCGTACTAAATATGTTAGAAGCATATCGACGATCATGTCCTAATGCAAAGTTTTACCAGGCAAGTAGCTCCGAAATGTTTGGGTTATCAGTAGATGACGATGGGTTCCAACGAGAACAAACACCAATGAATCCAGTATCACCATATGGATGTTCAAAGGTGTTTGGTTATAACATCGTACGAAATTATCGAAGAGCATATGGGTTACACGCAACTAATGGTATTTTATTTAATCACGAATCTCCTAGACGTGGTAGTAATTTTGTAACTAATAAAGTATGCAAAGCCGCTGCAAAAATTAAATTAGGACTTCAAGATAAGTTGGAATTGGGTAATATGGATTCTTATAGAGATTGGGGACATTCATATGATTATGTTAGGGCAATGCATTTAATGACGCAACATGATGAACCAAGTGATTTTGTAGTATCAACAATGGAAACCCATTCAGTTAGAGAGATGTGTGACCTAGTATTTAGACATCTCGATCTAGATTATAAAGATTATGTTGTACAAAATCCAAAATATTTAAGGCCAGAAGAACTTCCATATTTAAAAGGCGATTCAACAAAAATTAGAAACATGTTAGGATGGAAACCTACATATACTTTTAAAGGTATGATGCAAGAAATGGTAGAACATTGGGTAGAACAATATAGAGTAAAGACAAGACATTTATGAATATAGCATTTTTTACTGAAATGAACTTTTTTGGCACAATTCCTCGTAATCATAACAACATGAGAACTGAATTTGCCTGGATGTGTGCGTTAGATGCTAAACATATTCCTTTATTTGATGAAACAGGAAATATTGAAGGCAAAGATTTTGATTTAGGCATTATCATTTTACCTAAAAATAATATTGAATTACTTACAATACATCCAAGTTTTATTGGGGCTATTAAACAAAATTGTAAACAACTTGCTGTAATGCAAGAAGGACCAAATTGGCTTTGGCAAGATTATTCATTAGAGCAGCAAATATGGTATTACAACACATTGACATCAGCTGATATAATTTATACTCACAACAAATCAGATCAACAATATTATAAAGGATTAACTAATCATCTAGATGTACGAGTAATGCCAAGTTTAATGATTGAAGATTCAATACAACCCCAATTAGAATATGAACAGTCAGGCGTAATGATAGGCGGCAATATGACAAGTTGGTATGGTGGGTTCGATTCGATGATGGTTGCTCAAGAATTTGAAGAAACGATCTATGCCCCATCGATGGGGAGAAAGATTGAAAGAGAAGAAGAGCTAGACATAACTCATTTACCTTATATGAATTGGACACAATGGATTTATGAATTAAGAAAAGTTAAATATGGAGTTCATTTAATGAGAACTCACGCAGCAGGAACATTTGCTTTAAATTGTGCATATTTAGGAATTCCATGCATCGGATATAAAGGATTAGACACACAAGAATTATGTCACTCGGAAACAACAGTCGAAGTAGGTGATTTAGTAACAGCAAAACAAATTGCTAAACGACTCAAAGAAGATAATAAATTTTATGAATATTGTAGTGATATGTCCAAACAAAGATATCAATCATATTATCATGAATCTAAATTTAATATAGGAGAATAATGGAAACTTGGATGCATTCAAAAGAAAAAAAATTAATAACGGATTGTTTAACTAATAACATAACTATGCTAGAATGGGGTTCCGGTGGATCTACTTTGGAATTTTCATCTTTAGTTGAAAAATATTATTCAATTGAACATAATAAAGAATGGTATGATACAATATCAACTAAATTGAAAGATTATCCATTAAATGATGTTACATATAAATTCATTAAACAAAATCAACCAAATCCGGATGATCGGCAAAGTGAATATGATATGTTTAAAGATTATCTAGATATTGTTGATACATTCAATGAAAAATTTGATATTGTTTTAATTGATGGTCGGGCAAGAAGATTATGTGCAAAAAAAATTATTCCATATTTAAAATCAACGTCTATAATATTTATACATGATTATATTGCAAGAAAAGAAGTATATGGATGTGTAGAAGATTATTATGAATTAATTGATAGTATAAGTGATACTACACAAACAATAGGAAAATTTAAGTTACGAAATAAACCAAATCAACCAGGTTATGATTTAACATTATCTGGATTTGATAGAATAGGAAATTAGTTATGAAGATATCAATAATACAACCAAGTAGAAACAACCTTAAATACCTTAAATGGTCTTACGATTCAATTCGTAAAAACCAAGGAGACCATGAAGTAGAAATTTGTGTAGCAGATGACTTTAGCGACAAAGATGGTACTTGGGAATGGTGTCAAGAAATGATGGATAAAGATCCACATTTCAAAGCAATTAGAAATGAAGGACCAACTCGTTTAGGTCATACAATATTATACGATCGTTTAGTTAATGAAGTAGCAACAAATGAGCTATGTATGATTTATCATGCTGATATGTACTTATGCCCTGGAGCGTTGGATGCAATTGAGAAACATATGTATGCAATGCAGGATTCAACATCGAGATTATCCCATCAACCATTACCAAAAACAATTGTATCACTTACTAGAATTGAACCACCATTACATCCACCAGGACCTGAGAAGATATTGTTAGATTGTGGAATTGAACCCGAAGAATTTGATGAAAGTAAATTACTAAGTAAAGTAGATGAATTTAAAGTTTTACATGAAAATGATGAAGGTATTACCGAAGGTATATTTGCACCTTGGGCATTTTGGAAAAAAGACTTTCAAGAAATAGGAGGACACGATATTTTATTTGCTCCTCAAAGTAAGGAAGACTCAGACATATTCAATCGTTTCCATTTAAACGGGATTAAGTTTGTTCAAACGTGGGAAGGATTTGTTTATCATATGACTTGTAGAGGATCAAGATTTGCAGATGGGGCAACACGAAACCCTAATGGTGAAGTGTTCATGAAGAATAGAGAAACAGATGAATGGTTAGCTCAAAATGAAAAATCAACTAGAGAGTTTATTCGTAAATGGGGGCATTTTTGTAAACATGATGAATATATGAAACCAATTGTACCACCTAAATATGAAGTAGGTATTGTAGTTGAAAATTGCTATATACAATTAATACAAGCATTAGAACCATGGTGTGATTATCTCTATGTTGATTTAGAAGAATTTGTTTTATATAGTGAAGAAGAACAAAAATATAGCTCATTTAATATAGATGAAAGAGTTAAAGGATTTGATCCAAATAAACACGTTATAAAAGATAATATTACTGTTAAAATAAATGGTAATAAATTTGATCAACAAGATATGCAAATAATAGAAAATTTGTCAGCGATTATACAAGATAGCGGAGAGTTAGGTAATTTTAAATTGGGTAATCTATTAATATCAATAAATGATCTAACAACGTATGAACACGATCTCATAAAAGTTTTGAAATAATCTATAGTATCATATTTATTATTAAAATACACAAAAGGACTAAATATGAAAAATAGAATATTAGAAAATTATGTAACATCAGTTTTAGGAATTTCGATATTAGTATTTTGCGGCGTAATGATTTACACTGAAAAAGCTACTACTAATGACATGGCAGGATGGATGGCAACAGGATTGTTGTTTCTTCGATCTAAAGATAGTTTAATTGCATTACCAGCAAAAGAAAAATAAGCCATGGCAAAGATTGTTACGTGTCCCAGCTGTGGAGCAAAATATGATGTCACAGTCACACCACAATGTCCTACACCCAACTCAAACTATCTATGGATATTTGATAATGGTCATGGAGGTATTATAGACGGTGTTTATCAAACAGCAGGAAAAAGATCTCCAGTATGGCCTGATGGTGAAATTCTTTATGAAGGAGAATTTAATAGATCAATCGTCGACAGATTAATGAAGCTTTGTACCGATGCCGGAATCGAGTGTGTTAACTTAGTTGATACTCAAGAAGATGTTCCTTTATCAGATAGAACAAGTAAAGCAAACTCAATAGCTAAAGCATCTGATAAACCTTGTATATATGTAAGCATACATGCTAATGGGTTTACTACTGAATCAGCAAATGGTTGGTCAGTATATACATCAGAAGGAGTAACTAAGTCTGATGGAATAGCTAAAATATTACTTGATGAAGCAACTGCTGAATTTCCTGATGAATATATGAGAGGAACAAAAGAATCTAATTTCTATGTTCTTAGAAACACTTCAATGCCAGCAATACTATCAGAGAACTTCTTTATGACTAACTCTGACAACTGTCATAGGTATTTGTTATCAGGAGATGGAAGAGATAGAATTGCTAAAATACATTTTGAAATGATACAAGAAGTCGAATCGGCTAAAATAATTTAATAAAATCAATAAACGAGAGAGTGAGACATGGGAGAGATATTAATAGTAACTATAACAGCCGTTATTGGTGTAGTAGGTACATTAAGTGCAATTTGGTTAAAACATAAACTAGAACTTAATCGAATAGACCACAATCATGATTGTCCAATCGAACTTTGCGTAACAGAAGATACATTAGTACTAGAACAATTACGGGAAACTCTAGACCAAATCCACGCAGATCGAATTTCAATATTTTCATTTCACAACGGCGGCCACTACTATTCTGGTAAGTCAATGCAAAAGATGTCAATGTCATACGAACAAATAGATAACGGCATATCAAGCACAATGATGGCAAAACAAAATATTCCAGTTTCTGCTTGTATTACAACTATACAACCATTAATGGATAACGGCGAGTTTTGGTGTGTTGATACAAAACAGTATCCAGATGGATTATGTAAACATCATTTACTAGTAGACGGAGTAAAATCTACATATGCATGGCCAATAATTGATTTACATAAAAATATTATAGGTATATTACGGGTTGATTACGTTAAACGTAAGACTACATTAAAAGAAGAAGATACCGACTTACTTAAACAACTTGCATTACAACTTCCTGGATATCTAACTTAAATCATTTGATATTATAGATTTTTTTCTTATAATATATAAATGAATCTAAAATATATTGCAATTGCAGCTTTATTATTTACTGTAGGACAAACATTGGTGTGGGTACAAGTTAATGGACCGATTATGTGGCAATGGGCCAAGGACTGGCGTTGGGCATTAATTCTATGTGGTATTCCAATTACAATTCTTTTTATGGAAGCTACCCGATTAGCAGTCTCTGGATTTGATGGCTTATTTTGGCCGGGCCGGTTTGTGTCATTTGTATCTGGAATAATTATTTTTTCAGCATTAACGTATCTATTCCGAGGTGAAGCCGTTAATCTTAAAACTGCCACCTGTTTACTATTAGCATTTAGTATTATATTAATCCAGCTCTTTTGGAAGTAACGGTATTTATATTAAATGCTACACGAATACGAAACACAAAGTACTTTAAATCCTAAACTATGGGAGAACTCAAACCTTAAGGATGGACTATCAGCTAAATTTTTGCGAATAGCAAATGCATTTTTTGAATTCCTTGAGGTGTCAGACGATGTTACAATACTCGATGTATTACTTATAGGCAGCAATGCTAATTATAATTGGACAGATACATCGGATATAGATCTTCATGTTGTTATTGATTATCAATCAGTTGGAGACAATCTACATTTAGTTAAAAATTACATGATGGCTAAAAAAAGCATATGGAATACAAACTATCCACTTAAATATAAAGGAATGGATATTGAGTTGTATGCTCAAGATTGGAACTCTCAACTTCACTCATCGGTAGGACAATATTCTATTATGAAAGACAAATGGATTAAAAAACCAAATGCTGATATAATTTCAATTGACGACGAAGTGATTGATGCAAAGATGGCTCCATTACAATATGAAATTGAACAACTTTCAGAAAATGATCCAAAGTTAGAATATCGTATTAAATATATATTGTCACGTTTATATAAAATGCGACAAACTGGATTGGAAGCTGAGGGTGAATATTCTATAGAAAATCTAGCATTTAAGAAACTGCGTTCTAAAGGTCTATTAGCTCGTTTAAAAGACTTTGCAAAACGTATTGCAATTAGCCAATTACAATTAGAACAAGTTGTAGGCCAAGTAAAAATAGACGGTATAGGCGATTTGGCAGCACATATGGCAAAACGTAAGACGCTGGACAAAACTGGTTGGAAGAATGTGTTAAAATATATGAATGCAGTTGAAGATCCACAAGGCCAATGGAAATATCCAAAACAATGTACCATGATACCAAGTGGAAACATAACAATGAAAAATGTTCCATATAAAGTATTAGGGATAGACAATACAGGTCATAGCAAAATAATGCACCCAGAGAAAGATTACGGTTATCCGGGCGGAGAAGTTTTAGAAATACCAATAACACCAGAACATAATACTATACTCAAGAAATTAAAAAAATTGCTGATTAGTATGAAAACTGTAACCGAGCAAGATCTTGCCGGACCATTTGGTAAAGAACACAATTATGCTGATTTCGGCGGACCATGGGGAACTGGCCATCGGCATAAAACTGACTTTAAAAAAGGCCCTGGCAAACATCCAACGGATTCAATTTCAAAAAATTGGAAAAACAAAAGTGTAACAAAATATTAAAAGCAAACATATGAAATCAAAAGGACTAGGAGATAGTATAAAAAAGATTACATCGGCAACAAGATTAGATCAATTATCAGACAAGATTGCTAGACTACTAGATGAAGATTGTGGTTGTGATGAAAGGCAAGAATGGCTCAATGAAAAAACTAAAGATTGGCCCATGTATAAAAAAGGAAATGTAAATGGCAACAATAAGTAAAATTGGTATACAACAAGGATTAACCAGTAAAGCAGAACATATAACACGTATCATTGATGCATTGGATGGCACTGCTACTACTGAAGTTGTAGCAACCGGTAGTTTTACCGGATCATTTGCAGGAATATATGCCGGGACAATCACTAGTGCGTCATATGCAGTTACCGCATCATATGCAGAAAACGCAGGAGGAAGTGGAGCAGGATTTCCATTTACTGGCGATGCTCAAATATCTGGTAGTTTATTGGTATCCGGATCATTCATAAATTTTCAATCGGCGTCACAAGTAATATTACCAAATTCGACACTAGGCCCTTCAACGATAACAGTTGCGGCACATACATTACCAGCTGGAGGTCGAACTAGAGTATTATTGAGTACGGATACCCAAACAATTACAGTAGAACTACCAACCGCGTCAGATTTATATTTAGGATATGAATGGACATTTGATGTTGCAACTATCGGCGGTACCAATGCCAAATTTGTAATAGAAAGTGGATCTGCTATAATATCTGGGACAACACAGGCATCATCCCCGGGAGTTTATTTAAATGTAGACAAACTAACTATGGATACTGCTGCAGGAGTACGGCAAAGTGATTCATATATGATACGTAGCCTAGGAGCCAATGGGTGGAGATTCAATGCATCTGCAAGAGTAGCAGCATCTGTCTCTAGTTCAAATCAAGCAGGATAATATAAAGGAATAAAATGCAATACAAAATGATTAAGCTTAAAAACATATTATTAGAAGAACCTGGAACTAAACAGACTATATCTAATTTACGCGATGGTGCGAAGGTTTGGAACGGTATATATAATGCTACATTAGATTGGAAAAAACATTTAGTCGATGTTGGGGCTACTACCGTAACCAGTACTGGTAAAAAACGTAATGAATTAAACAATCCTGAATGGGATAATCTGCCTAACTGGCTGAAGGGTGATGGTTCTCATCCATATGGAGATCGAATATGGCTATGGCCACAAGCAGGACGTGCATTCTTAAAAATGAAATCAGCAGCAGCAGCAGACGGCGTAACCATAATTGTTACAAATGCATACCGAGATGTATTTCATCAAGCTCTTGTTAAAGACCTAAACACAAATGGAAAAACTGGGTTACCAGTAGCTGCCCTAGGAAAAAGTAATCATGGATTTGGTCTTGCTATTGATGTTTCACGAGGTGCAGGACGAGAATGGATGATAAAGAATGGACTTAGATATGGTTGGTCTTGGTTCGGATCGGGTGACCTACCACATTTCAATTATTATCCAATATTATTAGCAAACAATTTGAGGTTCGGATCTGATGTAAGTAAAAGAAAACTTCAAAGATATCTTAAAAAATCAGACAAAAAAATGGCTAAAATTGTTTTACCAGACATACAAACAGCTGTCGAAAAAGCTAAAACGACACCCCCAACTAGTACTCGCAATCATTATAATGATATAGAATCATCGCCTGATATATATAATTATCCTATTTTAAGTTCTTCAAATTTTGAAGCATGGAAAGATTCCATAGACAAAAAAACAAATATTCCTTTTTATAAAATAAATCCAATTGTATTAGTAGGCAATATAGATTCGGCTGATACAATTAATACAAAGGAATATAACCCAGAATCTAAACAATGGAAAACTAAACTCAATCTGTTACCATCGGTAACTATTAATGCAAAAAAATAATAAACCAATGATAAAACTTAAAAACATATTGAATGAATCATATGTATTAGGAGTAAATGACAATGACGTAATTGCTGCTACTATAGTAGGAGAAGCTGGTGGTGAGGGGTACGAAGGTATGCAAGCCGTAAAAAATGTTTTGCAGAATCGATCAAATAAGAAAGGTACAATAGCTGCTCGTGAATCATTGCGTCCACGTCAATTTTCAATGTGGGATAACGCAACTGGCGGCGTAAGTGTTCCTGATGATTTTAATAAAGATGGTCGATCTAAAACAATACAATCAATAATTGATATGTATAAAAAACATTCTAAATGGGACACTGCTTTAACATTGGCTAAGTCCAATGTAGAAGATATAACCGGCGGAGCTACTATGTATTATGCATCAGGTGGAACCCAAACTATAGATCCTCCATATTGGGCTTCAGATTGGCAAGATCCTATTGTAATAGGAAATCATACTTTTGGTAATTAGTATTTGGTTATTTACCTGATATTTATTATTATATATTATGGAAGATTCAAGAAACTTTGTTGACGAATTATTTATACGATCCATCAATCATATGAAAACTGATAATTGGAAATGGCCCGACACCTGGGATACAGATCATAAACATAATTTTTTAACTGAATCTTTAACATTTGCTGAAAGTCAGGAGATGTATGAACAATGTGTAATTATTAGAGATGTCCAAAAAACAATTAAATAAACGAGGCAAATGGGAAATCGTTTTGCAAAATAGTAACACAATATCATTTGATCATGTAATTACGTGTTTAGTAGAAATTTGTGGTCACAATGAATTCCAAGCCAATCAATGTGCACTATTAACAGATAAAACGGGATCCTGTTCTGTTTTTATAGATAAACATACCAATTGTGAATATGTTTTTGAGTTGTTAATAAAAAGTGGGTTACAAGCTAAAATACAAAAATATAAAAACAATGTTTAAGACTATTAGAATTATTCGAATTGGATTTCTTCATGCTACATATCATAGAAATATGAAGTGGGCTGGCAATGCTAGAACACAACAAAATATTATAAAATTTAAAAAATATATATATCGAGCAGAAAATGCTTGGCGTAAATTAGTTATATTATCAAATAAAAACAAAACAATAAATGGGAAAGAAAGCAGCACATAGTGGCGAATCGCCAAAAGACAGATCTATCAATTTGATGGATAAATTTATTAGACGCAATGACCGACGTAATAAACATATACAACATTTACCGGCCCGACGCAAATCTCCAGATGTACCATTTAATTTATGGCCATTGAAGGATCAAATTGAATACATGGAAAATAGAACTGATACCGATCGATTTATAGAAAAATATCCAGTATATTCATATTGGATTACGGCAGTTCAAAAGAAATCAGGGGTGTATCATAGAACGTTTACAGATCGCACAATTAAATTTAAAATTGAATTGCAAGAACTATTTGACACTAAAACATCTATTACTGACTCAGTAGAATTTTTGCGAAAACGCGGAATATATTAATGCCTGACTATAAATATATATATGGTCAAGGTCGCACCGCACTAAACGTACCAGAATCTGATATCAGATATGCAATGGAAAATACTAAGTCAAATGCATCAGCCGCTCGATTCCTAAATATATCATTTACGTCTTATAAAAAATATGCAAAGATGTATACAGACAGAGATACTGACAAGACGTTATATGAAATTCATAAAAACCAATTCGGCGTAGGAATACCAAAGGATTCAGTGAAAGCGAATAAAGGTATATACAGTATAGACAATATACTTTTAGGCAAACATCCTAAGTATCCAACATGGAAATTACGCAATCGACTTTTAGCACTTGCCATACTACCAGAGTCATGTAACAGTTGTGGTTATGATGAACGACGTATTACCGATGACACAGTACCACTTCGGTTAGACCACATTGACGGAGATGATACCAATCACTGCATAGAAAATTTACAAATGTTATGTATTAATTGTTACTACCAACAAGCTGGGAATCCATATAATAAAGACAAAGACCGTTACTGGAACTACAATTTACTTGAATGATATTTATTAATATATGGTATCGATGAAAACACTAATTATAGAAGGCCGGTATGATAGCCTAGTTACTAAACTGTCTAACAAATTACTCAGTATAGTTAAAGATAGCTATTCATCAACACAATCAGAGGATGGTATGTTTGCGGGAAAGAAAACGTTTTTTGCAAAAGGAGAATCTGTACCACATATAGAAAACCATCCAGAAATATATTTTGAAGAAATTGAGGCAAAAGACATTCCATTGGAATTCTATTTAACACTCAAGATTCAATGGGTAGACGGATTGAACACATATCGATACGGCGGCGATGCATTTAATGACTCAGCAAAGGATCCAGCAAAAGCAGACGCTCCACCATTAATTGAAATTAGATTTGAAATAGATCCTACTGAGTATCCACAAGTACTTTCTGAAGTATCGATGGATCTTAAAGATACACTGAGACATGAAATTGAACATATAACACAGAGTGGATGGAATGTTAAGCAAGGTAAATATTTAAGATCGGATATGGGTCGCAGAAAAAAAATAGAAACTGGGGATATTGACACTATGAATTATTGGTTGCTACAAAAAGAACAACCAGCAATGATTCAAGGATTGTATACCAGAGCCAAAAAAGAACGTAAACCATTTGCACAAGTAGTTAAGACATATTTAGACATTTGGGTCAATAATGGCACATTAACGGCACAACAAAAACAAACAATAAAAACCCGATGGCGGAAGATGCTACCTAAATTGGGAATAACACAGGAATTGTAATGAATAAAGTTGAAGAAGGCGAAATGTGCGAATCATGTGCTAAATCACTGTTAGAAGATATTAGAGATGGCGTTATAACATCAGATATAAATGAAGCCGAATATCAAGGCCGAAAAGTTAAATTGAACAAGCCAATGCGTGGCGATGTTAAGAAGTTTAAAGTATATGTTAAAGATCCAAAGACGGGTAACGTAAAAAAGGTTAACTTCGGTCACGGAGGCACCACAGCAAAACGAGCAGGCCAGAAAACAATGCGTATTAGAAAGAATAACCCTGCAGCACGTAAGTCATTTCGAGCTCGACATAAATGTGATCAGAAAAAAGCCAAAACTACTGCAGGATATTGGTCTTGCCGGAAATGGTAGGAATAAACTAGAAATTATAATATGAAATATACATTAACATCATTATTAATACTATTAGGTAGTATATACACATCACAAACAGAAACACTAATTGCTTCTGATTACGTAGAAACCTATGATTGGGGAGGAGCTTGGTGGACACCAGCTGCAACAACGGGGTATTACACAGACATATCCGTAACACCGACACTTAGTGCTGGAATATACGGTACAGGTAATAATACTAGAGAGGAAGATTGGTATTCTTTACCAAGTGTTACGGTTGATATCACTAAAGATCATGTATTTAGAATGAGATTGGCCGCACAAACCATTTCAGGTCCAACCGCAAACACTGCGGGGTTAGATGGTGGTGATTACATAACAGTACAACTTAGTAAAAATGGTGGTGGGTTTGTTAGTGAATTAAGAGTTAGAGGATTTGCAAACGCGACTTGGGATTATTCATCTACTGCAATAGCTAGTAAAATTTCTAACGGTAGTCTTACTATATTTACACCTGGAGGTGGGGGTGATAGAACTAGTTTAGGTGATGGTTATTCTTACATTGAATTATTAGTACCAGCAGGACCAAGTTCAATTGCGATTGATATTTATTGTAGAGTTAATAGAGGTGGTGAAGATTGGTGGATGGACAACTTTGAGCTTTATGAAATAACACAAACTGCTTTGCCAGTTGAATTATTACATTTTGAGGGTGAAACAATAAATCAAGTTAATGTCATTCAATGGGCTACCGCGTCAGAAAATAACAGTAGTCATTATGTATTACAACATAGTAATGATGGCACGGATTGGACAACACTTAACACGGTATATGCTGCTGGGTTTTCCACAGACTATATTGAATATGTTGTATATGATTGTAACTATCAACCTATTAATAATTATTATCAGTTAATTCAATATGATATAAATGGTGCCTATGAAGTATTTGGTCCAATTAACATTGACAATCAAGGTGCACAGAAACGAATTATAAAATATGTCAATACCATGGGCCAACAAATATCTCCAAATGCCCCAGGATTAATTTTAGTTGTATTTGAAGATGGGACAACTCAGAAAATAATACGATAGTATATATTTATAATAAAGGTTATCCAATTGAGTTATGGTTTTGTATTTAAAATAATCTCATTAGTTTTAGCAGTATGTTGTCCGATCATCATGATAACTATGTTTCCTTTACAATCATCTCTGAGTTGGTATTGGGATACTCCAGCTTTGCCATTATTTATTCTAACTACTATACCAACATCATATTTTTTTTTAACTACTACAGGGTGGAAGCTTCCCGGAATATGTTTATTGCTACTAACAATATTTCCAGTTACAACCCATGGATATATACATAACGTTACAGCTGTATTATTTTTTGTATTAAGTGGTTATGCGTTGATGAAATCTACTAAATCTACGTTACTCGTTAAATCATTGTATCTTCTTGCATCGGTGGCTTGCGGCTTACATTTACTTTTAGGTGAAATCTACATGATATGGGTTTTGTGTTTGCATCATGGTATAGTTTCATATAGACTATATAAAGCACAAAAACAGTTTGCTAATAGATTGGATAATTGATTTTTTTTACTTATATTAATAGTATAAATATTAAAACCCAGTTATGAAAGACAAAATTTATGGTACAATCGTATCATCATCAAGTGGTGATGAAACTGTATATGTGGTATTCGAAGTGAATGCCAGCAAAGACATTACACATTTGTTCAGGCCTGATATGATACGCCTGGCACACGAAAACAATCAATCATTAGAATTTAATGAATCGACCGGCAGAGGTAAGCGCATTGAAACAAGTGAGTTACCGCAAGATTCAGTTAGCAATGCACCAAAGGCCAAAGTCAAAGAAAATGACCCGGTAATTGCATTTATTAAGAATTCTCCTAGCATCAAACCTGACACATTGGAAATGTCAGATGTCAAGTGGAAGTATTTAATTAGATCCACAGTACGAGGCAAGAACATCATGATGGTAGGTCCTACTGGGTGTGGTAAGACACACGCAGCAAAGAGTCTGCCAGAAGCAACCGATAAACCATTCTTTTATTTCAATTTGGGATCGACTCAAGATCCAAGAGCTGCATTAATTGGTAATACACATTTCAAGAAAGGTGAGACAGTATTTGATAAGTCCCCATTTGTAAAGGCATTAGAGACACCTGGTGCTATTATATTATTAGACGAGTTATCCAGAGCACATCCAGAAGCATGGAATATATTGATGACGGTGCTTGATGAAGAGCAACGATACTTGAGACTAGATGAGTCTATTGATAGTCCAATTATAAAGGTTGCCGAAGGCGTATGCTTCATTGCAACTGCTAATATTGGTACCGAGTATACTTCAAGTCGAGTATTAGACAGAGCATTGATGGATCGATTTGAAATTATTGAAGTTGATATTCTTAATATGCATCAAGAACAAGTTTTATTGAAAAAACGATTTCCAAGCCTCAGCAAAGATTTAATCGAATCTGTAGCTGATATTGCAGCCACCACTAGGAAAGAATGGAGATCTGAAGACGGTAAACTGAGCACCATGGTTTCAACTCGTATGACTGTTAGGTTGTGTGACTTGTTAACGGATGGATTTGATTTAGCAGAAGCCACGCAGGTAGCAGTATTACCATTCTTTGACCCAACGGGTGGCAGTGACTCGGAAAGAACATATGTTAAGCAGGTTATTCAAAAGCATATGGCAACTGAAGATCAAGACATTTTTAATATTGAAGACTAATTTTTCATAGCTGAGAGGGGCGAAAGAAGGAACCAACCCGGAAGTTCAAGTAGTCCCTTTTACTATAAATTTAAACAAAGAATATGAGTAAAGAAAGAAAAATAATTAAAGTACCAATCCCCAAAGAAATATGGGATGCAGATAGGTCACTATGTAATATAATAATGGGTAGAGATAATATAGTAGAGGCTTGGGTGAAAAGTACTCTTAATATAGTAAAACAATGTCATAAACAAAAACAAAGATGAGTAAAGAAGAAATTGATTTAGGAGAAATGATTAATGTGTGGATTGAACATCATGGAAGTTTAGATTTAGACACAGATGAACAAACAATTATTGACTTTTATAACCAAAACAAAGATGAGTAATAGAAAAAATCAAATAAGAGAAGAATTAGCAATCTTAAAAATAGACATGAACTCAAATTATGGTGTTGGTAGATATGAAGAAAAAAGATATCAGAAAATATTTGATAGGATGGTTAAACTAAAAGAAGAACTTAAATTATTAAAACTAAACAAAGATGAGTAAAGAAGAAACATACACTGATAAAGAAATGTTGCAAAGAACTAAAGCAAACCAAATCCCAGATAATTGGACTATATTAGATATAGTTGAAGCATATGACGATTATGTAATAGGATATTTACGTAGTCAAGGAGAACTAAACCAAACCAAAGAAGAATCATACAGGAATTGGGATAATGATGAAATTAAAAATAAAGAAGATGAGTAAATTTATTAAAGCATTATTAGCAAACCCATTTAGGTTTAAGTTTTCAATAAACGAAGAAGGTAATTTATTTCTAGATGTGGGAATTGTATGGATAATAATAGGAATTTGTATTCCTCTAATACTTTAAACCAAAACAAAGATGAGTCACAAGAATAGCAATCGGGTATATGTCAATATTGATGAGACTATACAGCATTTATGCACCTATCCTAATCAAGTGAGTGACTTATTTTTAAACCAAAACAAAGATGAAAAAACTAACAACTAATTTCTTGGAATTTTGCTTTGTATTTCTTATATTTATATTATATAAAGATTAAACGATTATGGGATTCACATTATATTCATCTGGAAATGCATCTTCCTTTTGGTTAGGCGATGATTTTGACAACGACTTTAAAACCGACCATGGTGTTGATTATACTAAGTTAGCATCAACGCAACGAGCCATTGGTAATTTTGTTAATATTGTTACTGGTAAAAATATTCCAGTAGAATTTCAAAGTGGCGGAGATAGTTACACTGACGGTAAGTCTGTTGTTATAGGAACAAAATTAGAAGGAAAAGACTTCGACCCTGCAGTAGGATTAGCATTACATGAAGGATCGCATATTGCATTCACTGATTTTAAATTGTTACGTAAATTTTCATCAAATTTAAGACTACAAGGCCTCGACCCGGAATGTAATATGTCGATGCATCATGAACAAATTATTAAAGACTTATTGAATTGGATAGAAGATCGTCGCATTGACTTCTTAATATATACAAATGCACCCGGTTACCGAATGTATTATGAGTCAATGTATAATAAATATTTTAACGACAAAGCAATTGACAAAGCTTTGCGCGATGGTCGGAAGCGAACCGAGACTATAGAAGATTATTTCTTTCATATTATTAATTTTACAAATCCAAATCGAGATTTAACTCAATTGGAATTGCTTGAAGACATATGGAATTTAATCGATTTAAAAAATATATCCCGACTTGAGTCTACACAAGACGCATTTGTAGTAGCGTGTGATATATATAAATTGCTTAAGCCGCAATTAGATAAACAAGAAGAAGCGCAAGAATTACAAGACGCAATAGACAAACAAAAAGACTTTTTAAATGGCAAACCTGATAATTCAGAAGACGGTTTGCCTGATGGCTCTGGTACGGATGACCCCGATAACGAATTCTATAACGGTGGCGTTGATAATACATTTGCGGGTACTAGTCAGACTTCCGATGATGATGACGATGGGGGTGCAGACGATGGAGCACCGGAGTTATCATCACGACAACAAAAGATATTAGATAATGCAATACAACAGCAACGAGATTTTTTAAATGGCGAACAAAAGAAAACGGGTCGTTTAACTAAAGCACAGTCATATACAGTTAAAGCATTGCACGAGTCCGGTACCGAAGTTGTTATGGTTGATTTAGGAACAGACGTTGTTGAGACTATAGTTATAAAGAAGTTAACTAAAAACGTAATTAAACATATGCCTAGTTTGTTTACTACCTATAATAATAACCATCATGTGTTAAAAGGTATTCGATTAGGTAAAATATTAGGTAAAAAACTTCAAGTTCGAAATGACGCTCGTACACTAAAATCGACTAGACTAGAAACTGGCAAGATTGATCGCAGACTAATATCGCAATTGGGATATAATAATGTTAATGTATTCCACAAGATTATTACCGATCAATTCAAAGATTATTTTATTCATATATCAATTGACGCGTCTGGCTCAATGCATGGAGATAAATTTTATAATTCTATTACTTCGGCAGTAGCAATAGCCCAAGCAGCTTCAATGACAACCGGTATCAGAGTACAAATATCACTTCGTGGCACATCTAATATAGGAAAAACTACCAATCATGGGCCTAGATGTACCACTATTATAGCATATGATTCAAAAACAGACAAGATGTCAAAGATACGAAATTTGTTTCAATATCTAGATCTATTTGGAATGACTCCGGAAGGAGTTGCATTTAAGAGCATAGAAAAACAAATTATACAAGACGCTAATGGATGTGAGTGTGTGTTTATAAACTACTCAGATGGTTTTCCAACATCAATGGGAACATATGCATCAAGCCCGGCCGATTATACGAGACTTGTTATGAAACAATTTAGAGAACAGGGTATAAGTATCTTATCATATTTTATTACGAGTTCAGATTATTTCGATCTAAATAAATTTAAACGGATGTATGGTAATGATGCGGAACATATCAACCCAGAAAATATGTTGCAAGTAGCAAGAACAATGAATAGTAAATTTTTAGAAAAATCAAAATAAATAAATAAATGAATACACACAGAGAACAAAAAAATGGACGTGTTGTCCAAATGCCAGTTTATATTAGTGATCATATAACTGATGAAATGATTAATTTATTTTTAAAAAGCGATGAAGCATTATCAGTAAATGCTGGGATAATGTCCGAACAAGTAGTATTACCATATCTTGAAGATCATTTTGGGTCCAAAGGTATAGTTGCCGATGCGAATGGATATGATCATCTATTTGAAAATGGTATTAGGAATGAACACAAAAAATTAGCAATACGAAAAACATCGGCGACTGCTAAAAATATAGGTGCAAACAAAGAAGGCAAGTGTGATACCATATCATTCCACCACGCAATAGCCAATGCAATCTATGTAATCCAATCAGAAACATTCTTTGCAAATGCAATTCTAAATTATGATAAAACAGGGAATTGTTATGACGTTAGCTTTTACTCGGATATGCAATTAGAAGGCAAAGGTAAACGACTTAGATGTAATGCATGGAAGAACACAGAAATGTTAATTAAACATGCAGATAAAGTTGCATTGTAATATTTATATAAAAGTTATAAACAAATAAAAATAGGAATAAGTTATGCCAAAAAAGATCATTGAATTTGATATAGATGCCCGTACGAAATTGAAACGCGGTGTCGACACATTAGCTAATGCAGTTAAAGTTACATTAGGACCAAAAGGCCGAAATGTAGTTATAGGAAAACAATATGGAAGTCCACACGTCACAAAAGATGGTGTGACAGTAGCAAAAGAAATTGAGCTGGAAGATGAAGTAGAAAATGTAGGGGCACAGATGGTGAAAGAGGTTGCCTCCAAGACAGCCGATGTAGCTGGCGATGGGACAACTACGGCTACTGTATTAGCCCAAGCTATTGTTACCGAAGGAATGAAAAGTATTGCAGCAGGGGCAAACCCAATTGATCTTAAACGAGGAATGGATAAGACAGTAGAACATGTTGTTAAACATCTTAAAGAACAGTCTATAACAATAGGAACGGATCCAGAAAAGATAAAGCAAATTGCTACTATATCAGCAAACAATGATAGTACAATTGGTAGTCTTATATCAGAAGCCATGAAAGTAGTAGGTAAAGATGGTGTCATAACTGTTGAAGAAGCAAAAGGCACTAACACTGAAATGAAAACAGTTGAAGGTATGCAATTCGATCGAGGATACTTATCTCCATATTTTGTAACTAACACAGAGAAGATGACTACCGAAATGGATAATCCACTCATTTTATTAGTAGACAAAAAAATATCGTCAATGAAAGAATTATTACCTATATTAGAGCCAACTCATCAATCAGGGCGTCCTTTATTGATTATAGCAGAAGATCTGGATGGAGATGCATTGTCGACTCTAGTGGTAAACAGAGTTCGCGGGTCAATTAAAGTAGCAGCAGTCAAAGCTCCTGGATTTGGAGATTCGAGAACAGAGCAGTTGTATGACCTGGCTAAATTGACAGGTGCGACCGTATTCAATGATCAGATGGGAGTTAGTCTAGATGATGAAGATGCTATGTCAATGCTTGGAGAAGCAGAGAAGATAGAAATAGACAAAGACAAGACAACTATAATTAATGGAGCAGGTGGTTCGGCAGACATTGCAGAACGTGTTACTCAGATTAAAACGCAAATTGAAAGTTGTAGTTCGGATTATGAAAAAGAAAAACTACAAGAACGATTGGCTAAACTGTCAGGAGGAGTAGCAGTATTGTATATTGGTGCACCGACCGAAGTCGAAATGAAAGAGAAGAAAGACAGGGTAGACGATGCCTTAGCAGCAACTAGAGCTGCAGTTGAAGAAGGAATCGTTGCCGGTGGTGGAGTTGCTTTAAGAAGTTATTTTAAGGCTAGCTCATTCAAAGGTGGCGATAATAAAGATGAGGAGTGGGGCAGAGATATAGTGTTAGAAGCACTTAAAGCACCATTTAACACTATTATGTCTAATGCTGGACTAGATGGTAATGTCATATGGCAGGGCTTAGGTAAATTTGATGGCTATGATGCTAGACTTGGAGAGCCATGCAATATGATTGAAGCAGGAATTATTGACCCAACCAAAGTAACCAGAACGGCAATTGAAAATGCAGTGTCGGTTGGATCCATGTTGTTGATGACAGAATGTGTTGTAGTAGATGAAAATGCAGATGACGTACCACCAATGCCAATGATGTAATGAGAAGACCAGTATATTCACATAATGGCGAATCATATATAATACTTGATCAAAAGCCCATACACCATTTTGCAAAAACATATGAGGATCAACCTGATATGAAATATGTACATATGTACATGCAATGGTGTGGGGCAGATCATGCTCTTCGAAACCAGACTCATTTCTTGTTTTGTGAAACCATTCCAGACGCGGAACTTTTAGATGAAACTTTGGATATTGTTTAATATTTTTTTATAATATATTATGAGTGCAGTTAATAAACCTAATAAGAATTTTGAAAATGAAACAATGACCCATACGCCATATAAAGAAATTATGGCTAGTTCAATGACGTCATTGTATGATAAGTTTATGACTCCAAAAGATGGTAAGGCCCGTGCTCCAAAAATTAAAACAACAACTACTGAATCTGTAAAAACAAAAGTATTCAATACGTGGTTCAAATAATTAAACTATGTTAGATAAAATTTTAGAATGGTTCCCAGATGAGGAAATATTAAAGGCTGATGGGTTCGATGATGCTATTATAGGTATAGATGATACATCAATGAGGTTAATCTACTCAGTAAATAAATGTATTACAATATTGGTATCAGAAGACGATATGACCGAAGAGGACGCTTTAGACCATTTCCACTACAATGTTAAAGGTAGTTATGTTGGCGAGAAGACACCCATATGGTGTACTGATGATTTATAAAACAAAATAAAAACTATGAATGGAATAGAATATACAGTCCTAGTATTTGGAATAGTATTACTAGTAGTAGCAGTAGCTGCAGATAATTGGAGAAAAAGAAAATAAACAAAGATGAGTAAAGTAACCTTAGTAACCAATACTCCCAATGCAGAAGAAACTATTGTGGAGATCGCAAGAGTAAGCAGTAAGCGAACCGATAAGACAGCCAAACCAGACGGTCTTATCAATTATCTTATCAAACACAAACATTGGTCACCATTCGAGCATGCATCTATGACATTGGAGATCGATACATCAAAGGCAATAGGAATACAATTGATCAGACATCGTAGTTTTACATTTCAAGAGTTTTCGCAAAGGTATCAAGATGTGAACTTGTTAGGAGATATGTTTGAGCCAATTGAGTTACGAAAGCAGGCAGAAGATAACAGACAATCATCTACAGACGAGTTCGATCCTATAATACCATATGCTAGTAAAGCTTCGGTTATGATTGGTAATTTACTGACGGATATAGGAGTGTTATACGATGAGTTGCTAGATGCCGGTGTAGCCCGAGAAACGGCTAGAATGATCTTACCGCTATGCACCAAGACAAAGATATACATGACAGGCACATTGAGAAGTTGGATACATTTCTTTGACCTGCGAGACGATGCTCATGCTCAAAAGGAAATACAAGAGTTAGCAAAGGAAGGTAAACAGATATTTACAGAACAGTTTCCAGTACTGTCAAACGCATTAGGATACAAAGATGAGTGAACCAGACATAAACAAAATCCAAGAAGAACTAAAGTTGGTTAAAAAGAGGTTAAGAATTAGTGAACAAGATGTATTTAGACTGGCAGCTGAAAAGATTGATTTACAAGATACAATTAAAAGATTAAACCAAAACAAAGATGAATAAAGAAGAACAAAAGTCAGAATGGAACCAAGACGATAGAAGAGATTTATCTGATATGACCGAGGAAGAAATAAATGAATTTCATAAGAAACTAATAGAGGTATTCTCAAAGGAGTATAAAATACCTAAAAAGTTTTTGAATCCAAACCAAAACAAAGATGAATAATATTTGGTATTATAAGGATAATGATGGTGATTGGATTAAACTTAAATATAGGTGGGATTTAACTGCACTGGAAGATGTATTTGAATTCGTGGAGGATTATCCATCTAAAAGATTTATAAAAGGTAACACAATAGACTTGTATTATGGTAGCATGAAGAATTTAATAGAAAGACGAGAGTTGTTAACAAAAGAAGAATACCTAAACCAAAACAAAGATGAGTAAAGAATTAACTGAGAGAGAAAGGTCTATTATATTCCATAGTAGGAACTATGATTATAGAATGAACAAATGGACACCAGAAGAACAACACGATAAAGCTGGTATTCCTAGATTAAGAAACGAATTAACTGATAATGATAAAACCTTTTTAGAACCAAAACAAAGATGAGTAAAGAATTTTGCCATCATAATGGAAAATACACTTTAGATAAGGATAACAAATGTTGTAAATGTAGATTACCATTAAAAAAAGGTATAAAAGGAATAAGATTACCATTAAAAACAAAACAAAGAAGATGAGTAAAGTATGGAACGTTAACCCACCTAAAGCAAACACATCTGTTATATGCAGAATGAATAACGGTTATATAAAAATGTGTTATTGGACAGGCACGGAGTGGCTAGATATGTGGAAACTTACACTTGAAGGAAAAGTAAAGGAATGGATTTATATACCTTATGATAAATAAACTAACCAAAACAAAGATGAGAAAATATAAAATAGTTGAAGAAAAAAGACCAACAGAAGATTTCACAAGATGGGTGCCCATGGTAACTAACACGCTAGACCCAACGGGAAGGATTATTGATGGAGATGAAATTCAGTTCAAATGGAAAAAAATACCTACAAATAACTTGTTCTTTTTTGAAGAGAAGGCGGAAGAACTTATTGATAGGTATGAGATGGGACAATTGATAGAGGGGGGTAAATTTATTGTTAGTGAAAATGAATACAAACCAAAACAAAGATGACATTAAATAAAGGACTCATATCACCATTAGTCACGTACAAAAATAAGGAAGGAATGACATTTGTGTATGAAACAAAGTTCTGGATATCCTTTTGGAAATCAGGTAGTGTACCTAAAGCTAATTAAAACAAAGATGAGTAAAGAAGAGTTAGACAAAATATTACTAAACCCAGACTATGCAGAATCATTAGGGATTAAAGTTTATGTTAGAGTGGAAGACAATGGAGACAAGTACGTAGTATTAAATAATGGTGAGGAAGAAATAGAATACGAACTGCCAGGACGTCCTAATGTAAGACACACTAATATCCATACAATCTTTATGGTAAAAACAAAACAAAGATGAGTAAAGAAATAGAAAATATTTTATTTGGTGTATATGAAAAAGGTGTAAAACAAGAAGAGTGTGACCTAACAGAAGTATATGAGAAATTGATAAAACTTTTAAACCAAAACAAAGATGATGAGTAGAGTATGGAAATACATTTTAAAAAAGCAATATAATTTTTTAGACGTAATTATGGTTGCTATTATTAGTCAAATCATATATGAATACATTATAAACTAACCAAAATAAAGAATATGAGTAAAGACTATTTAGATAAGTGGGAAGAAAGAGCAAAGAAAAATACAGAAATTATTGAGCAAACCAAAACAAAGAAGATGAGTAAAGAAGAAAAGAAGCGGAGTTGGTTTGACGATATAGAAGAAGGTAAGAACCGATTCACATTAGATGATCCTATGGGTAAATTAGTTAAAGAAGCTTTTGACCTTACTAAATTTGCTAAGAAATTAAACCAAAACAAAGATGATGAATGAAAAATATAATAAATAAAAAAGCAATTAAAAATGCATTTTATACATTGTTAGGTACAGTTAAAAAAGCCTTAACTCATAATAGATGCGATAGTTGTGGATTTACAAAAGAACAGGTTTATGTAACAGAACATTTTACGGAAAGTGGATGGATAGAGTGTAAACCTTGTTATAATAACAGGTCTAACTCTAATTGTGCCTAACATAGAAATAAACTAACCAAAACAAAGAAGATGAATAATGATAAGTATGGAGATAAAATGAAAAAGTGTATTACTTTATTTGACGGACTTACTGATGATGAGAGAATAATAGTAATGGACGGTTATAACTCATCAACAGGTAAATGGGAGAAATTAAAAGGGATGGAAAATTTAATTCCTGATTATGAATATAAACCAAAACAAAGAAGATGAATGTAATAAACAAATTTGACTCAGCAGTTAATATGATACCTAAAGAAGGTTTTGCTATACTGCATGTAGATGTAGAAGATGCACCCTTTTTCATGCACTACAATACAGAAAAAGAATTAGAAAAAGACTTTGAACTAAGCATACACCCTTTATATAAAAGTGTTCATGTATCACCAAAGAATATAATCAAGGAATGGGGCGAGTCAGTAGACGCTTCTATTAAAGGGGGTACACAAGAAGTGTACTTAAACACTAACTGTCTATACCTAATAAAAAATGGTGAACAAGTTAAAAACCAAAACAAAGAAGATGAGTGATGAATTTAAAGATATGACCACTGAGGAATTAAAGGAACTTTTTAAGGCATCATCTAGACAACTTGATAATACTATTAGAGCTAAAATGATTATAGAAGAATTATTAAAAAGAATTTTAAACCAAAACAAAGATGATTGATAAATGGAAAGGTCTATTATCATTAAATGAATGGACTATAAAAACTATAGAGATCGACCCTAGAGCAGTAACATACAACACCGACTGCCCAAGTAAAGATAGATATTTTGTAGGCATAGAATCAGACCACCATGGTGGAATCGCAACCATTTATCACGATATACCACTTACAGAAGAAGATATTGTACACGAGTTATTACATGTTAAGTATAATGATTGGTCAGAAGACCAGGTTAATGCTGAAACAGAAAGACTATTAAACCAAAACAAAGATGAGTAATGATTAAATTATTATTAACAGCTTGGGCATTTATGATATTACTTTTAGCAGTATGGTCTGTGAAGTATTGGATGCAGAAGCCAAAGAAACAAAAAAAAGATAACAGAAAACTTTTAAAGGATTAGGTTGGTTCTTAACATAATATTTCTTATATTAATAGTATAAAAATTAAAAGTTATGATAAAATTAAATCTATACGACGTTAACGACTCAGAGGTATCATATAAAATATCTAAATTTCCAGACGGCCAACAATCAATTGAAATTCTCAATCATGCTCAGATACTAATTGAGAATATTGAAATTGTTAGTCCAATGCAATCATTTAAGGACGTAGAACTAATTATATTGGCCAATCAAGCAATCCGCGAAATAGATTTTAAAGCCAACGTTGAATTGTATGTTCCATATTTCCTAGGAGCGAGAAGCGATCGTAAATTTCTTCCAGGCACTTCCAACTACTTGAAGACAGTAATTTGTCCTATAATCAATTCACAAAAATTTCACAAAGTAAAAGTATTAGATCCACATTCGGATGTATTAGAAGCGTGTCTAGATAATTTTGTCAAGACATCGAATGGTAGATTTATTAGCTCAGTGTACGAGGCTGAGTATGAAGACGACAACGTTATTCTAGTATCTCCTGATGCAGGTGCGTTGAAAAAAGTGTTTAAGATACAGAAGGAGTACGGAGTGCAACACTTGATTATTGGTCACAAGAACCGTGACCCATTCACCGGAGAGATTACGCATACATCAATAAGTGGTAGCACAGGTGATGAAAGTAAACCGCAGGTACATATTATATTCGATGACATTTGCGATGGCGGTAGAACGTTCATTGAACTAGCAAAGGTGTTAAGACGCAACACAGCACACCACGATCGTATTGTGTTAGCAGTGACTCATGGATTGTTTACCAAAGGAGTCGATGTTGTGTTAGAACATGTAGATGCTATATACACAACTAATAGTTGCCAAGAATCCATCAATAAGAAGATAGAATCACAAAATTGGAATCAAATCAATATTGTTGATGTATTATAAACCAAAACAAAGAAGATGAGTAGAGTAATTGATAAAACAGAAACTACTAAAGATGGTATTGAAACTGTTAGATGTGGAGATACATTACAAATGTTAGGTAAATCATTTATTCAAAATGGAGTTAGATACGTTGTGCCAATGTGTCCACACCCTAAAGAATATGAAACTATAACAATTAGAGGAAGGTTTTGTAGTTTATGCGAAACTAAACATAACTAAACCAAAACAAAGATGATGAGTGAGGAAAAACTTGTTGGTATGATATGTAAAGAGAGGTTGCAAACTCTTGAGGAGAACCACCCATTATTTGGAATAAAGAAAGTCCTCACACCTTATTTATTTAAACCAAAACAAAGAAGATGAGTAAAGAAGAATACATAAAAGAAATACTTGAAGCTACAAAAAGTCAAGTTAAAGGTTTTGATAATTCAAGATTAATCATGGCTATTTTAAATAAATTTGAAACAGAGGTTAGATTTGACCAATGTGAGAAAGATAAAAAGATGGTTATCAACATATTAAACCAAAACAAAGAAGATGAGTAAAGAAATAGAAGAATGGATGCAACAATGGACAGACCTTGTTAATAAACGAGAAACAAATACTGATGATTTTTGGGTTAAGACTCCTGTTGGTAATTTTAAGAATCTAAAGTTTATACCAAACGAAAATGATGAAGTAGGAGAAATTAACATAACCATTCAATATGATGAATGGGATAAAAACTAAACCAAAGAAGATGAGTAAGATTTCACTATTAGAGTTCTATGCTAAATGTATGGTAATAAAAGTAAATGGTAAAAAACCTACCATAACAGATAAGGATAAATGGTTGCTTGAAAATTTAGAGAGTGGCAATATACAAAGAGTATGGACTCGTAAATATGGATGGCAATACAAACAATTAAACCAAAACAAAGATGAGTAAAGATTTGGATTTTGAATATTAATTTTATATAATAAAGAAAAAGATTATGAAAATGAATAGTTTATTTTTAACGGATGGTTATAAGACAGGCCATCATCAGCAATACCCAAAAGGTACTAATAGAGTTTATTCTAATTGGACACCAAGAGGTAACAAGTATGCACCAAGAGGTTGTGACAAAGTAGTTTCATTCGGCCAGCAAATGGTTGTGAAATGGTTAGTAGATCATTTCAATGAAAACTTCTTTAACAAGTCCAAGGAGCAAGTATGTGGCGAAATGAAAACCGAATTGTCGATGTATCTAGGTACAGATTACGATGTAACTCATTTTGAAGATCTTCACGATTTAGGATATCTTCCAATTGAAGTCAAATCTATTGAAGAAGGTGTAGAGGTTCCATTACGGATTCCTATGCTAACTGTACAGAATACAGGAGAATTTGGTTGGGTCACTAACTTTTTAGAGACTATATTCTCCAATATGTTGTGGCAACCAATGACTTCAGCAACCATTGCTTTATTGTATAAGCGAATACTTATGCAAGGTGCAATTGAAACTGATAGGGACAATACATCATTTGTAGACTTTCAAGGACACGACTTTTCAATGCGTGGTATGGGAGGCTTTATGAGTATAATATTAAGTGGATTAGGTCATGCTACATCGTTTAGTGGATCGGATTCACTGCCGATCATTGCAGCATCTAGACAATATTACAATGAAGATGGATTTGTAGTAGCATCAGTCAATGCAACCGAGCATTCAGTGATGTGTGCAGGAACCAAAGGAGATGAGCTTGGAACATTCCGAAGACTTATGGATACATATCCCACCGGGATACTCAGCATTGTGTCAGATACTTGGGACTTGTGGACCGTGGTAACAGATTATCTGCCGGCACTTAAAGATGAGATCATGAGTCGAGACGGCAAGATTGTTATTCGTCCTGATAGTGGAGACCCAGTAGACATATTGTGTGGCTATAATTCATTGACATCCGACGAGTTCAAAGGCAAAGCGATTACCGTAGGCGATGCTCACCCTGCTAATAAAGGATTGATCGAATTGTTATGGGAAACGTTTGGTGGAACTGTTAACAGTCAAGGATACAAAGTATTAGACCCACATATTGGAGCAATCTATGGGGATAGTATTACGCCGGATCGAGCTAGACAAATTATCAACCGACTCAAATTGAAAGGCTTTGCCTCAACCAATGTGGTGTTAGGAATTGGTAGTTATACATATCAATACAATACCAGAGACACATTTGGCTTTGCAATGAAGGCAACATATGTTGAGGTTGAAGGTAAAGGAAGAGAGATATTCAAAGACCCAATCACAGACGATGGTACAAAGAAGTCCGCAAAAGGATTACTATGTGTTAATCGTAACAAGATTACCGACGAATATGAATTGTGGGATATGGTTTCAAAGGCAACCGAGAAAGAAGGCGAATTGAAGACTATATTCAAAGACGGCAAGTTTTATAATGAAACGACTCTGTCAGAGGTTAGAAGCAAAGTAGCTAAGTTAACCACAACTAATAAAGAGCAATTAGTTTAATGGATATTCAATTAATATTAGATCGAATATCTAAATTGCGGAGTATAGTTAAAGAATTACACTCCGATTTTCTAAGCGATCCAGATAATGATTATATATATAGAAATCAAATTAACGATATTGATTTTGAAATACAATATTTAATAAAACAAATAAATAATAAATAATGACTAGATTAACAATACATGTAGAAAACCCAATCTTCTTTGACGCAGTTCAAAAGAATATAGGAACCAAAGAAAATGCAATTATGCGACCCAAGAAGAAAACATGTATTCGAACCACATTGTCTTTTA